>OLOV01002762.1_pt1 | contig 11549 bp, 8 predicted proteins | sample 1672931 | NCBI WGS metagenome assembly OLOV01 (sample SAMEA3136738, study PRJEB25190) | human gut metagenome | biome: human gut; feature: human-associated habitat; material: faeces | place: Austria | collected 2013
AGCTGACGCAAAAGCTTTTCCTGCCAGTCGTTGCTGTCCATGATGACATCGTTCCATTCGAGAAAACCGCTTTCCAGATCAACGAGGAAAAAAGCGCGCGGCAACTCGCCCTTGCCGGCGACCATCATCGGCAGATAGAAAAAATAAAGCTCGTAAAGATGGCCATCGCATGGCAGATGCTTGACGCGGGCATTGGTGAATTCGTCGATGTGGCCCCCCTGCTTTGCCAGCCAGTCGTCGCGCGTGAGCACGAAAGGCTCTGTCGGCTGTGGCCCGTCTTCCTCAAGGCTGAACGCAGCCGTGCGCAGCATTTCTCTGGCGCCGTGCATCTGCAGGCGATAGACGCCGTTTGTGAGATCGCCGAGCATCTGTCGCGTCAAAAGCTTGAGAATGGCGCGCAGATAGCGCTCGAGATGAGCGTAATCGCGGTTGTCGACGATCGTCGCCATGCCGTATCCCGGGCGCTGACGACGGAAAGTAATGCGCTGATCGCGGCCTTCGAGCTGGCGCTTTTCGTAGCTGTTGAGGTTTGGCATATTGTAGCCAACCTCCAGATAATAACCGTCGTAATGACCGACGAAGCGTTCCACGGAAAATTCGTCGGCGTTGTCCTCGTCTGCTTCTTCGGAAGCGCTCTGCTCCACCATCCAGCTGCGGATACCGGAAAGCCCGAGCATCAGCCTGATGTCGCTCGTTCCTTCGCCGTCGTCTTCGATGGCGACGAGCACATAAGCCTCCGGATGCTCCGGATCGGTGAGCACAAATGGGGCGATGCCGCTTTCCCATGGGGCGAAGCGGGTGATGTCCTCTGCTACGGTGTAGAGAGAATCAAAATGTCGAAGTTCTGTCGTTTCATTAGCCATGATGATCTCCTGTCGGCGCGGCCGACGCGATGCGTTCGCGATATTGTCTTACCCTATATTATAAATCGTTCGCATAATCATCTCAAGAGTTCACCACACGTTTTTTGTAAGAAAGGAGCCAAATATGAACACCCCACTTTGGCAGGCGCTACAAGCTGCCGTCGGTCGCCGCGCAGCAAGTTTCCACACACCTGGTCATAAAAACGGGCGGATCGTGCCGCAGGCGCTTGCCGCAGCCTGGGGCAGCGATGTTTTCCGCTACGATCTCACAGAGATCCCCGGCCTTGACAACCTCGCTCATCCCGAGGGCGTGCTGGCAGAATCGATGGCCGCCTGGGCGGCTGCGCGCGGCTGTGCCCATGTTCAATATCTTCTCGGCGGCACCTCCCTGGGACTCAAGGCGGCGCTGCTCGCGCTCTGCCGCGGGCGCAAGGTTTTTGTGCCGCGACACGCGCACCACAGCATTTACGAAGGATTGGTGCTCGCTGGCGCGACGCCGCTGACGCTGCCGGTGCGTTTTGACGACAGGTTGGGGATCCCCCTCGGCGTTGCGCCGGAAGATCTGGAGGCTGCGTGCGCTGCCCATCCTGATTGCCGCCATCTTGTGCTCGTGCATCCCACCTATCACGGCATCACCTGGCAGGGCGCGGAAGTGCTCGCATTTGCCAAGGCCCATGGTCTAACGACGATTGTCGACGCTGCTCACGGCGCACATTTTACGAGCACTGTCACGCCGGACTCAGCGCTCGCATTGGGCGCAGATGTGGTCATCGAAAGTGCTCATAAAACGCTGCCCTGTCTGACGCAGGCGAGCGTCATGCTCGTGCGCGACGAAAAGCTCGTCCCGCCATTGACGAGCGCTGTCGCGCTGCTCCACACGACCTCGCCAAGCTATCTGTTGATGGCCAGTCTTGAGCAGGCTGGCGCCTGGCTAGCGAACGAGGGCGAAGCGGCGATGCAGCAGGGCGCGCGCCGCATCGCTGCGCTCGAAGCGGCAGCCGCCAGCTGGCAAAATCTTGCGATCGAACGCGACAGCGATTGGCGACAGGATCCTTTCAAGCTCTATCTCACCAGCGCCCACGCCAGCGGCGAAACGATCGCGCGCCTGCTTGACGCGCGCGGCTGCGTTGCGGAAATGAGCGACGGCCGCGGCTGTCTGCTGATGTTGCCGCTCGACGGTGGCGATCCGGCGCTGGCGGAGATCCTCGCAGATGTGGACCGCGCGCTGGCCGAGATCGACGAAGCGATCCCGGCGCCCTGCTATTTGCGCGAGACGCCGCGCGTCGATGCTCCCCTTGCGGAGGCCTGGCTCGCGCCGCGGCGTGCGCTGCTGCTGGAAAAAGCCGTCGGGCAGACAGCGGCTGCGCTGCTCGAAGCCTATCCGCCAGGGATTCCGCTGCTGCTTCCTGGTGAGCGCATCACGCAGGGGATCGTCGATGCCTGGACAGCGAGCGGACGGGACGCAGCGACGCGCGTTGAGGTGCTCGACAACGCGTGAAAAAGCCTATATAATAGGAAGTAGCCATTCTGCGCCTCGCGTGGAAATGCAAGGAGGATTGTGAGACAGATGAGATTCAGCGACATCATCGGCCAAAACAGCGCCACTGTTCAGCTGCAGCGCGCCTACACCAACGGTCGGCTCAGTCATGCGTATATCTTTGACGGACCGGATGGCGTCGGCAAGCGGGCGACGGCCCAGGCGCTGGCGGCGCTGCTGGACAACGCGGTGAAGTATTCCGCCGGCGGCACGGACATCCGCCTGACGGCGGAGAAGCAGGGACGCTTCGCTGTGGTGGCGGTGGCGGACAGCGGGCCGGACATCCCGGCGGACAAGCTGCCCCATATTTTTGACCGGTTTTACCGGGCGGACGAGGCCCGGACGGACGGTGACAGCTTTGGACTGGGGCTGCCTATCGCCAAGGCCATCATCGACGCACACCGGGGCACGCTGCGCTGCGAGAGCGGCGGAGGCGTGACGCGGTTCATCATCACCCTGCCGTTGGCGGCGGGGAAACAGGAAAGAGGGACAGACCATGCTTGACACAATTATTCGGAACGGTACGGTGATAGACGGCACCGGTGCGCCGGGCTTCCGGGCGGACGTGGCCATTCAGGACGGAAGGATCGCCGCGGTAGGCGACCTGACGGGCCGGGAGGCCCGGCAGGTGGTGGACGCGGCGGGCCTGACGGTGACGCCGGGGTTTATCGACATACACCGCCACGCCGACGCGGCAGCGTTCCGCCCCGGCTTCGGCGCGGCGGAGCTGTGCCAGGGCTTGACCACCATCGTCAACGGCAACTGCGGCCTGAGCTGTGCGCCCTTCGGCGCGGCCCACGGCCGGGCCATACGGGACTATCTGCGGCCCATCACCGGGGAGATCCCGGCGGAGATGGCCACCGGGTCGCTGGCGGACTACTTCGCGTCGCTGCCGCCGCTGCCCCTGCACATGGGGATGCTGGCCGGCGCGGGGGTGCTGCGGGCCGACGCGGCGGGCTATGAGCTGGAGCATCTGGAGGACCGGCACTACCGGGCCATACACCGGGCGCTGGAGCAGGCGCTGGCCGACGGTGCGCTGGGCGTATCCCTGGGACTGGGCTACGCGCCTGAGTGCTTTTACACCACGGAGGAGCTGATCCGGGCCTTGCAGCCCATCGCCGGGCAGGATGTGCCGGTGACGGTACACATGAGGCAGGAGGGCGGCGGCGTATGCCAGTCCGTGGAGGAGATGCTGACGGTGGCCCGGGCGCTGGGTGTGCCCATGCATATCAGCCATCTGAAGGCCATGGGCCGGGAGAACTGGGGGACGAAGATACCCCGGGCGCTGGCTCTGATGGAAAGCGCCCGGCGGGAGGGGCTGGATGTGAGCTGCGACGTGTATCCCTACACCGCCGGCTCCACCCAGCTGCTGCACATTCTGCCGCCGGAGTTTCTGGAGGGCGGCATGGACGCGGTGGCGGAGCGTCTGGCCGATCCCCGCCAGCGGGAGCTGCTGGCCCGCCGCATCGAGAGCGGCGACGGCTTTGACGACATCGCCCGGCTGGCGGGCTGGGACGGCATTTTGCTTACCAGCCTGCACTGTCCGGAGGATCAGATCTATCTGGGCAAGAGCGTGGCGGAGCTGGCGGAGATGGAGCACAAGACGCCGCTGGACGCCTGCTGCGACCTGCTGATCCGGGAGCACTGCCAGGTGACGATGATCGACTTTATGGCTTCGGAGGAGGACATTGCGGGTATTCTCCGCGACCCGTACAGCAGCCTGATCTCCGACGCCACCTATCCCACGGAGGGGCAGCCCCACCCGCGGGTATACGGCAGCTGCACAAGGCTGCTGGAGCACTTTGTCCGGGAGACGGGGACACTGACGTGGGAGCAGGCCGTGCACAAGCTGACGGGCGCGCCGGCGGCGGCCCTGCGGCTGCGGGGCAAGGGCGTGCTGGCCCAGGGGGCGGACGCGGACGTGTGTGTGTTCGACCCGGAGAAGCTCCACGAGCGGGGGACGTATCAGCAGCCGCGGCAGACGGCAGAGGGCATGACGCTGGTGCTGGTGGACGGCCAGGACGCCGTCCGGGACGGGCAGCTGACCGGCGTGATGGCCGGACGGGCGATACGGAGATGAATAAAGCAAAAAAAGAACCGCCGAGGCGGTTCTTTTTTATGTTCGGCTCAGGTAGCTGAACCAGCCCTCGCTGCTGCGCTGCTCGATCACGTCCCAGCCGTCGGACTTCAGCTTTTGCAGAACCTCCTCCGCCCGGTCGTCGATGATACCGGAGCAGAGGAACAGGCCGCCGGGCTTCAGAAAGTCCCGGACGCTGCCGCTGAGACCCATGATGACGTCGGCCACGATGTTGGCCACCACCATGTCGTAGCCGCCGCCCATTTCGGTGCGGAGCTGCTGGTCGTGGAGCACATCGCCCCAGCGAACGGTGTAGGTGTCGCGGGTGATACCGTTGAGGGCGGCGTTTTCGTAGGCCACATCCACGCACTTCTCGTCGATGTCGCAGGCGAAGGCGCTGGCCGCGCCCAGCCGCAGGGCGGCGATGGACAGGATGCCGCTGCCGCAGCCCAGGTCCAGAACCTTTTCGCCGCCGTGGATGTGGGCGTCCAGCGCCTGCAGGCACAGGCGGGTGGTGGCATGGCTGCCCGTGCCGAAGGTCAGGCCGGGGTTCAGCCGCAGGGTGATCCGCTCGGGATCGCTGGCCTGCTCCCACTCCGGGACGACCAGCAGGCGATCGCCGATCTCCATGGGCTTGTAGAACTGCTTCCAGTTGTTCTCCCAGTCCGCGTCGGCCACGTTGTCCATGGTCAGCCGCAGGGGGGCGTACTCCGGGTGCGCCTTTTTCATGGCGGACATGGCTATGCGCACGGCGGCGATGGTGGACAGGGCGTTCTCGTTCCGCTCCAAATAGAACGTGACACGGCTGACGCCCCGCTTTTCCGCCAGCAGCTCCTCGTCCACGTAGTCCCAGTACTGGCGGTTGTGCTCCAGGAAGTCCTGAAAGTCCGTCTCGTCGTCGATCATCAATCCCGTGACGCCCTGCTGCTCCAGCATGGCGCACACCGGGTCAAGGCCGGCGTGGGATGTGTCGATCTTCATTTCCAGCCATTCCATGGCGTGTCCTCCGTTTTGTGGATCTGGTCTCAGCGCTTCGTGCCGTAGAAGAACAGGCCCATGGTGTTCGGGCCGGTGTGGCTGCCGATGACCGGGCCGATGTAGTTGATGTAGACCTCCTTGACGCCGTAGCGGGCCTTCAGCTCCTCGGCCACGGCACGAGCCTCCGCCTCGCAGTCGGCGTGGCAGATGAACATGGTCTGCTCGCTGGGCTCGATGCCCAGCTCCGCCACCTTGTCGATAAGGGCCTGCAGGCTGGCCTTGCGGCCGCGGGCCTTGCTCATGGGGATGAGCTTGCCCTCGTCGGAGGTGTGCATCACCGGCTTGATGGACAGCATCGTGCCCAGGAAGGCGGTGGTGGCGCTGACGCGGCCGCCCATCTTCAGGTAGTTCAGGTCGTCCACGGTGAACCAGTGGTCGATGTGGAGCTTGTTGTCCTCCACCCACTGCACCAGCTCCTCGGCGGTGAGGCCCTCACGCTTCTTCTGCACCGTCAGGTACAGCAGCAGGCCCTGACCCAAAGAGGCGGACAGGGAGTCCACCACGTAGATCCTGGCGTCGGGAAACTCCTGACGCATATCCTCCGCGGCGATGCAGGCGCTTTGGTAGGTGGTGGACAGGGCGCTGGAGAAGCCGATGCACACAATGTCCCTGCCGCTGTCCAGCACGGGGCGCATGGCGTCCTGGAACTGGCCCACGTTGGCGGCGGAGGTGGTGGCCAGCTTACCGGCCCGGATCTTGGAGTAGAAATCCTCAAAGCTGATGGCGCTGCCGTCCAGCAGATTGGGGTAGTCCTGGCCGTCGATATGGACCGTCAGGGGAACAACGGTCAGCTCCAGCTCCTTGGCCATGTGGTCCGTCAGGTCGCAGCAGCTGTCGGTCATGATAATGTAATCACGCATGGGGTAAAGCCTCCTTAAGTGCGATATGGGCTATCATATCACGGAATGGGGAAAATGTAAATAATATAAGATATTAGATAGAAGAATTATTTGCCCACGCAGAAGCGGGAGAAAATGGTGTCCACCAGATCGTCCCGGATGTGTTTGCCGTTCAGCTCGCCCAGCGCCTCCAGCGCCGCCTCACAGTCCGTCAGCACCGCGTCGGGGGTCATGCCGCTTTGCAGGGCGTCGTGGGCGTCGGTGACGGCGCTGAGGGCACGGGACACGGCGTCCGCCTGACGGGCATTGGTCAGCAGCGCGCCGTCGGCGGGAGCGCCGGTGGGGAAGAGGGCGGCGATGGCGCGGGTAAGCGCGTCCAGACCCAGGTTCTCCCTGGCGGACACGGAGAGGACGGTGTCGAAGCGGCCAGTGAGAGCGGCGGCGTCCGGATGGCGGGGCAGGTCGCACTTGTTCATCACCACCAGCAGGCGGGGGACTTGCCGGGCCAGGGCGATGGCCTCCTCGTCCTCTGCCGTGGGGGGGGACGAGCCGTCCAGCACGAGAATGGCCAGGGCGGCCTGATGGGCGGCGGCGCGGCTGCGCTCCACGCCCAGGGCCTCCACGGCGTCGCCGCCGTCGCGGATGCCGGCGGTATCCGTCAGCCGAAGCAGTACACCGCCCACGGGGAGCTTTTCCTCCACCGTGTCACGGGTCGTACCGGCGATGTCGGTGACGATGGCCCGGTCATAGCCCAGCAGGGCGTTGAGCAGGGAGGACTTACCGGCGTTGGGCTTGCCCAGCAGCACGGTGGGCACGCCCTGCTTCAGCAGCTGCCCCCGGGAGAAGCCGGTCAGCAATCGCTCCAGATCCTGACGGGCGGTGTGAAGCGTGTCCAGCAGCTCCGGCTGCCGGAGGTCCTCGATGTCCTCGTCGGGATAGTCCACCACGGCGTAGAACCGGGCGGCCATGGACAGGAGGGCATCGTAGACGCGGTCCACGGTGCGGCTCAGCGTACCGGAGAGCTGGCAGACGGCGTTGTGGGCCTGCTCCGCTGTTTCGGCGTCGATGAGATCCGCCACCGCCTCGGCCTGCAGCAGGTCCAACTGACCGCTGAGGAAGGCGCGCTTGGTAAACTCGCCGCCCTGGGCCTGACGGCAGCCGGCGGCGAACAGGGCGCGGAGGCCGGTGTCCAGCACCACCGGGCTGCCGTGACAGTGCAGCTCGGCGCAGTCCTCGCCGGTGTAGCTGTGGGGCGCGGGGAAGGTGACGCACAGCACGTTATCGATGACGCGGCCCGTCCCATCCAGCAGGTCGCCCAGCACCATGGACCGGGGACGTTGTGCGGCGGCGGGTCTGCCGTTCCGGGCGCGGAACACCGCGTCCAGCGCGGTAAAGGTATCCGGACCGGAGAGCCGGAGGATACCGATGGCGCTGGGGCTGCGGCCGGTGGCAATGGCGGCGATGGTGTGAGACATGGAAACGGCCTCCTTGGGTGATCATTACCTATATAATATAGCACGGATAGGCGGAAAAGGGAAGCGGAAGGCGGAAAAGGGAAGAGGGAAGAAAAAAGTTACCGGCAATTTTTCGCATAAAAGGTAAAAATTTGCTCGCCCGCCCCGCCGCTGTGACAGCGGCGGGGAAAACAAAAAGCGATCTGTCTCCCATAAGTGGGCAACAGACCGCCGGGTTGTTTTTCGGACATAAAGACAGACGCGTCAAACGAAACTTTTTCCATAACGCGGGAATATTTTCAATATAGCACGTCTCTTTGCACAAATCAACTAAAAATTTACACAAAATTAACGGTTGAAGATTGTGCAATTTGCGTCTTGCAAGTTGAAAAAAGGCGGTATATAGTAATTGCGTTCTCGGGTGGGAACGTTTCTTTTTTGCTACAGACGAATGTTTTTGCAACTTTTGGCAAGACAACCTTTCACGATTTTGAACGGAAAAGATGTTCAGATAATGCAAATACGCATTAAGAACGTGATAAGATGGAGGGAGGCGGCGGTATGACGAGACAGGAAGCCATCGACCGGCTGTGCGACGTATACGCGGGCAGCTTCGATGTGACCCGCCACGAGGAGGACCGCGCGCCCCTGATGGCCACCATGGACTTCTACGTGCACAACTCCAAATACGTCCTCTCCAAGAAGGCAAAGCTGTGGGAGGCCAACAGCTTCGAGTATGTGTATCTGTTCAGCGTGCCGCACCTGACGAAGGAGATCTACGAGCAGTGCGAAAAGCTGGCCTATGAGGAGGGCATGGCCCGCATTCAGCCCGGCCCGAGCCATATGTATACCTACATTTCCGCCATTTTCCTGTGTGACAGCTGCGATGAGGACGCCCGCCGGGCGCTGAAGCGCTGCAGGCTCTACAAGAGCTTTCGGATGTCCTACTGGGGATGGATGGATTTTCATACCGCTTTGGCGGTGCTGCCGGAGGAAAAGGTCAGCACCAATCCAAGCGGACACAGTGCAGCGCAGGTGCTCAACCGAGCCCTGTTTCATAAGCAAAAGAGAATGTTGTTCAGAAAGGAGAGAACTTTATGAATGCTGCTTTGTTCCTGATCATCGGCTGTGCCGTGCTGGTCGTAGGCTACATCTTCTACGGCGGCTGGCTGGCCAAGAAGTGGGGCGTGGATAACTCCCGCGTCACCCCCGCTCACGAGCTGGAGGACGGCAAGGACTATTGTCCCGCCAAAGCCCCCGTGCTGATGGGCCATCATTTCTCCTCTATCGCGGGCGCAGGCCCGATCAACGGCCCTATTCAGGCCGCGGTGTTCGGCTGGGTGCCCGTGATGCTGTGGGTGCTCATCGGCGGCATCTTCTTCGGCGGCGTGCATGACTACGGCGCACTGTTCGCCTCCATCCGCCACAAGGGCGAGTCCATCGGTGAGGTCATCGGCGACGCCATCGGCGCAAAGGCCAAGAAGCTGTTCATCACCTTCGCGTACCTGACCCTGATCCTGGTGGTGGCGGCCTTTGCCTCCATCGTGGCCAACACCTTCAAGGCTACCTATACCGCTGATGGCCTCGTGGATCTGGAGGCCTCCGCTGCCAACGCTTCCACCGCCATCATCTCCATCATGTTCATCGTGATGGCCATCCTGTTCGGCTTCTTCGTATACCGCCGCAACGCCCCTCTGGGCATTGCCACCGTCATCGGCGTCATCGGTATCGTGGTCTGCATGGTCATCGGCCTGAACTGGCATCCCATTTACCTGAGCTACACCGTGTGGATGATCATCGTGGGCCTGTATATCGGCGTGGCCTCCGTCACCCCTGTGTGGATCCTGCTCCAGCCCCGTGACTACCTGAGCTCCTTCCTGCTGTACGGCATGATGATCCTGGCGGTGGTGGGCATCGTCGGCTGCCATCCCGTCGTGGATATGCCCGCGTTTACCGGCTTCTATGACACCCTGGCCCCCAGCGGCACGTCCCTGGGCTATATGTTCCCCGCACTGTTCGTGACCATCGCCTGCGGCGCTGTGTCCGGCTTCCACTCCCTGGTGGGCTCCGGCACGACGTCCAAGCAGCTGGATCAGGAGAAGGACGCCAAGCCCATCGCCTACGGCGGTATGCTGATCGAGTGCGCTCTGGCTCTGATCTCCGTCTGCGCTGTCGGTTACATCTGGGCCTCCTATGCTGACGGCACGACCACCACGCCTACCGTGGTGTTCGCCACCGGCCTGGCCTCCATGTTCTCCGAGGTGTTCGGCGACGGCTGCTACAACGCCGTGTACTCCATGCTGATCCTGGCTGTGTCCGCATTCTGCCTGACCTCCGTGGATACCGCCACCCGTCTGGCCCGCTATATGTTCGCCGAGTTCTTCGTCGAGCCCGGCAAGACCCGCGAGGATCTGACCGGCTGGAAGCGCGTTATCACCAACCCCTATGTCGCCACCGGTATCACCGTGGTGGCCGGCGTGGCCCTGGGCCTGACCGGTTATGCCAAGATCTGGGCTCTGTTCGGCGCTGCCAACCAGCTGCTGGCCGCTCTGGGTCTGCTGGCTGTGTGCTGCTGGCTGGGCAAGATCGGCCGCAACAACAAGATGTTCTACTTCCCCATGTTCTTCATGCTGATCGTGACCCTGACCTCCCTGGTGTTCACCATCAAGGCCCAGGTCGTGGGTATCATGGCCGGCGGCGACGGCGTGGTGTGGTGCTACATCCGCGGCATCATCGGCGTGCTGCTGGTGATCCTGGCCATCGACCTGGTGGTGCAGGGCGTCAAGGCTCTGAGCGCTCAGAAGAAGGCCGCTGCTGCCAAGTAACGCTGTCCATTGTGAGTTTTCTCACCCCTTATAAACAACAAAGAAGGGACTTCCGAAAGGAAGTCCCTTCTTTGTTTGTTACTCTGCTGAGAGCACCTGCTGTGCGGCTGCATCATAGCGAACGGTCACTGCGTGACCGGTGTTGTCGGTGCCGGTGTAGGAGCATTTCACCTGCAGCACCGTGCCTTCCCAGCCATCGAAGGTCACATCAAAGATGGGATAGCCGGACGGCTGCGCCGTTTTCACGGCGGAAAATGCCGCTTTCAGCGCTTCATCCCCCTCATGCCACAGGTGCTCCAGGATAAGTCTCATGCTGCCGTCTGACTGACCGTACCACCGCTCATCCGCGCCCTGATAGAAATGCCAGAGCTTGCACTCAAGGTAGGGTGTTTCGTTCTGAACGCTCTGCCCGATGGCCAGATAGGCGCTGTCCGGCGACCAGTACAGGCCGGTGACCGCCGTGCGGGGATACGATTCGCTCATACCGGCGTCCACACCGCCATCACCCCAGCGGCGCTGTATATCGGCCGGGTTCGTTACCTTAACCGACGAATTGCCGAAGCTGCCGGTATACGTCACCACGGTGATACTGCCATCGGGTGATGTACTGCTTTCGTTGCGGAACAGTTTTCCCTGCACTTGCAGGCTGCTCAGAAGGACATACATACCTGCCAGCACGATCAGGCTCAGTGCTGCCGCCATGGCGATGAACCAGCGTCTGCGCCGCCGGGCGCGGCGCTCCGCCAGTGTCAGGTCCAGCACCGCCTGCACCGCTTCCGAGGTAGGCGCAGGCTCCTCCGCCGCTTCCGGTTCCGCCGGGGCGGTCTGATAGGTCAGCAGCTGATCCACGCTGAGGCCCAGCGCCTCCGCCAGCGGCTCCAGCAGCGAGATATCCGGGCAGCCCGCGCCCCGCTCC
>OLOV01002769.1_pt1 | contig 11526 bp, 8 predicted proteins | sample 1672931 | NCBI WGS metagenome assembly OLOV01 (sample SAMEA3136738, study PRJEB25190) | human gut metagenome | biome: human gut; feature: human-associated habitat; material: faeces | place: Austria | collected 2013
ATGGGAAATACTATCGGGGCTGTCTCTTATCTGCAGATCCTGGCACCGGAGCTTACGGATAAGATGCTGGCAGAATTTCTGGATATCGATAAGAACCTGATCGTCAACCTGCATGTCCAGTCTGTGGATCAGATGAAGGCAATCAAGCTGGTAAAAAGCAAAGTGACGGATATCAACCGTATGAAAATCGAAGAACAGAAAAAAGCAGTCCGGGCCGGATACGATATGGATATCATTCCATCGGATCTGAACACGTATGGCGGAGAAGCTAAGCGTCTGTTAGAAGACCTGCAGTCACGAAATGAGCGTATGTTCCTTGTAACAGCGCTCTTTTTAAATACTGCAAAGACAAAACAGGCACTGGATAATGCCATCTTCCAGACGGCCGGTATTGCACAGAAATATAACTGTGTGCTGAAACGTCTGGATTATCAGCAGGAAGAAGGATTGATGAGCAGTGTTCCGTTGGGAGTAAATCATATCCCAATCAAGCGGGCTCTTACGACTACCAGTACAGCAATCTTTGTTCCGTTTACGACACAGGAACTTTTTATGGCAGGAGAATCCCTGTATTACGGATTAAATGCACTCAGCAACAACATGATTATGGTGGATCGTAAAAAGCTGAAAAACCCGAATGGACTAATCCTTGGTACACCTGGATCCGGTAAATCCTTTGCTGCAAAAAGAGAAATCACCAACGCTTTCTTTGTTACGAAGGATGACATTATCATCGGAGATCCGGAGGGTGAGTATTATCCACTGGTCCATGCACTTGGCGGACAGGTCGTACACATTTCACCGACCAGTAAGGATTATATCAATCCGATGGATATCAATATGGATTATTCCGATGATGACAATCCACTTGGTGTAAAATCCGATTTTGTCCTGTCCTTATGTGAGCTGATCATGGGAAGCAGGGATGGTATTGAAGCAGAGGAAAAATCAGTGATCGACCGTTGTCTTCCACTGGTGTATCAGAAGTACTTTGCAGATCCAAAACCGGAAAATATGCCGGTCCTTGGTGACCTGTATGACTGCCTCAGAAAGCAGAAAGAACCCCAGGCCCAGAGAATTGCAACAGCACTGGAAATCTATGTAAATGGATCACTGAAAGTATTCAACCATAGAACCAATGTGGAACTGAATAACCGTATTGTCTGCTTTGATATTAAGGAACTTGGAAAGCAGCTGAAGAAAATCGGAATGCTCATCGTCCAGGATCAGGTATGGAACAGAGTTACGATCAACCGTGGCATCAAATCTACCAGGTACTATATCGATGAATTCCACCGGACGAGACGTTCCGCTTGTTGAATAGACAGCGGGGTCAGTAGCCGTCCGTAAAAAGAAAAGCTACTGATACAACTGATATGGTGTTGTTCAAATGAAGGGGTAACGCCCGGAAGGGACACACACAAACTCCCTACAGCGTGATAGTTGTGCAAGAACTATCGGGTTGTCAAAAGTTAGGGTGAAGAGCAAAAAGCAGGTCCTAACAGGTAAGGCTGAGGAAAGATTCACAGAGGTGTGGGTTGCCTGTGATTATGTAGTGAAGCTGTATATGGTGAGTATCCACGGAAGTGGGGACGAACTGACGATTTAAAGAGTCTAAAATTCGAATGCGTTGAAAAGCGTATGCCAACGGTTTGGCGTTGATTACCGAAAAGTAACTGGGTGGAAGTGAAAGTCGGAGCATTGTTACAGGCAATGGAAATCAGCAGGCTCAAAGGAAGCACCTAAGTACAGTATATTGCATCATATTGGAACGTCGAAAGCAACGAACAGCGAGCAGTTGCACATGCTATGACCTGTTGGTAAGGAAAACACGCTGTATAACTTACCTTTATCGTTGTGAGAGCGGAGGCACGAGCGATGAAGCTTCTGTAATGGGAGTGGAGCAACAGCCTCTAGTGGGACGACTGGTCAGTCTGCCAGTCGACAAAACAAGTGTAATAAAGTAATGCAGTTAACATTCATAGGTTCGAGTATGACTAAGAGAAACAAGTCTTGCGAGAGTGAGGTGATGTTGACTATGCAAAGAAAGGAATTGTTAAAGAAAAGTGCTATCCGATATGCTGAGTACTACGGCATGGTCGAAGTACAGGACGCATTATATGCGGATAGTGCGAGCGAAAAGATTTTCACGAATCTGATAAGTATTATCGGTTCAGATGCCAATATCAAAATGGCATACCGTAATCTCAAATCAAACAAAGGAAGCAGCACACCTGGTGTCGACGGTAAGACCTTTAAGGACTTAGCTGAGATGTCAGAGGAAGCATTGGTTCAATGTGTTAGGGACAAAATTCTTAACTACCAGCCTAAAGCGGTGAGAAGGGTATATATCCCAAAGCCAAATGGGAAAATGCGACCATTAGGAATCCCTACGGTATTAGATAGGATTGTACAACAAAGCGTGTTGCAGGTCATGGAGCCTATATGCGAAGCCAAGTTTTATCGGCACAGTTATGGTTTCAGACCGAATCGTAGCACTAAGAATGCCGTTGCCGTGTGTTACAAACTGGCGCAGGTGGACGGATTCCACTATGTAGTTGATGTAGATATCAAGGGATTTTTTGATAATGTCGACCATGGAAAGCTACTAAAACAGATATGGACGATGGGAATACGTGATAAAAGGCTGATTTCCTTAATTGGAAAAATGCTAAAAGCTCCAATTGAAGAAAATGGGGTTAGAACGGTACCCGACAAAGGCACGCCTCAGGGAGGAGTACTTAGTCCCTTACTGGCAAATATTGTGCTGAATGAGCTTGACTGGTGGATAGCCAGTCAATGGGAGAAAATGCCTGCAAAGCATCCTCTGCAAAGCGATATTTATATGAATAAAAATGGTACCCCGAATAAGGGGAATCTGTACAAGAAGTTGCGACAGTCCCGATTGAAAGAGTGCCACATAGTGAGATATGCGGATGATTTTAAGATATTTTGCAGGTCGTATTCTGATGCTTCCAAGCTAAAGCATGCGGTCGAGCAATGGCTAATGGACAGACTAAAGCTGGAAACATCTCCAGATAAGTCACGAATTACGAATCTTACCAAAGGCTATAGCGACTTCTTAGGCATAAAATTTAAACTTTACAAGAAGGGAAAGAAATGGTCTATCAAGTCTCATATGACTGACAAAGCCATCAATTCTCAACGAGTGAAGCTGAAAAATGCCATGGCGCAGGCCTGTAAATCTCACGAGAGTGAACAATCACAGCACGATGACCTCATCAGATACAACCAAGCAGTCATTGGTATGCATCAGTACTATAACATGGCTACTATGATAAATGCAGATGTTCACAGACTGTTCCCGTCGATTGACATAACCATGAAGACGAGATTGAATAGTCGGGCTGACCTCTCCAAGGAAAAACCGCCGACATTGAAAGGTGCGATGGACGAATATTTCTATCAGAAATATGGGGAGTCCAAACAGGTTAGATATATCAATGGTATGATTGTCGTTCCTGTAGCATACTGTAGGACGCAAAATCCAATGTTCTACCGAGTGGACACCAATCGTTACACCCCACAGGGACGTGAACGTATTCACCGCATGCTTGCTAAATCTGAATATGGAGAAACGCTGTTGAAGTTGAGTAGAGATAACGACACGAATCATAGTATCGAATTCTGTGATAATCGCCTATCAAGATTTGTGGCATCAAAGGGTAAGTGTGAACTCTCAAAGGTGTCTCTTGCGTTTGAAGATGTGGAATGCATATATCTTAATCCACCAAGCCAAGGTGGTACGGATGAATATGCAAACCTCAGAATCGTACACAAAGATATAAAGAGCCTTATCTATTCTAATGACGTGAAAATCATCAAGTCCCTCATCGATTTATTCGATTGTAGGGCACCTGCCAAGATTGCAAAGCTCAACAAATGGAGAGCTAAAGCAGGATTGGAAGCAATTAACCTTATAACAATTAACCAGACTTTGAAGTAACTGTATTAGCAATAAAGACTTATCCCATGGAACGCCGTGTGCAATGAAAGTTGCTTGCACGGTGTGGCTCGGGGCGAAAGGCGTGAAAGCGTCTGACCTATCGAGATTTCTGCTCAAAGAAGAACAGACAGCAGCTTATTCTGTAGAAATCTGGAAGAGATTCAGAAAATGGGGTGGTATTCCAAGTGGTATCACCCAGAATATCAAAGATCTTCTTGCCAGCAGGGAAATTGAAAATATCTTTGAGAACAGTGATTTTATCCTGATGCTGAACCAGGCTGCAGGTGACAGACAGATCCTTGCAAAACAGCTGAATATTTCCCCATATCAGTTGTCTTATGTGACGAATTCCGGGGAAGGAGAAGGACTTCTTTTCTATGGAACAACAATTATTCCATTTAAGGACAAGTTCGATAAGAACTTGAAGCTGTACAGTTTGATGACTACAAAACCGGAAGAAGTTGAAAAACGAGAGAAAGAAATGGAGGCGGAAAAGCATGAAGGAAATTGATAAGATCCGAATCAGGCAGTGGAACCAGGATAATCCTTACATTCAGATGAAAAATCTGGAAAATGCACAGCCTGGATACCGTGTTCATACAGTCAATGATGATCATCATCTGTATGAACTTCCGCTGGAAACACAGAACATTATCCTTGATTGGGTATTCTGGAACTTTTATCCGGCACAGAAGATCTATCCACATCTTACCAGTGATGATCTGAAAGAAGTTTTGTATAAACGTACCCAGATTCATCTGTACAATAATCAGTTTAAGGAAGCTATGCTGATCAATGGTTTCTGGCCAAGAGATCCGAGTGAATTGAACTGGGTATTTCATATCCAGGCAAGCTCTCCGGCAATCAGAACGCAGGCAGATGGTTATCCTGGTATCCCGATCATTGGACGCCAGGAACTGAATGAGTACAGAAAGAAAAGTTGTGCCAGGAGGTGATGACCTATAGCTGGAAAAGAATTTAAAGGCAAAGATAAAAAGGTCGCAAAGATGACCAGGGATGGTCTGACAGAAGAAAATCTTCGTGATGGTAGTGTAAAAGATATCAGTCACAGGAGCCGGGGGCGACCGGAAAATAAAGAAGAATTTGTTCCGGAACGGGAACGAAAAAAGGCTGGGAATGAAGATTCAAAATCGGGAAAAGGGAAACGACTGCAGATGGAAAAGATCCGGAAATCTTCTGTCCGGCAGGAAGCTGTTGAGGATACAGTTGAAGTCACACCGGAAGAAAAAGTATCCGGATATCGAAAGAAACTGCATCGTCATGAAAAAATCCCGGATGATGATAACAATCTGAACAGCCAAAAGAAATCCATTCGGAAGAAGCAGCTGCAAAAACAGATGACCAAAGAACAGGCAAAAGCCGGAAGATTATCCTTTGATGATGAAGGAAATCAGATGGTGAAAGGTGCTGGCATGAAACCGGGAGGGACAGCCGGGAAGTACATTGCCACACAAGCTGTTATATCTGGCATGAAAGCAGTCACTTCCGAAGAGGAAGAAACAGATGAAAATGCAGGTGTGGAAAGTGCCAGACTTGCAGAGCGTGAAACAGAAGCTGCGTTACGTGGTCTGCGTCATGCTCAGATCCGCAGCAAACGAACGGATGTGAAAACCCATCGCAGAGGTTATCGTGAGGCTACTGTAGAAAAGAAACTGAAATTTGGTTCTGCAGAAAGTATGGAAGGAGTCAAACATGCAGAATCGGTAAAGAACGCTGAGCAAAAGAGACATTTCTATAACCGCTTCTTTCAGAAAAAACGATATAAGGATGCATACCGGGCAGCCAGAGCCGGAAAATCCGCTGGCAGTCTGGGTGGAGCAACAACCATTGCCGGTGTCGAGAACATGACGGTAAAAGCAAAGATTGCCTTGAAAGAGATCATAAAGCGTAATCGTGCCATGTTCGCAGGCATCGGTATTTTTGCGCTTCTTTTTCTTGTCATAGCAGTATCTCTGGGGAGCTGCAGTGCTTCTATCGAGGGTGCTGGATCTGTGATCGGTATCACAACGTATCCAAGTTCAGACGAGGATATCTATGCTGCCGAAAATCAATATGCTGCTTTGGAAAGTGCCTTGAACCAACAGATCAATGAGATGGAACGAAGACATCCAAATTATGACGAGTATCAGTACAACATTGCTGAGATTGGTCATAATCCATACCATCTTATCTCGTATCTTACCGCAAAATATGGGGACTGGACGTACTCAGATGTTGAAAATGAGCTGCAATCTCTTTTTGAAGCACAATATCATCTGAATACAGAAGGTCGAACAGAAACGGTGACAGAAACCAGAAATGTTCGAGTCGGAGAATCATTGGGACAGGTAGTGACCAGTGGATATTGTAACTGTCGAATCTGCTGTGGTGTATGGTCAGGCGGACCAACTGCCAGTGGCGCATATCCAACAGCAAACCATACCATTGCTGTAGATGCTTCCAATCCATTTGTGCCGATTGGCACTAAGGTAGTAATGAATGGTGTGGAATACACAGTTGAGGATACCGGAGCCTTTGCACGATATGGTGTGCAGTTTGACGTTTACTATGATAACCATGCTGCCGCTTCTGCTCATGGACATCAGACCTGGGAAGCCTATATCGCAGATGACAATGGCAGTCAGGAAGTAACGGTTACCAGTACAAGCACTAAGAAGATTCTATATGTGACACTGACAAATGGAAGCTTTGATGCTTTGGCAAGAGCCAATCTGAATGCGGAGCAGCTGATCATCTATAATGCATTAAATACGACCTATGGAAACAGAAATTATCTGTGGGATGTAAACAATGTGACCAGTGGATCAGGCGGTAATGGAATGAGCTATGAGATTCCACCGGAAGCACTGCAGGATGAAGAATTTGCCCGGATGATCCGGGAAGCAGAAAAATATCTGGGAGTACCTTATGTATGGGGTGGCTACTCTCCGTCCGGATTTGATTGCTCAGGATTCGTATCTTATGTCATTAACCACTGTGGTAATGGCTGGAACTATGGACGATTGACCGCGGATGGATTAAGAGGCGTATGTACTTATGTATCACCGGGAGAAGCAAAACCAGGAGATCTGATCTTCTTTCAGGGAACGTATAACACATCCGGTGCAAGCCATGTGGGTATCTATGTCGGTAACAATATGATGATCCATTGCGGGGATCCGATCCATTACTCAAATATCAGCACATCCTACTGGCAGCAACATTTCATGTGCTTTGGAAGACTGCCATAAAGGGGTGAACGAAGGGAGGTGAAAGTTTGAATAAAAAGATTAAAAAATATCTGGATGAGATTGCCAAGACAGAGAAAAAGATTGCGGATCTGCAGCAATATCTCAGAGGTGTCCAGGCGGCATTAAAGCAGGAAGAGGACAATGAGATGATCAGGTGCATCCGTGGTATGAAGATGGATAATGATCAGTTATATGATCTTTTGGATGGTATCCAGAGTGGAAAAGTTAAATTTCAGGTAAGCAGGGAGTCTGACGAAGAAGGTTCAGGCTCCTTTGTATTCACAGAAGAAAATAAGGAGGAATATCAGAATGGTGAAATGGAAGAAAATGAATAAGAAAATGGCAGGACTGCTGTTAGGAGTCATGATGCTTTTTACTGCATCAACCACAGCATTTGCCTATGTGGATGAATCAGCAGAGGCATCCAAAGTAGAGACAACTCAGACAGATCAATCAACAGACAAAGAAGAGAAAAAGGACGAGGCGACAAACACAAACGAGGTGCTGCCGGAAGATGGAACAGACAAGGGAACTGCATTTACGACACCTGGCAATGGTGAAGTCAAGGATGACATTACCGATGATTCCACAAAGGAATTTCTTACGGTTACAACGAAGAATAACAACACTTTCTATATCGTGATCGACCGTAGTGCCACATCACAGAATGTCTATATGTTATCCCAGATTGATGAGAATGATCTGTCCGAATTTCTGGATAAAGACAGCACTGCTACTGTCGTAACACCACAGCCAGATAAATCAAAGGTAGTGCTGGATGAAACAAATAATGAGGATGTAGACAAGGAAGCTACCGTTGATCCGGAGAAAACAGCATCTACCAAAACTAATATGGGTGCAATGGCAACAATCCTGATTTTGGCTCTCGGCGGTGTGGCAGCTTACTACTACTTCAAGATCTATAAACCTAAAAAAGAGGAAGATGAGGATGATCAGCCGGAAGGTTTGGAAACAGGTGGACTGGAAGAAGTTCCGGATGAGGAAGAGTCTGAAGACGAAGATTTTGAAGAAAATGAAAAATAAATAAACTTTTTTAGCGGAGGGGGCTGTAAAACATGCTCTCTCCGTTTCGTTATATGAAGGAGGTAATACATCATGTATTTAGTAATTGCAGAAAAACCAAGTGTATCAAGAGCAATCGCAGAAGTGATTGGAGCACAGGAACGAGAAGACGGATATTTAAGAGGAACCGACTGTATGGTCAGCTGGTGTTTCGGACATCTGGTCGAGTATGTTTCACCGGATGCTTACGATGAAAAATTTAACCAGTGGAGATATGAAGATCTCCCGATCATCCCGAAAGACTGGAAAGTTACAGTCTCAGAAGATAAGAAAGATCAGTTCTATATCTTAAAAAGACTGCTCAACAGTCCGGAAATTGAATACGTCGTAAATGCCTGTGATGCCGGACGTGAAGGAGAATTAATCTTCAAACATGTCTATGACTTATCCGGAAGTAAAAAGCCGGTGAAACGATTATGGATCAGTTCTCTGGAAGATTCCGCAATCCTTGATGGAATGCAGCATCTGAGATCCGCAGAGGAATACCGACATCTGGCCGAAGCTGCTGTATGCCGTTCTCAGGCTGACTGGCTGGTAGGAATGAATGCAACCAGAGCTTACACCACAAAGTACTTCAAAAAGCTGACCGTTGGAAGGGTTCAGACACCGACACTTGCCATGTTGGTGGAACGTGCCGGACAGATCAGCAATTTCCAGAAAGAAAAGTATTTCAATGTAGAACTGGATTGTGACGGAATTCCGGCAGTAAAGCCAAAGATCTTTGATCCGGATGAGGCGGAACAGTTAAGAAGCAGATGCCATGGAAATGAAGCTATTGTCACTTCAGTAAAAGAAACGGAAAAGAAAGTAAAAGCACCAAAGCTTTATGATCTGACCACACTGCAGAGAGAAGCAAACCGTATCTATGGAATGACAGCCAAACAGACACTGGATACCGCTCAGAGCCTGTACGAAAAGAAACTGATCACTTATCCAAGAACGGACAGCCAGTATCTGACCGAAGATATGGAGCAGACAGCAAGAAATGTGGTTCGTCAGATTTATGAGAAATATCAACTGACAGGTCCGTTTGATCAGCCGGAGCAGCCAGATGTGAAGAAAGTCATGAATAACAGCAAGGTGACAGATCACCATGCAATCATCCCAACGATGGAGCTTGCATCCAGCCATCTGGATGAACTGAAATCCTGGGAAGAAAAGATTCTCTTCCTGATCGCAGTCCATACGGTCATGGCAATGAGTAAAGATCACATTTACCAGGAAACAGAGATTGAAGTGGAATGCCAGGGAGAAGTCTTCAAGACAAAAGGAAAAACTGTCCTGCAGGATGGATGGAAAATCTTTGAAAACTGCTTCAAAAATAAGGACCGCATGGCAATAGCAGATCCAGATCAAGAAATGAAAGAGAGGATTCCGAAAGTAACCAAAGGACAGACTTTCTATGCTGTAGCTGCAGAAAAGACAGAACATTTCACATCACCGCCAAAACCATACAGTGAAGATACGCTCCTTGCGGCAATGGAAACTGCTGGAAATAAGGAATTCGATGAAGATACAGAAAAGAAAGGATTAGGAACTCCGGCAACAAGAGCCGGTATCATCGAAAAACTGATCTATTCCCAGTATGCCACCCGAAAAGGAAAACAGATCATTCCAACAGATGATGGAAAAGTCCTTGTTGAGATTCTTCCAGACTTCCTGAAATCTGCAAGTATGACTGCAGAATGGGAAAATCAGCTGCTCTTGATGGAGCATGGGGAAATTGCACCGGAACAATTTATGACCGGGATTAAAAATATGCTGACCATGATGCTGAATGGATGTGATGCGATCTCCGAAGAAGAAACAAGAAGATTTCAGACCAGAGAAAGCATTGGAACCTGTCCGGTATGCGGCAGCCTGGTATACGAAAGCAAGACCAACTTCTATTGCAGCAACCACGATTGCCACTTTGCTCTCTGGAAAGATAACCGCTATCTGCAGAGCATGGAAAAAACCATGGATAAAAAGATGGCTGCAGAACTTCTGAAAAGTGGAAGTGTGCATGTAAAAGACTTGTATTCCAAAAAGAAGAATATGTACTTTGAGGCAGATCTTCTTATGGATGCAGATGAAACCGGAAGGGTGAATTTCTCTTTATCCTTTCCACAAAAGAAACCAAAAAACAAAAGCAAAAAGAAATAAGAAAACAGATTAGAGGAGAAAACGAAGAATGAATTTTAATGAATTTGTAAATGAAGTAAAGGACAATATCAAACTCTTTTTACCAAGGGATTATGAGAATGCAGAGGTATCAACGATGGAGTGTCATAAACTGAACCGTGCCTATACGGGACTGATGGTGAGAAAAGAAGGTGAGATGCTTACCCCGACGATCAATCTTAACCGGCTGTATGAAGCATATAAAGCACAGCCTGGCGTAACAATGGAAACTGTATGCAGAAAGATTGCAGATATAGTTATTGAGGCACCGATACAGGTTGATCTGAAAGCTATTTTAAACTATGAAGATGTGAAGGACAAGCTGTTTATCCGTGTGTCATCAGCCGAAGCAAATAAGGAAGTCCTCGAAATTGTGCCACACCAGTTAAAGGAAGATCTTGCAATTACCTATCATGTGGCAGTAGGCAAGAATCAGGATGGATTAAGTTCCATGCTGATTACAAATGAAATGATGAAGGAATATGGAGTGACACAGGAGCAGATTCATGAAGACGCTATGAAAAGTTCACCGCGTGTCATGGTCCCAGAGGTATCAAGTATAGGTGTACTGATAGATGAAATATATCAGAAAAATATTCTCATGCTGACACCAGATGAACGTGAAATGCTGCTAGAAACATTGCAGGAGTCAAGCGAGATGCCGACATTCTTTGTTGTTACGAATACAGAAAGAATTGATGGAGCCGGTGTGATCTTTTATCCGGAATTCATGGATAACATGGGGGAACTTCTGGGAAATGATTTCTTCATTTTGCCATCATCCATCCATCAAATGCTGATCTTGCCGGATGACGGTCAAGTGGATGCGGAAATGTTAAGAGATATGGTAAAAGAAGTTAATGCCACTCAGGTAGCACCAGCAGAACGCCTTACCAATGATGTATATCACTTTGACACAAAGGATCACGTCTTTGAAAAGGCAGACAGGTTCACAGAACGTCAGAAAGAAAAAGAAGCGCAGGTTGCAAAAACAGAGAAAGTTGGAAAAGAACAGCCGGATCAGAAACCGAAAACAAAGAAGCACGATATGGAACTCTAATA
>OLOV01002770.1_pt1 | contig 11526 bp, 6 predicted proteins | sample 1672931 | NCBI WGS metagenome assembly OLOV01 (sample SAMEA3136738, study PRJEB25190) | human gut metagenome | biome: human gut; feature: human-associated habitat; material: faeces | place: Austria | collected 2013
CTTTCCAACCTTACCGCATTTGTGGATTACAACAATTTGCAGATAGACGGAACTATTGAAGAAGTAAACTCGGCAGCCCCCATAGATAAGAAATTTGAGGCGTTCGGCTGGCACACTATCACAATAAACGGCAACGATTTTGAACTCATCGACAAGGGCGACTATTATGCACTCTCTCTTTCCGATGAAGCATGGAACCTCATCACGTACATTGATATGACCGTTTACCTCGACGACGGCGAGGGATATGTTGACCTTGGCAATGACAACGTGTACGAGTTTGACGACGACGGCGACCTGAAAGTCGATTTTGACTATACATGGATCTCGATCGACGGCGTGATTGTGCCGTTCTACGCCGAAACCGAGGAACAGACGGACGATTATTGGTACACAACGGGTTATGTACCGGCCGAACTGAACGGCAGCACCGATATTGAGATCGTTCTGCGCTGGGACAGCGACCATGACAGCGGCTTCGTTGCGGGCTACCGCTTAAAGACCGAAGAGCCTACGGTAGCGGCAAAGGGTCTGCACAGCTTTACGGAGACGGATCAGATTCAGTACACCTGTTCGTATTATGATTACGATTTCAACTACGACCGGGACTACACGCTCGGCGATCCGGTAACATACACAAGTGAACCCGTCGTCACCTATGAGGAAATCGGCGAATACCGCACAGTGATCCAATACACCCTGCGCGACATCTACAACAACGAACACTTTACAGACCCGGTAGAGCTTTCCTGTGAATAAATAATTCTATAGAACATACCCTGCTGCGCTCCGTAGCAGGGTATGTTTCGATTTGACTTACACTATAATAGGCGGTATAATGAAAATTACTGACAAAAACGGAATTGTATGGAAAACTATGCCGTTTAAACTGTTCGGAAAGGACAAACGCCATGCGAAAGCTCCTCGTTTACATGAAAGACTACAAAAAAGAGTCGTTTTTAGCGCCTCTTTTCAAGCTGCTCGAAGCCACCTTTGAGCTGATTGTCCCGCTCGTAATCGCGCAGATCATCGACGTGGGCATTCAGACCGGTGACACCGGCTTCATCATCTCCCGCTGTCTGCTTCTGGTCGGGTTCGGTGTGGTCGGCATGGTCAGTGCCATCACGGCGCAGTATTTTGCCGCAAAGGCTGCCGTGGGCTTTGCCACCGGGCTGCGTCACAGCTTGTTCCAAAAAATCAACGAACTCTCCTTCTCTCTTTTGGACCGTGTGGGCACTTCCACGCTGCTGACACGCATCACAAATGACGTAAACCAGGTGCAGAACGGTGTGAACCTTGTACTGCGCCTGTTTATGCGCTCGCCGTTCATTGTGTTCGGCGCATGCGTTATGGCGTTCACCATTGATCCCGGCAGCGCGCTGCTGTTCCTCATTGTGGTCGCTCTGCTCTCCGTTGTGGTATTCGGCATCATGCTGCTGACCATCAAGCGCTACAAGGCTATTCAAAACCAGCTGGATTCCGTTTTGAACACCACGCGTGAAAATCTGAACGGCGCACGTGTCATACGCGCGTTCTGCGGTGAAGACACCGAAACAGAAAAATTTATCGGCCAAAATTCGCTGCTCTCCAAGCTTCAGAAATCCACGGGCCGTATCTCCGCACTTTTGAATCCGGTTACGTTTATCCTGATTAACGTCGGCATCATTCTGCTCATCCATTACGGCGCTGTTCAGGTCAACACCGGCATTTTGACGCAGGGTCAGGTCGTGGCGCTGTATAACTACATGAGCCAGATTTTAGTTGAGCTCATCAAACTTGCAAACCTCATCATCACCGTAACAAAGTCCTTTGCAAGCGCCGCACGTATCCGCGACGTGCTCGAGCTCGACACAAACACCGTTTATTCCGACGACAAGAAAATCTACAATACCCACGCCGTCGAGTTCGACCGCGTTTCCATGCACTATAACGAAGGCGCGAAGGACGCGCTCGAAAACATCAGCTTCACCGCCGAGCCGGGCGAGATCATCGGCGTTATCGGCGGCACAGGCAGCGGAAAAACGACGCTTGTGGGAATTATTCCCCGCTTCTACGATGCGTCCTCCGGCACCATCCGCGTGGACGGCCGCAACGTGAATTCCTATTCGCTTGAAGAACTGCGCGAAAAGGTGCACGTCGTATTGCAGCGCGCGGTCTTGTTTCGCGGCACGCTGCGCGAAAACCTGCTTTGGGGCAATAAAAATGCCAACGACGAAGAGATGCAGGCAGCCGTAAAGGCTGCGCAGGCCGCAGACTTCGTACAGAGTAAGGGCGGGCTCGATATGAAAATTACCGCCGAAGGCCGCAACCTTTCGGGCGGACAGCGCCAGCGCCTTTCCATTGCCCGCGCACTTGTAGGTAACCCTGAGATTCTCATTCTGGACGACTCCGCTTCCGCGCTCGACTATGTGACCGAAAAGGCACTGCGCGGCGCGCTTTCCGCACTGCCGAATAAGCCGACGGTATTCATCGTCTCGCAGCGCACATCTTCGCTGCGGCACGCGGATAAGATTCTCGTCTTAGACAACGGCGCGCTTGTCGGCTGCGGCACACACGATGCGCTTCTTGAGAACTGCTCCGTGTACCGCGAGATCTATGACTCTCAGTTTGGCGGAAAGGAGGCAGCTGCGAAATGAGCAAGATAAATAACAAAAACAGTACCATTAAACGTGTTCTTTTGCAAATCCGTCCGTATCTGCCGACCATCATTTTGCTGCTTGCACTTGCCGTAGTCAGCGTGCTGTGCTCGCTGTACATCCCGGTGCTCGTCGGCGACGCCATCGACGCCATCATCGGCAAGGAACAGGTCAACTTTGCCATTATCCTGCCGAAGCTCTTCACCTGCGCGGTGCTCATCGGCTGCGCGGCGCTCGCCCAGTGGCTGATGAATGTCTGCGGCAACAAGGTCACGTACAACACCATCCGCGATATGCGCGAGGCAGCCTTTAAAAAAATTCACCGTCTGCCGTTTTCTTACCTCGACGCACACGAAACCGGCGACATCGTTTCCCGCATCATTGCCGATGTTGACCAGTTTGCAGACGGCCTTTTGATGGGCTTCTCACAGCTGTTTACCGGCGTTGTGACGATTATCGGCACCATCGGCTTCATGCTTTCCGTCAACGTTTGGACAACGCTTGTCGTGGTGCTTGTCACGCCGCTTTCCATTTTGGTGGCGCGCTTCATCGCAAAGAAAACGTTCGCCATGTTCCGCTTACAGTCCGAAACACGCGGCCGCCAGACGGCATTCATCAATGAGATGATCACGAACCAAAAGGTCGTGCGCGCATACGGACACGAAGACGAGAACATGGAGAAATTCGACACCATCAACGAAGAGCTGCGCCGCCACACATTAAAGGCGACATTCTTCTCCTCCATCACAAACCCCGCCACGCGCTTTGTAAACTCCGTTGTGTACGCGGCGGTCGCGCTCATCGGCGCTTTTCTGGCCGTGACCGGACAGGGCTTCACCATTGGTATGCTCTCCTGCTTTTTGAGCTACGCAAACCAGTACACGAAACCGTTTAACGAGATTTCCGGCGTTATCACCGAGCTTCAGAACGCGCTCGCCTGCGCAGACCGCCTGCTTGAATTCCTCGACAGCGAAGAAATGTCTGCCGACCCCGAACTGCTGCCGGAGCACAGCGAGACTGCAAAGGGACAGGTCACGTTCGATAACGTTTGCTTCTCCTATACAAAAGACCGCCCGCTCATCCGCAATTTCAGCTTGGATGTACCGGCAGGCTGCCGCGTCGCCATTGTAGGCCCGACGGGCTGCGGCAAAACGACGATGATCAATCTTCTCATGCGCTTCTACGATCCGGACAGCGGCAGCATCAGCGTGGACGGCACGAATACGCAGACTATCCCGCGCCGCGCACTGCGCCGTAACTTCGGCATGGTCCTGCAGGAAACATGGCTGAAAACCGGCACTGTGCTCGATAACATCCGCATGGGCCGCCCGGACGCTTCCGAAGGAGACGTTATCGCCGCCGCAAAGGCCGCGCACGCACATAGTTTTATTGAGCAACTGCCGAACGGCTACTATACGCAGATTGGCGAAGACGGCGGCAGCCTTTCCGCCGGACAGAAACAGCTTTTGTGCATCTCGCGCATCATGCTGACGCTGCCTCCTATGCTGATTCTGGACGAAGCGACGTCTTCCATCGATACACGTACCGAGCTGCGCATTCAGCGCGCGTTTGCCAAGCTGATGCGCGGACGCACCTCGTTCGTCGTCGCACACCGCTTATCGACCATCAAGGAATCTGACGTTATTCTCGTCATGCGCGACGGCAACATCGTAGAGCAGGGCGACCACGAATCTCTGCTTGCGAAAAACGGCTTCTACGCCGAGCTGTACCGCAGCCAGTTTACGGATGAGGAACAGCCGGTGGGTTAACGCACAAAAATGCAGCCTTCTCTATTCGAGAGAGCTGCATTTTTTATTTTCTGCCATACCGCACAAAGCTGCGTTTTGCACTTTGTGCGGTATTTTTTGAATATCAATATAGTGGAAGTTTTAGTCAATGCGTTTGAGGAAATCAAACGGCAAAACGATTATGATAGAGATATAGGCGAACCTTGTCCGGACTGCGCATGCGCAAACTGCGTGCGGAACGCCTTCGGTGCACAGCCGTAGCGCTCCGTAAATAAGCGGTAAAACCGGCTTAAGCTGTTAAAGCCGCATGCACCGCAGATTTCAATGACGGGCATGTCCCCCTGCAAAAGCAGCTGCGCCGCCAAAGACAATCGCTTGCCGTTGATGTACTCCGTCGGCGTCATGCCGATGTAGCGGCGAAACGACCGCGTAAGGTGCTCCTGCGACATATTTGCAAGCGCCAAAAGACACGGAAGACCTGTGGTGTAATTTTCGCGCCGCTCCATTTTTTCAAGCAGCTCCGAAAACCACGCAGGCAAAATCGCTTCCGGCGCGGGTGCCGTAAGAAACAGCTGCACCAAATACGGAAACAGGCTTAAAATGTAGCGGCACGCCGTTTCGTTATCGGCAAAGCGGTTCGTGTTCAAAAGCTTTTCCTGCACATCCGTTAAGGTGTGGCCGGAAAGCACACAATGTAACGGCAGCTCCGGCGTATCAAATATGGCGCGGTCAAGCTGCAAATAATCGCACAGCCGCTCAAACACCGTGCACGGAATACCGATATCGAGCAGCTCGAAATCCGCGTTGTTGAAAAAATCATAGCGGTGCACGTCCCTCGGGCGCATCAAAACGAACGAGCCCTCGGAAAGCAGCTGCGAGCGTCCATTCACGGCGTGGATGGCCCCGCCGTGCGAGACGAGAAACAGCTCGTAAAAATCATGCGTGTGAATTTTATACGTCGCCGGCACACCGCACTGGTGCAGAACGCGCGCACCCTCACCGGTGTGCAGATTTTCTTCGGAAAAATGCAGAAGCTCAACGTCGCTCATTTCGGCGCCCCCTTTCCTCTGCTATTATAACGCGTCAAAAAAACGGAATCAAGAAATTTCAATTCTAACTTTGGGAGGATAACGGTATGTTCAAGACCGATGTTCAAAAACTGCGCAATGCGCTGGAATTCACGCGCGTTTACAAAGAGAACGCAAACGACATTTACCTGCGTGAAGCCGCCTGCATGGATTTTCAGCTCCGTCATATCTTAGTGCCGATGAAAACGACGGCATCGCGGGCCGCTATGAGCACGACTTTGTGGGCTTTTCCTCGCAGGTCGGCGGCATTTACACATATTACTTTAACGAGCATGAATTTTTGAACGCATACATGGCTTGTAAGCAAAACGGTGAGATCACCGCTGCGGAGGACTACGCTTTGCAGGCTGTGCAGGCCTATTGGCACGAGGAAAACACCGCGCGCAAGGTTGAATTGGAATTTTCGAAGCGCTACGGCTATGTGCCGCCGAAAGCTTTTGCCGGTGCGGGCGTGGGCAACTGCGACTGCCGCGTGGCGGGTACAAACCTCGATTTTGAAAAGCTCATCCGTCTCGGCTTTGACGGGCTCGATCAGGAGATCGACCGCGCGGCGGAAGTGAACGGCGCGTCTTCGTTCTACACGGCTTTAAAGCTGTGGATTGAAAGCCTGCGCGGCGCATGCGAGCGTTACCGCGAACAGGCATTGGAGCTTGCCGAAAAAGCAGAGACCGAAGAAGCCAAAACGCGCTTTACAAAGCTTGCCGAAGCACTTTTAAACATTCAGCACAGCACACCGAAGACGTTCCTTGAGGGCGTGCAGCTGATGTGGATCTACGCTGTCAGCAGCGACATTATGAATTACAGCCGCATGGACGATTACCTTGGGCCGCTCTACGCCGCGGATATCGACGCGGGGCGCATCACGGAAGAAGAAGCCGTGCAGACCGTGCTGTATCTCTATAAGCACTTTAAAGAGATTAACAAGATCCATGACTGCCGCGTAATCATCGGCGGCGTGGGCAGAAAGCACCAGAAGGAAGCCGACCGCCTCGCCATCGTCATCATGGAAGCTTCCCGCCGCTTCCGCGAGACTGTGCCGCAGCTCACCCTGCGCTATTACAGCGACATGGACGAGACCGTTTTCCGCAAGGCAATGGAAGTGAATGCGGAGGGCACCACGTTCCCGATTATTTACTCCGATGAGACGAATGTACCGGCTGTGGAAAAGGTCTTTGGCGTTTCGCATGAGGAAGCCAAGCAATATGTGCCGTTCGGCTGCGGCGAATACGTCATGGTCGGTTACAGCGTAGGCACACCGAACAACGGCATCAACGCGCTGAAAGCGCTGGAAATTGCGCTGCACAACGGCCTTGATTTCTACCAGAACGTTCCCTGCGGCGAAAAGACCGGCGACCCGGCGCAGTTTGATACCTTTGAAAAGCTGTATGATGCCGTGCTTGCACAGCTCAAGCCGACCATTGACCGCTTTGCTGTACACAAATACCTCAACTATAAAATTGCGGGCGAAAACGCACCGTATCTGCACCTCAGCCTGCTTTTGAACGACTGCATCGCGCGCGGCAAGGCTACGTTTGAAGGCGGCGTGCGTTACCTGAATGCTTCCAGCGAAATGTTCGGCATCATCAGCTGTGCAGACAGCCTGACGGCCATTAAAACGCTCGTTTACGACGAGAAGAAGCTCACTTTGCCGGAGCTCATCGATGTGCTGGATCACGATTTTGAGGGGCACGACGATATTCGCCGCATGTGCCTTTCCGCACCGAAATACGGCAACGACGACGACACGGCTGACGACATCGCAACGCGCCTTTTCACCGATATTGCCGACCTTACCATGGCGGCGGGCAAGGCTGCGGGGCTTGACCACTACAATATTGTCAGCGTCAACAACTCCATGAGCGCAGAATGGGGCAACTTCTGTGCGGCGTCTGCCTGCGGCAGAAAGGCCGGCAGCCCCATGGCAAACGCCAACGGCGCTTCTATCGGCGCGGATAAGTGCGGCATTACGGCGCTGCTCAACTCCATGTCGAAGTTTGACAATACAAAGCACGTGGGTGTTATCAACAATGTGCGCTTTACAAAGGAGCTCTTCAAGGGCTCTATGGATAAAGTAGAAGCCGTCTTGAAGGCGTTTTACGACAACGACGGCGTGCAGACGAACCTGTGCGTCATCGGCAAGGATGACCTTGAAAACGCCATGGTGCATCCGGAAAACTACCAGAACCTCCTCGTGCGTATCGGCGGCTTCTCCGCGAGATTCGTCACGCTAAATCCTGTTGTGCAGCGCGAGATTATTGAGCGTACGACCTACGGCGCGTAAGCGGAGGCCGATATGCGGGATCTTATTTTTGATATTCAACGTTTTTGCGTGTACGACGGGCCGGGCATTCGCACCACCGTGTTTTTCAAAGGGTGCAACATGCACTGTGCGTGGTGCCACAATCCGGAAAGCTTTTCAACCGATGCCGAGCTCTTGTTTCGCCACGAAAAATGCACGTCCTGCGGGGCATGCACTGCGGTATGTCCGAACGGAGCGCATGAAATAAAAGCAGACGGCACACATGTTTTTGACCGTGCAAAATGCGCGGCGTGCGGCAAATGTGCCGAAGTATGTCCGAACGATGTCCTGGAGCTTTCCGGGCGCGAAATGACGGTGGAAGCCGTGATGAAGCAGATCGACAAGGACGCAAAATATTACCGCTCGTCAAAAGGCGGCGTCACCTTTTCGGGCGGCGAGGCTTCTTTGCACTTTGAACTCCTGAAAAAGCTGCTTACAGCCTGCCGCGAAAAAGGGTACCACACCGCGCTGGAGACAAACGGTTTGATCTCTGCCGCACATTTAAAAGAACTGATACTGCTCACCGATCTTTTTCTGTTCGATTTTAAGCACAGCGACCCCGATGCCCTCAAAAAATGGGCAAGCGCGCCGCTTGCGCCGATCCTCGAGTCCCTGGCAGCCCTTGAGGACGCGCATGCGCATGTGTGGTTGCGCTGTCCGGTCATTCCGGGCGTGAACGACACGGACGCGCACTTTGAGGCGATTTGTGCGCTCAAGCATCAATATACCTGTATTGAAAAGGCCGAGATCATGGCATACCATGACATCGGCAAAACGAAATGGGACGCGCTGGGGATACCGTATTCGCTCGCCGCGCTGAAGACCGTTTCGCCGGAACAGAAACATATTTGGGAGACTAAAATAGCCGATTAGCGGCACTTTTGGGGATAAGAGAGGGAACGCTTCGTTCCTTCTCTTTGCTTTATCTTCCACATTTTTTCTAAACATTTGACAGATTTCCCGGAATATTGTATGCTATGGAAAACACCGCAAATTTTCCCTGCGGGACCACAAACATTAGGAGGTCACTTATGTTTTGTATATACTGCGGCGCCACCTTGCCGGAGGGCGCGAAAAAATGCACGCTCTGCGGCAACCCCGTTGTGCGCACGCCGGAAGCCACTGCACAACCCGTAAGCGAACCGGAGTCGGAATCTGCCCCCGCACCGGAAACGCCCACGGAGTCGGCCGTGGAAGACATCTCCTCAAATTCGACAGAGAGCCTCTCTGAAGCGGAACCGACACCCGAAGCTGAAGATGCCCCTTCAAACAGTCCGGACGGCGAAGATGTTTACAGCCATTCCCCAACGGACTTCACGGAGGATATTTCCTCCGGCGATGCGCTCGGCGACAAACCCGAAGGCATGGAGCACGAGGGCACATTCACCGTTTCCCCCACCCCGGAGGAAATTTCAGGGCCGGAGCCGCGCGTGCAACCTATAGAATATACGTATAACGACGGCTACGCCTACGAGGAATACGACGAAAAGCCGAAGAAAAAGCGTTCTTTTAAATGGCTTTTCATCGTGCTTCCCATTCTCATCGCCATCGGCGCTACAATCGGCGGCATTTTCTGGTGGTACAATGCACCCATGCAAAAGCTCACCCGCGCGCTTGACGCTTACGATTATTCCGCTGCGGCGCAGGTACTTCCCACGCTTTCAAAGGACGAACTTGCTTCGGTCTCCGACCAAATGCAGGAATATGCCCAGACGGTCATCGACCGATACAATAAAAGCGAAGCGAACTACGACAGCTCCTATGAACTGCTCGACCGCCTGCAAAAGCTGTTCCCGAACATCGGTCTCGACGATCAGCTCAACGGCATTCAATCGCTGAAAGACTCCAAAGAGGCCTACAAAAACGGCAAAAGCCTGCAGGCACAGGGCGAAGACGGCCGCGCCATTACGGAATATCAGAAGGTCATTCACGCCGATGTGAACCACGACGACGCGCAGACGCAAATTCAAAACATCCGCACCGCGTACAAAGAAAAAGTGTTAAGCGATGCGCAGAGTCGCGCGGACGAGAAAGATTTCCTCGGTGCCGAAGCCATTTTGATGAACAGCGCCGATATCCTCGGCGATGATAAAGACATCCAGACTAAGCTGGAAGAGATTAAGGACGCAGAGCTCAACAACTACGTGGAAACGCTGCTCGGCACCGCCAAAACGCTCGCGGATGACGGCGACTTGCCCGGCGCTGTTAACGTGCTGCAGGACGCCACACGCAGCGACAAGCGCATCGACGCGCAGATTGCCACCTATAAAAACCAGTATAAGCAAAAAATTCTCGATGCTGCCGCAAAGCAAGCCGGTGAAAGCCGCTATTATGACGCGGTGGAAACGCTGCAAAACGCCGACGACATCCTCTCCGGCGACAGCGATATTGCGGCAAAAATCGAAGAATACAGGGCGCTTTACCCCGTTTCGCTGACAGATCTTTCCCCAAGCGGCGGCGAAGATTGCAGCCAGAACTGGACAGCCTATGACGCAAACGGCAATGCGTACAGCAACGGCCTTAACTTCTCGCTGTACCCTGTCATCGCAAAAACCGTCTACACCGAATACGCCCCGAACGGACAATATAAGCGCCTGACGGGAACATGGGTCGTGGAGGGCGATACCTCCGATGATTTCATCGGCACGGTTCGCATTTATGTGGACGACCATTTGCAGTATGAAGTTTCCTCGCTCACGGTGAACAGCCCCGCAAGCGCACTGAGCCTGAGTATTTCCGGTGCTTCCACCGTTCGCATTGAAGTGGAGGGCGCGTTCGCCTCGCTGCGTGCCGTCGGTTATCTGTACCTTGCAGATGCAAAATTTGAAAACTAAACCGCTATAAAAAGAGATACCGCACAGGGCAAACTCACCTTGTGCGGTATTCTTTTGCGCAAAGCCTGCCGTGCGGTCTATGCACGTGCAGCTGATCCTTCCACAATACAGAAAAGCTCTGTGGAAAACACAACGCGCATAAGAAACGGGATGTCCCTTTTTGGGGGACATCCCGTCTTACTTTGGCTTACGCCTTATGCTTTTGTTCCATCACGCGTTTGCTGCGTTCTCGTCTTCGTCGTTTTCGTCCTTCTTCTTTTTGCAGAGGACCATAACAACGACCTGTACCAGCGCGATTACAACATGGAGGATTGTCCACTTGTCGACGAAGATCATCGGCAGGGTCATGTCTTCGGTGAAGATGAAGACGATGATGGCAATCAGAGCCGGGATGATGCTGATGAGTCTCCAAAGGCCCTTCTTGTTCTTTTCGTACTCCATAACCTCTTTGCCGTTCTCATCGAGAACCACGTTGCCGTCTTCGTCTTCCAACGCCTTCTTTTTCTTGCCGATATAGCCGATGAGAAGGAGGACGGAAAGGAGGGTCGTCACGATGGTGAGGATCAGGTTGATGAGTGCCCAAGCGCCCGTGCCGAGACCTGCGAGCGGCGTTGCGTTATCTGCGATGTCTTCACCGTTTGCAAGCGGTGTTTCGTTATCGTTGATCGTTTCGCCTATTTCGCCGTCATTATTGCCATCGCCTTTTCCGCCGTTATCGCTCGGCGTTGTGGAAGGTGTGGCAGTCGGTTTCGGGGTGGGTGTTGCAACCGTAGCCGGAACGACCGGAGCTACCGGCGTCGGAGTAGGTGTTGCCGGGTTCGGATTCGGGTTCGGATTTGGAGCCGGAGTAGGTGTAGACTCTTCTGTCGGAGCCGGTGTAGGTGTGGGCTCTTCTGTCGGAGCCGGTGTAGGTGTGGGCTC
>OLOV01002775.1_pt1 | contig 11515 bp, 8 predicted proteins | sample 1672931 | NCBI WGS metagenome assembly OLOV01 (sample SAMEA3136738, study PRJEB25190) | human gut metagenome | biome: human gut; feature: human-associated habitat; material: faeces | place: Austria | collected 2013
CCACCACGCGCATGATCGGCGCGGTCATCATGACCCACGGCGACAACAACGGCCTTGTCCTGCCCCCGCGCATCGCGCCCGTGCAGGCGGTGGTCATTCCCATCGCGGCGCACAAGAAGCCCGAGGTCGCCGAGGCGGCCAAGGAGCTCAAGGCCCGCCTGCTCGCCATCGACGTGCGCACGAAGCTGGACGACTCCGACCAGTCCATGGGCTGGAAGTGCGCCGAGTACGAAATGCGCGGTGTGCCGCTGCGCATCGAGATCGGCCCGCGCGACCTCGAGAACGGCCAGTGCTGCATCGTCCGCCGCGACAACGGGGAAAAGACCTTTGTCGCGCTCGACACGCTCGAGAGCGCGGTCAAGGAACTGCTTGACCGCATCCACGACAATATGCTCGAAAGAGCGAGAGCGAATCTGGAGGAGAACACCTTCGACCTGTCCACTTGGGAGGAGGTCAAGGAAATGGCCTCCGGCCGCGGCGGCTTTGCGCGCACGAAGTGGTGCGGCAGCCGCGAGTGCGAGCTGGGCATGAAGGAAAAGGCGGGCGTTTCCTCCCGCTGTATGCCGCTGCGCCAGTCCGGCACAAAGGGCAAGTGCGTGTTCTGCGGCAAGGAAGCCACGACGGACATCTATTGGGGAGTAGCGTACTAAAAAATAAGGGCGTGCAGAGCGCGCCCTTATTTTTTTATACCTTTTGGAGCCGCACTTCGCTCCGCGCCTCGCAGGCGCGAGGCGCCTGCTGCGACACTCGCTCCGTGAGAGGTGTTTTTCTGACGCGCATGTCGCCAGAAAAACGATCTTAATTTGGTTTCGCGCCTGCGGGCGCGAAAGGGGTGGATACGCGCGAGCGCGGCAAAAACGATTTTATTTGGTTTCGCGCCTACGGGCGTGAAAGGGGACGCGGCAAAATTTTTTCGGAAATGGGAACTTTTTCTTCAACGCTCTCGTCCAAAGGAGTACAACGCCCAAGGAGGTACAACGACATGAAGAAGTATCTGGCACTTTTGCTGAGTATGCTGCTGCTCGTCGGCGGCGCGCGGATCGAGCCGGAGCAGGGCGGGACGAAGCCCGAGCCGGGACAGCCGGACGATGTGAGCGCGAAGCTGCTGAGCCAGTACGCGCTGGCGGAGGTCAAGCTGCCGGAGCTGCCCGCCGAGCCGAGCGAGGAGGAGCTGTGGACCGCCTACGAAAAGCTCGACTACGACAAGATGGGCGAGGAGGCCTATCACAAGGCGCAGGAGGAGCTGTGGGACGATTTTGACGCCCGCTCCCGCGCCTATTCCGACGCGGTCAAGGCGCTGCGGGGCGAGGGCGTGGACAAGACCATGACGCCCGCGCTGCTCGGCTACAGCACCAAGACGGTCTCCAAGCTGCTCGGCGGCGAGGCGGCGGCGAACGTGGTCTACTCGCCCGCGAACCTCTACCTTGCCCTCTCCATGCTCACCGAGACGGTGGACGGCGAGACCCGCGCCCAGCTTCTCGACCTGCTCGGCGCGGAGGATGAGGAGACCGTCCGCACCACGGCGAACGCCATCTGGCGCTCGCTCTACACCGACAGCGCCAACAGCAAAACGCTGCTCGCCAATTCCCTCTGGCTGAGCGAGGGACAGGCCTACAAGACCGAGACCGTGGAGCGGCTGGCGAACGACTACTACGCCTCCGTGTTCAGCGCCCCCATGGGCACCGGCGACACCAACAAAGCCGTGCAGGCATGGCTGAACACCAACACCGGCGGCCTGCTCGCGGACGCGGCGAAGAACATCGAGACGAAGCCGCAGACCGTGATGCTGCTGCTCTCCGCGCTCTACTTCAAGGACCGCTGGAGCGATGAATTTTACGACGGCGCCACGAGCGAGGATACCTTCACTGCCGCCGACGGCACAGCGCAGCGCGCGGACTTCATGCACAAGACGGAGGACCGCGCAAGCTATGTCCGCGGCGAGGGCTACACCGTCGCGCAGCTTTCCTTCCGCGGCGGGGAGCGCATGATCTTCCTGCTGCCCGACGAGGGCACGGCGCTCACGCCGCTGCTGCGCGGCGAAGCGGCGCTGGCCGACCTTTTTACCGATGTGTACGATAGCGACGAAGCGCAGACGGCGAAGCTCGTCTGGAGTGTGCCGAAGTTCGACGTCAACTCCGATCTGGAGCTGACCGACACGCTCAAAATGCTCGGCGTGACGGACGCATTCGACGATACGCGGGCGGACTTCTCGCCGCTGGCAGATTTTGACGAGCCGGCGGCGGTCACGCAGGTGCAGCACGCCGCCCGCGTGAAGATCGACGAGGAGGGCTGCGAGGCCGCGGCGTTCACCGCCATCATGGCGGACGCGACCTCGGCGATGCCGGAGGACCTGCCGGTCGTGGAGATGGAGCTGGACCGCCCGTTCGCCTTCGCCATCACCGGCGCGGACGGCCTGCCGCTGTTCGTCGGCGCGGTCAACACGATGGAATAACAAGCAAAAAGGACGCTCCTCCGAGCGTCCTTTTTGCTCTGCAAAAGCATAGCAAAAATAGATATGTGCCCTTTCCTCGCCCCTGCGGGGCAGCCGGAAAGGATGCACAAAGCTTCACGCACCGGCCTTTGCGCCTTCTCGTGGGGCGGTGCTCGTGCGTGAAGTTTTTCATGTCCGGAAGTAGACCTCATCCCAATCGGCTGAGCCGATGAATAACATCGGTTCGACCGATAGACCGGCCTTCCCGCCGCGGCGCGCCTCCACAAGCGCCAAAGAGGGAGCGTTTTCCGCCGAGGAGGCTACGAAGCGCAGTCGCTTCGGCTCCAGCCCGTGCGCGCGGAGCGTGCAGAAAAGGTCGGATAGCCGCTCGGGCCGGTGGCTGAGCGCGAAGCGTCCGCCCCAGCGCAGCACCCGCGCCGCCGCGGCACAGACGTCGGCGAGCGTGCAGCCGACCTCTTCCCGCGCGGCTTGCCGCGCCTCGCCCGCGGCGCTCGCGCCGCTTCCCGCCGGGAAGTACGGCGGGTTGGAAACGACATAGTCCATGCTCCCCGCGGCGGGAAGCGCACTGCTCTCGCGCAGGTCGCCGGTGCGCAGCGTCACGCGCTCCGCCCAGCCGTTTTCGGCAAAGCCCTTTTCCGCGAGCGCGTTTGCCGCAGCGTTCTGCTCCACGCAGAAAAGCGTGAGCGACGGCTCGCGCGCGAGCAGGAGCGTGCCGAGCAGCCCCGTGCCGCTGCCGAGGTCGCACACGCGCTCGCCGCGCTTCGGCGCGGCGAACCAGCCGAGCGCGAAGCTGTCGGTCGTCGGCGCGAAGAGCTCCGTATCAAAATAAAAGCAGGGGCCGCCCTGCCGGAGAAAGTCCTTGCGTTCCATGAAGCCTCCGTTCCCTGACAAAAATAAGGACGCGCCAAAGCAGCGCGTCCTTATTTTTTAAGTAGATCTTACTCCTGAGAGATCGCACCATTGGGGCAGGTATCCGCGCAGGAACCGCAGTCCAGGCAGGCACCGGCGTCGATCTGATACTGGGAATCGCCCTGAGAGATCGCACCAACGGGGCAAGCGTCCGCGCAAGCACCGCAGCTAACGCAGGCAGAACTGATGTGATAGGCCATAAGAGCACCTCCATTTGATTGATACGCCTATTGTACACGGCAGAATACGAAAATGCAAGAGGAAGTATGCGGGAATCTTCCGCATTTCGGCAAAAAATTTTGAAACTTTTGATGAAAAATATGCGGGTAAACACGTCTAAAAACCGCTGCGGCAGGAAAAAATGCGCTCGGGAGTGTGAAGAATATGGCAGAACAGAAGTTTACCCCGCGCGCGGAAAACGTGCTGCGGCTGGCGCAGGAAACGGCGCTGGAGCTGGGCCACGGTTACGTCGGCTGCGAGCATATCCTGCTGGGACTGCTGCGCGAGGACGGCAGCGCGGCCTGCCGCGCACTGGGCGAGGCCGGCGTGACGGAGGAGCAGCTGCGTGAGCAGCTGGTGCGGACGGTGGGTCACGGTCTGTCCGGCAGCCTGCCCTCACAGGGGCTGACGCCCCGCGCGCGCAGCGCGGTGGAGATGGCGGTCGCCGAGGCGATGCGCTTCGCGAGTCCGCGCATCGGCACGGAGCACCTGCTGCTGGGCCTGCTGCGCGACGGCGGCAACATGGCGGTGCGGCTGCTCGCGGCGGCGGGAGCCGACCCGAAGCGCCTTTACGCTGCGGTGGTGCGGCGGATCAACGAAACGCCGCGCACGGCGGCAAAGGAGGGAAACCGGATGCTGCGTGAAAACGAGAGCGGCAAGCGCGGACGCGGACTCGCGGAGTTTGCCCGCGACCTGACGGCGATGGCGCGCATGGGGCAGCTCGACCCCGTGATCGGACGCGACACGGAGATCACGCGCGCGGTGGAGATCCTCTCGCGCCGCACGAAGAACAACCCTGTGCTCATCGGCGAGCCGGGTGTCGGCAAGACGGCGGTGGCGGAGGGGCTCGCACAGAAGATCGCGGCAGCGGAGGTGCCCGACGAGCTGATGGACAAGCGTCTGCTATCGCTCGACCTCTCCGCGATGGTCGCGGGGACGAAGTACCGCGGCGAATTTGAGGAGCGCGTGAAGGCACTGCTTGACGAGGTGCGGCGCGAGGGCAATGTCATTCTGTTCCTTGACGAGCTGCACACCATCGTCGGCGCGGGCAGCGCCGAGGGCGCGGTGGACGCGGCGAACATCCTCAAGCCCGCGCTGGGGCGCGGGGAGCTCCGCGTGGTCGGCGCGACGACGCTTGCCGAGTACCGGAGGTATATCGAAAAGGACGCGGCGCTCGAGCGCCGCTTTCAGCCCATCACGGTCGGCGAGCCGACGGAGGAGCAGGCGCTTGCGATCCTGCGCGCGCTGCGCCCACGCTACGAGAGCCATCACCGTCTGAAGATATCCGACGAGGCGCTTGCCGCCGCGGTGACGCTCTCGCGCCGCTACATCACAGGGCGCTTTCTGCCGGACAAGGCGGTGGATCTGATGGACGAGGCGGCGTCCCGCGTGCGGATGGGTACGCGGCCCGACTCACCGGAGCTGCGGGCGATGGAGGCCAAGGCTGCCGAGGCGGAGCGCGACCGCGCGGCAGCAGTCGCGGAGCAGAACTATGAGCGGGCGGCCATGCTGCGCGATGTGGAGCACAGCTGCCGCGAGCAGGCGGAGCAGGAACGCGAGGCGCTGCGCCGCGCGCAGCGGGAAAAGCAGAGGACCGTCGGCGAGGAGGACGTGGCCGCGGTGGTCTCCGCCTGGACGGGCGTGCCCGTCACGCGCCTGACAGAGCATGAGGGCGAGCGGCTGCTGCGGCTGGAGGACACGCTCCACGCGCGCGTGGTGGGGCAGGACGAGGCGGTGCGGGAGGTCGCCCGCGCGCTGCGCCGCGCCCGCGCGGGACTGCGCGATCCGAAGCGGCCCGTCGGCTCGTTTCTCTTTCTCGGTCCCACGGGCGTGGGCAAAACGGAGCTGTGCCGCGCGCTGGCCGACGCGGTGTTCGGCGACGAGGAGGCGCTGGTGCGCCTGGATATGTCGGAGTATATGGAGCGGCATACCGTCTCGCGGCTCGTCGGCGCGCCGCCGGGCTACGTCGGCTATGACGAGGGCGGGCAGCTGACCGAGAAGGTGCGCCGCCGCCCGTGGTCGGTGGTGCTCTTCGACGAGATCGAAAAGGCGCACGAGGACGTGTGGAATCTGCTGCTGCAAATTTTGGAGGACGGTGTGCTGACCGACGCGCAGGGGCGGCGCGTGGACTTCCGCAATACGGTGCTCGTCATGACCTCGAACGTGGGCGCGAAGGCCATCACGTCGAGCGCGGCGAAGCTCGGCTTCGCGCAGGCCGAGGACGGCGACGGCGGCTTTGCGCGTGTGAAGGAAACGGTCATGGCTGAGCTGCGGGCGACCTTCAAGCCGGAATTTCTCAACCGCATCGACTCGACCGTGGTGTTCCGCCGTCTGAGCCGCGCGGACGTTTCGGCCATCGCGCGGCGGATGCTCAAGGCCACCGTGCAGCGCGCCGCGGCGCTCGGCGTCACGCTGACGGTCGAGGACGCGGCGGTCGAGCGCATCGCGGACGAGGGCTTCGACCCGCTCTACGGCGCGCGGCCCCTGCGCCGCGTGATCCGCGCCGAGGTGGAGGACGCCGTGGCCGAGCTGCTGCTCAGCGGAACGCTCCACGCGGGCGGCGCCGCCCGCATCGCGGCGGAGGACGGAGCGCTCCGCGTTCGGCGGGAGGAGCCGTCGATCCCCGCCGCGGCGGAGACATAAGAAAAGGGTCAGCCGGCGGCTGACCCTTTTCGATGTTCCTTTTTCAGCGCTCAAAGAGGAGATGCAGCAGCTCGCAGCCGTGCGCGACGAAGGGACCGTTCTCGCCGGCCTTTTCGGTGTACACGCCGCCGCGCCCGCTGTCGATGCGGCTGTCGTAGAGCAGATACGGCACGGGATCGCCGTCGTGCCCGCGCGTCGCGGTGAGCGTTTTGTGGTCGGAGAGGAGCAGCAGGCGGTAGTCCATGTGCGCCGCGTCCAGACGCTCGGTGAGGGGCTTGACGAGCCGGCTGTCGAGCCATTCGATGGCCTGCACCTTGCCCTTGAGGTCGCCGTTGTGGGTGCATTCATCGGGCGCCTCGAGGTGCAGGCAGACGAAGTCGTACTTCTGAAGGCTCGCCCATGTGGCCTCTAACTTGCCCTCAAAGTTGGTGTTGATCTCGCCAGTCGCGCCCTCGACCTCGACCATCTCGAGCCCACGCAGCACGCCGATGCCGTGGCACAGGGGCACCGCGCTGATGACCGCGCCGCCGCAGCCGTACTCCTCGCGGAAGTCGGGCAGCTGCATCGCCGTGCCCGCTGCCCAGAACCAGATGCCGTTCGCGCCGAGCTTGCCCTCCGCGCGGCGCTTCTCGGTGACGGGGTGGTGCTCCAGCACGCGGTTGGCAAGGCGCATAAGGTCGGCAAAGACCTTGGCGAGCGCCGCGTCCTTCCCGCTCGGGAGCAGCGGGCCGATGACCTCGCCGAGGTGGTCGTGCGGCGGGATAAAGCACACGCCGCTCGGGTCGCAATGGTGCTTCACCGCCAGCGGACGGAACGAGGGGCTGGGGTCGATGTACATATCCGCCGCACGGAGCGCGGCGGAAAATTCGGGATCGCTGTTGAGCGCGGCGACGACGTCGAGCGCGTCCTGTCCGGCGATGGAGCCGGCAGAGTGGGAGAGAATGCGCTTTTCCTCATAGGGCTGATCGCCTGGCTCGAGCGCGACGAGGTTGCAGCGGAACGCCGCGTCGCCGGGAACGAGCCTGAGCCCGATGGCGGCGGCTTCCATCGGCGAGCGGCCGGAGAAATGCTTGAGCGGGTCGCAGCCGAAGATGGAGAGGATCGCGGTCTCGCTGCCTGCGGGCAGCGGCTTGGGGCAGTTCACGACGCTGCCGACTGTGCCGCGCGCGGCGAGGGAATCAATGGTGGGGATGTCGGCGTACTCGAGCGGCGTTTTGCCGCCGAGGGCCTCGACGGGGTTGTCCGCCATGCCGTCGCCGATGACAACAAGATATTTCATAGGAGTGCCTCCTTATCTGACGATGAATGCAGTATAGCAGGGGAATGGGCAAAAATCAAGGACAAAAGTCCGCGTGCCGCGGAATTTTTCCCTGCTGAACGGAAAACGGACGGGATACCCCGTCCGTTTTGTGCGGTTTGATGACCTTAACAGTTTGCCTTCCCCGATGCTCAGCGCCTGCGGCCGCGATAACCGGCGGGAGCGGCGCGTCCGCTGCTGCGCTTGCCGTAGCGCCGTCCGCGCCCGTTCCCGCGCAGGAAAAGGAATGCGAGAATGAGCAGGACAAGGACGACGAGAACGATCCTGACGACGGTACGGGAGAAGAAGTCCGCCACGTCGCGCCTGGCGACCAGCAGCCACGAGGCTGACACATCGCTGAGCGCGAGCAGCTTGACCGTGCCGTAGACGGTGCCGTTGTAGGAGACGGTCATTTCGCCCAGCTCGTCGCCGGCGGCAATGGGGGCGTCCACGCTGTCCGGCAGCGTGATGTCGCGCGTGAGCTCGCTGAGGTCCAGCTCCGTGGGCAGCATCCGCGTGATGCTCTCGGCGGGGTGGGCGACGACGTAGTTCGCCTCGCTCGAAAGGGCGACCGGGACCTCGCGCACCAGCTCGTCGGCGGAGACGACCTCGCGGCGGGAGAAGCAGCCAAAGCCGTAGTCAAAGAGGCGGATGGTCTCGGAAAAGCTCTTGGTGAGGGTGCTCTTGCCGTCGGCAAGGGTGATCTTTTCCGCGCCGAGCACCACGCTCACAAGCTGACGGTCGCCGCGCACGGCGGAGGAAACGAGGCAGTGACCGGCCTCCTCGGTCGAGCCGGTCTTGATGCCCTGCGCGTCGCGGTAGAGGTAGCCGAGCTCGCGCCAGTTGGAAATGAGGCGGTTGGTGGAGTGGAGCACATGGCGCTGGTTGTGGTCGGTCTCGGCGATCTCCGCGGACTTGGAGTTGCAGATCTCCATGAATTTCTCGTAGGGCATCAGCGCGCGCGTGATGAGATAGATGTCCCACGCGGTGGTGTAGTGGTCGGGGTCGTGCAGGCCGGAGGTGTTGACGTAGTGCGTGTTTTCGCAGCCGAGCGCAGCAGCGCGCTCGTTCATCCTCTGCACGAACTGGGAGATGTTCCCCTCGCCGCACACGGCCTCGGCGAGAATGTTGCACGCCTCGTTCGCCGAGACGATGAGCATACATTGCAGAAGCTGCTCGACCGTCAGTACCTCGCCGACCTTGATGCCGGCGGTGCTGCCGTAGATGCTCAGACCCTCGAAGGCGCTCTCACGCGCCGTGATGGGCTGGTCGAGCGAGAGCTGCCCCGCGTCGATCGCCTCGAACACCAGCAGCGCCACCGTCAGCTTGGTGATGCTTGCGGGGTAGTTCTTCTCGTGGGCATTCTTTTCGTAGAGGATCTCGCCCGTTTCCTTCTCAACGAGCAGGGCGGCGCGGGCGTCGACGTCGATCTCCTCAAAGGCGGAGGCCGGTACGCTCAGCAGGGAGACGAGCAGGCCGAGGACCAAAAAAAGAGCAAAAAAGCGGCGTTTTTTCATGGAAATGTACCTCGCAGTATGTTACAATAAAATTCGATCGGACGATCGGCGGGCGACTTGCCCGCGCTCGACGGTATTCGACATTCAGTATAACAAAAAACGGGAGGGAGTTCAACCGTGGAACGGCAGGAAAAAGGCGGAAGCACCTATTTCTTTCTGGCGCTCGTGACGCTGGCCTTCCTCGCCGCCGTGCTGTATCTGACCTTCGGCGCGAACCGCACCGAGCAGGAGGGCTATACGGTGCAGACCGAGCGGCCCGCGCGGGAGGAGGTCGCGCCCGAGCGCGTGCCTGTAAACATCAACACCGCGACCGCCGAGGAGCTGGAGACCGTTACCGGCATCGGGCCGGTGCTGGCGCAGGCGATCCTCGACTACCGCGCCGAGCACGGAGACTTTCAGACGCTCGACGAGCTGCTGGAGGTGCGCGGCATCGGCAGCGCGAAGCTCGACGCCATGCGCGATGAAATTACGACAGGAGGCGATGCGCCGTGAAAATTTTAGTGGTGGACGACGAGAAGCTGCTCGTCAAGGGCATCAAATTCAACCTTGAGAACGAGGGCTATCAGGTCGAGACCGCCTTCGACGGCGCGGCCGCCGTCGAGCTGGCCAAAAGCGAGAGCTTCGACCTCATCATCCTGGACCTGATGATGCCGGAGGTGGACGGACTGACCGCCTGTATGCGCATCCGCGAATTCTCCGCGGTGCCCATCATCATGCTCACCGCCCGCAGCGAGGACGCGGACAAGATCATCGGCCTCGAGTCCGGCGCGGACGATTACGTCACCAAGCCCTTCAACATTTTAGAGCTCAAGGCGCGTATCCGCGCTCTGCTGCGCCGCGCGGGCCAGACCGCGCAGAAGCGCACGGAGCTTCTGACCGCCGGCGGCATCGCGCTCGACACCGAGCGGCGCATCGCGCTGCGCGACGGCGTGCCGGTCGATCTGACGGCGAAGGAATACGACATTTTGGAGCTGCTCATCAAGAATCCCCACCGCGTATACTCGCGCGAGAATCTGATGGATCTCGTCTGGGGCTACACCTACGCCGGCGACTACCGCACGGTGGACGTCCACATCCGCCGCCTGCGGGAAAAGGTGGAGGACGATCCGGCCAGCCCCACCCTGCTGTGTACCAAGTGGGGGGTCGGGTATTACTTCCATGGAAAATAAAGCGCATCTCTGGCGGGCCTGGTGGAAGGAGCAGGTGGAGCCGAAGATCCCAGTCCTCCATTCGCTGCAAATGCGCCTGGCCCTGGGCTACTCGGCCCTCATCGCCGCCCTGCTGATCCTGATGAACACCTATCCGCTGCTCATGAGCCAAAACCTCATGTTCCGCTCCCAGCAGACGGCCCTGGCCAACCAGGCCGTGGTCATCACCAACGCCCTCACCACCGCGGACCAGCTCACCCCCGCCGGGGTGGAGCAGTCCCTGAGCCAGGTGGAAGATCTGAACGTCCAGCGCATTTTAATTACGGATGGGGCCGGCCTGGTCCTGTATGACAGCCAGGAAAACGGCGTGGCGGGCAAATACGCCCTCACCGGGGAGGTCGTCGCCGCCCTGCGGGGGAACGACGCCTTTTCCAGCGCCTATCAGGACGGCCTCTTTTCCAGCCGGGGGGCCTGGCCGGTGATGAACCGGAACCGGGTTGTCGGGGCCGTCTGCCTCTATGAGACCGACGGGGACCAGGGGGCCTTGCTGGGGGAATTGCAGCGGAACCTGCGGCTCATCTCCGTGGTGGTCTGCCTGGCGGTGCTGGCCCTGTTCGGGGCCTTTTCGACGTTTCTCTCCCGCCGGGTGCGGACGCTCTTGGGCGGCATCCGGACCGTGCGGGAAGGGGAGTACACCCACCGCATCTCCATGTCCGGCCACGATGAGCTGGCCCAGCTGGCGGAGGAATTCAACCAGCTCACCGGCCGCCTGCAAGTGAACGAAGAGGAGCGCCGCCGCTTCGTCTCCGATGCCTCCCACGAGCTGAAAACGCCCCTGGCGTCCATCCGCCTGATGACAGACTCGATCTTACAGGATGCGTCCATCGACCGGGAAACGACGCGGGAATTTGTGGCCGACATCAGCGACGCCGCCGACCGCCTCATCCACATCAGCCAGGAGCTCTTAGAACTGGACCGCCTGGACCAGGGCCGGGACCTGGACCGCCGGGCCATCGACCTGAACGAGCAGGCCGAACAGATCGGCCGGATGCTGGCCCCCCTGGCCGAGTCGGCCCAGGTCACCATGACCTTGACCCTGGGGGAGGGCTGCCTGGTCCGCTGCAACGACAAGGACGCCGGCCAGATCCTGAAAAACCTGATGGAAAACGCCATCAAGTACAACGTCCTGCACGGGCAGGTAGACGTGACCACCCGCCGGGTGGGGGACCAGGTAACGCTGTCCGTGGCCGACACCGGCGTGGGCATCCCGGAGGCGGATATGCCCCGGATCTTCGAGCGGTTTTACCGCGTGGACAAGGCCCGCTCCCGC
>OLOV01002776.1_pt1 | contig 11504 bp, 11 predicted proteins | sample 1672931 | NCBI WGS metagenome assembly OLOV01 (sample SAMEA3136738, study PRJEB25190) | human gut metagenome | biome: human gut; feature: human-associated habitat; material: faeces | place: Austria | collected 2013
ATACTTCTATATTTAGTCCTTGCTTTGTTTCAGAGTCAAAAAGTATTGTATCTTCTCCTATTCTAGATAAAGCCATTATTTCTTCTGAATTTTTTCCACCCATAGCTCCATTATCTGCTGCTACTGCTACTATATCTAATTTTAATTCTTTAAATGCTTTAAAATATGTATCTCTTATTTTTTTATATGATTCCATCATAGATTCTTCATCTTTATCAAAACTATATAAATCAAACATTAAGAATTCTTTTCCTCTTAATAAATATCCTCTGTTTCTAATTTCATTTCTAAATTTTGGTCCTATTTGATAAAAAATTACTGGTAATTGTTTATGTGATGTTACTCTATTTTCAACAAAGGCTGTTATTGCCTCTTCTGCAGTCGGTGCTAAGCAATAGTTTCCTTTGTCTGTTTCTGATGTCATCATAACACCTTCTTCTATATATTTATCAAATCTTCCAGATCTTTTCCAAAGTTCTTCTTGTTGTAATAATGGCATTTGTACTTCTATACAATCTGCTCTATTGAAATGCTTTTTTATAATTTCTTCTATATTATCTTGTACTTTTAATGGAATATTGTCATATGCATATACTCCGACTTCCATATTGTTTCACTTGATTTGTTTGAATTAATATATCTTGTGCTGGATACATTTCATCTAAATTACTTAATTTTACATTTTTCATTCCCATTTTTGATACTCTCATTTTATTTTGCTCCTTTTATTTATATTTTTATAATAAATTATGTTTAAAATATATTATAAATACAAAAAAGGATAGTACCATAAGGCGTGCTTTTACACGGTACCATCCTCTATTTAACTTTTTCATTTTAACGATATTTAACCGGAAATAGTTTTCTATTTCATTCATAGGTAGGAACTAAATAATATTATTAATAAGTTTTCACTATCCTTATCTCACTAAAATAAGAGATTATTTAGCTATGTCCTAATCAACATTTATTATATTTAACTTTGAATATTTTATCATTTTTATTTATTCATTTCAACATTTTTTAAAAAAATTATTTTATTTTCTTGGTTTATGTTTTATAAAAATATACAGTCTATGTAGAATACTTTACATAAACTATTGATTTTTTGCTATTTTATGTTATAATATTGATATACCTTTTTATGTAACTGCCACATGAGACTTTAATGCTTCCCCATTTGGGATTTCTTATATTAAAGAAAAGTCAATAGCTGTGGATACAAAAAATAAAGGTAAATACTTTTTACTGGTTTTTCTCGCCAGCACACCCTTAAGGAGGTATAACACCCATGAATGAGAAAAATATCTTACTCATACGCGAAGCAACTCGCTTCAAAGGTTTCTACCACGCAACCAAATTACTGGTCGCAGAATTTGGTCTCGGTCCTGTAGGCAAACTCAAACCTTTAGATGGAATTGTTAAAGTTTCAGATAATGGTTTCGTTAGCATTAGAACTCGGGATTCCTATCCAGAGTTTCAGGTTGTTCCGCAGACCAAAGTCGCTGTCGTACGGGTCATTGGTGAAACCAAGGTCCTGAACGCCAAGGGGCTGTACGATTTTCTGTTCTACAATTCCGAAATAGCATTCCAGCGCCTTAACAACAATGCTGAGTATAATTGGCCTTCGGATCAAGCAGAAAAGCTGAAGCCAATTCTTTTGGAAAGCGCTTCCGAAATCCAGACACACGTTGAACCTGAGAAATCGGGCTATTACGTAGTTACTGTTACCACCTCTGTTATGGCTGCTCTTAAGCCAGACGGCCGTGATAAGAAAGGTTACTATATTCTGGTACAGGATGAATCTGTCCTAACACAGGTTAGCAAACTGTATTTAGGTGACTGCTTTGTGGTCACAGATTTGGTGCAGGCTTCCGGCTTCCGTATGTCTGTAAAAGAGTTTAGAAAATATTACAAAATCACAGGTATGATTAATTGATTTTTTTGTTTTCTACTCTTGCACATCAAAAAGATTTACCCATAAATCTTTGACCGTTTTGGTCTAAACTGTTTTTACAAAATGGGAAACTCGGCAATGGTCTTTTCGACTTATGCCGAGTTTTTATTTATCTGTTTTATTATTAATTCTACCTTTTACTGCTTTAACTTCATATACTATATTCAAATAATTTTATGCAATACTCTAAATAGTTTTACATAACATATTGTCTTTTTGTTAATTTATGGTATAATAATGTTATGCCTTTTTATGTAACTGCCACATGAGACTTTAATGCCTCCCCATTTGGGATTTCTTATATTAAAGAAAAGTCAATAGCTGTGGATACACAAAAATAAAGGTAAATACTTTTGGGCTGGTTTTTCTCGCCAGCACATCCTTAAGGAGGACTACATCTATGGAAAAGAGAAAAAGAGCAAAAAACTTTGCAATCATTAGTCTTGGTTTTCAGCTTACTGCAACCAGGAAACAAATGAATGCAATCTGTCTCGGACATGTTGGAGATTTACGCCCTTTAGAGGGAGTTGTTGAAAAGTCCAATAGTTTTGATGGAACTGTATTTATCAAAACTCGGGAGTCTGCTCCCCTTTTTAACAAATATCCAGCAGACTTTCTTGCAGTTATTCGCTTTACAGATGATCATGTACTAAACCAAAACGGTCTGTATGATCTGTATGCGATGCCCGCTGAAGTAGCGTCTAAGAAACTCACGACTCCTGCGGACCTGACAATTCCGCATCAAAGTGCGAGTGACTTACTTCCCATTTTAGGAAGTGCAAGTGAAATTCGTCCGTACATCATGGCAGCAGAACCAAATCGCAAAGTAATTATGGTTACTGATGACATGATTAATACGATTGTCCCGGATGGGTTCGATGAAAAAGGAGCATTCATTCTTGTAAGAGACAAATGGGATCTAGATCCCCATTCGCCACTCACTCGCATATATGCTGGTGACTTCTTTTTAGTAAGTAATGCCTATTTAAATCTCGGATACAGAATCGGAGAAGACGAATTTTGGGAGACTCATACACTTTCTTGCTGCTAAAATCCGCAAATTATTTAAGGTTTACCCATAAACCTTAGGCGACTTTGTCCTATCGTCTAAACTGTTTTTACAAAATGGGAAACTCGGCAATAGTTTTTTGACTTATGCCAAGCTTTTATTTATTTTATTATAAATTATTTTTCATCCAGACTTATAACTTTTTTAATATTAATTTAATTTCTAATTAATATTTTTCTACAATTTCTCCTTGTTTTTTATATATACTTTTTTCTTTAATAACACCTCTAACAGAAGAAAGTGGATAAATATTTGTATTTTTTCCAATTACAGTTCCAGGATTTAATACACTTCCACAGCCGACTTCTACACAATCTCCAAGCATTGCTCCAAATTTCTTTAACCCTGTTTCTATTTTCTCATCTTTATTTTTTACTACAACCAATTTTTTATCAGATTTTACATTTGATGTTATTGACCCAGCTCCCATATGTGATTTATATCCTAATATAGAATCTCCTACATAATTATAATGAGGAACTTGAACATTATTAAATAATATAACATTTTTTAATTCTGTTGAATTTCCAACTACTGCACCTTCACCAACAATTGCTTTTCCTCTAATACAAGCACAATGTCTTACTTCAGCATTTTCTCCAATTATTGCTGGTCCATTTATATATGCTGTTGGAGCCACTTTAGCTGATTTAGCTATCCATATATTTTCTCCTCTTTTTTCATATATATTAGAATCTAATTTATTTCCTAATTCAATTATAAATTCTTCTATTTTAGGTAATGCTTCCCAAGGATATTCTACTTGCTCTAATAATTTTTTTGCAATCGTTTCCTCTAAATTATATAGATTTTTTACTCTTCCTTTATCTTTCATAACTTTAATGCCATCTTTTTCTAAAGAAGCAATTCCGACTTGAGTCGTATCCTCTATATTCTAAACATAAAAGACCATTAATCAAAATAGGATAAGCTTTTTTTTCACCTACATATCCAACAATTCCACACATAAAAAAATACCTCCATAAATTTGTTTTTTATAAGGTACGCAAAATAAACGTTACTAATATTAGCTTTGTTCTAATATTACTATTAGGTTTTAACTAATATATAATGACAGTAACTATATGCCATAGAGTCATCCGCCGAATATTTCGATAAACTCTAAACCTCGTCAACAATATTAACATTGTCCTGGCGCTTAAAACTAAAAATATCTCCTTTCGCTTTTTGTCTTCTTTTGCGTAAATTATAATTATGATATTATATTACCGTAAAAGAAAAAATGTTTCAAGTTTTTTTATAAAAAAAGAAAAAATAGAAAAAACGATTTTAGGACTAAAGTAATATTAATTAAAAACTAAATAAATTTTAGTTTAAATAAAAGAAAGTTTAAAAATAAAATGAAATTGAAATTAATGTAAGATAAAAGGTTAAATGTAATTTTAAAAGATTAAAAAGTATAATTGAATGTTAAATTAATAGTACAATTCGTATTAAATGTTGATAAATTAAATGTTATGTGGTAGATTAAAAAGAAAGAATAAATTAAAAAATATTCTATAATGAGTATTTAACTTAAAATTTAATGAGTATGAGAAAGAACATTAAATAAAAAGAAGAGAGGAAAGTTATGTTTGATATAGAAACTGAATTAAAAAAATTACCACATAAACCAGGTGTATATATTATGCATGATAAAAACGATAAAATAATTTATGTTGGAAAAGCTATATCTTTAAGAAATAGAGTAAGACAGTACTTTAGAAAAAACAAAAAAACAAAAAGAATAGAAAATATGGTAGCTTTAGTAGATCATTTTGAATATATAGTAACAGATAATGAAGCAGAAGCTTTGATTTTGGAATGTAATTTAATAAAGAAAAATATGCCAAAATTTAATGTGTTATTAAAAGATGATAAAACATACCCATATATAAAAATAAATGTAAAATCTGATTATCCAGATGTATATATAACAAGGAGAATTTTAAATGATGGTGCAAAATATTTTGGACCATATGCAAGTAGTGGTAGTGCAAAGGAAATGATAGATTTTATAAAAACTAAATTTAAAATAAGACAATGTAAAAGTTTTAAATATAAAGATAGACCATGTTTAAATTATCATATAAAAAAATGTTTAGCACCATGTATGGGTTATATTTCTAAAGAAGAATATAAAAAACAAATAGATGAAATCATAGAATTATTAGAGGGAAGAACAGAGAAAATACTTAAACAATTAGATGAGCAAATGAAAGACGCTTCACAAAAACAAGAATATGAAAAAGCAGCATATTTAAGAGATAAAAAAATTGCAATAGAAAGAATATCAGAAAGACAAAAAGTTTCAAATATATCTGAAAATGATATTGATGTAATTGGAATTGCTAGAAACGAACTAGAAGTTTGTATAGAAATTTTCTTCGTAAGAGGAAGTAAGATGATAGGAAGAGAACATTTCTTTTTTGAAGGGTTAAATGATGAAACAGATAGTGAAATTTTATCAAGTTTTATAAAACAATTTTATATGAATAGACAAATACTTCCAAATAAAATTATGATAAAAGAAGAAATAGAAGATAGAGAGCTTATAGAGTATTTGTTAACAAGTAGTATAGATAGAAAAGTAGAAATAAAAAGTCCTAAAAAGGGAGAAAAATTGCGACTTGTAGAGATGGCAGAAAAAAATGCTTTAATTACACTAAATAATAAAGAAAAAGATAAGTACAATGTAATAAATGAATTAAAAGAAGTTTTAAAAATGGAAAAAGTTCCAAGGAAAATAGAATGCTATGATATTTCAAATATATCTGGAACATATATGGTTGCAGGAATGTGTGTTATGTTAGATGGAATAATAAAAAAGAATCTATCTAAAAGATTTAAAATAAAAACTGTAATGTCACAAGATGATCCTGCATGTATGAAAGAAGTAATAGAAAGAAGGTTAATTCATTCTATAAAAGACCCAAAAAGTGGTTTTGGGAGAATTCCAGATGTAATATTTGTAGATGGAGGAATAACACAAATAAGAGCAGCAAAAGAAGTAATAAAAAAATTAGGTTTAAACATACCAATATTTGGAATGGTAAAAAATGATAAACACCAAACAAGAGCACTAATGGACGAAAACAGAAAAGAGTTAAAATTGTCTGAAAAATTAATGAACACAATAACAATGTTTCAAGATACAGTTCACGATACTGCAATAGGATATCACAAAAAGCTAAGAGATGCAGCTATAACAAAGTCTGAACTAGATGAAATAACAGGAATAGGAACAATGAAAAAAACAAGTTTATTAAAAAATTTTGGAAGTGTAGAAAAAATAAAAGAAGCGGATGTAGAAGAAATAGCAAAAGTAAAAGGAATAAATTTAGAATTAGCAAAAAAAATAAAAGATAAATTAGTAAATGGCGATGAAACAAACAAATAAATGAATAAGTTTTGGCTAAAGAAATAAAAATGCCAAAACTTATTCATTTATATTTTGGTTTAAAACAATGTTTAACTTGAAAAATATGGTATTTTTTGTTATAATAAAGTTTGTAATTTTATTCATAAAACTCAAACAATACGAATATATATTTAATATTAGCAAAAGAATAAAGGGGGAGTTTTATGGAATACACAAAAGATATTATATTTAGTGTAAAATATAATGAGGAGAAAGATTGTTTAGAATTAAAAAACAGTGGAAAAATTGAAAAGATTCACAACTTAATAAAAAGAAATAAAGCAATTTCTATAATTACTATAGTAAGTACATGTTTAATAATATGGGATATAATTTTAATTAATAATTTTATAACTATATATTTACATTTTATTCCATTCTTCAAGTTTTTCCTCTAATAATTTAAAGTTCACTGTATTTTTTATGTATCCTATATTTTCATTTTTTATTCCTATAACTTGATCAGGTATATTAACATCTTCTTTAACATCTATTGTTTCATCAATTTTGTTTATATCTTCTTTTTTATTTTCTATATTAACTTCTTTCTCATTTTTATCATCTTTGTTTTCTTCTTTGTTTAGATCATTTTTTATTTCTTCTTTAGCTACTATTTTTTCTGCTTCTTTATTATTTAAAGTATCTATACTTACTTTTTCTTCTTTTGCATCATTTTTCTTACTATATATATCCTCTATTATATTATGTTGTATTTTTTCCTCACTTGATTTAGTAACACTTGCAGAATTATCACTAATTATTTTTTTAAATAAACTTGCAAATGCAGGATTAATACTCTCTAATTTTTCTATACTGCTTTTCTTTTCATCATTATTATTAACTATATTATTTACTACACTTTCTTCTTTTTTTACTTCTACCTTTTCTTCCGATCTATCTTCTTTATAGTTTTTTTCTGTTTCTCTTACTAAATCAGATTGAAGTAAAGTTTCTTTTATAGCATGATATACAGCTTTAAATACTTTACTTTCTTCTTCAAATCTTACTTCTAATTTAGCTGGATGTACATTTACGTCTACTTTATGTGGATCTATTTCTATATTTAATATTAAAAATCCATATTTTCCTATTGTTAGCATTCCCTTAAATGCTTGTTCTGCACTACTTGTTAAAGCTTTATCTTTTATAAATCTTTTATTTACAAAAAATAGCTGATTAGATCTATTTGAACGTGCAATTACTGGTTTTCCAACTACTCCAGTAATTCTTATATCATCATATGTATAATCTACATTTAATATATTTTCTGCAATGTCTTTACCATAAATATTATATATTACACTTTTACTGTCACCATTTCCTGTAGTTTGTATTATTGTTTTTCCAGAACTTATTAGTCGTATTCCAATATTTGGATTAACAAGTGCAATTCTAGTAACAGCATCTTCTATATAACCTGCTTCTGTAAAATCCTTTTTTAAAAATTTATATCTAACTGGTGTATTAAAAAACAAGTTTTCTACTGTTATAGTAGTTCCTTTTGGACACCCTATCTCTTCTTTGCTTAATATCTTTCCTCCTTCTACTACGATTTTATATCCAACACTATTTTCTTCTGTTTTTGATATTAATTCTACTCTGCTAATTGCCGCAATACTTGCTAAAGCTTCACCTCTAAACCCCATAGATTTTACAGTTTCTAAGTCTTCTGCTTTTCTTATTTTACTTGTTGCATGTCTTTCAAAAGCAAATCTTAAGTCATCCTTTGCAATACCTGATCCATTATCTATTATTCTTATTTGCTTTATTCCTCCATTTTTTACCTCAATATTTATGCTTGTTGCTCCTGCATCTATTGAGTTTTCAACTAGTTCCTTAACTACTGAAGCTGGTCTTTCTATAACTTCTCCTGCTGCTATTTGATTTATTGTTAATTCATCTAATAAAACTATTTTTCCCATAATCTATTCCTTCCATTTTAGTGTATAGTGTAATCAACATAGTGTGTAGTATTATTTTTCACAACTCCGTTTAGACTTATAATATCTCTGTTTGCGAAATTGATAACAATATCATCTCCAACATCTGTAATATCAAAAAAGTTTTCTATATCTGCCCCTGAAAAGTATCTTAATTTTACTTCGTCTACATCTCTTGTTGCTATATTTGAATCAGCTGATATTATTTCTTGCAATTTAGCTTTTTGTTCACTAGTTAATGGTGAGCCTAGTGTTTCATAGTCCTCGCCTGATTCTAATGCTATATCAACTTTTTTTTGTAACACTTTCATATATGTTTGAAATTTTATAACCTGTGAACCTTGATATGTTTTTCTACTATAATTAATGATTAAACCTGCTAATATTACTAGCAACAATACTGTAATTATAACTATGGTTAAGGTTACTCCTCTATCGTTTTTCATAATACTCCTCCTATTGTTTTTATCTTTCCATATTCTATCATATTGACTTTTGATTTTCAATAATTTTCTTGACATTTTTATTATGTGTGGTAAAATAGTATTAGCTTGCGGGTATAATTTAGTGGTAGAATTCCATGCTTCCGACCTGGTAGCGAGGGTTCGATTCCCTCTACCCGCTCCATTTTTAGTTATTCTAGCATTTTCTTACTACTCTGTTTGATATTGTTGATAGTATTTCATAATTTATTGTGTCGCATTGTTTTGCTATTTCTTCAAGTGTTATTATTTTATTATCCCAAATGAATACTTCATCACCAATTTTTACATTTTTAATATTTGTTACATCTATCATAAAGCTATCCATGCATACTTTTCCAACTATTGGTGCTTTTTGATTTTTTATTACTACATGTCCTTTGTTGCTTAGGCTTCTTCTTATTCCATCTGCATATCCTATAGGGATATTTGCAATAATTGATTTTTTATTTGTTATAAATGTTCTTCCATAACTGATACTTGTGTTCTCAGGTACTTCTTTTATAAATGAAATTCTGCTTGATAGCATACAGCTTGGTTCTAGTTGTACCATGTTTTTTAGGCTTTCATCTGGTAAATAACCATATAGCATTATTCCAGGTCTTATCATGTTTCCTGGCAAGTCTTTTATTTGAATAATTGCTGCACTATTTCCACAATGTATATATTTTATTGTATTTATTTTTGATTGAATATATTTTACTGCCTCTTCAAATATTTTAATTTGCTTTTTAGTAAATTCTAAGTCGGTATCACTTGTTGCGAAATGGGTAAATATTCCCTCTATTTCAATATTTTTAAGTTTTATTGCTTGATTAATAAAGCTCTCCAAATCCTTTTGCTGTATGCCTGTTCTTCCCATTCCTGTTTCTATCTCTATATGAACTTTTGCTTTTTTATTTCTTTGTTTAGCTTTTTCATCTAGTTTTTTCAAAAATTCTATGTAGCAACAGCTTGTTGTTATGTTGTAGTCTACAATGTTTTCAATTTCTTCAACAGCTGGTTGGTTTATAACTACAATATCGTTACTGTATTGTAGCTTTTCTCTTAATGCAATGCCTTCGTCAACAATAGCTGTAGCAACAATGTCTAAGTTTAGTTTTTTAATTAATTTATTTATTGCTTCTAGCCCTATTCCATATCCTCCTGCTTTTAAAACTGGTAATATTTTTTTACCTGGTTGTAATCTATTTATTGTATTATAATTATTAATCATAGCTTGTATATTAACAAGTAGCTTTGTTTGTCTGTTTTTCATTATTTTTCCCTTCCATTTTTTGTAAAATGTGGATTTTCATCCACATTTTACACATATTTTTCCACAATTAGGTTTCCTTCGTTTTCAGTTATTGTTGCTTTCTCACCTTTTTTTATTCTTCCTTCTATTATTTCTTCTGCAATTTTATCCTCAATCATGGTTTGTATTGCTCTTCTTAATGGTCTTGCTCCGTAATTATTATCTGTTCCTTTTTGAGCAATGATTTTCTTTGCCTTATCATCAATTATTATTTTAATGTTTTGCTCTTGTAGTCTTGTTTGTATCTGTTTTAGCATTAATTCGGTTATTTGCTCTATTTCCTCTGGTACTAGCTTATGGAATACTATTATTTCATCAATACGGTTAATAAATTCTGGCTTAAATTCTTTTTTTAATTCACCTAACACACTTTTCTTGGTTGCTTCATATTCTTTTGCTTCTTGGTTATCTTCAATACTTGTAAATCCTAATGTTTTTTTATCTGTAATTAATTTTGCTCCTATATTTGATGTCATAATTATTACTGTGTTTTTAAAATTTACAACTCTTCCATGTGAGTCTGTAAGTCTTCCATCATCTAATATCTGTAGGAGCATATTAAGAACGTCTGGATGTGCCTTTTCTATTTCGTCAAACAGTATTACTGAATATGGTTTTCTTCTAACTTTTTCAGCTAATCCTCCTACTTCATCAAAGCCTACATATCCTGGAGGCGAACCTATCATTTTTGAGGTTGAATGTGCCTCCATATATTCTGACATATCTATTCTTATCATTGAGTTCTCATCACCAAATAAGCACTCGGCTAATGCCTTTGACAATTCAGTTTTTCCAACTCCAGTTGGTCCTAGAAAAAGAAATGAACCTATTGGTCTATTTGGATCTTGCAACCCAACTCTATTTCTTTTTATTGCTTTTGCTACCGCACTTACAGCTTCATTTTGCCCAATAACCCTTTGGTGTAAAATTTGCTCTAGATCTTTTAGTTTTTCATTTTCGTCTTGAGTAATTTTCTTTGTTGGTATTCCCGTCCAGTTACTTATTACTTCTGCTATTTCTTCTGCAGCAACTGTTACAGGTTTTTCTCCCTCTTCTACTATTTTAGGTTCTGCTCCTCCTGCTAATTGTCTTGCACGTCTTGCTGTTGCAATAACTAATGCATATCTGTTTTCTGCTTTTTTTAATAATTCTGGAACACTTGGTTCTACTATCATTTTAATCCTCTCCTTTTAAATTTATTTTATTTTCGCCTAATTGCGTTTCTGACATCTGTCTTGCAATTTCTTCTGTTAAAGCTCTGTCTTCAAGTCTACCAGCAACAGTTTCAGGTTGTACAGCTGATAATATAACATGACCTGAATCCATAATTATAACTGC
>OLOV01002781.1_pt1 | contig 11496 bp, 8 predicted proteins | sample 1672931 | NCBI WGS metagenome assembly OLOV01 (sample SAMEA3136738, study PRJEB25190) | human gut metagenome | biome: human gut; feature: human-associated habitat; material: faeces | place: Austria | collected 2013
GAGCGACGTTTTTGAAATGATAAAGGACAAGACGATACTTGTCACGGGCGGCGGCCAGATCAGGCGGTACAGCCGGTACTGCTCCGCCGTCAGGTCGCCCCGGATGCTCTCCGGCGTCAGCTTCACGTTGCTGGGGCGGATGGCCTCGTGGGCGTCCTGGGCCCCGGCCTTGGTCTTGTACTGGCGGGGCGCGGCGGGCACGTAGCCCTTGCCGTAGCGCTCCTGAATGAAGCCGCGGGCGTCGGCCTGCGCCTCGTCACTGATGCGCAGCGAGTCGGTACGCATGTAGGTGATCAGACCCACGGTGCCCTCGCCGGTGATGTCCACGCCCTCATAGAGCTGCTGGGCGATGGCCATGGTGCGGCGGGGGGTCATATTCAGCTTGCGGGACGCCTCCTGCTGCATGGTGGAGGTGGTAAAGGGGGGCGACGGGGCGCGGTTCTTGTCGGTGCGCTTCACCGACTTCACGGCGAAGGCGGCGCTGCGCAGCTCGTCCATGATAGCCTGCACGTCCGCCTGGGTCTGGGGCTCGTATTTCTTGCCGTTCTGGCCGTAATAATGGGCCTTAAAAGGTACATTATCCCCGTTTTCCAGTACCGCATCCAGCGTCCAGTACTCCTGGGGCTGGAATTCGGCAATCTCCTGATCACGGTCAAAGACCATGCGGGTGGCCACGCTCTGGACCCGTCCGGCGGACAGGCCCCGGCGGATCTTCTTCCACATCACCGGGGAGATCTGATAGCCCACCACGCGGTCCAGCACACGGCGGGCCTGCTGGGCGTCCACCAGATCCTGATCGATGGCGCGGGGATGGGCGATGCTCTCGCCCACCACCTTGCGGGTGATCTCGTTGAAGGTGACACGCTTGGCCTTGTCGTCCGGCAGGTTCAGCAGATGCTGCAGATGCCAGGAGATGGCCTCTCCCTCGCGGTCCGGGTCGGTGGCAAGATACACGGTGTCGCTGGCGGCAGCGTCCTTTTTCAGCTGCCGGATCAGCTCCTCCTTGCCGCGGATGGGTTTATATTCAGGTTCAAAATCGTGCTGGATGTCCACGCCCAGGGTGCTTTTCGGCAGGTCACGCAGGTGGCCCATGCAGGCCGTGACCTGATAGTCAGGCCCCAGATACTTGCCGATGGTCTTGGCCTTGGCCGGAGACTCCACGATCACCAGATGCTTCTTGCTCATGCTTTTTTATTCCTCTTTGCTTCCTTCTAACTCAATTTCCGGCAGCTCCACGGTGCGCACAAAGCTGCGCGCCCCGTTCTGCGCCGTCCAGCCGCTGATCTCCAGCAGCGTCAGCGCGGGCAGCACCCGCTGAATGGGCAGGCCGCTGTCCTCCGCCAGCTGGTCGGACAGCTTCGGCTCATCTGTCCGCAATACTTGCAGCACGGTCTGCTGCTCCGTTGACAGCGCCGCCCACTCCTCTGCCGTCAGCCGGGGCAGAACGGGTGTCTGCTCCGCTTCCGGCGTATACGGATATTCCTCTGACTTTGGCGCTGGCTTTCGTTTTTCCTCCGCCGTTTTGGGTTCCCCCGCCATGCGGGGCAGCGGCGGCATAGGCGGCGCGGTACGCCGCAGCTTGTGGGGAAACCGGCTCTCGTACTCCGAGAGAATGTCTCCCGCGCAGGTGGCTAAGATCGCGCCCTCCCGGATCAGGCGGTGACAGCCGGCGCTGTTGGGCGCGTCGATGGGGCCGGGAACGGCGAACACGTCCCGCCCCTGCTCCATGGCGTTTTCGGCGGTAATCAGCGCGCCGGAACGCAGCGGCGCTTCCACCACCACGGCAGCTACACTTAGGCCGCTGAGAATGCGGTTGCGCATCGGAAAGCGCCACCCCTCCGGCTCTGTCCGGGGCGAGTACTCCGACAGCAGCACGCCGGTGGCGGCGATATCCTCGTACAGACGCCGGTTTTCGGCGGGGTACACCACGTCCACACCGCCGCCCAACACACCGCAGGTAAAGCCGCCGAACCGCAGCGCGCCGCGCATGGCCGCACCGTCGATGCCCTTTGCCATGCCGGACACCACCATAGCGCCCTGCTGGGTCAGCTCATAGCCCAGCTTTTCGGCACAGTGGATGCCGTAGGGCGTGCAGGAACGGGTGCCCACCACGGCCACCGCCGCTTCCTCGTCAAAGAGGGGCATAGCGCCCTTGCCGTACAGCAGCAGCGGCGGTTGATAGATGTTCCGCAGCCGGTCGGGGTACATGGCATCCGCCATGGTCACCAGAAAGATATCCTTCCGGGCGCAGTCCGACAGGATGCGGTCTGCCGCCGTCAGCGATTTGCTGTTCAGCAGCGCCGCCTGTTCCTTCTTCAGCCCCTCCACCTGCCACAGGGCTTCCTCGTCCGCGTAGTATATGTCCTCCGGAGAGGAAAAATGCTGCAGGAGCAGCAGCTTGCTGTGATCCGTCAGGCCCGGCAGCGTGGTCAGCCAGACCCAGTATTTCAATGCCGCCATGGCCTACGCCTCCTCTCTGTGTTTACCGGTAGCTCTCCCACAGCAGCACCGTGGCGGCAATGGCCGCGTTCAGGGACTCGCACCGCTGCGACATGGGGATCTTGACGGTCTTCTGGCACAGGGCCAGCACCGCGTCGCTGATGCCCTGTCCCTCGCTGCCGATGACGATGGCGCAGCGATCCAGCGGCACGGCACGAACATCCTCCGTGTCCTGCCGCAGCGCCGTGCCGTACAGGGGCAGGCTGCTGCGCGTCAGCAGGCCGGGCAGCTGCGCCGCCTTCAGGCACCATACAGGGCGGCGGAACACCGCCCCCATGGAGGAGCGCACGGTTTTCACGCTCCACGGGTCGGCGCAGCCCTCCAGCAGCAGCAGGCCGTCAAAGTCAAAGGCATCCAGCGTCCGCAGGATGGTGCCCACGTTGCCGGGGTCCTGCACGCCGTCCAGCACCATGTAGCGGCTGCCGGGCAGCGCTTCGGGAACGGCGGTCTCCGGCAGGGTCACAGTAAACAGTGCGCCCTGCGGGGACTTCATGGGGGAAATGGAGGACATTACATCCTCCGGTATCTCCACCACCCGGACAGTCTCCGGCAGCGGCGGCAGCGGCACGTCGACTGTGACGGCGATCTCCCGCACCGGGGCATGCCACTTGAGGGCTTCCGCCAGCAGCTTGGGACTGTCGCACAGATAGACGCCCTGTTCCCGGCGGTAGGCGGCGGAGGCCGCCAGCTTTTTCATATGAACCAGCAGCCCATTGCTGCGGCTGGTGATCTTTTCCACGGCTCCCGCCTCCTTTATGATTGGAATGGAAAGGCTGACCCGACAAGCCTTTGTCGGGTCAGCGGGGTAAGGTAAGGTGAACTTAACCGACTTCAGGCGCGATCAATAGAGCTTTGCACCAGCCGGAATGTGGGGATCGACCATCAGCAAATGCAGCTTTTCCTGTCCGTTTTCATGGTGAACCGCAGAGATCAGCATGCCGCAGGAATCAATGCCCATCATGGGTCTGGGCGGCAGATTGGTAATGGCGATGCAGGTCTTGCCCACCAGCTCCTCCGGCTCGTAATACTCGTGAATACCGCTCAGGATCACGCGATCCGTGCCGGTTCCGTCGTCCAGAATGAACTTCAGGAGCTTCGTGGACTTCTTTACGGCCTCGCAGGCCTTGATCTTTACAGCGCGGAAATCGGACTTGGAGAAGGTATCGAAATCCACGAAATCTGCGAACAGCGGCTCGATCTCCACGTTGGAGAAGTCGATCTTTTTCTCCACCACGGGAGCGGCGGGAGCAACCGTCTCGGCGGGCTTGTCAGCCTTCTTGTCGGTATCCAGCGGCTTCATGGTGGGGAACAGGATCACGTCGCGGATGGAGTCCGCGCCGCACAGCATCATGCTGCACCGGTCGATGCCGAAGCCCAGACCACCGGTGGGAGGCATGCCGTATTCCAGCGCCATGACGAAATCGTCATCCATCATGTCGGCCTCTTCATCGCCCTGGGCGCGCTTTTCCGCCTGGGCCTTGAAGCGCTCGTACTGGTCGATGGGGTCGTTCAGCTCGGAGAAAGCGTTGCCCATCTCGCAGCCGCAGATAAACGCCTCGTACCGCTCGGTCAGGTGCGGGTCGGCAGGACTGCGCTTGGCCAGCGGGCTGACCTCCACAGGATACATGGTGATGAAGGTGGGCTGCACCAGCGTCTCCTCCACCTTCTGGTCAAAGGCCTCGTACAGGGCGTTGCCCCAGGTGTGGGACACGCCGTCCATATCCACGCCCACGCTCTTGGCCAGCTCCACGGCGGCGTCATCGTCGCCCTCGATGGCCATGAAATCAGCGCCGGTGACGTTCTTCACCGCGTCAGCCATGGTGACGCGGGGCCAGCCGGGGGTCAGGTCGATGTCGTGGCCCAGCCACTGAACCTGATAGCCGCCGTGGATCTCCTTGCAAGCGCCGGAGAGGATGGCCTCCAGAATATCCATCATGCCGTCCAGGTTGGTATAGGCCTGATACAGCTCACAGGTGGTGAATTCGGGGTTGTGCTTGGTGTCCATGCCCTCGTTGCGGAAGATGCGGCCCACCTCGTACACACGCTCCATACCGCCCACGATCAGCCGCTTCAGGTGCAGCTCCGTGGCGATGCGCATATACATATCAATGTCCTGCGCGTTGTGGTGGGTGATAAAGGGGCGGGCGTTGGCGCCGCCGGCAATGGGGCTGAGGACAGGGGTCTCCACCTCCATGAAGCCCAGAGAGTCCAGATAGCGGCGCAGATAGGACACGAACTTGCTGCGGATCTCGAAGTTCCGCTTGCTTTCGGGATTCATGATCAGATCCACATAGCGCTGGCGATAGCGCACTTCCTTGTCGGTCAGGCCGTGGAACTTCTCCGGCAGGGGACGCAGGGACTTGCTCAGCAGAATGATCTCATGGGCGCGGACGGACATTTCGCCCCGCTGGGTACGGAACACCTCGCCGATAACGCCCACGATATCGCCGATATCGTACTTCTTGAAACGGTCATAGTTATCCTCGTCCATCTCGTCCTTGCGGGCGTAGATCTGGATACGGCCGGACTTGTCCTGCATGTCGCAGAAGGACACCTTGCCCATGCCGCGCTTGCTCATCAGGCGGCCCGCCACGCGGACGGGAGTGCCCTCCAGGGCGTCGAAATTGTCCTTGATATTCTGGGCGTGATGGGTCACGTCAAACTTGGTGATCTGGAAGGGATCGCGGCCCTCGTCCTGCAATGCCTTCAGCTTGTCGCGGCGGATCTGGAGCAGCTCGCCCAGCTCCTGCTGTTCGGTGGTATTGGTCACATTGGTATTTTGCTCTGCCATAACGGCCTCCTTATCTCATCAGCCCCCGATCGCTGATCGAGGGGTTCATCGTTCAATACTGTCCACACGGTAGTGGATAGCGCCCTTGGGAGCCTCCACGATCACTTCGTCGCCCGCCTTGCGGCCCACCAAAGCTTTGCCGAAGGGAGAGTCCTCGCTGACTGCGCGGCTCATCACATCGGCCTCCTGAGAACCGACGATCTTATAGGCGGGCAGCTGTTTTCGCGTATCCAGATTGGTGACGATGACCTTGCAGCCGATGGAGATCTTGTCAGAGTCCATCTCCGCCTCGTCCACGATGACGGCGTGCAGCAGGATATCCTCCAGCTCGGCAATGCGGGAATAGAGCTTGCCCTGCTCGTTTTTCGCCTCGTCATACTCGCTGTTTTCGCTCAGGTCGCCGAAGCCGCGGGCCTCTTTGATCAGTTCCGCCACCTCGTCGGCGCGGGTCGTTTTGCTGTAATCCAGCTCCTGCTTCAGCTCGTCATAACGGGCCTGGCTCATCTTGAATTCTTTTGCCATGCTGCACATTCCTTTCTATTGCGTCCCTCTGATAGATATCTACCATAGGGTATACTTATTATATAAATACAATACGTTACGTTGCATTATAGTGAGTTTCCGGCCACCTGTCAAGCGTTGGGTGCAATTGTTTTTACGCGAATTTGCTCTTTTTTGATCTCTCCCGCCTCAAAAAGCACCGCCAGAAGCTGTTCCGACGCCGGCCACGGCTCCAGCAGCCCCTCCGGCAGCGCATAAGTTATCTGCTGAAAGCGCTGACAATCCTGCCCCAGACAGATGACCTCACCCTGCGGCATGCCGGAAAAGGACACCGTTACCGCAGGCTCCCCCACCCGTCCGGTACACAGGCCGAAGCGCTGCCGCAGCTGCCGGGCCAACTCCTCGCCGCCCTGCTCCACCTCCAGCGCCAGATACCGCACCCGGCCCGCCAGCACCGCCGCCGCCCGGTACACGGCGGGTGACACGTATTCCGCCCGCAGCACGGCGGTTTTGCGCCGCAGATCCCCCTGCATGTCCAGCAATTGGGGCAGCAGCGCCAGCCGCAGGCCCTCCACGGCCACGCCGTGCAGACCGTACCGCTCCGCTTCCGCCGTCAGGGAGGATGGAAGCACGCACCGCACGATCCCCTGCCGCCGCAGCCGCCGCAACAGTCGGCCACGGCGGTAAGCCGCCAAAAAGCCGCTTCGTGGCAGGACGGCCACGGCAAACCACACGCCGCCGATCTGCCGCATGGTCAGCGAGGCACGACCTCCCTCCATCACATAGCCATACATAACAAAACACCTCTGCACCAGTATATGGTACAGAGGTGTTTTTTATCGCATTAGCCGTAATACTGCCAGCCGGTCAGATAGTTCAGGGGATCGATCCACGAATTGTTTTCAATGATGCCGAAGTGCAGGTGGGGGCCGGTGGAATTGCCGGTATTGCCGGAATAGCCGATCACCTGTCCCTGCGTCACCTGCTGATCCGTGGAAACATTATAGCCGCTGAGATGGCCGTACAGGGTGGAGTTACCGTTGCCGTGGCTGATAATGATGCAGTTGCCGTAGCCGCCGTTCCAGCTGGCCCAGGTGACAGTGCCGGACTTGGCCGCCAGCACCGGCGTACCCATGGGGGTGCCGATATCCACGCCCTTGTGGTTGGTGCTGCCGATGCCGCCGGGGGATTGGCGGCCGCCGAACATAGAGGTGATCCAGCGAATGCCGTTGCAGGGCCAGATGTAGCCGCCCACGGTGCCCGCAATATCGTTCAGACCCAGCTCACGGGCCTTGGCCTCTGCCGCCGCCATCAGGTCGTCCAGTGCTTCTTCCTCCGCCTTGATGGCGTCGTACTCCGCCTGCTTGCCTTCCTCGGTCTTGATGTACTCCGCCAGCAGCCGCATACTCTCGGAAATTTCGCCCTCCAGCTCCTTCTTGGAGGCGGTCAGGGATTCGTTCTGTTCCTCCAGCGCCGCCTTGTCGTCGGCCAGCTGCTGCCGGGTATCCCGCAGGTTCTTTATGACCTGCTGGTTATACCGGACGATCTCGTTGATAAAGTCGATGCGGCTGACCAGATCGGAGAAGCTGGTGGCCTTGAACAGCACCGACCAGTAGGAGATGGTGCCCTGCTCCTCCTCGCTGCGGATCTGCTTGTGAAACAGCTCGGTTTGCTGCTTCTCCAGCGCCTCGTTGGCGGCGATGCTGCGGGTGGTGACGTCGATCTGCTCCTCCAGCAGATTGATCTCCTCCTGCAAAGCGGCGTTCCGCTGATCCAGCAGGTTCTTCTGCTGCTGGGTATTGGCCTTCTGGTTCTTGATGTTGTTCAGCTGGTTCTTCAGGTCGTCCATTTCCTTGCGCTTGTTGTTGATCTGATCCTGAAGATCCTGATACTCCTTGCGGATGGCGTCGGCGTCGTCCTTTTTCGAATCCGTCGTCTTATCCTCCGCCTTCGTATCGGTTGTGGTGGTCTCCGTTTTGGTGGTATCGGTTTTCGTTTCGTCGGTTTTGGCCGCGCCGTCAGACGTGGTGGTGCCATAGGCCACCGAGGGCAGCAGCGTCGCCGTCAGCAGCAGCGCGCAGCAGGCGACAATCGCAACAACGCGCACCATCTTCTGCTTCTGCTCCGCCTTCTTGTTGGTCTTAGAAGCCATTGGAATCGTCCTCCAATCGTTGAAATTAAGCATATTATAGCACAAAGTTACGCATCCGCAAAGGGGGAAACGCAGGAAAATTGGCGGCGGTCGGTTTTCGGGCGATTTGGGGCGCGGAAAGGCTTGACTTCTCCCGACGCGCCGCATATAATAAGGCGTAAAGGCGATGAACGGAAAAGTACCTGTGCAGGGAGCGAAAGAGAGGGCGCGCCGCCGGCTGAAAGCGCGCCTCGCAAAGCGCAGAGGGAAGTGCATCCGCGAGCTTCGGGGCTGAGGCGGCAGCTTAGGCTCTGACATGGGCGCCGTGTTAAGGCGAAACGAGTGGAGCGTATCTTTTTAGATAGGCTTAAACAGAGTGGAATCGCGGCCTCGCCGTCTCTGATGAAGAGACGGCGGGGCTTTTTTGACGCAGGGGGCGGTTCAAATGTTTGACAATCTTCGCGCGGATATCACCGCGGTGATGGAGCGCGACCCGGCGGCAAAATCCCGGTGGGAGGTGCTGCTGTGCTATCCGTCGGTCAGGGCGATGGCGTATCACCGCGTGGCGCACAGGCTCTATCTGCGCGGTCACATGACGCTGGCGCGCTGGATCTCCCAGCACAGCCGCCATGTAACCGGCATCGAGATTCACCCCGGCGCATGCATCGGCAAGGGCTTTTTCATTGACCATGGCGACGGCGTGGTGATCGGCGAAACGACGGTGATCGGCGACAACGTGACGCTCTATCAGGGCGTGACGCTGGGCGGCACGGGCAAGGACGTGGGCAAGCGCCACCCGACCATCGGGGACAACGTGGTCATCGGCGCGGGCGCAAAGGTGCTCGGCCCGTTCACCGTCGGCAGCGGCAGCAAAATCGGCGCGCTGGCGGTGGTGCTCAAGGCGGTGCCGCCCAACTGCACGGTGGTCGGCAACCCCGGCCGCATCGTCCGCCGCGAGGGCGTCGCGCCGCAGATTGATCTGGATCACGTGCACCTGCCCGACCCGATTCGGGAGCACATCGTCGCGCTGGAGCGCCGGGTGAGCGAGCTGGAGGAACAAATGCATAACCATTACGGTACAACCGTATTCAAGGAGGATATTCAAGATGATGCAGATTTATAACACGCAGACGCGCAGGAAAGAGGAGTTCAAGCCCATCGAGCCGGGCAAGGTGCGCATTTACTGCTGCGGCCCGACGGTCTACAACTATTTCCACATCGGCAACGCGCGCCCGTTCATCGTGTTCGACACGCTGCGCCGCTATCTGGAGCACAAGGGCTACGAGGTCAAGTACGTTCAGAATTTCACGGATATCGACGATAAGATGATCCGCCGCGCCAACGAAGAGGGCATCACCGTCAAGGAGCTGGGCGACCGCTTCATCAAGGAATACTACACCGACGCGGACGCGCTGGGGATCGAGCGCGCGACGGTAAACCCGCGCGCGACCGAGCACATCGCGGACATCATCGCGCTGATTGAAAAGCTGATCGACAAGGGGCTGGCCTACGCCTGCGACAACGGCGACGTGTACTATAACACGAAGGCGTTCCCCGGCTACGGCAAGCTCTGCGGCCAGAACCTCGAGGATTTGGAGAGCGGCGCGCGCATTGACGTTGACCCGAACAAGCGCCATCCGATGGATTTCGCCGTCTGGAAGGCGCAGAAGCCGGGCGAACCGGCGTGGGAATCCCCGTGGGGCATGGGTCGTCCGGGCTGGCATATCGAGTGCTCCGCGATGAGCATGAAGTACCTCGGCGAGACGCTGGATATCCACTGCGGCGGCAAGGATCTCGTCTTCCCGCATCACGAGAACGAGATCGCGCAGAGCGAGGGCGCGACGGGCAAGCCGTTCGTCCACTACTGGATGCACAACGGCTTCATCAATGTGGATAACCAGAAGATGAGCAAGTCGCTGGGCAATTTCTTCACCGTGCGCGATATCGCCAAGGAGTTTGATCTGGAAGCGGTGCGCATGTTCATGCTCGGCGCGCAGTATCGCAGCCCGATCAACTTCTCCCGCGAGATGATCGAGCAGGCCAAGGCCTCGCTGGATCGCCTGTATACCGCGCGCGACCACTATCTCTTCCTGCTGCAAAACGCGAAGGACGGCGAGCCGGGCGAGAAGGAGCTGGCGCTGCTGGAAAAGGTTAAGGCGGCGCGCGAGGGCTTTGACGAGGCGATGGACGACGATCTGAACACCGCCGACGCGATGGGCAAGATGTTTGAGCTGGTGCGCGACGCGAACGTGGCGCTGGATGAGAACAGCCCGAAGCAGGCGATTGCCGCCGTGCTGGATGCGCTGGGCGAAATGGCCGGGGTGTTCGGCATCCTGACCCGCAAGGCGGACGACGGCGACGAGAAGGTCAAGGCGCTGATTGAAGCTCGCGCGAAGGCCCGCGCCGAAAAGAACTGGGCGGAGAGCGACCGCCTGCGCGACGAGCATTCCGCCCCCGTCCGCGAACGTGCACCCTGCAGCCTTGGCACCCGCCGCGAAGGCGGTTTCCCCATGCGCGTAGACGACGTCGAAGGCGCGCTGGCCCTCGTGGAAAAGCGATACGTCGAACGGCGCCGGATCGCCCTCGCGCATCCCGAGCGGCGTCGCATTGATGACGAGGTCGGCTGCGGCGATAGCCTGGGTCGACGTGGTGTAGCTGCCGAACTTGAACGCGGTCTCGTCGTAGGCGGCGAGGAAGCTTCGGTGCCCGTCGACGGCGGCCTGCAGGTCGACCGTCGCATGAGCGAGCGTGCCGAACTCACCCACATACCGGTCGAGAATCTCGCGAGCACGCTCCTTGTCGCGCGAGAGCAAAAGCACCTCGGAAGCGCCCGCGATTGCCGCAGCATGAAGGATGGCGAGCGCCGTGGGCCCCGTGCCGCATATGGCGACCTTCGCGCCATCGAAGGAGAAGCCCGTGCGCTCGAGATACCCCACGCAGCCCCGACCGTCGGTGTTGAAGGCGATGAGCGCGTCACCCTTCTTCACGAGGATGTTCGCACCGTGTGCAAGCTTCGCCGACGCCGCGCGCGCCGTGGCAGCCGCAAGCGCCTCGGGCTTGTACGGTGTCGTGATGTTTATGGAGAGGAAGTCACGCGCCGCGAGAAACGCTTTCGCCTCGGCAGGCGTCTCGCAATCCATTAGGTCGTATTCCCAGGGAAAGCCCAACTTCGCGTATACGGCGTTGTACATCACGGGCGACTTCGAGTGAGCCACCGGATGTCCGAGCACATAGAGCTTCTGCGGGATGTTTCGAACGTCGTTTTCCACAGCTAGATGCGCACCTCTTCTCCCCGCTCGCATGCGACGGGGGCCTCTGGCTGAGCATCGCCCATAAGCACTCGCTCGAAGTGGCGCAGGAACAGCGTATGAGGCAGGTCCTGCTCAACGAGCGGCTGAATAAGGTACGCTTTGATTCCCACCGTATGGGCACCGAGCACGTCGGTCATAAGCTGGTCGCCGATTGCGACCGTGTTCTTGCGCTTCGCCCCGATCTTGCGCATCGCGGTGAAATACGCGGGAGGGCACGGCTTCATCGCCTTGGCAACGATGGGAAGCCCCACCTCGTCAGCGAA
>OLOV01002783.1_pt1 | contig 11478 bp, 7 predicted proteins | sample 1672931 | NCBI WGS metagenome assembly OLOV01 (sample SAMEA3136738, study PRJEB25190) | human gut metagenome | biome: human gut; feature: human-associated habitat; material: faeces | place: Austria | collected 2013
TACACTACATTACGACAACTAAAGACACGGACGGTGCGCTGGGGTGCGGAAGCAACCCCCGGCGGCGGAATGGGGTGAGAGGCCCCGCGAGAAGGTCACTGTGATGCCCGGGCGGCGCGGAAAGCGCGGCGCGGCGGGCTAAGTCAGATACGCTGTGCGCCGTGCCGCTTGGTTTTGCCATTCCCGAAGCCGAAGTGAGAAGTGCAGCGCACGGTCATTTGGGCCGTGCGTTTTTTGTTTGCGGCGTGTTTTTGGCCGGAACGGAAAACGGGGAATACGGCAAGACGCCGGGCGGCCCCGTAGATCGGAAGATTTTTCATAAAGGGATATCCCTTTATGCTTTGCTTATAAGCAAAGCATAAAGGGATATCCCTTTATGCTTTGCTTATAAGCAAAGCATGGCTGATTCGCAAGCCTGTATTCGTAAGCCGAACAACGTATGTCGTTGTTGTGTTTTTCCATTGGGCAGGAGGGGGTGCCGCCCCTCCTGCCACACCTCAAAAATTCAGGCCGCAGGGCCTTTTGATATAGAAAAATCAAAAAGAGAAAGGAAAATCACGAGATGAAGAAAAGAATTGTTTCGCTGCTGTTGGCGCTGGTGATGGCGGTTTCGCTGCTGCCGGTCAGCGCCTTTGCTGCGGATGTTGACGTCCCGACAGCGCAGGACGTCCCCGCCGTGGAGCAGCAGAATGATGAAAATACAACGCCGGACACACCGGCGCAGTCTGACCCCGCCGCAGAACCCGCGGTACAGACAGATGACACAGAGCCCAAGTTTATTATTTCCTCTAATATTTGGGATACGACGGTTGAAGTATTTACAACTCCGTCATCCATTATGGGCGGTAGTGTTGCCGAGGTTACTAGGACAGAATATGAAGAGGAAAACGGCCAAAGGCTCAGTATTGAGCCCAAAGCTGAAGTTACTGTTGGCGAAACGCAATGTAAGCTTCATTATGTTGTTATCAACGGAACAAAATATGAATATAAAGATGGCGCAGCACAAATTGAACTCTCCGGTGTAGAGGGCTGTTCTGGCGTTATAAAGATCTGGATGAATTCAACGACATGTGTATTTTTTAGACGCTGTGAACTTACGCAGGATGTTACGGTTGAGGCTATTTACGATAACGTTCCTGCCAATATAGAAACACCGACCTATACGCCTGTTGTCACCAGCGGCAATGTCACATATGGTACAGTAACTGCCGAGTTCTATTCTAACAATGCGGACGGTTCCAGTATGTGGACAGTCACCGCCACCCCCAAGAACGAGTGGTACAAGCTGGACTATGTGGCCGACGAGGCGGGCAGCCAATTTGCCAGCACCGACGGTAAGACCGCCCAGATCACCGTTACCGCGGCAGGCCAGAAATTCACCGCCTACTTTACCGCCGCCGTGGCTCCCATGTATGACGAGACGAACGCCGACAGCGTGACCGTCAACGTGACTATCTCCAACGACGGTATTCCCCTGATGGGCGCGGATGGCACGGTTCTGGCCAATCTGGACGTGACCGTTCCCTATTTTGATCTGGACGACTACGGTCTGGGCAAGTATTACCGTTACGGCACGGAATTCGGCTGGGGCAGCTACAACAACGATACGGTCATCGAGCGCCCCACCGCCCTCCACGCCTATATCTATCTGATCGAGCGGTACTACATGGGCCTGCCCGCCAGCCAGTGCGGCAAGGGTACCTCCGGTATTCTGGACTACAAAAAAGCCACCGATGTGCGGTACATGGATGGCGGACTGGCCTATAACAGCAACCGCACGCTGGCGCTGATGCCTACCGGTGACGCCACCAGCCTGTACATGAAGCAGTTCTGGGGCCACGATGAAAACCTGATGTACTTCCGCAACCATGAATACCCCCTGATGGGTAAGGGCTGGGGCAGCACCTGCGACTATATCCTGCTGTCCGATGGCGACCGGCTGGATGTGGCCATGTTCACCAACTGGGACTTCTATAAGGATGGCGGCTTTAATCAGTTCAGTCAGGACGTTTACAGCATTGCGCAGGGCGACACGGTGACGACCTCCACCTTTAAGGCGGGCACCAGCGCCGGACTGGATGGAGAATCCCCCGCGCTGGAACCCATCAGCGGCCTGAACGTAGCGGTCTATGACGCCGACTGGAACAAGGTGGCCGACGTTACCGGCGACGGCACCTATTCCTATACCTTCGATAAGGCTGGCACCTATTATATTATGGCGACGGACACCGGCGCTAAGACCACCGCTGCCCACTACGCTCCCGCTATCACCAAGGTAACGGTAAAGCCTGGCGACGACAGCGGCGCGGTCATTTTGAAAAATGCCACCGATATGCTGTGGTTCCAGCAGTATGTAAATGAACAGGGCCACTATGACGCCAAGGCTGTGCTGGCCAATGATATCGACATCTCCAGCCTTGACTGGCAGGGTCTGGGCGAGAATGTCAATCACTACAATATTGCTATCCAAGGCTACAAGGGCGACAAGGCGTTCTCCGGTGAGATCGACGGTCAGGGTCACGCTCTGACGGTGAGCTTTACCGGTTCCCCGCTGGTAAATCTGCTGACCGGTACGGTGAAGAACCTGACCATCAAGGGCCAGAGCGAGGCGGGTGCGGCCTTTGTCCGCTATCTACTGTATAACGGACGCATTGAGAATTGCGTCAACTATGCTCCTGTTTCCGGCAAAGTCAACTGCTCGCAAAACACCGGTGAAGGCGTTGTCGGTGCCTTTGCCGCAGCAGCGTGTAAAGGCCCGAAGCTGCTGTACCGCACAACAGGTATCGTCAACTGCGTGAATCATGGCGATGTGCAGACGACAGGTACGTATGCAGGCGGCGTTTTGGGCGTTGTTGTAAACGGCTTCCAGGGCAACTTTACAACGGGAACGCTGGGCAGCGGCGACTATAAGGTGCATGCTAGCATCGAGGTAACGGGCTGCAAAAATTACGGCGCGATATCGGCCGCAAACTCCAGCGCCGCTGCGGGCGGTATCGTTGGTATCTGCTGGATGGCGGACGTAGGCGGTGTGGCGCTGGCTGATTGCGAAAACCATGGCGCGGTTTCCGCACCCGCAGGCGGTGCGGCTGCCGGTATTCTGGCGCGGCAAAATTCTGAGCAGCAGACTATTTCCCGCTGCCTGAACACCGGCACGATCACCGGTATGAGCTATGCAGCCGGTATTACCGGCGAAAGCAAGGGCGAGCCGACGCTGATCGAGAGCTGCGCCAACACCGGTAAGATCACCGGACGGTACGCAGGCGGCATTGTGGCGGTCAGCTTTGGCGAGATCACCGACTGCTATAACACCGGTGACGTCACCGGCCACACTGCGGGCGGCATTGCGGGCAGCCATGATGTATGGCAGTATCCCAATACCCACAATTATGCCACCGGCAAGGTGAGCAACTGCTACACCACCGGCAAGGTAACGGGCAGCAGCGACAATGCCATTATCGGCGCTGCTGTAGGTGAGCTGCACACCGGAGGCACGGTCTCCCTGGAGCAGACTAACTACCGCGATTTCCAGGTGTACGCCCTTGAGGGCACCTGCGCTCAGTTGGTGGGCCAAAAGAGCGAGAACGCCAAGGATACCACCGCCTTCAAGACCGCCGCTGAGCTGAAGTCCGACGCCATGCTGACCACGCTGGGCGACGCCTTCAAGAAGGACGCCGGCAACGTCAACAACGGCTATCCCGTTCTGGTGTGGCAGGTTTCCGAAGCCTGCACCGACCACACCCCCGGCGCGGCTGTCCGCGAGAATGAAGTCCCCGCCACCTGCACCAAGGATGGCTCCCACGACGAAGTGATCTACTGCACCGTCTGCAAGACGGAGATCAGCCGCAAGACCATCACCGACAAGGCCCCCGGCCACAAGGAACAGCCCGCGGTGAAGGAGAACGTCAAGGACGCCACCTGCACCGCTGCCGGTTCTCACGATGAGGTGGTCTACTGTTCCGTCTGCCAGACGGAGATCAGCCGTACCACTGTTACCGACAAGGCCCTGGGCCACGATTGGGACAGCACCACCGGCAAGTGCAAGCGCTGCGAGACCGCCTGTGACCACAAGTGGACGAACGGCAAGTGTGACACCTGCGGCTACACCTGCCAGCACGTTGGCGGCGACGCGGTGAAGGAAAAGGAAGTTCCCGCCACCTGCACCAAGGACGGTTCCCACGATGAGGTGGTCTACTGCACCATCTGCAAGGCCGAGGTGAGCCGCAAGACCGTCACCGACAAGGCGCTGGGCCACAAGGAACAGCCCGCGGTGAAGGAGAACGTCAAGGCTCCCACCTGCACCGTGGATGGCTCCCACGACGAGGTGGTCTACTGCTCCGTCTGCAAGGAGGAAGTGAGCCGCACCAACGTGGTGGACAAGGCTACCGGCCACAAGTGGGATGCTGGCGTCGTCACCACCCAGCCCACCACCGGCAAGGAGGGCGTCAAGACCTTCACCTGCACGGTGTGCAAGGAGACCAAGACCGAGACCATCGACAAGCTGGGCGAGGATCAGAAGGATCAGAGCGCAGCCAACGAGGCCATTAACCTTATCAACGGCATCGGCACCGTCACCAAGAACAGCAAGGACAAGATCGACGCGGCCCGCAAGGCTTACGACGGTCTGACCGAGGATCAGAAGAAGCTGGTGCCCGATTCCGTGCTCAAGACGCTGACGGACGCCGAGGCGGCCTACGCCAAGCTGACCAAGCCCGGCACCAAGCCTGGCAAGCCCAGCACGAGCACCGACACCAAGAAGGACGACGGTAAGACCGTCAAGTCCGGCCAGACCGGCGACGCGGGCATCGTCCTGTACGCGGCCATGGGCCTGCTGTCCCTGACCGGCGGCGCACTGGTGCTCGGCAAAAAGAAGAAGCAGGACTGATTTAGCCTTTCTCTGATTTTTCTCTATATGGCAGGAGCGGAGGCGCGTCAAGCGTCTCCGCTTTTGCCATCTGCTAAGATAGGGCAATGAAGCATCCCCGCAAGGGTGCAAATAAATATCAGGAGGAGAGCCAAAAATGAGTAAAGCGCATATTTTAACCATCCAAGTCTGTATACAACGTGCAGATGGAACCATCAGCATCTATGATGAGTTCCCCCATATGCTTAGGTATGAGGAGGAAGAAGAATATCTGGAAGCCCTGAAATATCGTTTACCGCTTCGTCGCTTCGATAGCGGCCCGCTTTGCGACTATGAGTGCCTATGCGATGTATTAAACGAAACCTACCGTGAGTATTGTCACGACATAGATCTTGCCCCTGGCGAAAGGCTGCTGATTAGGTACGCTGATAAGCCGGAAGATGCGCCGCTGTCAAAGAAAGAGGCAGCAAAAACCATCCGTGAGATGTTTGAAGAGGCCGCAGACGATGACAGAAATTTTGAAAAGATTGAGCGGCATTGTAAGTTCCAATTTGCACGCTGTTATAAGGGCGGATATCCTGCACTGGCAAAGTTGGCAGCACCTATCGCGGCTGAATATGCGGACGAGGACGAAATGTTATTTCTCTTTATGGGCGTAAAGTGAGGCCGCTGAATAAAGCCTACCCTATCAGGCACCCCAAAATGGGTAGGCACAATGTGAGAGAAGCCGTGTTATTTACGGCTCCTCTCATTTATTTAACCTACGGGAAAATCAAAAGATGTCTGCCATTTGTATAGCGCCTATATAGGGGGATGCCATGACTACATCAAATTTTCATAATACATCGCTCCTTTTTATCGTATTTTCGCATACATATTCTCTCTTTTCTTCTGAGCATAGCAAATAAGCCTGTTCAGATAAATCCCTTATATTCTAGCCTGTTCCAGTTCCCTCATACGAAAAAGTCACCAAGGTCCATGTAAAAAATAAAAAACCTCTAACAAAATTATAATATTTTGCAGGAGGTAATGAACATGAAACCCCATAATGACACGATAGAAACCTTGCGCCTATTTGGCCTTGCATCTTTCCAAAATGAGCAGATCAAACCAATCGAAGCGCTGCGGAAATGTAAGAATGTATTCGTCAATGCTCCGACGTCATCAGGAAAATCCCTGATCTATCAACTGCCTGCTGTACTGCATCAAGAACAGTTGACCATCGTGATCGAGCCGACCATTTCCTTGATGTTGGATCAGGTACAGAAGTTGAATCGTCTGGGATTCTCTGCGGCTCATTTGGACTCATCATTGACAAAGGCGCAGAAACAGGATGTGTTAGCCCGTCTGGATAAGCTGACATTCCTTTACACCACGCCGGAGCAAATGATCCGACCGGACTTCATGAAGCAGCTCAAACACGTCCGTGTCTATCAAATCGTTGTCGATGAAGCCCACTGTGTTTTAGACTGGGGCTATAGTTTCCGGGGAGCGTATTTAGAGCTGGGCAGCGCTATCAAAGCAATCAATCCACAGTGTGTTTCAGCCTTCACGGCAACGGCATCACCCGCAGATGAAGTTGAAATTCAAAAGCTTCTGGGCGTTGCGATGAAGGTGTTCCGCTGCAAATTCGACAGAAAGAACCTTATTTTCTCAAAACGAGAAGCGGACAGCCGCAAAGAAAAGCTTCACCTCGTGAAAAAGTACTTGAAAAAGTATGATCCGCACCGCGCTGTCGTTTACTGTAACACCCATAAGGCCGTAGATGCCGTTGCCGCCGAACTGGAGAAGAAACACCCCGGTCAGGTTGGAAAATACCACAGTGGCCTGACAGCCAAGGAAAAAGCCCATCAGCAAATTCGGTTCTGTGCTGGAGAGCATAGGATCATTGTTGCCACATCCGCCTTTGGTATGGGAATCGACTTGCCGGATATTGAGCTCGTGATCCACTTCAACATGCCTCTTTCGATGAATGATTATATTCAGCAAACCGGCCGCGCCGGGCGTGATGGTGGAAAAGCTCATTGCATCTTACTGTACAGTTCTGAAGATTTCTGGATGGCTTCAGCACTGGTAGAACCCTATGAGAACACCCGATTGAATGAGAGCCTGCAACAGATGATGGCCTATTGTGAGGATCGAAAGCATTGCTTAAAACATCTGATGTTGGAGGCATTGGGACAGGCCGCTGGGAAGAAATGTCGTTTCTGTACCAACTGCCAGGCAGGGAGGCTCTGATATGAATTGCACTGTTCACTCTGGTATCCACACATTGTCATTTTCTAAGCCCCTGACGGGCAAAGTGTATTACCGGATTTTACATAAAGCCCAGAAAAAGGGTATGCAGATCGAGACGAACACGGACTATTTCGATCCTTCAACCACACAAACGCTGCTGGGCTATCAGAAGCACGGCGTTGTGATTTACCTGTCTCATCCTCGGCCAACTATTTACAAATTGAAGCTGCGGATCGAGCCGGAGAGAGTTTTGGGGAATGCCGATCCCCAAGCATTGTGGCGGTGTGAAAAGGGTGCTTGGAAGCGGCTGGTCAAGGCTGTAGACGGACTGTTGGGTGCGCTAGATATTCCCTCGCTGAAAGAGATGAAGCTTTCTATCCTGGAGCTTACCGTGAATCTGACCTTCCCTCAGCAGGAGTATGTCAATCTGTACATCCAGATTCTGAAAAAAGGGTATCTCAACGGCCATTATAAACGGATTCAGTTCGACAAATTCGCTAACAAGGCCAAAAACGTACAGAAGGCGAATCAGCACTCCTACAAGGCTGCCTGCAAGCAAAAGAGCTTTTTCGCCTACGATAAAACGGCCCAACTCCACATGACTCAGCGGATCGCTAGGCTGCCGGATCATCGGACGCTTCGCATGGAAGTCAGTTTGCGGCGGGAGACAATCAAGAAGGAATTTGGCTCGGAGAATAGCACTAAATATTATCTGGAACAAGGAAGCAAGCGCGCTGAGAAGATCGTGCATCATTTTTTGGAAAGGTTATTACTCAGTAACGAACGCCATCTTCCCTATGATGTGGCCATGGAACAAATACAGCAGCTTAAAGGTACGAAGATGCGGCAGAGAGCTGAGTGCCTGCTTCAGCTTTGCAGTCGCAAGAAATCACTTGACAAAGCTATCAATGCGATGCAGGAGGAGCTGGATATCAAACGCTCTGCGGTAGACAGGGTAATCAAAAGGCTCAAGGGTCTTGGACTCAGCCCCATCACAATACCTATCCGTCAGCATGCCGAGCCGCTTCTGTCCCTGCTCACGCTCGTAGGCTAAATTTCAAGCCCGAAAATCGGAGCTTATCCATCCACCGAGAGGTGCCTGTTTATATAATTTATAATAGAAAACAGCACTTCTTGGTTTTGCTCCGAACTTCAGAATTTCCGAATTTCGCTCTTTTCTTTCTTCATTTGCGATTGACGATTCTTCTTGAGGGCAAATGATTTGGCGAATTTTATCGTGAGTTACCCAACAATATTATAACGAGGGGTGAACTGCGCACAGGAAATCAAATCTGTTGAAGCAAAATCTATCTCACCCTAAAAGGAGGTAAATATGCCTGTTGCCTATGTCGATTACAAGACGCTGGACGACGAGTTTTATACGCTAAAGCGCGTCTGCCATTTGCTCGAATTCGACAAACTGACGCTGAAAGAAAAGTGTGAGGCGTATGCGATCCGTCCCCAGCGCAACGAGGTCGGTGAATGGGGTCTCACCCATTATGATCTCCGCAAGCTCCATCACACGCTGTACCACGAAGACAGGAAGAATTCGAGCAACCAGAAGGACGAGGGACCCTGGGCATGATGGAGCTGCTGACCGTGGCGGAGACCGCCGCACTGCTGAAGACGACAAAACAGCAAGTCCGCAAGATGATCGCCCAACGCCTTATTCCCGCATTGAAAGTGGGGCGTGAATGGCGCATCGATCGAAATTATCTGGAGAGTTTTCTGCGAAGCGAAATGGAATAGGCCCAACGTCCTCAACACACTGTTCCCCAAAAGCATTTGCATTCGTGCCTCCTTTGTGATATAATTTGTAGCATAGTAATCAGCTCGACATATCCAGCAAAACGAGTTCTATCAATTTCCCTGTTTGCTCGCCGCCGCTCAGGCTGCCATCAAGGAGATGTGAGCGATCTTTTGATTGGGCACAGGACGGTCTGAAATCCGCAAAGCTTTGATATGACTGCGTTTGCAGGTATTATCGACTGAAAACAAGAAAGATCCGGTATTGTTCCGTTGGGAGCAATACCGGATCTTTTGCATTTTTCGACAGTCTTCGTTCCTCTCCCTTGCAAAGAACCCGCAAATAAAGTATGATAGAAAACACATTGAAGGAGAAAGGCGGGCGGCTTATGGATATTTTACGGGAGGTTATGGACGCCTCTACTCACGCCATGTTTTTGACAGACGCCCACGGCATCGTGACCCATATCAACACGCAGGCCCAGGAGCGCTTTGGCCTTGCGGGACAGAGCAGCCGCTCTCATAAAGCCGGACGGCTGTCCACCGGCGATATTGTGATCCTGGCGGACACGGCCATCGGCGCGGACGACGGAGAGTTGACCCCCACCGATCTGGCCCACCTGCGTATTCAGGAGCGGAAGCTTCGCTCCGGCGATATGGTGGCCGCCGTAGGCGTCTATGACGATCCCAACAGCGACACGGTCTATAAATTCATCCCCGGCAGCGATGCCTCTGTTATGACGCTGCGTACCGTCTATCACGGGCTGTCTATCTCCATCGAGATCGGTGAGAGGGAGGTCTCCGTCACGGTGGACGGCGCAGTCTACTCTATCCGCTATTTCCTTTGTATCGGCCAGATGGTGGTGCTGGACGGTGCCACCCATCAGGTGAAATTCTGGGAGGAACGGGGCTACACCGCCAAGAAGGAGGGCATCGGCCATCTGCTGCGGGGCGGAAGGTTCAGCGCGAAAAGTCCGGGCTGTCAGGTGGACATCGTGGGACACTCTTATCACCGCTTTCTGGAGGGGGCGCTGTTCCGCCAACATCTGGATCAGGTGCTGGACGGCAGCTCGCCCGGCCACCGGGATCAGCTCTACGACATCAACGGCTACACATTGGTGGCGTCCATCCTGCCCATTCCCGCCGGTAAGGCCCCGGAGGGCGCGATCGTGAAATTCCGCAGTGTGGAGGATATCCGCACCACCATTCAGGAGCGTAACGACGCTATCCGATTCGCTGAGCGCAGCTACCGCCGTGCCGTTTCCGGCGCGGCGCAGCCTGCCGGTTTCGATACCCTGCCCGGCGGCAGCAGCGCTATGGCCAGCGTCAAGCGCTACGCTTACAAGCTTAGTCAACTGGATTGCAGCGTTCTGCTCACCGGCGAAAGCGGCACGGGAAAATCCCATCTGGCCCGCTCCATCCAGCAGGCCCAGCCCCGGAAAGGCCCGTTCCTTCAGGTGGATTGCTCCACCATCGCCCCCACGCTGTTCGAGAGTGAAATGTTCGGTCATAAGAAAGGTGCGTTTACGGATGCCACAGCCGACAGGGTAGGACGTTTTGAACTGGCTGATAAGGGTACGATTTTCTTGGATGAGATTGGCGATTTGGATTTAAGCTGTCAGGTGAAACTGCTTCGCGTGTTACAAGAGCAGACTTTTGAAGTTTTGGGCGACAGCCGTCCCCGTAAAGTCGATATCCGTGTGGTCAGTGCGACGAATGCCGATTTACGACAGATGGTGCAGGAACACACCTTCCGCGAGGATTTGTTCTATCGTATTAATTTAATTACGGTGCATCTTCCGGCATTACGCGAACGCCGTGAGGATATTCCGTTATTGGTCCGTCATTTTGCCGACAAACAATGTGAATCGAACGGTCTTTCCAAAGTGGAATTTACTTCTGAAGCGATGGATTATTTGAGCCGTTTGCCTTATCCGGGTAATATCCGTGAATTAAAGAATTTGGTGGAACGTACCTTGCTGGTCAGTGGAAAGGAAATATTGACTGCGGATGATTTTAAATCACAATACCAGCATCCTATAGAACAGAAGGTGACAACGAATCTGCAAGGCATGACCTTGGAGGAGATAGAAAAGCAGACTATTCTGCAAACGCTTGAAAAGTATAACAATAATATGTCACAGGTTGCCATAGCCTTAGGAATCAGCCGGGCCGCTCTTTATCGCCGTTTGGAGAAATACAATATACAAGTGAATGATTAGCAAAAACGGAACCGGATAAAATATGAAACTGAAATTCTTGTTCTTCTTTTTAGCATTACTGTTGACAGCAGTATGGACTATCCTGCTCGTTCTTACATTGAAGGAACGCGGTGCGTTGTTTTATATAGGAGAGGGAGTTATTACATTCAGTCTTGTGTTTCTGGTTTATTTCTATCGCAAAGTCGTGAAACCGCTTGATATCATCGGCAACGGTATGGAACTTCTTCGTGAGCAGGATTTCAGCAGTAGACTGACTCCTGTCGGACAAAAGGAAGCCGACCGCATTGTGTTGGTTTTCAACCGCATGATGGAGCAGTTGAAAGACGAGCGTCTCCGGTTGCGTGAGCAGAATCATTTTCTTGACTTGCTGGTCAGTCTTTTCCAACTGTGGCGAAGTCGATCTGCAGGCAG
>OLOV01002784.1_pt1 | contig 11473 bp, 20 predicted proteins | sample 1672931 | NCBI WGS metagenome assembly OLOV01 (sample SAMEA3136738, study PRJEB25190) | human gut metagenome | biome: human gut; feature: human-associated habitat; material: faeces | place: Austria | collected 2013
GGCATCTCGACGATACCACCCATATCCGCACACGTCCCGGTATGTACATAGGACGTCTTGGCGACGGTTCTCACGCAGACGATGGAATTTACGTTTTGCTTAAAGAAACAATCGACAACTCGATTGACGAATTCAAAATGAACGCCGGCAAGCGCATAGAAATAGAAATGAACGATGACAAGTCGGTTTCCGTGCGCGACTACGGGCGAGGCATTCCTCTCGGGTCGCTTGTGGATGCTGTGAGCATGCTCAACACCGGTGGCAAATACGATACCTCGGTGTTCAAGAAGAGTGTGGGCATGAACGGTGTGGGTTCAAAGGCTGTTAATGCCCTGAGTTCGCGCTACGAGGTGTGCAGCCGCCGCGACGGAGAAATGAGAACGGCGGTGTTTGAAAAGGGAAAACTCGTAAGCGATACCACCGAAAAAACAACGGAAGAGAACGGAACTTATGTTTACTTCTGTCCCGACGACACGTTGTTCAAGAACTATCGTTTCCACTCGGAGTTCATAGAGGCAATGTTGCGAAACTACACATATTTGAATACCGGTCTCGTGATTATGTTTAACGGGCGGAAAATACAAAGCCGCAACGGACTCGAGGATCTTCTTATCGACAACATGACAACGCCCGCGCTCTATCCCATAATCCATCTTTCGGGTCAGGACATAGAGATTGCGTTCACCCATACGGCACAATATGGCGAAGAATATTATTCTTTTGTCAACGGACAGCACACCACGATGGGCGGAACTCACCAAAGTGCGTTCAAAGAACACGTGGCGAAAACGCTGAAAGAGTTCTACGGAAAAAACTTCGACTATCAGGACATAAGAAACGGCATTGTGGCGGCAATAGCAATAAACATCAACGAGCCGCAGTTTGAAAGCCAGACAAAGATAAAGCTCGGCAGTCTGACCATAAGCGAAAACGGAATAAGCGTGAACAAGTTTGTGGGCGATTTCCTGAAGGAAAATCTCGACAACTACCTTCATAAGAATCCCGAAATAGCCGATGCCATTCTCGAAAAGATACAGGCTTCGGAACGCGACAGGAAAGCCATTGCGGGAATCACAAAACTTGCACGCGAGAAGGCTAAGAAGGTGAATCTTCACAATCGTAAGTTGCGCGATTGCCGTTTCCATTTCAACGATTCCAAAGGTGAGTTTCGTGAGGACAGTTGCATTTTCATCACCGAGGGAGATTCCGCTTCGGGAAGCATTACAAAAAGTCGCGATGCCAATACTCAGGCGGTGTTTTCTCTGCGAGGCAAACCGCTGAATGCGTATGGACTTACAAAGAAGGTGGTTTACGAAAACGACGAATTCAATCTGCTTCAGGCGGCACTTAACATAGAGGACGGGCTTGAGGGTTTGCGATACAACAAAGTTATTGTGGCAACCGATGCGGACGTTGACGGAATGCACATTCGCCTGTTGCTGATTACGTTTTTCCTCTGGTTTTTCCCCGACCTCATTAAGAAAGGTCATGTTTACATACTTCAGACGCCGCTTTTCCGTGTCAGGAACAAGAAAAAGAAATCTGCGTCGTCCAAGAACAAGGTAAAAATTTCCGACAATGCAGCCGGCGCGCCGCCTGGATGACGCCGCGTCCTACGAGGTAGGCCAGGTTGTCAAGGCCGACGTGTTCGCCGAGGGCGACAAAATCGACATCACCGGCACCAGCAAGGGCCACGGCTTCACCGGCGCGATCTACCGCTGGAACCAGCACACCGGCCCCATGGCGCACGGCTCCAAGTATCACCGCGGCGTCGGCTCCATGAGCGCTAACTCCGATCCCAGCCGCGTGTTCAAGAACAAGCACATGCCCGGTCACTACGGCGTGGAGCGCACCACCATCCAGAACCTGACGGTCGTCAAGGTGGATGCGGAGCGCGACCTGCTGCTCGTGCGCGGCGCTGTGCCCGGCCCCAACGGCGGATTGCTGCTTGTGCGCAATTCGGTGAAAGCCTGATAAGGAGGAACAACGATTATGCCCAGTATTCAAGTGCTGAACATGCAGGGCGCGAGCGTTGGCGAAATGCAGCTCAAGGACGAAATCTTCGCCATTGAGCCCAACACCGCCGCCATGCATCTGGTCGTCCGCTCCATCCTTGCCAATAAGCGTCAGGGCACGCAGAGCGCGCTCACGCGCGGCATGGTGCGCGGCGGCGGCCGTAAGATCTATCGCCAGAAGGGCACCGGCAACGCTCGCCATCATGGCAACCGCGCGCCTCAGTTCGCGCACGGCGGCGTTGTGTTTGCGCCCCAGCCCCGCGATTACGTTATCAACGTGCCCAAGAAGGTACGCCGTCTGGCCATGAAGAGCGCCCTGACTGAAAAGTTCAACGCCGGCGAAATCCTCGTGGTAGACCAGATCAAGTTTGAGGAAGTAAAGACCAAGTTCGCCGCCAAGATGCTCAAGGATCTGAGCGTGGAAAAGCGTGCGCTGCTGGTACTGCCCGGCCGCGACGAGAGCGTCATCCGCGCCACCAAGAACCTGCCGCTGCTTGACGACTGCTACGTCAACACCCTCAACGTGTACGACATCCTGCGCGCGAACAAGCTGATTGTTACCCGCGAAGCGATGGAGAACATTCAGGAGGTGTACGCCTAATGAAGAATCCTCATGACATCATCCTGCGCCCCGTCCTGACCGAAAAGGGCTACGACGGCATCGCGGATAAGCGCTACGTCTTCGAGGTGGCCATCTCCGCCAACAAGACCGAAATCAAGCAGGCGCTGGAAACCGTCTTTGAAGGCATCAAGGTGGAAAAGGTCAACACCGTGCGCACCATCGGCAAGATGAAGCGCCAGGGCGTGCATCAGGGCCGCACCGCCGAAGTGAAGAAAGCCTATGTAAAACTGGCCGAAGATTCGAAGCCCATCGCGTTCTTCGAAGGCATGGCTTAAGGGAGGAAAAGCAAATGGCAATTCGAGTATATAAGCCGACTTCGTCCGCCCGCCGTTTCATGTCCGTGCTGACTTATGAGGAGATCACCAAAAAGACTCCTGAAAAGTCCTTGACCGAATACCTCAAGAAGAACGCGGGCCGCAACAAGCAGGGCAAGATCACCGTCCGTCATCAGGGCGGCGGCAACAAGGTCAAGTACCGCATCATCGACTTCAAGCGCGACAAGCGTGACATCCCCGCCAAGGTGGCCGCGATCGAGTACGATCCCAACCGCTCCGCCTTCATCGCGCTGCTCAACTACGCCGACGGCGAAAAGCGCTACATCCTGGCTCCTCTGGGCCTGAATGTGGGCGACACCGTGCTGGCCAGCGAAAACGCCGACATCAAGCCCGGCAACGCGCTGCCCGTCAGCAAGATCCCCGTTGGTACGCTGATCCACAACGTGGAAATCAAGCCCGGCCGCGGCGGCCAGATGGTTCGCTCCGCCGGCGCCTACGCCCAGCTGATGGCCAAGGAAGGCGCTTACGCGCAGGTCCGTCTGCCTTCCAGCGAAGTGCGTATGGTTCCCATGGACGCCTATGCCACCATCGGCACCGTGGGCAACACTGATCATGAAAATGTGCGCATCGGCAAGGCCGGCCGCACCCGTCACATGGGCATCCGTCCCGCCGTTCGCGGCGTGGTTATGAACCCCTGCGATCACCCGCACGGCGGCGGCGAGGGCAAGAGCCCCGTTGGTATGCCCGCTCCTGTTACTCCGTGGGGCAAGCCCGCTCTGGGCCTCAAGACCCGCAAGCACAAGAAGTATTCCAACCGCCTGATCGTCAAGCGCGCGGGCAAGAAGTAAGAGCGATTCGAGAGGAGGCAATCTGAAAAATGAGCCGTTCCGTCAAGAAAGGCCCCTATATCCAGGAAGCGCTGCTTAAGCGCGTTCAGGAAATGAATAAGACCGGGAAGAAGGCCGTTCTGAAGACCTGGTCCCGTTCCTCCACTATTTTCCCCGATTTCGTCGGGCACACCATCGCCGTGCACGATGGCCGCAAGCATGTGCCGGTCTATGTGACCGAGGACATGGTTGGCCATAAGCTGGGTGAGTTTGCACCCACGCGCACCTTCCGTGGTCATGCTGGCGAAAAGACCACCAAATAACGGAAGGAGAGAAAAAGAGTATGGCAACCAATACCCGTGAAAAGGGTGCTAAGCGCGCCGAAACCCGCGATAAGCGCCCCCAGGCCCATGTCAAGCACGTGCGCATCTCTCCCCGTAAGGTAAAGATCGTCATCGACCTGATCCGCGGCAAGAATGTGGACGAGGCCCTGGCCATCCTGCAGTATACCCCCAAGGCGGCTTCGCCCGTGGTATACAAGCTGCTTTCCAGCGCTGTCGCCAATGCCGTGAACAACCAGGAAATGGATCGCAGCACGCTCTACGTTGCTGAGGTGTATGCCAATCCCGGCCCCACCCTTAAGCGCTATGTAGCCCGCAGCCGCGGCTCGGCTTCCCCGATGCTGCGCCGCACCAGCCACATCAGCGTGATCCTTGACGAAAAGAAGTAAGAGAGGGAGGTTTCCGAATGGGTCAGAAAGTTAATCCGCATGGCGCGCGCGTAGGCGTGATCTTTGATTGGAGCACGCGCTGGTACGCCGAGAAAAAGGATTTCGCGAACCACCTCATCGAGGATCACAAGCTGCGCGAAATGCTTAAGGAAAAGTTCTACGCCACCGGCATCAGCCGCATTGATATCGAGCGCAGCGACGCTCGCATGACGGTCAACATCTTCACCGGCAAGCCCGGCATGATTATCGGCCGCGGCGGCAAGGGCATCGAGGAGCTGAAGGCTGAAGTCGAAAAGTTCCTGGGCCATGCCTGCAACATCAACGTGATGGAGATCAAATCTCCTGATACCGACGCTCAGCTGGTTGCCGAAAACATCGCCCAGCAGCTGGAAAAGCGCATCGCTTTCCGCCGCGCGATGAAGCAGAGCATTCAGCGCGCCATGCGCCCCATGAAGGGCGGCGAAGCGGCCAAGGGTATCAAGGTATCCGTTGGCGGCCGTCTCAACGGCGCGGACATCGCCCGCACCGAGCAGTATCATGAGGGCTCCATCCCCCTGCAGACGCTGCGCGCCAACATTGACTATGGCTTCGCTGAGGCCAAGACCACGTATGGCCGCCTGGGCGTCAAGGTGTGGATCTACAAGGGCCAGATCCTGCCCCAGGCCAAAAAGCCTGCCGTGCGCACCGAAGGAGGCAAATAAACCATGTTGATGCCCAAGAGAGTCAAACGTCGCCGCGTATTCCGCGGCCGCATGAAGGGCGCCGCCCATCGCGGCAACTTCATCGCCTACGGCGAATACGGCCTGGTTGCGCTGGAGCCCTGCTGGGTTACCAGCCAGCAGATCGAGGCCGCCCGTATCGCCCTGACCCGCTACACCAAGCGTGGCGGCCAGGTATGGATCAAGATTTTCCCCGACAAGCCCGTCACCGCCAAGCCTGCCGAAACCCGCATGGGCTCCGGTAAAGGTTCTCCCGAATACTGGGTGGCCGTGGTGAAGCCCGGCCGCGTGCTGTTCGAGATCGCTGACGTGCCCGAGGCTGATGCTCGTGAAGCGCTGCGCCTGGCCAGCCACAAGCTGCCCCTGCGCTGCAAGTTCGTTACCCGTGAAAGCTACGGAAAGGATGGTGAGTAACGAATGAAGGCAAGTGAATTCGCCGCTATGTCCGCCGAAGAACTGACCAAGAAGATTGCGGATCTGAAAGAAGAGCTGTTTAACCTTCGTTTCCGTCTCGCCACCGGCCAGCTCGACAATGTAATGCAGATCACCGCCGTCAAGCGCGATATCGCTCGCGCCATGACCGCCCTGACTGCTAAGACCAAGGCGTAATATCAGCCGAAAGGAGGCACTTCAATGTCCGAAGAAAGAGGAATCCGTAAGACCCGCATTGGCGTGGTCGTCAGCGATAAGATGGACAAGACCGTTGTGGTTTCCATCAAAACCCGCGTTCGTCATCCCCTGTATGGCAAGATCATGAACAAGACCAGCAAGCTGAAGGCTCATGATGAAGAGAATGCCTGCGGTATCGGCGATACCGTGCGCCTGATGGAAACCCGCCCGCTCAGCCGCGAAAAGCGCTGGCGCGTGGTAGAAATCATCGAGAAGGCCAAGTAAGCGTTTGCGTCTTCTACCGTTCTCGACCGCCCATGGGCCAAGGGGCCGCATGGAGCGGAAACTATAAAGGAGGAAATCCCGTATGATTCAGCCGCAAACGCGACTTAAGGTTGCCGATAACTCCGGCGCCAAAGAGATCATGTGCATCCGCGTGCTGGGCGGTTCTTTCCGCCGCGACGGGTCGATCGGCGATGTGATCGTCGCCAGCGTCAAGACCGCCACCCCTGGCGGCACCGTCAAGAAGGGCGACGTGGTGAAGGCCGTGATCGTGCGCCAGCATCAGCCCATCCGCCGTGTGGATGGCAGCTACATCCGCTTTGACGACAACGCAGCCGTAATCATCAACGACCAGAAACTGCCGCGCGGTACGCGCATCTTTGGACCAGTGGCCCGCGAGCTTCGTGAGGATAAGGATTTCATGAAGATCGTATCCCTCGCGCCCGAAGTGCTGTAATAGGAGGATGACAGATTTATGAAGCTGCATGTAAAAGCCAAGGATCAGGTCATCGTCATCGCCGGCAAGGACAAGGGCAAGAAGGGCTCCGTTGTGACCGCTTTCCCCAAGACCGGCAAGGTCATCGTTGAAGGCGTCAACATCGTAACCAAGCACCAGAAGCCCCGTGGACAGGGCATGCCTGGCGGCATCGTGCACAAGGAAGCCGCCATCGACGCCAGCAACGTCATGCTGGTGTGCAAGAAGTGCGGCAAGCCCGCCCGCTATGGCTGGAAGGTCAATGCTGACGGTTCCAAGACCCGCATCTGCAAAAAGTGCCACGAACAGATTGACTGATAGGAGGAAACGGCAATGGCTACCCGCATTAAGGAAAAGTACCTGACCGAAGCCGTTCCTGCTCTGCAGCAGAAGTTCGGCTATAAGAACGTGATGATGATCCCCCGCCTGGAGAAGATCGTCATCAATATGGGCCTGGGCGATTGCAAGGACAACGCCAAGGCGCTGGAAACCGCCGTGGCGGAGCTGACCGAAATCGCCGGCCAGAAGCCCCAGGTGACCCAGGCGAAGAAGTCCATCGCTAACTTCAAGGTTCGCGAAGGCATGAACGTGGGCGCGAAGGTAACCCTGCGCGGCGCCCGCATGGAAGAGTTCATGGACAAGCTGGTCAACATCGCCCTGCCCCGCGTGCGCGACTTCCGCGGCGTGAGCACCAAGGCCTTTGACGGCCGCGGCAACTATGCCCTGGGCATCCGTGAGCAGCTGCTCTTCCCCGAAATCGAGTACGACAAGGTTGAGAAGATCCGCGGCATGGAAATGATTTTCGTGACCACGGCTCAGACCGATGAAGAAGCCAAAGAGCTGCTTCGTCTGCTCGGCATGCCTTTTGAACATTAAGCGAGGAGGAGACAATAATGGCAAAACTCAGCATGAAACTCAAGCAGCAGCGTGAGCCGAAGTTCTCCACCCGCGCTTACACCCGCTGCCGTCTGTGCGGCCGTCCGCACAGCGTACTGCGCCGCTACGGCATCTGCCGTATCTGCTTCCGCGAATTGGCCTACAAGGGCCAGATCCCCGGCGTCCGCAAGGCGAGCTGGTAAGAAGGAGGTTACAACATGATCGTAAATGATCCCATTGCCGATATGCTTACCCGTATCCGCAACGCGCAAATCGCCCGGCACGATGCGACTGTGATGCCCGCCAGCAACACCAAGAAAGCGATCGCCAAGATCCTGCTGGAAGAAGGCTATATCAAAGCCTATGATGTGATTGACGACGGCCTGCAGGGCCAGATCAAAGTGACCCTCAAGTACGTCAATGGCAAGTCCACCCCCGTCATCGCGGGCCTCAAGCGCATTTCCAAGCCCGGCCTGCGCGTGTATGCGCGCTGCGAAGAGCTGCCCAAGGTTCTGGGCGGCCTGGGCGTGGCCATCATCAGCACCTCCAAGGGTCTGATGACCGATCGCGCCGCCCGTCAGGAAAACCTTGGCGGCGAAGTGCTCTGCTACATTTGGTAACCGAATCACGCTTAGGAGGAAAAACAAATGTCTCGAATCGGTAAACTTCCGATTACGGTACCCGCTGGCGTGACGGTAACGGTTGACGAAAACAACTTCGTCACCGTCAAGGGCCCCAAGGGCACCCTGACCCAGCAGGTCAACCCCGTGATCACCCTTCATCAGGAAGGCAACGTGCTCACTCTCAATCGTCCCAGCGACGCCAAGCCCCACAAGGCCATGCACGGCCTGTACCGTGCGCTGGTGGCCAACATGGTGCACGGCGTAACCGAGGGCTTCTCCAAGACCCTGGAGATGGTAGGCACCGGTTATCGTGCGGCCGTTGAAAACAACGTGCTGACGATCAACATCGGTTTCTCCCATCCCGTGATCCTCAAAGCGCCCGAGGGCATCACCTTTGAGTGCCCCGCGCAGACCAAGATCACCATCAAGGGCGCCAACAAGCAGCAGGTAGGCAACCTTGCCGCCGATATTCGCGCGATCCGTCCGCCGGAACCCTATCTGGGCAAGGGCATTAAGTACGAGAACGAGCATATCCGCCGCAAGGAAGGCAAGAGCGGCAAGTAAGGAAAGGAGTGACTGCAAATGTTCAAAAAGCGTGACCGTAACGAAGTGCGCGTCATCCGCCACGCCCGCGTCCGCAAAAAGATCAGCGGCACCCCTGAAATGCCGCGCCTTTGCGTGTATCGCAGCAACAAGTATATCTACGCCCAGGTTATCGATGATACCAAGGGCATTACCCTCGTGCAGGCTTCCTCCCTCGATCCGGCGCTCAAGGGTCAGCTTGATGAAGTTGACAAGTCCGGCGAGGCCAAGCTGGTTGGCAAGCTCGTAGCCGAGCGCGCCAAGCAGGCGGGCGTTGAAAAGGTGGTCTTTGACCGCGGCGGCTATGTTTACACTGGCCGTGTGGCCGCTCTGGCTGCCGGCGCCCGTGAAGCGGGCCTTGAGTTCTAAGAAGGAGGCAACACGCAATGCAACGTAGAGAACGTGATCGCCGCGAAGAGCCCCAGAGCGAATTTAAGGAAAGACTGGTTGCTGTCAACCGTGTTTCCAAGACCGTTAAGGGCGGCCGCAACATGCGCTTTGTGGCGCTGGTTGTCGTGGGCGATGAAAACGGCCGTGTGGGCGTTGGCATGGGCAAGGCCAAGGAAGTTCCCGAAGCCATCCGTAAGGCCAACGAGGACGGCAAGAAGCATCTGATCAACGTGCCCACCAACGGCACCACCATCCCGCATCCCATCGTGGGCTACTATGGCACCGCGAAGGTTGTCCTCCTTCCCGCTGAGGAAGGCGCTGGCGTAATCGCCGGCGGCGCCGCCCGCCCCGTGCTGGAGCTGGCCGGCATCAAGGATATCCGCACCAAGAGCTTTGGCACCAACAATAAGATCAACACCGTAAAGGCGACGATCGAAGGTCTCAAACAGCTCCGCTCCGCCGAACAGGTTGCGCAGATGCGCGGCAAGACGGTGGAAGAAATTCTGGGCTAAGGAGGATATAACCATGAAGCTGAAGATTACTCTGGTAAAGTCCCCCATTTCCAGCCTGCAGAAGCACATCGACACCGTCAAGGCCCTGGGCCTGCGCAAGATCGGCCAGTCCGTGGTGAAGGAAGATAACCCCTGCATCCGCGGCCAGATCTTCGCTGTAAAGCACATGGTCAAGGTGGAAGAAATCAACGAATAAGGAGGCCAACCTCATGAAACTGCACGAGTTGCAGCCGGCTTTCGGCTCTACGACTGCTCCGAAGCGCCTTGGTCGAGGCGTAGGATCTGGTCTTGGCAAAACCTCCGGTAAAGGCCACAAGGGCGCCAAGGCGCGCTCTGGCGGCGGCAAGCGCCCGGGCTTTGAGGGCGGCCAGATGCCTCTGGCCCGCCGCATCCCCAAGCGCGGCTTTACCAACATCTATGCCAAGGAATATGCGACTGTCAACGTTGGCAGCCTGGAAATCTTTGAGGATGGCACCGTGGTCACCGTCGCGCTTCTCAAAGAAGCCGGCCTGGTCAAGCAGGTGCTGGACGGCGTGAAAATCCTTGGCGGCGGTGAGCTGACCAAGAAGCTGACCGTTCAGGTGACCAAGTACACCCAATCCGCAAAAGAAAAGATCGAGGCCGTCGGCGGGAAAGCCGAGGTGATCTGAAATGTGGGAAACGCTGCGTAACGCATGGAAGGTCGAAGAACTCCGTAAAAAGCTGATCTACACTTTCCTGATGTTGGTGCTGTTCCGCCTGGTCGGCGTGATTCCGGTATCCGGCATCAACGCCGCAGTTGTGAAGAAAGTGGCCGGCAACTACGATATGCTGGGGCTGGTCAACATGATGACCGGTAACTCCTTCAGCCAGATGACCATCATGGCCATGGGCATTACTCCCTACATCAACTCCAGCATTATTATGCAGCTGCTGACCGTTGCCATCCCCGCCCTGGAGCGTCTTCAGAAGGACGGCGGCGAGGAAGGCAAGCAGAAGATCAACCGCATCACCCGTTATGTCACCGTTGCGCTGGCTGCCCTGCAGGCCATCGGCATCATCGCCGGCCTGCAGAAGTCCGGCAACGTGCTCTATCCTGCGTACCAGAACTTCTTCGGTTATATGACCATCGGCGTCATCATGGCTGGCGGCACTGCCCTGGCGATGTGGATCGGTGAGCGTATCACCAAGAACGGTATCGGCAACGGCGTGTCCCTGCTGATCTTCGCCGGCATCATCTCCAACCTCTTCAACGGTATCGTGCTCGCGTTCACTGACGCGGTGGGCATCACCCACTATGGCACCACCATCTGGCAGTTCCTGGTCATCATCATCAGCTGCCTGGTGATCACCACCCTGGTTACCTTCGTGGATATGGGCGAACGCCGCATCCCCGTGCAGTATGCCAAGCGCGTGGTGGGCCGCAAGGCTTATGGCGGTCAGAGCACCTACATCCCCCTGAAGGTCATCGCTGTGGGCGTTCTGCCCCTGATCTTCGCCTACTCCTTCATGAGCTTCCCCGGCACGATCTTTGCCTTCTTTGGCCCTAATAGCGGCGTATACAAGTGGTGGGACACCTACATGTCCCAGTCCTCTGCGCTGTATCTGATCGTGTGCGCGGTTCTCATCATCCTGTTCTCCTACTTCTACACGAGCATTACCTTCAATCCCCGTGAGATCGCCGAGAACATTCAGAAGCAGGGCGGCACCATCAATGGTCGCCGTCCCGGCAAGGTCACGGTGGATTATCTCCAGCGTACCTCCAACCGCCTCACCCTGTTTGCGGCTCTCTTCCTGGCCGTGCTGGCCACCGTGCCTACGCTGCTGTCCGTGTGGAACAACGTGCAGATTCCCTTTGCCGCCTCTTCCATCCTGATCGCTGTAAGCGTAGCCATCGAGACTGTCCGCCAGGTGGAAGCGCAGCTGGTTATGCGCCACTACAAGGGTTTCCTTTAAT
>OLOV01002785.1_pt1 | contig 11470 bp, 9 predicted proteins | sample 1672931 | NCBI WGS metagenome assembly OLOV01 (sample SAMEA3136738, study PRJEB25190) | human gut metagenome | biome: human gut; feature: human-associated habitat; material: faeces | place: Austria | collected 2013
AACAACGGCGCGAACCTCTCGCAGGGTCAGCGCCAGCTGATAGCGATAGCAAGGGCAGCCGTCGCCGACCCGCCCGTGATGATCCTTGACGAAGCGACCTCCTCGATAGACACGAGGACGGAGGCGATAGTCCAGAGAGGCATGGATAAGCTGATGGAGGGCAGGACGGTATTCGTCATCGCCCACCGCCTCTCGACGGTCATGAATTCGGATGTGATAATGGTGCTCGACCACGGCAGGATAATCGAGCGCGGCGACCACGAGAAGCTGATAGCCGAAAAGGGCGTTTATTATCAGCTCTATACCGGCGCATTCGAGCTTGAATAATCAAAAACCGCTGATCGGGCGACCGACCGGCGGTTTTTCGCATATATAACAGGCTTTGCCCGTTGAAAGGGGAAAACCGATCGTAGGGGACGGCGTCCTCGACGTCCCCTACAATGTCGTTGAAAGATTGCAGTTGCTCATGGCGCCCTTTACACAAGGGAGCCGGTTTAACTGCAAGCCGACTGCTATAGTGGCCTCCTTAGAAAAGGAGGTGGCACGGCGAAGCCGTGACGGAGGATTGATGTTTGTGGAATTAACTGCCTGCGGCACACCTCATCCGTCTCGCTGCGCTCGACACCTTCTCCTCAAGGAGAAGGCGAATTAATGCTGTCGGCTTGATAGTTTTTGCACGGGCGAACACAGTTCACCCTACCGTTGTAAAACCGACATTGCAGTGTAACTCTCGGGACGTCGAGGACGCCGTCCCCTACGATATGCGCCGAAAAATTGCAGTTGGTAGCGCCTCCCTTGTGTAAAGGGAGGTGGCGCGACGAAGTCGTGACGGAGGGAATGTAAAGAAAAATCAATAAAAACGGATTGAAGTTTGATCGGTCGATTTCCAAAAAAGAATAAGAAACAAACAACGGTTTATTGGTCAATCCCTCAGCTCTCTGGGCAGCTCCCTCGGGAGGGAGCCTAAGAGGATAGCAACAGTTTAATGTTGCGATATTGTGCAGATTTAGGCGGGCGAACGAAGTTCGCCCTACCGTTGTAAAACCTACATTGTAGAGCAGCTCACGGGACGTCGAGGACGCCGTTCCCTACAATGTCGTTCAAAGATTGCAGTTGCTCATGGCTTCCTTTACACAAGGGAGCCTTTTAGTGCTTGGATTTCAGAATTTACGGATACAGGGAGAAATGATTTTGGGCAAAAGGGGCTTTTTGTGCGAAAAATGCTGCCGCCGCCATGCTTGAACAATGAGGCAAAAGGTGATATAATTTCTTTTATCACCTATGAAAGCAGGCGAGAGAATGGAAAAGCAGATGCTGATGATAGTCAACCCCCGCTCGGGCAAAAAGAGATACAGCGACGATTTGCTCGAGGTCACGAATATCTTTAACCGCCACGGGTACAATATCACCGTTATGAACACCACGGGCTCGGGCGACGCAACGCGGTTTGCCCGTGAATTCGGCGGCAAATATGACACGGTGGTTTGCAGGGGCGGCGACGGCACATTCTGCGAGACACTCAACGGGCTGATGGCTCTTGAGAAAAGGCCCGAGATAGGCTTCATTCCCGCCGGCACGACCAACGACATTGCCCACACCCTCGGTCTGCCGACCAACCCCATCAAGGCGGCGCAGCTCATCGTCAGCTCCGAGGCGCTCCCCTACGATATCGGGCTTTTCGGCGAGAGGTACTTTACATATGTGGCGTCCTTCGGCGCTTTCACCGCCTGCGCCTACAAGGCGGATCAGAAATTGAAAAATAAGATCGGCAAGCTCGCCTATTATCTCGAGGCGACAAAGACGGTAAAGGATATCAGAGAGATCCCGATGCGCTTTGTCATAGACGGCAAGGTCATAGAGGATGAATTCGTTTTCGGCTCTATCTCGAATTCCTTCACCGTAGGCGGAATCATCAAGCTCAGCAACGATCAGGTCTGCCTTAACGACGGCAGATTCGAGGTGTTCATCGTCAAGAACCCCGGCACGTTAAAGAACTGGGTCGACGTGTGTACCAGCGTGCTGAAAAAGGACTTTGACAAGCGGTTCATCCACCTCTATCAAGGCTCGCATATCGAGGTCAAGACCCTCGACGGCTCCAAACTGCCGTGGACGCTCGACGGCGAATACGGCGGCGACAACGGCGATATGACGATCTCGGTCAAGAAGCAGGCGTTCAGAATGTTCCGCCCGCCGATGCTGCACGAGATGGTCGAGGCGGAGGAGCCGGAGCAAATTGAGGCAGAGTAAAAAACACGCACCCGTCGGGGCACGAAAGCTCCTGCGGGTGCGTTTTATGTATTAAGATGAAATTAAAGAATTTCGCCCATGAGGCCGGGGGTGGCGGCAGCGGCGTTGGATTCGTCGGTGTCGATGTGCATTGCGAGCGCGAATTTGGGGCTGACTCTGACGACGACGTCGTCAAAGATGAGCTTTCTGCCGTTGGAGTCGATCTTGACGGAGACGATCTGCTTATCCTCAAGGCCGTATTTCTCGGCGTCCTCTGGGGTGGCGTGGATGTGCCTCTTGGCGGCGATGACGCCGCACTCGATCTCAAGCTCGCCCTTGGGGCCGACCAGCTTGCAGGAGCCGCTGCCCTCGATATCGCCGCTCTCCCTGACGGGTGCGGTAACGCCTATCGAGCGGGCGTCGGTGAGCGAAAGCTCGACCTGAGTTGCGGGGCGGATGGGGCCGAGGATGGAGACGGCGGGGAAGCTGCTCTTGGAGCCGACGACGGCTACTCTCTCTTCGCAGGAGAACTGGCCGGGCTGGGAGAGATCCTTCTTTTTGGTCAGCTCATAGCCTTCGCCGAAGAGAATATCGAGAGCCTCGCGGCTGACATGGACGTGGCGGGCGGATGTTTCAACGAGAACTTCTTTCTTCATGGGTAAACTCCTTTGTTTTTTATGTTGCGGGCGAACACAGTTCGCCCCTACGATGATGATTTTACATTTGCAGTCGTTTCGTGGGACGTCGAGGACGCCGTCCCCTACGATTGAGTTGAAATTTTTCTGTTATTCTATCAACAAAATTTTACTTTTAGCAACTACCCGACAAACCCTCAGTCCTACGGGCAGCTCCCTCAGGAGGGAGCCTAAGAGGCGGGCAACAGTTTGACAAGTCAATCCCTCAGTCGCTCCGCGGCAGCTCCTTTACACAAGGGAGCCATAAAAATTCAATGCTTGAGGCATTGTTTGTTCGCGCGGGCAATTGCAAAAGGGGCGTGCTTGGCACGCCCCGCAGTTTGTTTTATGTTACCAATTGATGGTGTAGTCGTTTACGGTCTTGAAAGGAAGAACGACGTCATTGCCGCTGAGGGGAATATAAGGAGTCCAAAACAGCTCGTACTTTGCGCTCAGGACATGACCGGTAGCAGCGTCAACGGTGACGGTAACGGTGCTTGAAGGATAAGATGTAGAAACGGTGCCAACACGGAACAGGCTCTTAGCGATGCTGGGGATATAACCGTCGATTATACCGGGAAGGACAACATTAAACGCCTTCGGAGCATGACCTGTGCCATGATCGTGAGAGGAGGATTTGCCGTCGGCAACGGTGGTAAGACGGATCATATATTTACCGTTCGACTCCTTGAGAGCTGCATCCTTAACATCCGCTGCGGTGAGCTTGCTTGCCCATGTTTCACCTTCAACAGGGAAGTTAGCATTTTTATCTGCAGCGGAAGTCCAGGTAACATTGGTCTTTTTGTCGTCTCTGCCCATGTTAACCTTTATGAGCTTCTGACCGACAGAGTCAAGAGCTGAGGGTATACCGGTGATTTCACCCGCAACAGAGTGCTCCATATAATTGGAAGTGATGCTCTTTGAGCTCTTTTTGGCTGCGTTGATAGCGGTGTTGAAGTAAGCGACGATCTCTTCCTTAGTCTGGGGAGCCTTAGCTGCGGCAGCGGTGGTAGCGTCGCCTGCTGCTGCGGTGGTAGCGGCAGCGGGGCCTGCGGTCGTGTCGTCTGCAGTGGTGGCGGAAGCGTCGGTCGCGGAGGGATCCTCTGCGGGTGCGGCGGTGGTCTCCTCACCGAAAGCGTCAAACGGATCGGTGGTGGTTTCGGGAGCGGTGGTGGTGTCGTCGCCTTTGCCGCCGCAGGCAGCGAAGGAGAGGACGAGAGCAAGTGCCATGACGATGGCGATAAGTTTCTTTGCCATGATTATTGCCTCCAAAAATTATAATTGATTTAAGCGCCCTGATCGGGCCGTTCGCTAATAAGTATAGTATAAAATAGAAGGAAATGCAAGAGTTAAATTTTATATACCGTACAAAAACTACGATAAAATGACAGAATTTTTTGTAAGCGATTTACCATATTCGTCATGTGTCACAATAATAACGGGCTTGGTTTGTGCATATTCACTTATCAGCTTGCCGATATGCTCTTTCAGTTCGGCTTCAAGCCCCTTGAACGGCTCGTCGAGGATCAGAGCGTCGCCGCCGTAGGCAAGGGCGCGGGCGATAGCCACTCTGCGGCTCATGCCGCCGCTGAGCTCATCGGGGTATTTATCCTCGCTGCCGTGAAGTCCGACCAGATCGAGCAGCCGCCGCGCCGTCGTTTCGTCCGAGACGAGGCTGACGTTGCCCAGAGCCGTGAGCGAGGGAAAGAGCCTATCTTCTTGAAACACGACAGAGAAATTCATGCTGTCCGAGCCGATTATTTCGCCGCCGTCGGGCTTCTCAAGCCCGCAGAGCAGGCGGATAAGGGTCGTTTTACCCTGACCCGACGCGCCGAAAATGCCGAAAACGCCGCTGCCCGGTATCTCGATATTCACGTTGTCGAGCACCGCCTTGCCGCCGTAGGATTTGGAGATATTTTTAAGTATTATCATTTCTTTACCTCCCCGCCCCGAACTCGGCGCAGCAGCAGCTTCTCGAGCAGCAGCACGAGCGCTTTCTCGACAAGGAAGCTCATCAGAATGACTGCCGCCGTCCAGGCAAAAAGATCGGCGTATTCGAGATTTATCTTTGCGATATACAGCTCCGAGCCGACGGAGTTGCGCGGTGTGGAGAGCACCTCGGCGGCTATGCCCGCCTTCCACGAGAAGCCTATCGAGGTCTTGCAGCCCGCCGCAAAGGACGGCAGGGCGCACGGGATATAGACATGGCGCAGCTTCTGAAATCTGCTGAGGCGGAAGACCTTCGCCGCTTCGAGCAGCAGCCTGTCGGTGTCGGCGACGGCGGCCGAGACATTCGACCACATCACGGGCACGACCATCGGGAACGCTATCACGACGGGCACTCCGCTGCGCTTGACCCAGACGAGCAGCAGGATTATGAACGAGGCGACGGGGGTAGTTTTGATGACGGTGAGCAGCGGGCTGAAGAAATCATACAGCGGCTTCGAGAACGCAGTGGCCGCGCCGAGCAGAGAGCCGAACACTATGCCCGAGAAGCAGCCGAGCGAGATCCTGCCCAGCGAGCCGAGGCAGTCGAGCGCAAATTCCTTGGTCACGCAAAGCTCGCCGAGGCGGCGCAGCACCGTCAGCGGTGACGGGAAAAGAAAACTGCTGCCCACTGCGAGCGCCGCAAGCTGCCAAAGCAGGAGCCATGCTGCGATGACTCCTGCTTTTTTAATTATCCTTATCAATTTTGACTTATCCGAGGTAATAGAGCGCATCAGCGGGTATCTCCCCTCCGACGGAAGCGGGGTTTGCCTCAAAGAGGACGGTGAAATTCTCCGTCGCTGTTTTTTTCATTTCCTCGCCGGTGATGAATACGATGTTGCAGTTCGGAATGGTATCCGCCGCAAGCTGGGGCGTATCAAAGTAGCCGTTTTTCGCAAGGAACACGGCGCCGGCGTTATTCTCATTGTTGACGAAATTGACCGAGGCCTCATAGAAGCTCATGAATTCCTTGATTATTTCGGGATTCTGCTCGATATAGTCGGCTCTTGCCACAAGGCAGCCCTGGGCGAGCTTTGCGGAGCTGACCTTGCCCCACTCCTCGGTGAGGTCGAGCACGCGCTTGTAGCTCTCGTTCTTTGAGAGCACCTTGGATACGAAAGGCTCGGGCAGGATGCAGATATCAACGCTGCCCTCGACTGCGAGGGTGGCAAGCTCATTGTGGGCGGTCTTATACTCGATCGTCACATCCTTGCCCGGCTCAAGGCCGTTCTTGCGGAGAATGTAGTTGACGATATATTCGGGAGTTGCGCCCTGACCCGATGAATAGACGGTCTTGCCCTTGAGGTCGGCGACGCTCTTGATCGAATCATCCTTTGAGAGCACATGGAGCACGCCGAGGGTGTTGATGGCGAGCATTTTTATCTTGCCGTCGGTCTTTTTATAGAGGTTTGCCGCCATGTTGAGGGGCAGAGCCGCTATATCGACCTCGCCCTTGATGAGCAGCGGGCCGACTTCCTGCGGGTCGGAGTAATACTCGACGTCATAGGCATAGGAACGATCGGCCTTTATCTCGGCGAGACCGAGGCCTGTCGGGCCGTTGAGAGCGGCTATTTTGGTCTTGACTTCCCGCTCGTAATTCGTCTCGGGAGCGTCGGTAACGTCGGAATCCTCCCCGCCATCCTTGCCGCCGCAGGCGGCAAACGAAAGGAGCAGGAGCATTGCGAGCATGAGGGCTGAAAGCCTCTTTAAGATCTTCATACAGATCCTCCTTTTAATTATATTCAGTCACTCGGATTTTAATTTTCCGAAAGGCTTTTTGAAATTAGATAAGATTTTGCTGGAAGTCGTACACTACGATATGCGCCGGAAGATTGCACCCGCTCTTGCCTCCCATTTAGGGGAGGTGGATTTTGCGAAGCAAAAGACGGAAGGAGAGAAAGGATAAACAAATAAATCACGGTAAATTAACGCAAAATCGTCTCTCCCTCAGTCGCTCTGCGACAGCTTAATGTTGCGACATTGTGCAAATTCATGCGGGCGAACACGGTTCGCCTCTACGGTTGTAAAACCAACATTGCAGTTTAACTCTCGGGACGCCGAGGACGTCGTCCCCTACGATGAATAACGAAATTGCAGTAATTATGACGCCCAAACACGGCGGCAAAATCGTTGATTTACCGACTATATTATATCCCTGCCCGCGGGGTGTGTCAATGCCTTTTTACTCTGCGGGTGCGGGGTCGAGTATGGTGTTAAGCCCCGTGGCTATCACGTCGTCGGCCGCCTTTTGCAGCAGGTAATAGCGCTTTGTGTATTTGCTCTTGACGGCGGCGGTTGTGCCGTCGTCCTCGACGGTTATTTTCATCTCTTTCGAGAGGGCGTAGTATTCGCCGCAGCCCTCAAAGGCGTAGTTGACGGCGGTCAGATCCCAGCTGTCGCGCAGATAGGGCGCTTTGCCGCCGAGGTAACGGCGGTAGCTGTCGAATACGGGGCTGCCCTCGCGTTCGCCGCCGAAGCCCGTCATCACGTCCTTGCCTATCTCGAAGCCCGAGCAGACTATCGTGCCCCTGAATTTCTCAAACACGGTTTTTGCGGCGAGCGGGTCGCACTCAATATTGAATTCTTTGCCCGAGGGGAAAGCGCCGCCCATCATTACGACGGAATCGACCTTGCGGTTAAAGAGGTCGCCGTCCTCGCGCAGCACCCGAGCGAGATTTGAGAGCGGGCCGACGGCGATCACCGTCACCGAGCCGTCCTCGGATTTCGCGAGCAGCTTATGATAGAATTCAAGCTCCGTTTGAGCCGCTGTGGCGCTCGAGGGGAAGCGACAATATTTTTTGGTGACGAATTCGTTGTATTTTTTGCCGTCAGGCAGCAGCTCCGAGCCGCTGTATTGACCCACGGGCAGGTCGGGGCAGCCGAAATACTCGGCTATCGCCCTTATCGTGCCGTTGGCGTAGCGGTTTGAGGTGCAGTTTGCGGCGCCGAGCAGGGTCAGGTCGTATTTTTTGATATAGTGGAAGAGCAGGGCGAAGGCTCCCGCGTCGTCGCAGTCTGGGCCCATGTCGGTGTCGAATATCACGTTCCTGCGGCTGTCCTTGAGCGGCTCATAGGGCGGCTTGCCGCTTGCCGCCTCCGATCTGCCCGATTTTACGGCGTAGCTGATGACCCACGCGACGAGCGCTATCGGCAGCAGGATTATCGCCGCGAGCATGAATTTATCCATCGGGATATAGTCGTAGATGCCGTCGCCGAGGACGGTGAAAAGTATCACTCGGGGCAGAATCCCGCCGAGCGAGAGCAGCAGATACGGCAGGAAGCGCATCCTGACCGCGCCGAGGAAGAGGCTGACGAGATCTATCGGGAATACGGGCAGCACGCGGATAGCGAATATCGCCGAGAGCTTGCCTTTGCCGTGCAGCTCGAGAATTCGGTCGCCGTATTTTGTCTTTTCGAGCTTGTTTATTACATAAGGTCCGCCGAGGATAATGCCGAAAAGATAGGTGGCGCAGACCTCAAGGAGAATTCCGACCGCGTTTATCGCAATGGCAGTCAGCGGGGTGAATGCCATGCCCACGGCGATATATATCAGCGAGGCGGGCACGACAAAGACGAGGGATTTGAGCAGATATACCCCCCACACAGCCGCAGCGGCGGCAAGCATACTGCTTGTGCCGTCGATGAGCGCGCGCACGTCGATATGCTTCAGGTCGTCATATTTCCAAATGATAACGGCAATAATAATCACCGAGACGATTATCCTTGCGGCAAGCCCGAGAGCGTGCCTGCCTCTGAGCAGCTTTTCTTTCAAAGCGTTCCCTCCCGATAGCTGATATGTCAAACTAAATTATATAATACCCCATATTCGGAGCTAAAGCAAGGAAAATGAGGAAAAATCCGACTGCCGCTCGGACAAAAGAGCGACTTTGTGTGAGAATCCGTCACTTTGCGCGTCTTGTCCGTTTACTGCAAGGCACAAGCGCGTATAATATAAATTAAGTGCAAAACAGACAAAAAGCAATAATTAATAAAATTTTTATGGACTTTATTCCAAAACTGTGATAAACTTAATATATTATTGCTCTGATCCGCACCGCAAATTCACTTGATTTCCAAAGGGAGGAATCGCTTATGATGACCGCAAAAGAAAAGCTCCAGAGAGCCTCGGCTTCCGTCGCGTTCGACGGCATTTTTAAGTATATCAAAAAGAAGCCGCAGGAAAATCTGCTGAAGCTGATAGACATATCGCAGAAATTTATGGGCGGCGCTTTCCCCGAGAAGAATTTTGACGCATTTCGCAAGGCGGTCAAGGATGAGAGCAATGTCTGGAACCACTTCGCGATGAATATCATCAACGAGTGCGACCCTCGAGTTATCAAGAATATGCTGCTCGCTCTCGGCCTCGGCGCGGGAGTCAACGGCACCAAGGCAGTAAGAGCAAACAGAGAGAAATACAAGTGCAACATCCCGTTCATCATCCTCTTTGACCCGACGAGCGCCTGCAACCTGCACTGCAAGGGCTGCTGGTCCGCCGAATACGGCCACCGCTCCAATCTGTCGCTCGACGAGATGCGCAGCATAGTCAACCAGGGCACCGAGCTGGGGACGCATTTCTATATGCTCACGGGCGGCGAGCCGCTCATCCGCAAGGACGATATACTGATTCTGTGCCGTGAGAACCCCGACTGCGCCTTCCTCGCCTACACCAACGCGACGCTTGTTGACCGTGAATTCTGCGAGCAGATGCGCGAGGTCGGCAACCTGACCTTAGCGCTGAGCATTGAGGGCACCGAGGAGAGCAACGACTACCGCCGCGGCGAGGGCGCATACGCACGAACCATGGCGGCAATGAAGCTGCTCAGGGAATACGGCCTGCTTTTCGGCATCTCGGTCTGCTACACGAGCAAGAATATCCCCGCCGTCACGAGCGACGAATTCATCGACCTTATGATCGAGAACGGCGTGCGCTTCGGCCTTTACTTCAACTATATGCCGGTCGGCCACGACGCCGTGCCGGAGCTTATCCCCTCGCCCGAGCAGAGGGTTCATATGTATAAATGGCTGCGCCGCATGAGAAACAGCGAGACGGGCAAGCCGATGTTCGTCATGGATTTCCAAAACGACGCCGAGTATGTCGGCGGCTGTATCGCCGGCGGCAGGAACTACTTCCACATCAACTCCGAGGGCGACATGGAGCCCTGCGTTTTCATCCATTATTCGGACTCGAATATCAGGAAGAATACGCTTATCGAGGGGCTGAAAAGTCCCCTGTTCCAGGCATATTACAGAAATCAGCCGTTTAACGACAATCACCTCAGACCCTGCCCGATGCTGGAGAATCCGCAGTGTCTGCGTAAGATAATCGCCGACACGGGCGCACGCTCGACCGACCTCATCGCACCCGAGAGCGCCGAAACGCTCTGCTCCCGCTGCGACTGCTTCGCCAAGGAGTGGCAGCCCGTCGCCGACGAGCTGTGGAACAGCACCACGCACCCGCACCCCAAAACGCAGTTCTACCGCGACACGCCCGAGGGTAAAGCCGAGGCGGAAAAAGCGAATAAAGATTGAAAATATATAAAGGATATGCTATTATGATGACAGCATATCCTTTTTCTTTGCACGGAGGTTGTCGGGTAGATTCAAAAGTCAAAATCTTGCTGAATATATAACGAAACAACCGCAATTCAATCGTAGGGGATGACGTCCTCGGCATCCCGCAGTAATACTTGCAAATCAGCAATAGCGATGTTGCCGATAATTCGCACTTGCCCATGCCTCCCTTGTGTAAAGGGAGGTGGCGCGACGAAGTCGTGACGGAGGGATTGTAAAGGAAAATCAAAAATATCTGATGCAGTTTGATTGGCCGATTTTCAAAAAAGGCTAAGAAACAAGCAACAGTTTACTGAGTCAATCCCTCAGTCAGCCTGACGGCTGACAGCTCCCTTTACACAAGGGAGCCTTTAAAGTGCGTAATTTTCAGAATGTAAATGCTTAAAGCGGAGGAATCGTAATGCAGTCAAAGCACAATAAGCAGCTCGTTCCTCTTGCGCGGGCGCTGCGAAAGAATATGACAAAAGAGGAGAGGCGGTTGTGGTATGATTTCCTGCGTGACTATCCCGTCCGTTTCTCCCGGCAAAAGGTGCTCGGGCGATATATTGCGGATTTTTACAGTGCAGAGGCTAAACTGATTATAGAGCTTGACGGCTCGCAGCACTATGAGGATGAAAACATTCGGAAAGACGCTCGGCGCACGGAATTCCTTGAGGCATACGGACTGAGGATAATTCGAGTGGCGAACAATGAGATCACTGAAAATTTTGACGGCGTTTGCGACTATATTGATGCCGTTGTGAGGGAAGCGTGCGCTTCTAATCGGCGGTGAATGCGGTCGATTTTTAGTTAAATATAGGCGCAAAAGCTGCCGCTGTTTGATATAGAATTCGCACTCGCCCACGCCTCCCTTGTGTAAAGGGAGGTGGCGCAACGGAGTTGCGACGGAGGGATTGTAAAGGAAAATCAAAAAAATCGGATGGCAGATTGATCAGCCGATTTTGAAAAAGTTCTAAGAAAAAGGCAACAGTTTACTGAGTCAATCCCTCAGTCAGCCTGACGGCTGACAGCTC
>OLOV01002786.1_pt1 | contig 11462 bp, 9 predicted proteins | sample 1672931 | NCBI WGS metagenome assembly OLOV01 (sample SAMEA3136738, study PRJEB25190) | human gut metagenome | biome: human gut; feature: human-associated habitat; material: faeces | place: Austria | collected 2013
GGGCAAAAAGACGGCTGCGGCTCGCAGACACAATTGCGCGGTGTTGCCTAAAGAATATTTCCCAGACCCCTTGATTTTAGACTTACAATATTGTATGATTGATGCACGTATCAATGAAGCCTGTCAGGCGCCTGCGCTGCCGGTCATACGCTCCGCGCGGAAGAAAGGAACCACGGACGATCAAGGAGGTTTTATCATGAAGAAACATCTGCGTAAACTCGCGTTTGCTCTGCTTGCTCTGTTGACGCTGTTTCCTCTGCTGGCGGCTACGCCCACCATTGGTGCAGCTGAACCGCCGCAGACCCATAATTTCTGGTGTAGAGTATGCAAACAGGATGTGACTGGGAATTTTGTTTCGTATGTCTATTATTCAAGTAGCGAACACCAACCGATGTACCAGTGTCCCACCTGTTCATATCGTCGTTCCGAGCCATCATTTAAAGAACCCCATACCGGCGGAACGGCGACCTGCACGGAAAAGGCTGTTTGTTTCGTCTGTGGCTGTGAATACGGAGATCCGTTGGATCACGACTGGGCATTTTCAGCCAACGACGATCAAACCCATGTGCGCACCTGCCAGCGCGACGGCTGCGGCGATACTGAGACGGTACCCTGCACGCTGGACAGCGCCAACTGCGTCAGGGGTGCGCAGTGCAGCGGCTGCAAGGCCGTCTATGGTGAGATCGACCCAAACAATCACGATTGGGGATACTGGACGTGCAACGGCGATATGACCCACTACCGCGCCTGTAACCTGAACGCCAGCCACACCGAAACGGGAAACTGTTCTCTCTGGGAGGCCGACTGCAGAAGTCCTTCCCGCTGTAGTGTCTGTTGGGGCAGATATGGTGACATAAATCCCAACAAACATCGTCCCCGTACACCTTACTCTAACGGCAACGGAACCCATACGATCAAGTGCGATCACAACGCCAGCACCACTCACGACACCATAGAAAGATGCTACGGCGACAGCAGCGCGACCTGCCAGCAGAAGGGAGAATGCAGCGCCTGCGGCGGTAAATACTACGCAGACCATGTCTTCACAAGGTGGATAAGCGATTCCGGGCAGCATGCGCAGCCCTGCGATGTATGCTATGGTGCTGGCAATGGAGCATTTCGCAATCTCGGGGCACATTTTGACAACAACCGCGACCACCAATGCGACGCCTGCGGATGGGTGATGTCGACTCACAGCTTTGAGGCGCACGCCGAGGAAAAATATCTGGCATCTGCGGCCACCTGCGTATCCAAGGCTCGATATTATGAGCATTGCAGCTATTGCGGCCAGATGTCCTCGTCAACCTTTGGAGGCGACATTGACCCGGATAACCACGCCCTGACTCATGTCAAGGCTCAGGCTCCCACCTGCACCGAAGTCGGGTGGAACGCCTACGATACCTGCACCCGTTGTGATTACACCACCTACGTGGAGATTCCCGCCAACTTGGATAACCACGCCCTGATCCACGTCAAGGCCCAGGCTCCCACCTGCACCGACCATGGCTGGGACGCCTACGATATCTGCCAGCGCTGCGGTTCCGGCTGTCTTGGCATCCGAAATTCCCGTCTGCAGGATTCCATTCTTAATAATTACGGTATCATGACCGCAGGTTCCTTCGTCGTCAAAGTCATAGGTAGCAACTTCATTTACACCCATTCCGTCATGCATGGTTACAAGTCCGGAAGCAACTTCTTTGTCGATAAAACTCTTGGCAAGTGCCCTGTCTTTTACGAACATATCCATTTCAACGCCGTGGCCGAAGGCTTCATGGACTATCATCCCCGTTACCTCAGGCGTACATATACATTCGTATCTGCCCGGCGTAATCTTTTCTGCCATAAGCAGCTTAACCGTATTCCCGGCAACGTTTTTAATGTCTGCTTCCAATGAATCAAGCACATCATAACCATTCATTCCTGAATACGATTTAAAATAACTTCTTACAATATCTCCTTTTTTGGCCATCATTAACATGGCACAGGTCATCCATAAAATATTCTGGGACATATCCCTGTTTTTGGAGATAAAAATTTTTCTGCTCTTTTTGAAGGAAGAATTAATCGTGCAGTCAATAATCTGTCCGTCAGCCTCAAGACCTTTCTGCCTTAATTCAGTGAGTTTGTCAAGGATTGCCTTATCACCGAGAATTTCAGGACTGCGGCTCATATCGTTTTCTGAAAAAGAATGTAATACTTCATCCTCCATACGTTCCGTATCTTCAATGGTAAAATTCTCTTTAAGTTCTTCTGCCTTATCAAAAAGATTTTCTATCTGGGCAATAATTTTTTCTGAGTCACCAACTTTAAGCGAATTAAAGGAGTGTTCCACAAGGCGGTTTCTGCTGTGGACACGCAGGACATACCCTCTTGCGCAGGATATTTTATCCTGTGATGCGGACAGTCCCCTGCCTGAAACGGAATATTTTCTTCCTGTACTGTTTTCAAAAAGAATTGAGGCATAATCATACTTCTGCCACAACTTCTCCATAAGTGCTCTTATGGCAAAATATTCCGAAAGTTCCACAAGTGAATCAAATCTTGTAAATATTTTGCTGTCGTATTCTTTGACCGGAGGCAGACTATCAGGAATCATTATCGTTTTAAGTCCCGCCTTAACAGCCGATTCAATTCCGTTATAAGAATCCTCCACGGCATAGGTGTCATGTGGATTGCATTTAAGTTCTTTACAGGCTTTAAGGTATATATCAGGGAAGGGTTTACTGTGTTCTACCATATCTCCGCCGATAATTACATCAAAATATCCTGTAAGCCCCGTTTCATCAAGATGATGAAGCACCACATCTTTTCTTGAGGATGAGGCAATGGCAACCTTCGCTCCGGTTTTTTTCAGGGTGTCAAGAATGAGCTTTGTGCCTTTTTTAAGAGGAACGCCATCTTCTTCAATGTGACCCGTAAATATTTTTTCCTTTAAATCGTAGAATTCATCAAAAGGGAAATCCTCGCCACAGTGTGTTTTAAGGATATCCACCTGGTCAACCCTGTTTCTTCCAATACAAAGTTTTAATGGAATCTCGAAATTATCTATGTGAAGTATTTCGGCTACTTCACGCCATGTTCTTGTATACACTTTCTGGGTGTCAAAAAGAACTCCGTCCATATCAAATACAACATTTAACATATATGACCTCTTTTATGCGTTAAGCATTATTTTTTCACTGTTCATTGCCTTAGCCATAAGCCATACCATTACTCCCGCAAACGCATAAGTTATTATCGTTGACGTAAGGTACTGGTTCATTGTGATTGTCCTTTCAAATATACCTTTGAATGCAGCTGAGGTGTTATATACAGGTATCATATAACTGCCTGAAGTTACATCTCCCGAATACATTGTTATCATTCCCGCAAACATGACTATTATATACACCGGCATTATAAATGACTGTGCTTCTTTGACATTTTTTGCTAAAAGTGATACGAAACCTATAATTCCAACATAAAGAAGCACAAGTCCTAAGAGCAATACCACAAACTGTATAATCTGTACGGTAGTAAAGTTAAGTGAAAGCCCGTTAACCATTTCTCCCATGCCGCCCATACCGCTGAGTACAACCGCTGAGCCGATAAATGATATTACATATACAGCCGCCGAAAGAACGGATACTATGGCAAGGGATACTATTTTACCCATTATGATGTCAACTCTTTTTATAGGGCTTATAAGAAGATTGGCGATGGTTCCTCTCTCCTTCTCACCTGCAATGGTATCAACGCCAAGTCCCATTGCTCCCGCAAAAATAAGAATTGTTATAAGATAAGGTATGATGGAGCCGAGAATCTTGCCTGTAGCCTTATCTTTATCCTGTACTATCATGTCAGGATTATCCGCATCTACGGAAAATACCATGGCATAATCAAGTGAGCCGAATCTCTCCTTAAGTAAAATCTGTTTATATTCTTCAAGATATGTTCCCGTAAAACGTGTTCTCGCTTCACCGGAATTATTCTCTGAAGGATTGTAAAATGTCTTTATATCAGGAAGTGCCGAACCTGCATCGGCATTTTTGAAATTCTCATAGAAATTCTCAGGGAACACAACCACTAAATCGTAGGTTCCGTCAAGAAGCCCGTCTTTGTATGATTCTACTGACTCACCTGCCGGTATAATATTTATTTTGCAGTCGGTATGCCCTGCCATAAGCTCTGAAAAATTATCAGGCATATTCTGTACATATACCTCGGATACGTGTTCGTTTATGCTGGATTTCTCTTTACCTATAAGAAAAAACATTACTCCGTAAATTCCCGCAATTAATATGATTGGAAGAATAAACAGTGAAAATACCATTTTCTTATCCCCGAATACCCTTTTTAATTCCTTTGATAAAATTACTTTGAAGCCCATTTATTTGTCCTCCTTATGATTAATTTTATACATTTTAAAAAATGCGTCCTCAAGATTGGTAACATTATATTCTTTAAGGATTTCGGGAATTGTGTTTTCACAGATTTTTTTACCGTCAATTATTATGGCTATCCTGTCGCAGAGTGCCTCCGCTTCAGACATGATGTGGGTGGAAATAATTATAAGCTTACCCTCGTTGCGAAGCTTTTTAAGATAGTCTGTTACAAGTCTTGCGGTGATAATGTCAAGTCCGCTTGTAGGCTCGTCAAAAATAATTATATCAGGGTCATGGGCAAGGCTCACCGCTATTGCAGCCTTCTGCTTCATGCCTGTTGAAAGTTCCTCTATCTTCTTTGTCTTAAATTCTTCTATTCCGAAATAATTGAAAAGTTCGCTCTTCCTTGTGCGGATATCATCATCTTTCATATTGTGCAGTTTTCCGAAGAAATCAAAAAGATAATCCACGGAAAATTGTGGGTCAAGCTTGATATCATTAGTTAAAAAGCCAATCTTTTTCCTGACTTTATCTGCGTCTTTAACGGTATCAAAGCCATCCACCAGAATTGTTCCCTCCGTAGGCTTCAACAGGGTGGCGATACATCTTAACGTCGTTGTCTTACCTGCTCCATTAGAGCCTAACAATCCGAAGATTTCCCCTTTTTCGGCTCTTAAAGATACATCCGAAACAGCTACTCTTGTGCTTGTCGTTACTTTCTCCTTACGCATCTGTCTGCTGCCCAGCCTGTAAATTTTGGTAAGATTATTAATTTCAATCATAGGTTGCTCCTTTCAGTTACATATCCATTTTTTAGCCTATTGTATCACGATTTTACTGTCCTTGCATTATCTTTTTTGATTAAGTATAATAATTGCATAAAAAGAAAGAAGGCAGATTATGAAAAGGAAAATATTATCATTAATACTTATTTTTGCCATACTTGTATCCCTCAGTGCATGTCGGGGCAATAATAACACACCCGGAAAAGGCAATGAAAAAAGCACTGTAAGAATTGCATCCATGAAGGGTCCTACTTCAATAGGCCTTGTAAAACTTTACGATGACGCATCCAATGAAAAGACCTCCAATGACTATGATTACAAGATATGCGGAACAGCCGATGAAATCGCAACCGGACTTATTAAGGGTGAACTTGATGCTGCCTGCGTTCCTGCCAATCTTGCAAGTGTCTTATACAATAAAACAGAGGGCAGAATAAAAATTGCCGCAGTCAATACTTTAGGTGTGCTCTATATTCTTTCAAAAGGCATTTCTGTATCATCTGTTGCAGACCTTAAAGGTCAGACAATCTATACAACAGGACAGGGAACAACCCCTGAATATACTTTAAGGCATATTCTTTCCGAGAATAATATAGACCCTGATAAGGACGTAACAATTGAATATATGTCAGAGGCTGCCGAGGTTCTCCAGAAGGCTTCAGCCATGGATTCAGCAGTCGTTATGCTTCCTGAACCTTTCGTTGAGGTTGCCAAAACCAAGGATCCGGCTTTTGAAACGGTTATAGACCTTACAAAAGAATGGGAAAAAATTCATGATGACAGTTCAATAGTAACAGGTGTGCTTGTTGTTTCTGAAGATTTTGCATCTTCTAATGAAAATGCTTTAAGAACTTTCCTTGATGAGTACAAGGCTTCTTCCAAAAATGCAACAGCCAACGTTGAAGAAACCGCTTCATTGCTTGAGAAATACGATATTATCAAAGCTGCCATAGCCACAAAAGCAATACCATATTGCAACATCTGTTTTATTACAGGTGATGAAATGATCAGCAAAGTAACCGGCTATTTCAAGGTCTTATTTGATGCCAACCCGGATTCTCTCGGAAAAAAATTACCTGACAACAATATTTTTTACATTGTGAAATAACATGAAAAGAAAGACTTTATACACTTTTATTTCAATAATTATATGGCTTGTATTATGGCAGATTATATCTGCCGTAATTTCAAGTCCGGTATTCCTGCCTTCACCATTGCAGACAGTCAATGCCCTTTTTTCATTACTTAAGACTTCCGCGTATTACAAAAGCCTTTCATACTCTCTTTTTAACATATCCATAGGTTTTTTTACCGGTCTTTTTGCCGGCGTAGTCCTTGCGGTTGCAGCTTCTGTCAATACCTTTTTGCAATCGGTAATTGATGTTCCGGTTAAAATCATCCGTTCAATTCCTGTGGCATCTTTCATTATACTTGCCTTATTGTGGGTTGATTCCGCACATCTTTCAACGTTTATCGCAGCGATAACAATTATGCCTGTAATTTATACCAATACTTTTTCAGGTATTGCCCATACAGACAGTCAGATGAAAGAAATGGCTGGAGTATTTCATTTTTCACCGTTCAAAAAATTGGTTTACATATATATGCCCTATGCAGCTCCCCATTTTCTAAGCGGTGTAAAATTATCCTGCGGGTTTGCGTGGAAATCAGGAATTGCCGCCGAAATCATAGGTCTTGTAAGACATTCCATCGGAAACAACATATACAAGTCAAAAATATATCTGGAAACGGATAACTTATTTGCATGGACAATTTCTCTGATTGTTCTAAGTATAATTTTCGAGAAAACAGTATTGTTAATTTTAAATTTAATTTTTAAAAGGACAGGTTCAATTAATGATAAAGCTCAATAACCTTACAGTTGCATACAACGACAATACGGTAATATCCGACCTTACTTATGAATTTGCAAAAGGCAGCACAGCCATAACAGGCAGTTCAGGAATCGGTAAGACTTCTCTTATCAATGCAATTCTTTCACTCGTTCCATATAAAGGGACTATAGAATCAAATGAAAAATATTCCGTAGTATTTCAGGAGGACAGATTATGTCCTTACCTTACCGCATTTAAAAACGTCCGGCTTGTATGTAATGATAAAGATAAAATTACAGATGGATTCGCCGCAATGGGATTGTCAGATTGCATGAATGAAAAGGTCATATCCTTAAGCGGCGGTATGAAAAGGCGTGTGGCAATATTGCGTGCTGTTCTTGCGGATTACACCACAATTATAATGGATGAACCATTTAAAGGTCTTGATGCCGATACCAGATTGTCTGTCATGAATTATGTAAAAAAAATGACCTCCGGCAAGTCCGTATTATTAGTAACACATGACCTGTCGGAAGCCGGTTTCTTCAACTGTAATATTCTTAATCTGTAGCAAAATTATCTAATGAGGAAGCTAATGTATACTGGTTTCTTCCATGTTCCTTAGAATAGTACAAAGCCTTATCTGCTTTCATATAAAGTTCTGCATAATCATCAATTCCAACTGTATTAACTATACCTACGCTTACTGAAAGTCTTACTGACTTGCCACCGTGCTCAAATTCTCTGTCCATCTTCTTGCAAAGTGATGATCCAAGCCTGTCTAATGTCTCATCGTCACAGGTACTTGGAACAAATGCTATAAATTCGTCTCCGCCATATCGTCCAAGATATCCGCCAGGGAATACTATCCTCATAGCACCTGCAAGAGTCTTAAGTGCTTCATCGCCTGCTATGTGACCGAGGGTATCATTAACATTCTTAAAATTATCCATATCAATAAGGAATAGTGCGCCCTCTGATGATACACTCTTATTACTCATAAATTCATCAATAAGTGCATCAAAGGAACGTCTGTTATAAAGACCTGTAAGTCCGTCTCTCTTAGCTTCAGAACTTATTATCTCTTTCTCACGCTTCTCATCATATAACTGCTTAACGAATTTCTTCTTATATTCTTCCTCTTCTCTCAGCTTACGGAGAGCTAATTCATTATCACGCTTAGTCTTATTGGCTTCACATAACTTAGCCTTAACAATATTAAAAGCACTGCTGATATCACTAATCTCATCATTATCCGTTATCTCAATATCTGACATATCGGCATAATCATCCTTAAACATCCGGCTCCAGTCTGCGACATCACGTATAGGCTTGATAATTCTTTTTTCAATAAAGCTAACCATATATGCCGTAACTATAATAAAACCTATAAATATTGCAATCATAAGTCCTTCAATAAGATATACATCTATCCTATCGTTGTCGTATGCCTTATTGCCTGCAGCTACTGACTTCTCTATCACATGGTTAAGCTTATCCGCAACAGTTGTTATATCCGCTCTTACAGCTGCCAGTACTTCCTCACATTTCTCTCTGTCATTAATGCCGTCCTTAAGCAAATTCAACTTATCAGGAATAGAAGTACGTACAATATCATACAATGACTCTATCTCCTGACGTTCATTACTGTCAAATTCAAATCTTGTTGAAAACAAATCCGAACATGCCGACAACAACTCAATGTCATAGGCATCCGCCAGATTGTCGTATGACGTTGATGACGGCAGCTTCTGGCATAAATCCAGCGTTGACGTAAAACTGCTTACCTGTTCAAATGCCTGCGCTATCCTATAATACTGTTCAGTATAGAATCTGAACGTCTTATTGTATATAAGCATTGAATTGACAATACATACTGTTATGCCTAATATGGACAGAATAACAGGTATATACATTACTCTTAATCTCTTTCTTAAAGGCTTTCTTTCCATTTCCACAGGAATAACCACTCCTTCAACCAACATATATTATTATTTTACTACCTTTCTACTGAAAAAACAATATTTTTTACGTATTATTGCACTCCAATGTAATAATTGGTAACTTTTTGTCTGATTATGTCTCTATGAGTAAAAAAAAACGGCACAGACTCCTGTATATGCGAAATCTTATGCCGGTTACCATTGCATAAAAGCTGACAATGGGATTCGAACCCACGACCTACTGATTACGAATCAGTTGCGCTACCAGCTGCGCCATGTCAGCATCAGTATAAATTACATTGCACGCAAAAAGCGTTCCTGAATATCACCTATTACGGCATCAATATCCCGTTCTCCCTCCTTGAGAGGAACAAAACCGCCTGCCATAACTTCGTGACCTCCGCCACATCCAATTCCGGACAATGCTTTATTGGTAATCCTTCCCGCGTTGTATTTACCCATGCTTCTGACGGAAATCTTAATTCCCTCTTTCTTAAGAGAATATACAACCGAAAAATCAACTTCAATAAGATCCAGCATAAAATCAGATATCGAGGCTATAAGGGCCTCCGGACAATTAGAACCGGTATTGGCAAAACTTACATTGTCACATACCTTAATGGAGTTAATCGCATTAGCATATGCCTTAAGATCATCAATACTTATGGAACAGTGTTCAAGTGCCTTAAGAATCTGCTTGTCCGCTATCTTAAAAAGATAACTGTAAGTATCAACATCCTTATCGGTAACTCCTCTTGTAAGGCCCATGGTATCTGTGCATATTCCATAAATAAGTGCTGTCGCAACTCTCTTATCAATAGGAATATTATTGTCCATATAATATTCAGCTATTATAGTGGAACACGCACCAAGCTCAGGTCTTACATCAGCATATCTGTAAGAATCAAGGGAATTCTCAAACGTAGGATGATGGTCAATACATATAATCTCATCACCCTTGGTAGTGATAATATTACTATTGCCCTTCTGTGAATCCACAAGGATAACCTCATCATTCCGGTTGATATCCTTCAATTCTTCAATATTAATCATCTTGATGCCAAGACTGTTCACAAGTTCATTCGTGCTGTATCTCTCAATCTGTCCTCTGTAACAAATTGATGAATTAATTCCATATTTTTCCAACAGAACTGAGAGTCCGAACGCTGATGCAATGGCATCCGCATCAGGGAAATTATGTGTCTGTATATACACATGCTCACTTGTTATATTCTCAATTATGTTGCAAAATTTACTCATGTCTGTCACCTGTCTGAATTGGTCTTATCTATTATATAATCATTTTGTGACTATTTCAATATCAAATCATAAAATATTATATATATTATTTTCAGGTGTAAAATATGCTGGCTTTGGAATTAAAAGACGTAAACTATTCCTATTTTACAAAAGAGAAAGAAACAAAAGCCCTTCAGGATATTAATCTATCCGTAAAAAAAGGACAATTCATATCCATAGTCGGTCCGTCCGGTTGTGGTAAATCCACGCTTCTGTCCATAATATGCGGTCTTATCGAACCAACTTCAGGTGAAGTAATCGTAAATGGCCGCCCGGTAAAAGACGAAATGCGTAACATCGGATATATGCTCCAGCATGACCATCTTTTTGAATGGCGCAGTGTATACGGAAACGTTATGCTAGGGCTTGATATACACAGAAAAAAAGACACACGAAATCTTGCCACCCACTATCTCTCCCAATATGGTCTCCTCGATTTTAAAAATTCAAGACCAAGCGAGCTTTCAGGCGGTATGCGGCAAAGAGTTGCTCTTATACGCACACTTATGATGGAACCGGATATTCTCCTTTTAGACGAACCGTTTTCAGCTCTTGATTACCAGACACGGCTTACCGTATGTGACGATATAAGCTCTATCATAAAAAAAGAACATAAAACCGCAATACTTGTAACCCATGACCTTGCGGAAGCAATTTCTGTAGGAGAAAGTGTCTACGTGCTTACTAAACGTCTGGGACGTTTCAAAGCGGCAATTGACCTTGACTTCTGCAACGATTTAAGTTCCTTAGAACGTCGTGATACAGCAGCATTCCGTGATTACTTTAATATCTTGTGGAAGGAGTTGTCCGACAATGAATAAAATCAAAACACACTCTGATTATCTTAAATCAGTATTCCGTCATAAAGTATTAATTCATTTCCTTCGTATTTTTCTGGCGGTTTTCTTCGTGTCAGCATGGGAAATTTGTGCAGAAAAGGGAGTTATCGACTCTTTTATATTCAGCAGTCCAAAACGGATTGTTAAATGTTTCATTGAACTGACAAAAAATGGTTTTCTCATACGCCATGTATGGAAAACCATTTATGAAACACTTATATGCTTTATATTTGTTATGATTACTGCCATTGCAGCTGCCGTACTTATGTGGCTTAACAGAAATATCTTCAAAGTTGCCGAACCTTTCCTCGTATTGCTCAACAGCCTTCCAAAATCCGCTCTCGCTCCGGTTCTTATTGTATGGCTCGGCAACAGCACTAAAACGGTAATTATAGCC
>OLOV01002790.1_pt1 | contig 11455 bp, 9 predicted proteins | sample 1672931 | NCBI WGS metagenome assembly OLOV01 (sample SAMEA3136738, study PRJEB25190) | human gut metagenome | biome: human gut; feature: human-associated habitat; material: faeces | place: Austria | collected 2013
GAGGGTTCCGCATTTCTATTTTATTTCGTTGTAACACATGTATTGTAATCCTACAACCGGTGGTTTACAGCATGGGCGATTGTTGGTTTGTCAAACATATGTTACACACTATGCAGAAAGCTTTTTAGAGTCTCCCTTGGAGATTTCCAACCCAGTGGTCTCATCGGGAAGTTATTGTATTTCTTGTTGTGAATCTTCAACTGCTTTGAAAAATCTTCGAAAGAGTAGAATCTGTGTGTAGCGTAAAAATACTCATTGTCTTTACGATGTGAGCGTTCCACTTTTCCATTGTGCCTTGGTGTAAATGGACGAATCTTTTTATGCTCAATCCCAAGTTCTGCCAGCTTCTTTTCGAATAGCGTTAGATCCTTATCAGACTTGCTGCTACCGAATCGTTTTGTGAATTCAAATCCGTTATCTGTTTGAACGCATTCAACAGGAAAGGGAAACGCTTTCAGCATATGTTCCAGAAAAACCATCGAGGAGTACGTTGAGATTTCTCGGAAAGCTTCAACATATCGAAACCTGGAGAATTCATCAATGGCGGTATACTGGTAGAACTTTTCGCCTTCCGCATCCCCTACAATGCAGGCAGCGGGAACATGCTTAACATCGATTTGAACGCGCTGGCCAGGATGGGTCATTTGTTCATAAGGCTTTGGGATGTATTTAGGATTGGCAGGTTTGACCGGAAGGCATTGAAGACGTTTCAGAACACGCCACAGCCCAGTAATAGAACGAGAGTAACCGCGCTGACGGAGCTTCACCCAGAAAACAACGAGGCCAGCATGGGGATTTCTGCGCCGCATATCGCGGATCAACTTAAGCTCCTGGTCAGTATGTTGGTCAGGATGATGATGGGGCCGACGGGAACGATCGCGAAGAGAGTCCCAAGTGCCATCATAGCGGTTTTTCCAGCGATAGATGTACTGACGATTGGTTTTGTACTTACGAGCAGCTTTAGTGACACCATGCTTTTCAGCGTAACGAATCAGGGATAGACGGAATCTCATATCTTGTGTTATAGTGGTCATGCGGAAATCCTTTCTTTTCTGTGGCGTGTTGATGTGTGGTAGCTTTAACATAGCACAGATTCAGAGGGTTCCGCATTTCTATTTTATTTCGTTGTAACACATGTATTGTAATCCTACAGCGCCGCCCCGCGCTGTCAAGGGCGATGTCTTGCGCAGCGTGGAATTTTGCGTTATAATGAAAACGTTGGCCTCAGTGGGGCCGATATTTTTTTCATGTTTTTACAGAAAGGAGCGACGGTAGTGACCGCCAATAAATTAAAACGTTACATTCTGTTTTTCATCGGTGTCTTTATCAATTCGTTCGGCATCAGCGTCATCACCAAAGCCGATCTCGGCACCTCGCCGATCTCTTCCGTGCCGTATGTGCTGAGCCTCAATTTTCCCTTCAGCCTCGGCGAATTTACCATCGCCGTGAATATGCTCATGGTGCTTGCGCAGCTCGTCATTCTCCGGCGTAATTTCAAGCTTGAGCATGCACTACAGATCCCGATCTGCGTTGTCTTTGGCTACGCCATCGATCTCACCGGTATTTTTATAGAAAATGTGAGCCTGGATCTGTATATAGAAAAGATCCTTTTCCTGCTGGCAGGCTGCGTCATCCTCGGCTTCGGCGTGTATCTTGAGATGCTCGCCAACGTCGCCATGCTTCCTGGCGAATCCCTCGTGCGCGCCATCAGCACCACCTGGCACACCGATTTTGGCTACACCAAGATCGCCAACGACGTTACCATGACCGTCATCGCCGTCGTGCTTTCGTTCGTGTTTGCACACCGACTCAACGGCGTTCGCGAAGGCACTCTCGTCGCCGCCTTCCTCGTCGGCTATATTGCTCGGCTCTTTGGCCGCAAGATCCACATTTTCGACCGCACCATCGCCGAAGTCGAGAGCGATGTCGTTCCAACCTATGCAGAGATGCAGCAAGGCGGCTGGGTGATCTCCATCGGCCGTCAGTACGGCAGCGGCGGCCATGCCATTGGTCAATATCTCGCGCTCAAGCTCGGCTTTGATTTCTACGACAAGGAGATCATCTCCGAGACCGCCGGCATCACCGGCTATTCCGAAGACTACATCCAGAAAAACGAAGAGAGCATGGGCAGCCACCTCATCCACGATCTTTTCAATCAGATGTACGTTTATTCCAACAGCGACGATGCACCGAAGGACGTCATCTTCGGCGCCCAGACAAAAGTCATCCGTGATCTCGCCGCTGGCGGCAACTGCGTCATCGTCGGCCGCTGCTCCGATTATATCCTGCGCGATTACGACCGCTGCGTCAGCCTCTTCCTGCACGCACCCCTCGAGCGCCGCGTAGCGCGCATCATCCGCACAGAAAATATGGACGAAGCACAGGCCCGCGCCGCCATCGCCCGCACCGACCGCCGCCGCGCCGATAACTATAATTACTACACCAACCAAACTTGGGGCTACTCCGACCACTACGACCTCTGTATCGACACCACCCTCGGTCGCGAATTCATCCTCGACGCCGTGTGCGAAGTGATGAAGCAGAAAGAAGCGGTGGAGGGGTGAGACGGATAATGGTACCATGCGATTATGGTGCTGTTTTCTATTTAAAGTAACGTCCTACGAAAAACCAAACACCCCCTCGTCTGGCCGGGCGAGGGGGTGTTTGGTAAGGGGGTGTATGTATGTCAATGTTTGGCGGAAAAATCAATGTCTTTGTATGCTTGGCTTATCTGGGGGGATCATGCGCCGATCATTCGATGGCGATGGTGGAGCCGCTTGGAACGGCTTGTTTGTCAAATTTAGGGACGACGAGTTTCAGGATGCCGTCTTCGTATTTGGCGCTGATATCGGTGGCTTTGATGTCGCCGACGTAGAAGCTGCGCTTGCAGGAGCCGCTGTAGCGTTCCTGGCGAATGAGTTTACCGTTGTCGTCTTTTTCGTTGGTTTCGGCGTTGCGCGCTGCGCTGATGGTGAGGGTGCCGTCTTTCAGGTCGACTTTGATGTCTTCCTTCTTAAAGCCTGGCAGATCCATATCGAGTTCATATGCGCCGTCGAGTTCGCGAACGTCGGTCTTCATCATCTGAGGGACTGTGTTGCGCATTGGACGCATCATAAAATCGTCATTAAAGAAATCGTCAAATAAATCTTCACCAAAAATTCTAGGTAACATAAGTCATTCCTCCATTTCTTTGAACATATTCATATTTGCTTATGCCCTATGGGGAGGAACCCCTTTCAGGTCCTTCTCTCTTGGTACAATTGTATGATAGCACGATTTATTAGCACTCGCAAGAGCAGAGTGCTAATAAAGATATTTTCGTAACAATCGTTGCCATTTCGTGACATTTGCAGCAGTTTACAAACATTTTTCCTGAGCAAAGTGCTGACGTTTACAAGGTGCTTCTATAATCTTATATGAAACTACAAAAGGGAATAGGGTGTAAGAGAATGATCAAACGAGGACTGGCGCTGATCGTGGCGGTGTTTGCAATGGTGCAATTGGCTGGGGGCACTTTACCGGCGGAGGCGGAAGAGCCGGCGGCAATGTACGAAACGGTGACGCGAGCCGATGGCGGCGTGGCGGAGCTTGTGGAGACGGACGCACGGCGCACGATGACGGTGCGTACACCGGAAGGAAATGAAACGACCACGGTGGAGTGTGAAGATGGCAGCATCACGACGATTTCCAGCGAAAATGGCCGCACGCGTATCGCTGTGAGCCTGTCGCAGAGCGTGTGTGAAGCGGCTAAGATGGCACCGTTCGTGCTTCCGATCGCGCCGCTGGCGCTGGATGAGGCTGGAGGAACGCGGCTCACGCTGGAATTGCCGCAGGGTGGCGATGTTTTCCTGGCACTGCCGCTTGAAGATGCCGACGATGGTGTTCGCGTGCTCGATCTCGCTGAAGAGGCGGAGCCGCTTGTGATGCCTGTCGAGAATGAACAGGTTGTTCTTTCTCTATCTGACGGTGAAACGGTCGTCCTTGCTCGCGCGTGAATGATCCATGCCTGTTTCGCGATTTGGCGAAGCAGGCATTTTTTATGCGCGCAGGTTTACATAGATTTTTCGAGAGGGCTGTTTGTGTTTTTACGTTGCTTTTTTATAATGGGAACAATTGCGGGAAAGTGTGTGACTTTCCGAACCATTACTGAATGATCAAAGGAGAAAAAACATGAGAAAAAGCAGCAAACATTTGACAGCCTTTGTGCTTGCCTGTGCGATGATGACGCAGGCTGCGCCTATCGCTCCAGCACTGGCGGCAGATGCCGAAGGCTACACGCCAGTCGTGACCACGGACAAACAGTATACGGGCTATGAAAATGGCAATGCGGCGCTGGATCTGACTCAGATCGGCCGCTATAATTCCGGCGTGATGAATCCGGACGGCGGCAGCGCAGAGATTGTTGTCTACAATAATGTGAACGATTGTGCCTATGTGATTAACGGGGTCAAGGGAACACTGGATTGTGTGTCTCTGAGTGGTCTGGCGTCGACGAACAGTGTGCAGGATCTGTCGGCGACGGAGATTGATGTGAAAAATTTGGTCAGTGGTTTCACCTACGGCGACATGACGTCGGTCGCTGTTTCTCCGGATGGGCAGACTCTTGCCGCAGCGATCCAGGCAGAAGCGTATGATGCAAACGGGTATGTGGCGCTCTTCAGCTGTGGTGCTGATGGTGGCTTGACCTTCCAGCGCGCGATCGAGGTGGGTGTGCAGCCGGACATGGTCACCTTCACACCTGATGGCACGAAAATCCTCACAGCCAACGAAGGCGAACCTCGCCTGGGCTATGTGGATGGCAGCGATCCTGCCGGTACGGTGAGCATCATTGATGCGACGTCTGGTGCGGCGGTGAATGTCGGCTTTGACGCCTTCGACCATGAGACCCTCGCTGGCATGGGCATCATCCTCAAGAAAAATACTGCCCCAGCTGTTGATCTGGAACCGGAATACATTGCAGCCTCGAACGACAAAGCCTATGTTTCCCTGCAGGAAGCGAACGCCATCGCTGTGATCGATCTTGATGCGGAACGCGTCGACGGTATCTATTCTGCTGGTTTCGAGGATCTCGGCGAAACGGCGTTTGACATCAACAAAGACGACGAGCAGTACGCTGCCCACACCTATCCTGGTGTAAAGAGCATCCGCATGCCAGACGGCATCAGCCTCTATGAAGCGAATGGCAAGACCTATCTCCTCACTGCCAACGAAGGCGACAGTCGCGAATGGGGAGAGGAGGACACGGAAGGCTTCTACCTCAATGAGCTTGAGGTGGATGGTGGCATGGCTTCCCCTGCTGGCAATATTAAGGAAGGCGAAGTTGCCGGCAAGGTCGTGTATTTTGATTCGAGCGATTACGACGGCCTTGATGCCAACACCGATTATCTCTTTGGCGGTCGCTCTTTCACGATTTTTGAAGTCAGCGAAACAGGCATGACCGAGGTGTATTCCAGCGGCAATGATTTCGAAGCCAAGACCGGCGCCTATGTTCCGGACAACTTCAATTGCTCCAACGACGATAAGAGCATCGATGATCGCTCCGGCAAAAAAGGGCCTGAAGCAGAATCCGTCATCACCGGCGAAGTCGATGGCCGCACCTACGCCTTCGTTACCCTCGAGCGCACGAGCGGCATCATGGTCTACGACATCACCGATCCTGCCAATGCGACCTATGTGAACTACATCAACAGCCGCGATTTCAGCGAAGATGTCAAGGATGACGTTTCTGTCGAAGGGATGAGCTTTGTTCCGGCTGTCGACAGCGCGACTGGCCAGGCGCTGCTGCTTGCAGCCTGCGAAGTTTCCGGCACCATGGCGGTTTACGAGCTGGGTGAAGAACCTGCTGAAAGCGGCCTGCCATTTACCGATGTGGACGCCAACGATTGGTTCGCTGACGCAGTGCAGTATGTGTATGACAATGGCCTTATGACCGGCACCGCCGACAATACCTTCGCGCCAAACACCAGCACAACCCGCGGCATGCTTGTCTCCATCCTCTATCGCCTGGAAGGTGGTCCAGCTGCTGAGAATGCCGGCTTCACGGATGTGGATGCCGATGCCTGGTATGCGGATGCTGTGAACTGGGCAGCTGCAAACGGCATCGTCAGCGGATACGGAGACACCTTCGGACCAAACGACACCCTCACTCGCGAACAGCTCGCTGCCATTCTCTGCAATTACGCTGCGTTCAAAGGCCAGGATGTGAGCGCTCGTGCGGATCTGGGCGTTTATGCTGATGCCGCCAGCGTTTCTGACTGGGCGACGGACGCGCTCTCCTGGGCGAACGCTAAAGGCCTCATTACCGGCATGACCGCTGAGACCATCGTGCCACAGGGCGATGCGACCCGAGCACAGCTGGCTGCGATCCTCGAACGTTTTCTGGCAGAATAAAATTAGCCTGCCTCAGCCGTCGGACAATCTTGTCCGGCGGTTTTTTCATGCAAAAGTTTATCTGGCGTTTAAGAATGGAGCGGTGGTCTGTGGTATAATTTATTCAGAAATGATAATAGGAGGGATGGCTGGTGAAGATCCATACACGTTTGCAGGTGTCAAACTTTCTGATGATCCTGGTGCCGGTGGGGATCACATTGGCGACTGGGGTGCTCTGCCTGGCGCTGGTGTGGCTGGCGATGTCGGTTGGCGGCGGTCTGGGATTTGACGATCAGGAGGATTTTGACGAGGCTGGCGAGCGCATTGTGCAGGTGACGGCGCAGGCGCTGGCGGCGGATGACGATGCGACGCGTCTGTCGCGGCTGGATCGGTTGTCGGCGCTCTTGGATGACAACGCGATGCGTCTGGTTGTGACGCGCGCTGGGGAAGCGTTTTATGAGCACGGCGCTGAAAGCGAGCACGACGAAGCGCTGGACGATGCTGCGGAGGCGCTCACGGACGGCGGGAGTGTGGCGAAGGACGATCGCACGCTTTTTGTGCAGGATGTCACCAGCGGCGGTGAACATTTTCGCATTGCGCTCTATGGCAGCGAGCAGGCTTTTTCCACGGATTTTTTGGAAATGGTGCTGGCGATCGTGGCGGTTATTCTGATCGCTGCGATCCTGATCGCGCTGATCCTGACGAACCATTTTCTGACGCGCTTTGTCTTTCGCAAGATTGAGGAGCCGCTGGATATTCTCGCGCGCGGTGTGCAGGAGATTGGCGCTGGCAATCTGGACTACCGCATCGTTTATGATGGCGACGACGAATTTACACCGATCTGCGCGGAATTCAACGAGATGGCGCTGCGTCTGCGCCGCTCTGTGGAAGAAACGCAGCGCCAGGAGGAAAGCCGCAAGGAACTCATGGCGGGGATCAGCCACGATCTGCGCTCGCCGTTGACATCGATCCAGGCCTATGTGGAAGGCTTGTTAGACGGTGTTGCGAACACGCCAGAGAAGCAGCAGGCTTATCTGCGCACGATCAAGGCGAAGGCTGAAGAGATCCAGCGCATGGTCTCGCAGATCTTTCAGTTTTCAAAAATGGATCTGGAAAATTATCCGATGCAGATCGAGTCGCTGGCGTTGGATGAAGAGCTGGGCGCGCTGCTCGAGGTTGTCGGGCCGGAATACGCCGAAAAAGGGCTCGCTGTGCAGGCAGACCTGGCGCCTGCGGTGGCGCTTGTTGATGCGGAGCTTTTGCGGCGCATCGTTGTGAACATTTTGGACAACAGCCTGAAATATAAGAGCGCTGCGGAGGGGCATGCTGAGGTGCGCGTGATGGCAGAGGCAGATGGCGTGCATCTCACGATCGCTGACGACGGACCGGGTGTGTCTGCGGAAGCGCTGCCGAAGCTTTTCGATGTGTTCTATCGCAGCGATCCGTCGCGCCACAATCCAAACCAGGGCAGCGGGCTTGGGCTGGCGATCGTTGCGCGCGCTGTGCAGCGCATGGGCGGCAGCGTCCGCGCCAGTGCTGCTGAGCCGCACGGGCTTGTGATTGAGATCGTTCTGCCGAAAGGAGAGGAAAATCATGGATAAGATCCTTATCATTGAAGACGATGTCGCGATCGCTGAGATCGAGCGCGACTATCTGGAGCTCGATGGCTTCGCTGTGGAGATCGCTGCTGATGGAAACGTCGGCCTCGAGCGCGGGCTCAGTGGCGAGCACAGCCTCATTTTGCTCGATCTGATGCTGCCGGGGATGGATGGTTTTGCCATCTGCCGCGCTCTGCGCGAACAGATCGACGTGCCGATCCTCATGGTCACTGCGCGCCAGGAAGACATCGACAAGATCCGCGGTCTCGGTCTTGGCGCGGATGACTATATTGAAAAACCGTTTTCGCCGAGTGTGCTCGTCGCGCGTGTGAAGGCGCATCTTGCACGCTATCGCCGCCTCACTGGCAGCGAGCGCACGAGCGGCGAGATCCAGATCGGCGGCATTCGGCTGAACGAAGAAACGCACCGTGTTTATGTTGACGGGCGTGAGGTGGAGCTCACCAACAAGGAATATGAGTTGCTCTTGTTTTTCATGCTCAATGTCGATGTCGTTTTCAGTCGCGAGCAATTATACGAGCGCATCTGGGGCTGGGACGCCATGGGCGACAGCGCGACAGTCGCTGTGCACATCAATCGCCTGCGTAAAAAGATCGAGCAGGATCCAGCCAATCCGCGCTACATTGTCTCTGTCTGGGGCGCGGGATATCGGTTTAATGCGAAATAAAGTGCTTGTAAAATAAGAGCACTTTTGCGGCAAAAAGTTTAAGAAATGTTTATCGTTGTTTAATTGGTGGTTTAAGCCTTCTTGTTATACTTGTGCCAACAAGTTGAAACAAAGGAGGCTTTTCTCATGAAAACATTATCACAGGAAATCATGGCGCTGGACTTTCGGCGCGTTGGAAAAAATTATGCACTGGCAGCGGTTGTTGTGCTGGTGGTTTGCGTAGGGCTGGGAGCTTTTCCGCTCTGGCCGCAGCTTGTCGAAGCGTGGGCGCTGCTCGCTCACGGGCAGGGGCCGCTGGAATGGCGCTTGGACATGCTCGAGGATGCCTGGGAATGGAGCCTGGCGGGATACGGCGGTGGCGTGCTCAGCGCAGTCGGCTTGGGGGCGCGTACGGCGCTTCTCGTGAGCGGATTGGTGCTGGTCGCTGTAGCGGCGGGCTATTGGCTGCTTGTGGCGCTGTGGCTGTACCAGCTGGCGAATCGCGCGGAAATGGGCGGCGCGCTTTGGGCGCTGCTCGGTCTTGTCGGCAATCTGGCTGCTGTTGCGCTTTTCTTTGCGGCGCGCAGTCTGCTGCGCACACAATGCGCAGGCTGCGGCGGCTGGTCTGCGAAAGCGAGCGGATATTGCCGCCATTGCGGCACTGGTCTCGGGGACAGCTGTCCGTCCTGTGGTCAGAGCGTGGCGGCGAAGGATATTTACTGCGTCCGCTGTGGCACACCGCTCGGTCATGAAAATGGTTAAGCACCGAACTGCCTGCCTTGTGCAGGCAGTTTTGTATTGCGCACATTGGCAAGCGTGTGCGGATGCGCTATAATAGATGGGCTGGAATTGCGCCGCGTTGCGGCTGAAATAAAATCAACTACAGGAGGATGCATGATCTATAATATTTTTCACGGCTTCTGCATGGCAATGGCCGACAGTGTGCCGGGCGTAAGTGGCGGCACTGTGGCCTACATTCTGGGATTTTACGAGCGCTTTATCGACGCGCTACACTATCTTTTCAGCGGCTCGATGCGCGAACGCAAGGAAGCGCTGCGCTATCTGCTCAAGCTCGGTGTTGGCTGGATCATCGGGATGGTGTCGTCGGTGCTGGTGCTGGCGCAACTTTTTGAAAGCCATATCTATTTTCTCACGTCGCTCTTTCTCGGGCTGACGCTGGCGGCGCTGCCTTTCGTTTATAAGGAAGAAAAAGAAGTGATCAGCGGGCACGGGCGCAACATCGTCTGGCTCGTCATCGGGCTGGCGCTTGTGTGCGGGATGGTTTTCTTCCGCGACAGCGCCACGACCAGCGGCGCCGTTGATTTTATGAGCCTGTCGCTGGGGCAGGGCGTGTATGTTTTCATCTCCGGTGCGCTGGCGATCTCGGCGATGGTGCTGCCAGGGGTCAGCGGTTCAACGGTGCTGCTCATCATGGGCGTCTACATGCCGGCGATCAGCGCGCTCAACCGTCTCGCTCATTTTGAGCTTGGCGTGCTGCCAGGGGTTGCTGTGCTCATTGTGGGCATTCTCTGCGGAGCGGCTGTCGCTGTGCGATTTTTGCGCGAAGCGCTGAAGCATCATCGCAGCGCCGTTGTCTATCTGATCCTCGGGCTCATGCTCGGCTCTCTCTATGCCATCATCATGGGGCCGACGACGCTCGCCGCCGCTGACGCTGGAAAGCTTCAGCCCGCTCGCTTTTGTGCTCGGTATTGCTGTGCTCCTTGGTTTGGAAAAGATCAAAGCCCTCGGACAGAAACGCGAAGCCGAGCTGGAAGAACTCATGCCGTCCCCAAAAGAACCCTGGCGTGAATAAAATAATCGGCGCTGCAGACGATCGCTTTGTTTGCAGCGCCGATTTGTTATGACACGAAAAAAACGACAGCCGGAGAGATGCTGTCGTTTTTCTGTGGCTTTCGACCAGTCGCGGAAAAAAGGGAGAGAGAAAAAAACGCGACCGTGTCGAATGGTTTCTCGGGATAAACAGCTGAGGTGTTGAAAGGGGGGAAAACAAACTTCCTCAACTGCTGTGCTTATTATAGCGCAAAATGCGGCGCCAGATGTGCGGAATTAATAAAGAAGCTTATAAGCAATTATGAAGAATCCTGTTACTAAAATAAAAAAACAGCAGCGGGAGAGGCGCTGCTGTTTTTCGGACTCGTTGGCGCCTGGCATCGTGAAAAAAAGGGGGAGAAAAAACACATTGCCAAACGCTTTAATGATGAACGGATTTGTCTCAGTTTGGTGTAGAAAAAAGGGAGAAAAAACTCACCTCAACTGACACCGTTATTCTAGCACAAAACATTCCCGGAGTTGTCAGGAAAAATTGAAGAACCCACAAAGAAATTGCCAAGTCGGTATGAAGAGCAGCTCCATAATCTCCGACACACAGAAAGACAGCCGCGAGAGGGAATCGCGGCTGTCTTTCTGTGTTGCTTATTGCTCTGGAAAATTGAGGCTCATCCGGTCGTGAAAATAAGGGAGAAAAACACGACCAGATGGTGATGTGGCTCAGCTGGGATGTGAAAAAAAGGAAGAAAAAAACGCATCTCAGCTGTTGCACTTATTATAGCACAAAATCCCTAGCGAGAATGTCGGGAAAATGTGAATATTCTGGGTGAAAGTCGTCATTTTTTCGCAAAAAAATTGGAAACGACAGAGCCGAGGGGATAGTCTGTCGTTTCCAGGCTTAGGAAAGTAAGCGTTTTCTGCTGTAGCCTTGTGGAACCGCCGTGTCGAAAAAAGAAAGGAGAAAAGAAGAGAGAAACTTTCAGCTTTCGGACCGTCGCCTTTTAAAATCTCTTTCTCGCGGCATGTTACCTTCTCT
>OLOV01002792.1_pt1 | contig 11447 bp, 10 predicted proteins | sample 1672931 | NCBI WGS metagenome assembly OLOV01 (sample SAMEA3136738, study PRJEB25190) | human gut metagenome | biome: human gut; feature: human-associated habitat; material: faeces | place: Austria | collected 2013
AACAGGCTAATCGGAGGACAACTCCGTTTCAAAAAACAGGACATAGCCGCTTCCATACGCTCCCGCACGCCGTTGTCCCCGGGCAGGCTGTCCAGCAGCAGCACCGTACCTCCCTCGGGTACACCGTTGAGCGCCGCCGCGCCCAGTGCCGCGCCCCAGCATCCCCCCCGCGACACCACCAGCCGCTTTTCCAACCTGAATCTCCAGTTCGGCCGGAATTACGATCCCACCCAGAAGTAATCTCCCAAGGACCGATTCATACCCCCAACGCAACGACGAGGACACGGGCTTCGGCTCCCCTCCTTCCAGAGAACTGCCGGACGGTGCAAGGCAGCAAGGAGGCGCCCCATGCCTATCCCCTCCAGCAGCGCAAGGAACGCCCCAGGGCAAGTAGAATGCGCCGGTTTCGCGCCCGTTACAGCGCCGTCGAGTGCCGGCCTCCCCGCCGGAACAAGAGTGGTACCGCAGAGGTCAAAGCGCCTTTGTCTCTTAGCACAGAGACAAAGGCGCTTTTCATTTTGGATCTCCTTTCAGGGGAGCCAAGAAAAAGAAGAACTATTTAGAAAGGAATCATTTCTATGGACTATAAGAATACCATCATCACACCGCAGACGGATTTCCCCATGAAGGCGGGGCTGCCCAACCGGGAGCCGGGGATGCTGAAGGCCTGGCAGGACATGGACCTTTATAACGCCATGCTGGAGAAGAACAAGGACCTGCCCCCCTTTGTGCTGCATGACGGCCCTCCGTTCTCCAACGGCTATATCCACATGGGCCACGCCCTGAATAAGACCCTGAAGGACTTTATCGTCCGCTCCCATGCCATGATGGGCCGCTATACCCCCTATGTTCCCGGCTGGGACAACCACGGCCTGCCCATTGAGCGGGCCATCGAGACCTCCAAGAAGAAGCTGAACAAGGACATGACCGTGCCCGAATTCCGCAACGCCTGCGAGGAGTTCGCCCAGGACTTCATCAACAAGCAGCGCGAGGGCTTCAAGCGCCTGGGCGTAGTGGGCGACTGGGAGCATCCCTACCGCACCATGGACAAGCACTTCGAGGCCCAGGAGGTCAAGGTGTTTGGCCGGATGTTCGACAAGGGCTATATCTACAAGGGCCTGAAGCCCGTGTCCTGGTGCCCGTTCTGCGTCACGGCGGTGGCCGAGGCGGATATCGAATATAAGGATGACCCCTGCACCACGGTGTACGTCAAGTTCCCGGTGAAGGACGACCTGGGCAAGCTCAGCCAGTTCGACCTGAGCCGCGCCTACTTCGTGATCTGGACCACCACCATCTGGACCCTCCCCGGCAACATGGCCATCTGCCTGCATCCCAGGGAGTCCTATGCCCTGGTGAAGGCGGACAACGGCGAGACCTACATCATGGCCGAGGCTCTGATGGACAAGGTGATGAAGATCGGCGGCATCGAGCACTATGAGGTGCTGGCTACCTATCCCGGCCAGTTCTTTGAGCATATGGTGGCCAAGCATCCGTTCCTGGAGGGCCATACCTCCAAGCTGGTAAACGCGGAGTACGTCACCATGGATTCCGGCACAGGCTGCGTCCACACCGCCCCCGGCTTCGGCGCGGACGACTATGTGACCTGCATGCGCTACGGCATGGACCTGATCGTCCCCGTGGACGACTACGGCCGCCACACTGCCTACGCGGGCAAGTACGAGGGCCTGTCCACCGAGAAGTCCAACCCCGTCATCCTGGAGGACCTGAAGGAGCTGGGCATGCTCTTCGCCTCCGAGGAGATCGTCCACTCCTATCCCCACCATGACCGCTGCAAGAAGCCCGTCATCTTCCGGGCCACCCCCCAGTGGTTCTGCTCCGTGGAATCCTTCAAGGACAAGGCCATCGAGGCCATTGAGAACGTGAAGTGGTATCCCGCCTGGGGCGGCGAGCGGATGGTCAGCATGATCCGCGAGCGGGCCGACTGGTGCATCTCCCGCCAGCGCCGCTGGGGTCTGCCCATTCCCGTGTTCTACTGCGAGAGCTGCGGCAAGCCGGTGTCCACCCCGGAATCTATCGAGAAGCTCTCCAAGCTCTTTGATGAATACGGCTCCAACATCTGGTTCCAGAAGGAGGCCATGGAGCTGGTGCCCGATGGCTTTACCTGCCCCCACTGCGGCGGCAAGCAGTTCACCAAGGAAAAGGACACCCTGGACTGCTGGTTCGATTCCGGCTCCACCCATTACGCATCCCTGATGCACGACCATCCCGACCTGTGGCCGGCGGACGTGTATCTGGAGGGCGCGGATCAGTATCGCGGCTGGTTCCAGTCCAGCCTCCTGACCTCCGTGGGCGCGCTGGACCGCGGCGCTCCCTTCAAGCAGGTGCTGACCCACGGCTGGACGGTGGACGGCCAGGGCCGGGCCATGCACAAATCCCTGGGCAACGGTGTTGACCCGGCGGACCTGATCAAGGACTACGGCGCGGACATCGTCCGCCTGTGGGCCGCCTCCTCCGACTACCACGCGGACGTGCGCTGCTCCAAGGAGATCTTCAAGCAGATCGCTCAGAATTACCTGAAGTTCCGCAACACCGCCCGCTACTGCCTGGGCAACCTGAATGAATTCGACCCGGACAATCTGGTTTCCGCCGAGGAAATGGAGGAACTGGATCGCTGGGCGCTGACCAAGCTGAACAGCCTGATCGCCGCCTGCCGCAAATCCTATAACGACTATGAATTCCACATGGTCACCCATGCCATCAATGATTTCTGCGTGGTAGACCTCAGCGCCTTCTACCTGGATATCATCAAGGATCGTCTGTACTGCGAGGAGAAGAACGGCCTGCGCCGCCGCTCCGCCCAGACGGCGCTGTACCTCATCGTCTCCGCCATGTCCCGGCTGTTTGCCCCCATCCTGGCCTTCACCTGCGACGAGATCTGGCAGTCCATGCCCCACTGCAAGGACGACGACCGCCGCAACGTCCTGCTGAACCAGATGCCCGAGGACTGCGCGGCCTACTCCCTCAGCGACGAGGCCATGGCCCGCTGGGATGCCGTTATCAAGCTCCGTCAGGATGTAAACGGCGTGCTGGAAAAGGCCCGTGCCGATAAGCGCATCGGCAAGGCCCTGGAGGCCCATGTCACCCTGGACACCCAGGACGAGGCGCTGAAGCAGGCCTGCGCGGGCGTGAACCTGGCAGAGATTTTCATCGTCTCCGACTGCGCCTGGTCCGCTCCCGAGGAGGGCGCGGAGGTGGCCTCCGGCGTCAATTACCCCACTCTCACCGTGGGCGTCACCGAGGCCAAGGGCACCAAGTGCCCCCGCTGCTGGATGCATTCCCTCCAGGCCAACGCCGAGGGCCTGTGCCCCCGCTGCACCGCCGTCATCGCCAAGATGGATGTAGAACTGTAACAGTTGAATACACAAAAAGCACCAGTCTGCTTTATGCGGGCTGGTGCTTTTGAGCATTATGACGAGATGGTACGGGCTGCTTTTATTTTTCGCTTTATTGTGATCTTTTTGCTCCACATCCACAGTGCCAACACAGCAGATACGACGCAGGCACAGGGAAAGAGCCACAGGACAATTCCGGGACGGTACATTTCACTGGAGATAAGGTCGTCAATAACAAGATAGGAGCGTTGCCACAGGAAATCTCCATATGCTATGGCGGTATAGAAAAGTACCCAGAATGGCTTTCGCCCCAGTGCATTAAGAATAATTGCTACAGGGATTATCACATTTAAGAGCGGCAGACACAAGATAAGAAGGGTTAGTACTTTGCTTGTGGTGTCGAGTACATCATCTGCGTTTGAAGAATCCCAAATAAACAGAAATATTTTCGCGCAGTTAAACATAGAGATACGATTCCAATCTACTGATTTTAGAGATTGAAAGCCGCTTGGAGCAGGCTGACCGCAGGCAATTAGTAGCTGCTCATATGCGCCAACCATTTCGTTGAAACCGGCAATTTCATCTGCATGATCTCCTTGGGCGATTGCGTAAGGCAAAAAGAAGGTTGAAAGCAGTACAAGCCCTGTAAGAACAAGAAGAAATGCCTGTAGGGAAAGTGCTTGCTTTACTTGCTTTTTTTCTAAACGATTCATGCTGAGTCCTCCATTTTGCTATGTTACGGCCAGCAGCTTTTGAGAGATTCGGAGCATTACTTCTGCATAGTAGGCGGCATCCGCAGAGGAGAGTTCCGATTCATCAATTTTATCCAGCGCAGCCATTGTTTCAGTATATTTTTGTAAAAAAGATGCGTATTTTCCAAGCAGAGTCAGTGATGAGGGATTTTTACTGTATTCTTTGATAAAAGCAACATATTCGTCAAAAAATGCCTCGTAACTGTCCATTGTTTCTTTGAATTCCGGAGATAGCGCTGCACTTTTGCTTTCTTCAACGGACGTCTCTGCAGTGGCTGCCTCGGCAGAAGAAAATGGCTGCGTGGAAATTGGTGCTGTAATGCTGGTATCCGAAGTGAGTTTTTCCAGCTGCTTTTCAGCATCTGCACGGAAATCGGCAATTTTTTTCAGCGCACGATCTTCTTTCCCTTTGTAAACATCAGACCTGAGCCTTGACCAGAATTTGTAGACGTCCGAACGGAATCGTGACCATTGCTTGTAAGTATCCGAGCGGGCTGATGACCATGTCTTATATTCATTTGAGCGTGTTTTTGACCAGTCACTGTAGGGGGCGGCATCAGAATCGTCTAATGCGCCGTCATAGAATGCGTCATACAGATCCTCCAGTACACCGTCGTAAATCCGATTGTAGATATCGTCACCCATGTCATCGTAAATCAAATCGTATACTTTTTCCAGTTCATCGTAGGTATCGCTGGATAGTGCGGTTGCGTTAATAATTGCCTGGGCGTAGTCGGCGGCAAATAGCTGCATTTGCGTGCAAAGCTGACTGGATGTTGCACAGATTGTTTCATAAAAAGCGTCGATTTCATCGTGGTTTTCTACATAAGAATCGTAGTCAAAGACCTTTTCAATTAGTGTGGTGGCCTCATCATCCAGGGAAGCCAGGACATCTTCTACACTTTCCTCAATAAGTGATGGCAGTTCCTCGCAGTCGAGAGACTGTTCGGTTGTGGCACGACAACTAAGCGGCAGAGAAACGAAAAAAGCGATTGCCAAAAGTAGAGACGAGAATTTTTTCATAGAAATGACCTCCAATTTAGTTTGCTGTTCTGTAAAGAAAATCAGCCTTTAAGTGGATAATTCAATTATAAATAAACTTAATTCGTATGTCAAGCGGAAATACGACTTTTAGAATGTGTTTCATCTCCTCTAAAGACGTTAAAATAAACATAGGAGGAGATGCTCTGTGGAATTGGATTACACGGAAATCGGGAAGCGAATTGCCCGACGGCGAAAGGAACTGGGACTTCGGCAGGTTCAGGTTTGTGAGAAAGCCGGGATTAACGATAAATACCTTTCTTGTATTGAGCGCGCAACGTCTATTCCCTCATTAGAGGTACTCATGAAGCTGGCAATTGCGCTTGAAACAACGCCGGATGAATTCTTAGCAGGGAGTGTCCACCATACGGGTGAGGAGTGGCAGGATGTGGCGGAGATGCTTCGTGGCATGAATTCCAATCAGCTAAAGCTTGCAAAAAATTTTTTGTCCTGGCTGTCGGAGCAGAAAATGTAGGGACAAAGGAGAAATTGTGACAGCATTTATCTCAAGGCAGACACTTTTGCCTTCGGCGGATGTCTTCCACGTTCGAGCGTGCAGCGAATTTTGCTGCCTGAGCCGATATTATGCAAATTAAAGCGCCGCTTCGCCATTTGGTGACGAAGCGGCGCTTTTGCAGCTTTTGCGGTTATTTCGTGACCTGAGCGGTCATGGGACGCAGGCGGCGGAAGCAGTGGATGAAGTAGCCGATCTCTGCTGCGGCGGTCAGGATCCAGGAGAACGGATAGAGCAGGTACAGCGACGGGATCGTGTGGAAATGGGCGAAGATGGTATATACCCATATGACGCGGAACACGCAGGAGCCGAGGACCACGATGATCGTGGGGATAAGGCTGCGTCCCAGGCCGCGGCAGGCGGCGATGGTGCAGTCCATAAAGGCGCTGATGGCATAGGAGAAGCACATGATCCGCATTCGGTCGATGCCGGTGGCCACCACATCCGCGTCGTTGGTAAAGATATAGAGGAACGGCTCCGCGCACAGCCAGAAGGCCGCGCTGAGCACGGCGGCGATGAGGAAGGAATAGCCCAGGCTGATGTAGTAGCTCTTGAGCATCCGATCCTTCTTGCCCGCGCCCCAGTTCTGCCCCATAAAGGTGGAGCAGCCGGTGTAGAACGCGGCCATCACATTATAAATCACGTTATCCACATTGACGGCGGCGGAGTTGCCGGAGACAATGGTGGAATCGAAGGAATTGACGCCTACCTGGATAAAGAGGTTGGCAATGGCAAAAATCGCGTTCTGGATGCCGGAGGGAATGCCCAGCCCCAGGATCCGGCGGGTCTCACCGATGGAAAGGGTCAGGGCCTTGAATTCCAGGCGGCAGCTGTTGCGCAGCCGGGCCATATGGATCAGGATCAGAATCGCCGACACATACTGGGAAAGGATGCTGGCCAGCGCCACGCCGTCCGCCGCCATGCCGCAGACGATGACGAAGAACAGATTCAAAATGACGTTCAGGACTCCGGCGATCACAAGATAAGCCAGCGGGCGCTTGGTGTCGCCGGTGGCGTTGAGGACCGCGTTGCCGAAGTTAAAGATGCCCAGCGCCGGCATGCCCAGTGCATAGATGCGGAAATAGAGCACCGCCCCGGGCAGCAGATCGTCCTTCGTTTTCAGCAGCTCCAGCATCGGCGCGGCCAGCAGCAGGCACAGCGCGGCGATCAGGAGCCCCATCAGGGTGCACAGGATCAGCGCCGTGTGAACGCAGCGCCGGGTATCCTCACCCCGCTGCGCCCCCAGATACTGGGCCACCCGCACGTTGACGCCGTTGCCCAGCCCAATCAGAAAGCCGGTGAAAAGCGTGACCAATGTGGAGGTGGAGCCCACGGAGCCAAGCGCCATGGCGCTGGAAAATTTCCCCACCACGGCCACATCCGCCATATTGAACAGCACCTGAAGCAGCTGCGAAAAGATCAGCGGAACACTGAAGGCAAAAATATTTTTGTACAATGACCCCTCGGTCATGGTGATTTCACCGCGGCGGGAGTGCAGACCGGCCATAAAAATCTCCTTTATATTGCCGTTTCGGCAAGATCTGTGAAGAGCCCCACCATTATAGTGGCTTGCCATCCGCTTGTCAAGACGGCTATCCCCCAGGGAAAATGCAGGGGAAAATGAGACAGAACGGAAATGAAACGTGACATGCGTGAAGCTTCATTTCAAGAGATGCTGAGATGGGTTTCCTTCTCCAATATGCAAGTTGAACAAGCGAAACTTGCAAAATTGTGAAATTATTGTGGGTTACTCTTCTTGACGGCGGCGGGACGGAAGCGTATAATGTCCCCATACAAGAAAAGCAAGGGCGCTTTGATTGCAGTGCAGTCAGAGCGCTCTTTTTTGAGGTGAATGCCTATGAGCGACATGATACGGCTGGAAAAGGTGAATAAAATGTTCGGCGATCTCCATGTCCTGAAGGATGTGGACCTGACGGTGGCCGAGGGAGAGAAGCTGGTGATCATCGGCCCCTCCGGCAGCGGCAAGTCCACCACCGTGCGCTGCATGAATTTTCTGGAGACCCCCACCAGCGGCCATGTGTACATCGCCGGTCAGGAGCTGACCCACAAGAACAAGCGCCGGCTCATCCGGGAGAATATGAGCATGGTGTTCCAGCAGTTCAATCTGTATCCCCACATGACCGTGCTGAAAAATCTGACCCTGGCCCCCATGAAGCTGCACCACAAATCCAAAGAGGAAGCGGAGCAGCTGGCCTATCACTATCTGGACGTGGTGGGCCTGCGGGACAAGGCGCACGCCTATCCCACCACCCTTTCCGGCGGCCAGCAGCAGCGCATCGCCATTGCCCGGGCGCTGTGCTGCCAGTCCAAGATCATCCTGTTTGACGAGCCCACCTCCGCTCTGGACCCGGAGACAATCCAGGAGGTGCTGGATGTGATGATTAAGCTGGCGGCGGAGAACATCACAATGGTGGTGGTCACCCATGAGATGGGCTTTGCCCGGAAGGTGGCCGATCGGATCGTTTTTATGGCGGACGGCCAAATCATGGAGGAGGGGACCCCGGAACATTTCTTCGAGGGCGCGCAGAACCCCAGAGTACAGCAATTCCTTGGAAAAATTCTGAAGCATTAAGGAGGAAACAATTATGAAAAAGCTTTTTGCATTGATTTTGGCGGCACTGATGGTGCTGAGCCTGACGGCCTGCGGCGGCGATTCCGCCGCCACCGAAGCCCCCACAAAGGCGGCCGATGAGCCGTCGGCGGCAGCGGATGCGGATGTTCAGGCGATCATTGACCGGGGCGTGCTCCGGGTGGGTGTGAAGAACGCCGTGATCGGCTTTGGCTATCAGGACCCCATCTCTGGGGAGTATTCCGGCATGGAGATCGACATCGCCAAGGCCCTGGCCGCCCAGCTGGGCGTGGATGTGGAGTTCACCACTGTCACCGCGGCCACCCGCACCGAGCTGCTGGATTCCGGCAATATCGACTGTGTGCTGGCTACCTTTACCATTACCGATGAGCGCAAGCAGAGCTGGGATTTCACCACTCCCTATTACACGGACCACGTGACTGTGCTGGTGGAGGATTCCTCCGGCATCAAGACTCTGGCAGATCTGAAGGATAAGCTGGTGGGCGTGTCCTCCGGCTCTACCTCCGCAAGAGCCCTGGTCAGCGCAATGGTGGATGCCGGCGTGCTGGACGGCGCGAATTTCAGCAAGGATACCTTTGATCCGGCCACCTGGAAGGAGGGCATCTCCTTCCAGCAGTTCGACGACTATCCCGGCATCTCCACCGCGCTGGCGGCCGGACAGGTGGATGCCTTCTGCGTGGATAAGTCCATCCTGGCCGTGTACAAGACCGAAGGTCGCAGCTATATCGAGGACCAGTTCGCTCCCCAGGAATACGGCATCGCCACCAAGAAGGGCAGCGGCTTCAGCGCCTACTGCGAGGACTTTATCCAGGCCAAGCTGGCCGACGGCACCATCGACGGCTGGATCGCGGAATATAACCTGGGATAATAACTTATAGAAATTGAAAGAAAGACCCGGCGGGCGGCTGCAATGCCGCCCCCGCGGCCTGACGGGAGGCATTGCGATGGACGAGATATTCAAAGCGGAAGCATGGGGAAAGCTGTGGACCTACCGCTCTACATTCCTTACCGGCTTTGGCAATACCCTGCGGACGGCAGCGGCGGCCCTGGTGCTGGCGCTGGCGCTGGGCTTCCTGTTCGGCCTGATGGCGTCCTCCCGGCGTAAGCTGCTCCGGGCCGTCGCCCGGGTCTATGTGGAATGCATCCAGAATACCCCCGTGGTGCTGCAAATGTGCTTTTTATATTACGCGCTGGCCTTTTCGGGGGTGAAGACCGACATCATTGCCACCGGTATCGCTGCCCTGGGCGTCTACACCGGCGCATACATGGCCGAGGTGGTGCGGGCGGGCATTGCCGCCATCCCCAAGGGGCAGTTCGAGGCGGCGGAGAGCCAGGGCTTCGGCTATATGGATACCATGGTGCAGATCATCCTGCCCCAGAGCATCAAGATCATCCTGCCGCCCATGGTGAACCAGATGGTCAACCTCATCAAAAATACCAGCTGCCTGTACATTGTGGGCGGCGCGGACCTGATCAGCCTGACTTACAGCTTTGTCACCGGCGCGACCACCGGCGGCGCTTATGCCCCGGCGTATATCCTGTGCGGCGTGCTGTTCTTTGTCATCTGCTATCCGCTGAGCCACCTGGCCACCCGCTGGGAGACCAGCCTGAAGCGCCGGGAGTCCCAGACCATCCGGCCTGTGAAGGAGGGAGTTTGAATGAACTGGAGCGCCAGCTTCTCAATCCTGGGCTATCCCGGCGTGCTGAGCTATATCGCAAAGGGGATCGTGTTCACCCTGGTGCTGTCCGTGCTGGCGGTGGTCGTCAGCATCCTGCTGGGCAGCGTCCTGGCGCTGTGCCGGAATTACTGCCAGGGCAGGAGCCGGGTTTTCCGCTGGATCGCCACGGTCTACATCGAGATCTTCCGCAATACGCCGCTGCTGCTGTGGATCTTTATCTGCCTGGTCGCCTGCCCCTGCCCCCGGTTTTTCGCCAGGAAAATGTGGGGTCTGACCAGCGTGGAGATGAAGATCCTCTTTCGGGCGGTGGTGGCGCTGGTGCTGTTTGAGTCCTCCATCATTGCCGAGATCATCCGCGGCGGCCTGAACGCCATCCCCAAGGGGCAGTTTGAGGCGGCCGAGACCCAGGGCTTCTCCACGGTGCAGACCATGGTATATATTGTCCTGCCCCAGGCCTACCGGGCCGTGGTGCCCACCCTGCTGAGCCAGGTGATCTCCACGGTGAAGGATTCCAGCTATCTGGCCAACCTGGCCTGCATTGAGCTGATGAGCCGGGTTCGAAAGATCCTGGCCACCTCCAACATGTTCAACGGCGTGGGACGGCAGATGGTCAGCGACGTCTTTGTGCTGTTTGGTTTGGCATTCGTTATCTATTTCGTGATCAATTTTGCCCTGTCCTGCGCGGTGCGCAGATTGCAGAAGCCCAGGATCAGGAAAAAGCAGGAGGCAGCGGCATGAAGCATTTCGTGATTACCCTTACCCGGCAGTTTGCCAGCCAGGGGCGGTCCATCGCCCAGGTCATGAGCCGGGAGCTGGGCATCAATTTCTACGACCGGGACATCGTGGAGGCCACCGCCTCCCGGCTGGGCCTGCCCGTGCGGGAGGTCAGCGACGCGGAGGATACCCACAGCCAGAGCTTCTTCCGGAGCATCTATCCCCTGGGCACCGGCAACCTGAGCCTTCAGGACGAGCTGTTCCAGACCCAGTCCAACATCATCAAGGACCTGGCCGCCCGGGAGAGCTGCATCATCGTGGGCCGCTGCGCCGACGCCGTCCTTCGGGAGCGGGCGGATGTGCTGAATATCCGGGTGTATGCCCCCTATGAGCATCGCCTGTGGGTCTGCACCACCCAGCTGGGAATGGACGAGCGCACTGCCAAAAAGATGATCGAGCGGGTGGATCGGTCCCGGGAACAATATCACCGGGAATACGGCGGCTGCGAGCCGGATCACCTGAGCCACATCCTCATCAATTCCGCCCGCTTTACCGTCCCGGAGGCCGCCTCCACCCTCTGCGGCATCGCCCGGCAGTGGTTTGAGCTGTAAGGAGATATCAGTCCCTCCCGGAGGGGAGGGAGGCGGCATTTTTCCGCCCGCTTTTTGAAAAAATGCTTGACTTTTTCAAAACCCGTGGTATAATACTCTCGTTCCGCGTGAGCCGCCGGTATAGCTCAGCTGGTAGAGCAGCTGATTTGTAATCAGCAGGTCGGGGGTTCGA
>OLOV01002794.1_pt1 | contig 11440 bp, 7 predicted proteins | sample 1672931 | NCBI WGS metagenome assembly OLOV01 (sample SAMEA3136738, study PRJEB25190) | human gut metagenome | biome: human gut; feature: human-associated habitat; material: faeces | place: Austria | collected 2013
TGGCCATGAACTCACACAGTGTTTGCTGCTCATATCGGCTGACGGTGTTGGCGTACATGGAAAAATCGCTCTGGTAGCGTTCCAGTAGCCCCTGCGGCAGCACCATGCAGGCAATGCGCATGCCGGGGGCAAGGCTTTTGGAAAAGGTGGTCAGGTACACCACCGGCCCGTTGGCGCCGGACATGCCCTGTAAGCTGGGCAGTGGGCGGGTGGCAAAGCGGAACTCTGAGTCATAGTCATCTTCTAGGATAAAGCGCCCCGGTTTGGCAGCGGCCCAGGCTAACAGCTGCGCGCGCCGGGGGGCCGGCATGGTAACGCCGGTGGGAAAGTGGTGGCTGGGGGTAACATAGCACAGGTTGGCTCCGCTTTGCTCCAGCGCGCGGATCGGCAGATCGTCCGCGGAGACGGTCTTGCTCACAAAGCACTCGTAGCCGTCCTTAATCACGCTGTAGAGCGTGTAGGCCGTTTCGCTGCCCACGTCCGGGTTGAGCACGCGCTTCCAGCTGTATTCAAAGTCGTGCGCGGTCAGCGGGCTGCCGTCGCTCCACTTGAGGCCTTCCTTCAATTTGAAGGTGTAGGTGCAGCCGTCCTCGGAGACCTCGTAGCTCTCGGCCATCGCCGGAATGAGCGCGCCGTCCGCATCATATTTATAGAGGCCGCGGAACAGGCTTTGCAGCGCGTAGGAGCCGGAGGAATAGTCGTTGATCGTCGGATCCATGCATTCCGGTTCGCCGCCCATCTGGAATGTGATGGATGCGTCCGCCATCGCGGCGGCGCAGGCGAAAACCAGCGTCAGGGCGCAAAGAGCCAGCGCAAGCAGTTTCTTCATGTTGAAATCCTCCCTTGTTTGTTTTTTTCGACCCCCTGCGCGAGGCAAGCGCGGCCGAATATGTGTTAAGCATAGCAAAACTATCCGTTTTTGTCAATATGCAGCGCCCAAATACTCTGTTTTTGAATTTTCATAGACGAAATCCTTCAAAAAATTCGAAGTCAGCGAAAAACATATTGAAATCCTGAGAGTTTCGCCTTATAATAATCCCATATGATTTGGGATGCGAATGATTCTGAGCGTTTTTGATGAACGCTCAAAACCGGCTTTCGCCTTCATATTTTTTTCAAAAGGGGGACGCCTCGTGGGCAAGTATATCGCCAAACGGATTTTATCTGGTGTCATCACCATTGTCATTTTGATTACCGCCTGCTTCTTTTTAATGCATGCCATTCCCGGCAGCCCGTTTGCCAAAGGCGAGCAGGGCGTGCCCGAGGCCGTCATGCAGCGCCTCAACGAGAAATACGGTCTGGATCAGCCGCTGTATAAACAGTATTTCACCTACCTCGACCAGATTCTCCACGGCGACTTCGGCATTTCCTATAAGAATTCCAGCGTGCAGGTCAACGACCTGATCGAGCGCGGCTTCCCGATTTCCGCGCGCATCGGCATTCTGGCGGTGCTGCTGTCGCTGGTGGTCGGCGTGCTGCTGGGCGTGACCTCCGCGGTCAAGCGCGGCAGCTTGTTTGACGGCATATCCATGGTGATCGCGACCATCGGCGTGTGCGTGCCGCTGTTCGTCATCTCCGTTCTGCTGCTGTATCTGTTCGCCGGCGTGCTCAAGTGGCTGCCGACCTACGGCCTGAGCACATGGAAGCACTACATCCTGCCGGTGACGTGCCTCTCCTTCTCCCCCATCGCGTACATCGCGCGCATGACCCGTTCCTCGATGCTCGAGGTCATGCAGCAGGATTATATCCGAACCGCGCGCGCCAAGGGCGTGGCCGAGCGCATGGTCATCCTCAAGCACGGCCTGCGCAACGCGATTCTGCCGGTCGTCACCTATCTGGGTACGCTCATCGCCAATCTGCTGACCGGCTCGTTCATCGTCGAGCGCCTGTTCGCGATTCCGGGGCTCGGCAAATACTTTGTGGATTCCATCACCGCGCGCGACTACAACATCATCATGGGCGTCACCATCTTCCTCGGCGTGTTCGTCGTGGCCTGCAACCTGCTCGTGGACGTGGTTTACGGCGTCATCGACCCGCGCGTGAAGCTCGACGAGTGACCGGGAGGATATTATGGAAAAAGATACCCGTTATCAGCCGCTGGACAAGGCCAGCATCTCCGCCGACCAGATTTCCCGCCCTTCCGTTTCCTATTGGAAGGACGCATGGCGGCGCTTCCGCAAGGATAAGCTGGCCGTGTTCGGTCTGGTTATGATCCTCATCGTCTCCCTGTTCGCCATCTTCGGGCCGATGTTTTGCCCGTATGCGTATGACGAGGCCGATTTCCTCTCCATCGCCCAGTGGCCTTCCAAGGCGCATTGGTTCGGCACGGACGCGCTCGGCCGCGATCTGTATGTCCGCGTGCTCTACGGCGCGCGCATCAGCCTTTCCATCGGCGTGGTCGCCGCGCTGGTCAACATGGTCATCGGCGTGCTCTACGGCGGCATCGCGGGCTATTTCGGCGGCAAGGTCGATAACGTGATGATGCGCATCGTCGATATCATCATCGCCCTGCCGTCCCTGCTGTACACCATCCTGTTGATGATGCTCATGGGCTCGAACGTCCGCTCCATCCTGATTGCGCTGTGCCTGTCCTCGTGGGTCGGCACGGCGCGCATCACCCGTTCGCAGGTCGTCAGCCTCAAGCATCAGGAATACGCCCTCGCCGCCAAGCTGGCCGGAGCGAGCGATTTCCAGATTCTGCTGCGCCATCTGCTCCCCAACGCAATGGGACCGATCATCGTTTCGGTGATGTTCCTGATTCCGGGCGCGATCTTCTCGGAGGCGTTCCTCTCCTTCCTGGGCATCGGTATTCAAAAGCCGATGGCCTCCTGGGGTTCGCTGGCCAACGACGCCATCGGCACGCTGACCAGCGCGCCGTATCAGATGTTCTTCCTGCTGTTTCTGGACGCGGCGGCCGAGCTTGCCGAAGAACTTGGCGAACGCGGGGACGCAGCCATGCTGCACAGCGGCTGCGCGGAGGCGCGCCGGGCGTGCCATGCCATGTTCTGGGATGCAGAGAGCGGCAGCTACCGCACGTTTGCGCATGAAACGGACGGCGCATTCCATGCGGAAGACGGCGCGCAGAGCGCGCCCGCAGAAAAAGCGCGGCTCCGGCTCTGGATCCTGCTGACAGCCGGAATTCTGCTCCTGCTGCTGGCAGCTGCCGCGCTGCGGTATCTGCTGGTGCGCCGCAGATGGCGCGATCGATTCGAGCGCACCGCGCCCGCGCAGGCGGTCGGCTGGGTGACGAGCGCGCTTGCGGCGCTCTGGTCTGCGATGCGGCTTGGCTATGACGGCGGCTCGGTCTTCGCCTTCGGCGAAGCGCTCCGGGAAACGGATGCAGACTATGCCGGGGCGGTCTGTGAGCTCGCGGCGCTGAACGGCGAGGCCCGCTTCAGCAGCCACGCCATGACGCCCGAACAGGCACAGCGGGCCCGCCAAATCTGGGCGCAGACGGTCACGCGTCTGCAAAAGAACGAATCGCTGCCGCGCCGCGCGTGGCTGAAATGGATTCGATGCCTGTACTGATAGGGGAGGACAGATATGAAACAAAAAAAGGTTCGGTTGCTCGGGTTGCTGCTTGCGGCCGTCATGCTGCTGGGCTGCCTGCCGGTGCAGGCACTGGCAGCGGAGGGCGGCTGGTTTTACCTCGCCGCCGACTGGAACGGAACGCTGCTGATTGCGCCGGAGCGCGTCTCCTATACGGCGGATCAGACGATTTTTGAAGCGCTGAACGCCAGCGGCCACAGCTTTGGGCCGGACGAGAACAGCGTGACGAAGATCGACGGCAAAACAGGAAATTTTATCCGCAGTGATGAAACCGGCAGCCACGACCTGACGCGAAACGCCGCGCAGGCCGGGATCCGGTATCTCTGCTTCACAGACAGGCTGACAGCGCAGCCGTCGGATGCCAGAAAGAGCCTGATCGCGGCCATGGCCGATTACAGGCTGGAGGAGCCGGACGTGCAGCTGGCCGCAAAGGAGGCTTATGAGGCCGCCTGCGCCGGATACGTCACGGCGGACGATAATGCGGCGCTCAGCCTGTACACGACGCTTCATAACGCGGTCGAGCAGTACAAGCAGACGCTGGACGGCCCAAAATATAACGTTACCTTCTCGGACCGGAACAGCGTCTGGCAGTCCGGCGATACGCTGTATGCCGAGAACCAGTATGGCCGCGTCTATCAGGACGAGAACGGCAGCGGAATGCTCTCGCTGCCCGCCGGAAGCTATACCTTTACCATGCAGGCGCAGTCCGGCGGCGTGACGGGCAGCGTCACAGTGCCGGAGCAGACCTCCGTGACTGCCGTGCTTGACAGGACCGACTGGCTCAAAGCGGACGGCTTCATGCTTTCATCCGCGTCCAAAACGGAGTTTGACGGCAGCAAGCTTCCCGTAGAGAAGAAGACGGCGCGTGAATTGACCGCCGTTCTGGACGACAGCTTTACCGGAACGCTCTACGCGTTCTGGCCGTATGACACGAGTGTGTTTCCGGATGCAAGCAAACTGAAGCTGACCGCAATCTATACCCCGGCGGGCGGCACGGAGCCGCAGCAGGCCGAACAGGCGCTGAAATCCAGAACCAGCGGCGTGGACGGCGTGCTTGCCGTCGGTATGCAGGGCAATACCGTCGTGTACCGCGCCAGCACGCAGGACGCGCAGGGTATGACGCAGTATCAGGACTATACGCTCACCATCCGGCGTGCGCCAACGCTGAAGGAACTGCGCGTGACGGAGGAAAACGGCTCTGCCGCTGCGCTGGAGAAGTTTGACGAGAGCACAAAAAGCTATACATGGCTGGTGCTCGGCCAGCAGGTCACGCTGACGCTGATCCCCACGGAAACGGAAGGGTATGAACTCTATGTCGATGGCGAAAACGTCACGGAGACAGGCAGCTGCACGGTTTTGCTAGAGGAGACAGAGAAGACCGTAACGGTCGAACTGAAGGCCGGCGGCAAAACGACGCAGTATACGCTTCTGCTGCGCCGCACGGATAGCTGCGTGGTGCGTATTCCGGTTGATTCTGCGGATATGGAGATGACAGTCTGCGACGAGAACGGGAAGACTGTCAGCGGCACCTTCTATGCGGCTGCAAAGCAGTACCGTTTTACGCTGATCCCCGGCAGGCGCTATACCTATACGGCGACGAAGGACACTTACTATCATGTGACAGAAAGCTTTGTCGCCGCAGAAAAAACGCTGCCCCGCGTCGGTGTGCAGACCGGCACATGGCTGACAGAACTGGCGCTTGGCAAGGACAGTCTGGCAGCCAGCAAGGGCAGCATCGCGCTTGACCAGACCTTTGACCCGACAGTCCACGCCTATACGGCGGCTGTGCCCGATACGCCCGCCGCAGTCTATCTTTGCATCGACGGCGATGTGCAGACGGCAAGCACAAAATTCCTTGCGCAATACCGTACCATCACCTCCACGGCGCAGGACGATCAGCTGCTGGAGAAGACAATCACCTCTGACCAGCTTGGAAAGCCTATATTCCTGCGGAATCTGCTTCTGAATCAGAACGGACGCGGCAATACGCTTACGATCCGCTGCCAGCGCAGTGTCGGAAGCGTTACATACTATCAGGATTATATCGTCATGCTCCGCCGCACGCTTTCGCTGCGCAGCCTCTCGCTCACCTGTGCCGGGCAGGCGCAGACGCTTACATACAGCGGCGGCACAGGCTATACCTCCTCAATCTGGGACTATATCGTCACCGTGCCTGCGGCAGCGCAGACGCTGTCTGTTTGCGCGGACATTTATGCCTCGGATGCCTGTTACCGCGACGGCGGGAACACCGGCTATCATGTCTGGCTGGAAGGGCGCGAACTGACGCCCAGCGTGGCTGCCGATGTGCCGCTGAACGGGACAGCAGATCCGGAAACGGTCACGCTGACGCTGAAAAACGAATTTGCAGGCGAAGCGGCGGATTCAGAATACCGGATTCAGGTGCGCAAGGCCCAGCCGGTTCTCTTTACGCCGCAGCTGACGCCTTCGGACGCGCTGCTGTTTGTCTGTGATATGCTTTCCGGAACGCGCGTCTGGCCGGATGCGAGCGGTGCATATGAACTGTTTGACGGCTTTACCTACCGATATCTGCTGACCTGCCCCGGCTATGCGGGTCGGAGCGGAACCATTGATCCGGCACACAGCGCATCCGGCGCGCTGGTTCTGAAAATCGATGAGGACACTGTCGCCGTTACAGACGGCGCGGCGCGCGCCGGGATGACACTCCGCGCGGCGCAGAAAAACGAAACGATCCAGTCCCTGCCTGCCGAGTGGGCTGATTTCCGCGGAACAAGTTATGATGCCAGCGGCACACGCGGCGGCAGCGCGGGCAGCAACAATGCCGTTGTGTCCATCCAGACGCCGATAGATGCCGATGCGTCCACGCTGTACTGGTCGAATGCGCTTGGCAGCGGCACTGGCAGCCGTTCGACCGGCTGCCCGCTGCTGGTAGACGGTGTTCTGATTGTTTACGCAGGGGATACGCTCTACCGGATCGACCCGGTTTCCGGCGAAATTCTGACGCAGGCCAAGATGGATCACGCATCAAGTTTTTCCATCACACCCCCGGCATATGCCAAGGGTATGGTGTTTGTCGGGCTTTCCGACGGTACGATTCAGGCGTTCGATGCCAAAACGCTGCAATCGCTTTGGATCTACCATGACCCACTTGAGGGCCAGCCGAACAGCCCAATCACCATCTGCGGTGACTATCTCTACACCGGCTTCTGGCGCAGTGAGGAATTCCCTGCAAACTTTGTCTGCCTGTCCATCACAGACGAGGACCCGACGAGGACAGACGAAGAAAAGACCGCCTGCTGGTATTGGACGAATCCGGGCGGCTATTACTGGGCAGGCGCGTATGCCTGCGAGGACTATGTGCTGGTCGGTACAGATGATGGAGCGGATGAAAGCACCTCCATGACCGGCAGCCTTCTGCTGCTCGACGCAAAGACCGGCAGACTGCTTGACAAATGGGACAGCCTCTACGGCGATGTGCGCAGCACAATCTGCTATGATACGGCAACCAAAGCATTCTATTTTACCACGAAGGGCGGCTGGTTCTGCGGCGTGCAGACCGAGAAAACGTCCGACGGCTGGCGGCTGCGGGCAAGCAGCAAATGGACGCTGAAGCTGGAGAATGGATCGAGCACCGTGCAGGCCATGAGCACCTCGACGCCGGTGGTGTACAATGGCCGCGCCTATATTGGCGTCAGAGGTACGGCACAGTTCGACGAGTACAGCGGCCACAGCCTCACCGTTGTGGATCTCGCCTCGCACAAGATCGCCTACCGTGCGCTGACACAGGGCTATCCGCAGACATCCGGCATTCTCACGACGGCCTATGAGGCCCAGAGCGGCTATGTCTATGTCTATTTCGTCGATAATTACACACCTGGCAAGATCCGCGTCCTGCGGGACAAACCGGGACAGACGCGTGTGGAGTATGTGACGAAGGAATCCGGCGTGGATACACCCTACGTTCTCTTTACGCCGAGCGGGAAGGACGCACAGTATGCGATCTGCTCCCCGATCGTGGATTCCTACGGCGTGATGTATTTCAAAAACGACAGCGCGAAGCTTATGGCCGTCGGGCCGTCGGCCACGCTGGAAATCACCCGGAAGCCAAACAAGACGCAGTATAAAGCCGGAGAGGCGTTTGATCCTACCGGCATGCAGGTCGATCTTGTCTATGCGAACGGCATGCGGCGGGATGTGACAAAGTATGTCCAATGGTCGGAAGATCCACTCACGGAGGACGATGCAGCGATCGATATCCGTTTCCCCTATGTCCTGTATCACGATCAGGACAGCGAGGAGTCCGGCCGCCTGACAAACGTCAAGACACAGACGCCGGTCGCATCCGTCCAGCTGACAGTTGAGCCCGGAACGGCAGAAAGCGGCCGGATCGGCACGCTGACATGGGCCTACGATATTGAAAGCGGAACGCTCACAATCAGCGGCGAATTTGAAGACGGGCAGAAACTGGCCGTAGCCTATTATGATCAGAATGGGCATCTGGCGCAGGTAAAGCTGCTGACGCAGGTGCAGACGCTTGCGCTGGTCGAAAATGGCGCGCGAATCCGCCTGTTCCTGCTGGATAAAACCAATCAGCCGGTCTGCAAGGCCATGACGGTAAAGGGGTGAGCGGATGCGAAAGACACGGATTTTTGCGCTGCTTCTGGTGCTGTGCCTGCTGCTGACTGGCTGCGGCAGCACACAGACGCCGCTTGAGCGGACAGCAGAGTATCTGAAAACAGCAGTGCCGGAGCCGGACTTCGGCTCGCTGGACGGCGACTGGATTGTATTCGGTTTGGCGCGGGCCGGGGCAGATCTGTCAGATGACTATTTTGAACGGTATTACAGCGCAGTCGAAGCCGCAGTACAGGCGGCAGACGGAAAACTCGACGAGAACCGGTATACCGAGTATTCCCGGCTGATTCTTGCGCTGACGGCGATCGGGCGCGACCCGCGAAATGTCGGCGGCTATGATCTGCTCCTGCCGCTGGCAGATCTCAAAAAAACGACAGCGCAGGGCGTCAACGGCGCGGCATTCGCGCTGCTGGCGCTGGACTGCGGCGGGTATGAAATTCCGCTGGATCCGGAGGCGGCGGTGCAGGCAACACGCGACGGCTATGTTGATGTGATTCTTGCCCAGCAGAACCCGGACGGCGGCTGGAGCCTCGGCGGGGGAGCATCGGATCCTGACCTGACCGCAATGGCCTTGCAGGCACTTGCCGGGTACCGCAGCCGCACGGACGTGTCTGCGTCGGCAGATGCTGGACTCTCATGCCTGGCGCAGATGCAGCAGGAAGACGGTGCGTTCCTCTCTTGGGGAGCGGAGAGCAGCGAATCGGTCAGTCAGGTGCTCGTAGCGCTGACAGCGCTGGGCCTTTCACCGGATGATGCACGGTTTGTGAAGAACGGGCAGACGCTGGAAGAGGTACTGCTGCGCTTTGCGCAGAACGACGGCAGCTTCGTGCATACGCAGGGCGACGGCGGCAATCTGCTTGCCACCACGCAGGCATTCTACGCACTCGCAGCTGTCCAGCGCGCCCGCGACGGAAAGACCTCGCTCTACGATATGTCAGATGTCGCACCCTGAAAAGCTGTATCCCGGAGGTAAGTCAAACTGCTTCGCTGGATTCACCGTGAATGACTGTAAAAACACCGCATGCCGCGAAAACTGTTGATGTACATAAAAATTTATATTTGTCAACGCGCCCGTTTTGGTGTATAATGGAGTTATCAAAATAAAGGGGGAGTTCTTATGACAAATAAGGTCATCACCATCAGCCGCCAGTTTGGTAGCGGCGGACGAAGCATCGGTAAGGCGGTGGCCGAGAGGCTCGGCATCCCCTATTATGACAAGGAACTGGTCGATAAGGTCGCCAAGGAAAGCGGCTTCTCGCATGAGTTCATCGAGGAGATCGGTGAATACGCCTCTGTTACCAGCAGCTTCCTGTTTAATATTGCCGTCTCCTCGCACCCGATGGGTCTGGTCGATACCATGTCCGTGTCGGATAAACTCTACGTCTGCCAGACGAACGTCATCCGTGATCTTGCCAGCAAGGGCCCGTGCGTCATCGTTGGCCGCTGCGCGGACTTCATCCTGAAGGATCAGCCGGACTGCCTGCACATTTTCGTCCACTCCGACATGGCCCACCGTGCTGCCCGCGTGCGCGAGCGCTACGGCGAGACGAGCAAACCCATGGAAAAACGCCTGCAGGAGAAGGACAGCAAGCGCAAGGTCTATTACAAGCACTACACCAACCGCAACTGGGGCGAGGCCGAAAATTACGACGTCTGCCTCGACAGCGGCACGCTCGGCGTTGACAAATGTGTCGAAATTGTCTGTGATATTGCGCAGATGAAGTGACCTGTTCATAAAAAATAGAGTGACTCGGGCAGCTGTCCATAAAACAGGTGTTGAGAAACAAATACTATGGCAGTTGCCGGACAAGGGTTGCTGACAAAAAGGGTATGTGCCTTAATGGTACATACCCTTTTCCTTTTGCGTTTGGCTTTGCAGATGGATAGGATGGATTTGTGTACGATTTAGGACAGAAAATGAAGGATTGTTCCGTCTAGAGGCGGCACAAAGCGGATCAGGCGTGTACTTTCCTGCGTGATATTGAACTCACCGTATTTGGCAAATATATGTCCATCCTTTACCTTCTTGCCGAGATGCCGCTTTTGTTGCCGTACTCCTTGAATTGTCCGTATTTTCCGATATAATGAGGATGGCGTGAATTGCTGGAATGATGGCGTTCTATGATATTTGTTTTGGTGTGACCCTTCGGCATTGACGTGATCGTGGTGGAGCCGGGCGGCATCAAGACCGATTGGGGCATCATCGCTGCCGAGAATCTGAAAAACCTTCGGCAAGCGGCGCGTATGCAGAAATGGCGAACAAAGCTGCTGACGGTATGATTAAAAAATACGGCGGCAATATGCTGTCCAAGCCGGAACTGATTGCAAAGACTATCCGTAAAGTGGTGACCAAGCGCCGCCCCCGTACCCGTTATCTGATCGGTTTTGGCGCAAAGCCGATGGTCTGGACACACAAGATTTTTGGAGACCGGGTGTTTGATTGGGTCATCAAAAACTTTAGCTGACGGAGTGGTATTTTGAAGCACTTTTTGATTGACAAAAACTATGGCACTTATCTTTCAGGAATGGGCTTTTCGATGGATGAAGTGCTGAAAAAAGCGATGCTGCCGGAGGACCTGCTTGCACGGCAGACGCCCAGTCTGACGGCGGAGGAATACTTCCGCTTTATGGGGGCTATTGATGCTCTTTCACCGGACGAGCAGACGCTGATTCGTTTGGCGGCGTCGGAAGGTATCGAAGCATTTTCACCGCCCATTTTTGCGGCATATTGCAGCCGCAATGCGCTTGTGCCGTTCATCAGCCGCAACGAGTCCATGTGGGAGTTCTTTGAGCCGGAGTTGAAGCGCCGCCTGTCGATGATGGAGACGGATGATAGCTGCGCCGCCCGTGTCCGCAGCGCTTTGATGGAGTTGCTGCCCAGCGGAGAATGCACCATCGACGATGTGGCAAAGAAGCTGGGCTGCAGCAAGCGCTCGTTACAGCGCAAGCTGCAGGAGGAAGATGCCAACTTCCAGAAGCAGCTCAACCATACACGGGAACTGCTGGCAAGAACTTACCTTGCCAACACCGATATGACCACCGAGGACATTGCGTTCCTGCTGGGGTACCAGGAGAGTGGGTCGTTCCTGCGAGCGTTCACGGTTTGGACGGGACAGACAGTAAATGAGTACAGAAATACAGTGCGGTAGAAACGCCATTAGAATGATTTTCGTATGTTTGAATCTTTGATGATAAGGGTTTGGGACTATCCCAAAAATGAAAACAGAGCGTTTCGGCAGACAGTCGAAACGCTCTGTTTTCCGGTGTGGGGGTGCACCAG
>OLOV01002795.1_pt1 | contig 11437 bp, 16 predicted proteins | sample 1672931 | NCBI WGS metagenome assembly OLOV01 (sample SAMEA3136738, study PRJEB25190) | human gut metagenome | biome: human gut; feature: human-associated habitat; material: faeces | place: Austria | collected 2013
TTTATTTTTGCAAATCCGCTTCCTTTATCACATACAATCTCATATCTTTCTTTGTATGTGGCTATTATTCTTGCAGGAATTTTTCCATTGGTATTATTTGTTACTAAATTTTCTTTGAATCCATAATCTTGCATTGTAGTTCTTATATTCATTTTCTTTTCCTCTTTTCTTAATTAATTTATTTAATTAAGATAATACGGAATCCAATACATCTATAATATTTCTCAAAAAATTTTCTCCTTATTATTTATTATTATTTTCATATTCTTTTAATGCATCCTTTACTGCCATTTTTATAACAAAGTATAAAGCAACTGAAATTACAGCTATTACAATCGCATACATAAACAATGTTGCTATTGCTCCCATATTTTATACCTCCATTTAGACATTAATTATCTTTCCATCTTTTTAAAGTTGGAAATAATTTTTTACAATATTCTTTCATCTCTTTATTAGTCATTCCTGCTTGTGAACCAAACTTTGAGCACATTTCTATATATTCTTCCATTGTAACTTTATCTATAAATTCGCCATCTTTATAACAATATATACAATAATCCTCATTTCTACTTCCGTCTTTATTTGTGCCTAATTGTTCATTTGAAGTTATAGGCATACCACAACTTTGACATATTCGCTTTTCCATAAATTATTCACTCCTTAAATTCTATTTTTATTTCTCCTATTCCACCATCAACATCTAAATAATTTTCGCCAGTTCCATATACTCTATTCATTTCAAGTTTTTGTCCATCTAGTGTAACGCTTCCTAATCCTTTGCTTACATTGATTGTATAATTATTCTTATTATCCATTAAATTTATATTGATAGCTCCAACTCCAGAATCTATTTTGTTTTTTCCTGTTAATTTACCACTGAAAACAAACTCTCCTATTCCAAGATTTGCTTTTAAATTGTTTATCTCACAAGAATCTAGTTCTGTTTTTCCGGGCTCCGCCATCAATTTTTGTTTCCCCAGTTGCTATAACATTTTCTATATGTACATCTCCAGCGCCTAATTCAAGATATAAGCTTTGAGTATTTAATTTTTCTATGTTTATTTTTCCAGCTCCTGTTTCTATATTTGTTTCATCTAAAGCTATCATATCTTCTGGAATATAAATTATTAAATTGCTTGCCTTGTTATTATTGTTTAACCAGTTTCGGTTTTTTTCTTTTATTTTTACACTACCGTTTTCCTCTTCAAAGGTTATTTGTGGGTTATTAGTTTCAACTTTAAAATTATCTCCTATCTTTATATATAAATTGGTAAAAGCTAAATCTATTTTTATTGTTGATACTTTATCTACTTTAGTTGATATTACTTTTAAATCTTCTGTTATCTGGCTGTTGCTTGGGTTTATTAGTCCAAATGCACTTAACAAAATATAGCCACCGCCTAGAATCATTGATATTATTGTAATAATTAGGAATACTGCAAAAGCTGTTGCAAAGTATTTTATTATTTTCTGTGCTGTTGTCATTTTATTTCAACACCTCCAAATACAGCTGTTCCATTTATATAAATTGTATGACTATTTTCGTCTGTCTTTGTTTTTGCTTTATTTTCCACTCCTCCAAATATCGGCATTGATTTGATTTTTATTTTTACATTTGATGGTACATATATTTCAATTCCTCCAAATGTACTACTTGCGTTAATAACTACATCTGAATCAATAATTGCATTTCTTAAATCACATTTAACTCCACCAAACACTGCTATTAAATCTGCTCCTGTAAATTTTTCTCCATCAAAATTTACATTTTGACCTGAAAATGTTGCACAATATGAATTTTCCCCATTTCTCTTTTCGTTTAATTTTTTAATTTCACTACTTACCTTTCCACCTAAAGTATCTTTAAAAATAATTGATAATCCAATTATTACTAAAATTGTAGGGAAGGCTAATTTCCATATTAAATCAAAATCTATAATATTTTGACATCCTAAAAGTAATGCTACACCAACTAGTAATCCTATTAAATTCCACATTTTATCATTATCTTTAAATAATCCTATAAAACATGGTACGATAATAAACAAAGTCCACCAACCATCAAAAAATATATTGATACTTGTTATGCCAAGTGCATTTCCTCCTATTATTAATCCTATAATAATTAAAACTATTCCCCATAATACATTTCCAAACTTTTTCATTATTTATTTTCCTCCTTTTTGTATTTTGTAATATTGTATCACTTAATACATTATTTGTATATAGTTTTTTTTAATTTTATAAAAAAATTTACAAAAAATAAGTTACTATTCATCCTAAATAGTATTAATAGTAAAAAGTAGCCAAACGCAGGGGCTTATATATTTAGAATAAATATTTTATCTAATGTACTTTGTTTCACAGAGTTAGTTATTATTTCTACAAGGTTATTTAAATTTTTCTTGATATTTCCTTGTAATTCTTCATTGCCTAATATTAATTCATTACATATCTCTTTATATAGAAAATAACAGTCTTGAATTTTTTGCAATTTTGTGGAATAGTAATGGCAAGTAGAGGGAAATGGAAATACTTGCTTTACCAAGAACATTCTCTTATATTCTCCTTTTATGATAATAGACTAGCATATAATAAGCTAGTCTATTGTCATATTACATATTATTTAGTTTTACAATATTTTCTAAATCTAATTGTTACTATTACACCAATTACTGATATGAATAACATTCCTACAAAAAATAATATATTATCGCCAGTTTGTGGGTTTTTACTATTGTCCGTGTTTTTGTCTGTATTTGTATTTCCTGTGTTTGTATCTTCATCTTTATTATCCTCTATGCTATTTTCTTGCTTATTATCTTCTTGTTTATTATCTTCTTGTTTATTATCTTCTTGTTTATTATCTTCTTGTTTATTATCTTCTGATATAGTTACTTTTTCTGCTAATGTATATATACTAAAATGGTCTGTTGTGAATACAGCATAGCCGTCTTTTATTGTTACCTCGTGTTCTTCCTTTTCTCCTGTTGTTGTTATATAATAAACTACTAATTCTTTTCCATTTAATTCAGTTGGTACTGGAATTTTAACAATAAATTTTCCATTTTCTAACTTTTCAATTTTTGCACTTTTTGCATCAGAATATAAACTAATATCATATGATTTATAATTTTCAGTTCCTATTTTATCTTTAATTGAACTATCATTTACATTCTTTACTGTTAATGAAGTATCTAGTGGTATTGACGAATCTTCACTTGTTATTTCAATTTTAGAGTCCAAATCTAATCCAACATATGTAGGTTCTACTAATTGTGCATCAGTTCCTTTTACAATATAAAATTTATATGTTCTATCTCCAATTTTAATGTTGTAGTAATTTCCGTCACTTGTTATTGGATAATCAGGGTCTTCTGCATCTACTAATGAAGATAATAAGCCCCCATACGTAACAGTTACAGATTCATTTCCTAAATAATCATTAATTCTTTTTTGTGCTGCTGCAATAAAAGCTTCCTTTGTATCTTCGGTATCTTGTGGTATATAAATAACTCTTTTTAAATAAATTCCTTCTTCTTTTGTGCCATATGAATAACCATTATAAAATATACTCATTGGTCCCCATGCTGATTCATACATTAAAGTTTCATCTTGATTTCCTAATCTAAAATCCAAATAGTAAGTTACATTAGAACCACTTGTAACATTATTTAATGTACTATATTTTATTACTCTACTAGAAGCTCCTGGATTCCATAATTCAGATTTATCACTTGTTAGATAATAATTTATTAAAGACAAATCTTCAACAAAATAGTATGTACTTGGATCAAACATATCAGAATTATTTAGTTCACCAAAATAACCATCAACAACTGAATTTGATTTTGGTTCATCGTAAGTAACATTTATATTATATGATTTTTTCCATCCTGATACAATTACATCCTTTCCAAGATCTGAATCCCATTGAGATTCATAATCATCACTATAAATATCAATGTTGCAAGTTGTGTATGGTTCTTCAATGCAAGCTGCATATATTTCACATCCTTCCAGTTGTAATAGGTTATTTACATATCCATTTATAAGAAGATCTCCTTCTTCAATAGATGTTGGCTTTTTAACCTTAAATACTGCATTCTCCCCATCTGGTGCAATTTTTTTGATTAATGCATCTGCATCACTTTCTGTTGCAGTTGCATATACATTATTACTAAAAAATAGTATAATTGCCAAACTAAAAAATGTTAAAATTAATGTTAATTTCAAAAGTTTTTTCATAAGTTTAAATCCCCCTTTTTTATATTGATGCAATAATATCATTATTGTCGAAAATTGTAAATAGTTTTTAATAAAATTTGTTTAGAAATTTTTACATGTTATATTGCTTTTTCATATTTTTCTAACCATTTCAAATGACAATTACATAATGATCAATAATAAAGCAAGTAGTTATCTACTAATTACTTGCCTTACAACTGGTAATTTATATATATTATTAATCATTTATTTACAATTTCTTCTGGTATTTTTATTTTCCTTTTTAAATATTTCTTATTTTCTTTGCATGCAAAACAACTCTGTATTTATTATTGTTTGCACAAGTTGATAATGTCAAAATATTATCTTCTTTATTTACATCAACATTAAAGTCCTTTTTACTTCTTTTTTTAATAGTTTCAAGAAATGTACTAAATTCTTTTTCAGTGTTAAAGTTCGTTTGTATATAATAATCTTCTTCTTCTATTTGATAAACTGAAAACACTTCATATATTTGTGTTTCATTTTCAGTTACTAAAGTAATATATTTATTATCTTCGTTATTATACCAATCTTCGTTTATAACCCATTTTAGACTGCCAAACATTGAATTATCTCTCATATTATGACCATATATAACTAAATTTTTATCTGTGCCATCTACTTTATTTTTATAATCTGCAAATATCCAACCAGCAGAATTATATTCTTTATTAAAATTATGTGTTAAATAATAATCATTGTTAGTAGTCTTTACAACTGTAGTTTCTATATTAGTTCCATTTACTTTTAACCATGCTACTACATCCGAATTTTTTTCTTTTAATTTTTCAAAATCTATTACATATTTTCCCTCATTATCTTCTTTTGTTTCATCAAGTGTAATAAATTTTGATATTTCATCTGATATTTTTTTATTGTTTTGATTATTCATATACCATATAACTATTTTTGTGCCAGAATAAAATAAGAGTATAATGAAAATGAATAATAGAATTATACTTATAATGTTTGTTTTTTTCTTATTATAATGCTTAGCTCTAGACATATATGTTCTCCCTTTTTAAAAGAAGACTAACAAATTTTTAGCTAGTCTTCTTTCTAATCATTATTATTTGTTATTTTTAACTTTTTTCTTGCTTATTATACATGTTGCTACAATTCCTGTCAAGGCTATTACAAATATAATACTAAATATTATTATATTATCTCCCGTTTTTGGATTAGTAGTATTATCTACTTTATTATCTATTTCTGTATTTGCTGTATTATCTACTTTATTGTCAGTTTCTGTGTTTGTTGTATTTTCTGTTTTTTTACTAGAATTTATCAAGACATCCAGTATTTGCACAAGTGTTTGATATGTTAGAAAAAGCATTTAATAAGATACCAGATAATACAAATTTAATATTACACTCAGATCAAGGTTGGCAATATCAAATGAAGCAGTATCAACACTTATTAAAAGAAAAAGGAATTAGACAAAGCATGTCTAGAAAAGGAAATTGTTTAGATAATTCATTAGCTGAAAATTTCTTTGGTTTATTGAAATCAGAATTATTTTATATGAAAGAATATAAAACAATTGAGGAACTAGAAAAAGATATAATAGAATATATAGATTATTATAATAACAAAAGGATAAAAAGCAAATTAAAAGGAATGAGTCCTGTACAATACAGAACTCACTCCCAAAGAGCTGCTTAGTACCTAATCAAAAAATGTCCAATTTTTTGGGTTCAGTACAAAATGATGACTCTCATTATTTTAATAAATTGTCAAACTGGCTTTCTACTAATTCAGTTCCAAGTAATAATACAATTGATAAATTTTTAAATAATTTAGATAACTTTAATTTGGATCAATATATAAAAGCAATTCATTTTGTTATACATCATCCTAAACTTCGTGATGCTATCCAAAATTTTATTGCACCAGTAGTAGAGTAATTTTCGTCAATGAGGACGTAGATTTTGGCATTGTCAAAATCTACGTCCCCATTGTTACTGTTTTTACACAAGTTCCTTTCTATTATAATGAATTATTGATAATATCATAAAAACAGCTGTAACTACAATTGATAATGCTACCATAACTGGATTGATTGAAGCATTAATAATAACATTTCTAATATCCGCAAGTGTAAATATTGATATGTATTTTAAAAATTCTGTACTTTCACTCATTTCTGATATGATGTTTAAAAAATAGCTTGCAAATACAATTCCTAGGCTAATTCCTAGTGTTTTCTTTGTTTTATGCGTAAATGTTGATAGGAATAAGCATATCGCAAATATAACAATTGAAGAAAAGATTGGTGTTATGCTAAGTAATATATAAGATTTTTTATCAAAATCCCCACTTAAACTTAGGCCTATAAAGTTAAATATGCTGACTGCTACTACCATTAGAGTAATATATAAAAGTCCACATAGTATTTTGGTTGTTACAATCTTTTTTCTTGTTACTGGCACACTATTTAAATATTCAATTGTTTTGTCGCTTTCTTCTTTTAATAGAATATTTGAACCTAAAATTCCACTATAAACTCCTGTAATTAATAGTACAAATACAAAACCTTCTGTTTTTAGCCATCCAAAAGCTGTATCTATGCTTGATATATCCATATTAAAGGCTTTTAGCATTTCTTCTGGAAATATTTTCATCATTTCATCCATCATTTGTATAGAATCGCTATTTACAATAGATGGATATACTAAAAATACTACTAGAAACAAGCCTATTAAAATTAGTGTCCATATTATAAAACTTTTTAAATTTATTTTCATTTCTCTTTTAAACATAATTTTATCCTCCTATTGGTAATAGTGTAAAAACATATCTTCTAATGTTGCTTCTTCAATTAAAATTCTATCAATTTTATATTTTGAAAGTTTCTTAATGAGCTCATTATGTGGTAAATTGTTACCAAATTTAATGGTATTTTCATCCTCATAAATAATATTTACTTTTAAGTCTTTTATAATATCATTTATTTGTTCTGATGTTATAGTAACAAATGTTAAACTTTTTTGAGATAGTTCTTCCATATTTTCTACTTTTATTAGTTTTCCATCTTTTATAATTCCAACTCTATCACATATTTTAGATACTTCGCTTAAAATATGTGTTGAGTAAAATATGGTATTCCCTTTTGCTTTTTCTTCTTTTAGTAAATCATAAAATACATTTTGCATTATTGGATCTAAACCACTTGTTGGTTCATCCAAAATTAGTATCTTAGGCTCATGCATGAATGCTAAAATAATTCCTAATTTTTTTAGGTTTCCTAAAGATAAATCCTCTATTTTCTTCTTTTCATCTAATTGCAATCTTTTTGCTAATTCTATTCTTCTATTATGAATATCTTTTTTGTAAAAACTTTCGTGATAATCTAGCATTTCTTTTACTGTTAAATCATCATATAAATAAATTTCGCTTGGCAAATAGCCTATTTTTTCTTTTGTTTCGATATCATCTTTATTGAATTCTTTATCCTCTATCAAAACCTTTCCACTTGTTTTATTTATTAAGTTCATAATAGAGCGAATGGTTGTAGATTTTCCCGCTCCATTTGGCCCAATAAAGCCAAAAATTTCGCCTTCTTCTAATTTTAAAGATATGTTTTCTACGCCTTTAATTTTGCCATAATATTTTGTCAAATCTTGAATTTCAAGAATATTATTGCCCATATTTTTATCTCCCCCATCTATTTTATCTTTTCATTTTTCTAATTTTTTGCTTTGTTTGGTCATCTACTCTATAGGATTCAATTATTTTTTGTATTTATCGTCTGCTAAATTCTCTATTCTTTCTCTAATTTCTTTGTTGTCCATTTCTTCTCCTATTAAATTTTTTCTTACTGTATTGTTATAATAACACAATTTTATGTTCTTGATAATATAAATATGTCATTGTTTCTTTTTCATTCAACATATGTGCTTCAATTATTTATCTTTTCTTATTATTTTTGTTCATTTTTGCTATGTTTTTAAATTTCTCTCTTTTTTCACTCAAGTAACTTTCACTGTCATTGTTATATTTAGCCTCATTTTGAAGTTTGATATAAGAATTAAACCTGTCTTGTGATAATGTCCCATTTTCTATTGCTTCTAATATTTTACAACCTGGTTCGTTTGTATGCGTGCAATCTGAAAATTTGCATTTTCCAAGATATTGCTCTACATCTTGAAAAGTTTTATCTAATCCACCAGCTACCTCCCACATTCCTAATTCTCTCATACCTGGTGTATCTATAATCATTGCTCCATTTGGTAACATTATTAAATTTCTTGATGTTGTGGTATGTCTTCCCCTTGAATCATCCTCTCTAATTTCAGATGTTTTCATTATTTCTTGTCCATATAAAGTGTTTAAGAGAGTAGATTTTCCAACACCAGATGAACCTAAAAATACAATAGTTTTTCCTTTTGCAAAATACTTTTTTATATCTTCTATTCCTTCTCCTGTTTTACAACTTACCCCATAAATATCTACTCCTATGGCTATATTTTTTACTTGATTTACATAGTTTTCATAATCTTCTACTAAATCTCTTTTAGTAAGAATTATAACTGGAATTGCTCCAGATTGCCAAGATAAAGTTAAATATCTTTCTATTCGGCGCACATTAAAATTATTGTTTAATGATTGCATTATAAATACATAATCAAAGTTTGCTGCAACAAGTTGTTCATGTTGCTTATGTAATTCGTGATTTTTATCACTTGAAGATGCAACTCTTGAAAAAGAACTTTCTCTTTTTAGAGTTTCTGTTATCATGCTATCTCCATTTTCATTCCATTCAATCAGCACAAAATCTCCTGTTGTTGGATAAACTGAATTTGGATTATCATAAAAACAGCCTCTTTTTATTTTTGCAAATCCGCTTCCTTTATCACATACAATCTCATATCTTTCTTTGTGTGTAGCTATTATTCTTGCAGGAATTCTCCCCTCTATATGATTTGCTACTAAATTTTCTTTAAATCCATAATCTTTTATTGTGGTTTTTATATTCATTTTCTTTTCCTCTTTTCTTAACTAATTTCTTTACTTAAGATAATACGGAATCCAATTTACTCTTACTATTTTTCAAAAAATTTCCTTCTATTATTTGTTATTTCTAAAAAATCAATCCTGCAATTAAACCAATTAGCGCACCAACAAATACTTGAATTGGTGTGTGTCCTAATGCTTCTTGTAATTTTTCTTGTACTTGCAGATTTGATAGCCCTCGTGTATTTACAATTTCATTTAGGACTTTAGCCTGTTTTCCTGCCGCTCTTCTTACTCCACATGCATCATACATAACAATAAAGGCAAATATAAGAGTTACGGCAAATATTGGAGAATCTACTCCTAAATTTTTTCCTATAAGTGTAGCAAGAGCTATTACAATAGCTGAATGAGAACTTGGCATTCCTCCTGCTCCTATTATTCTTTTGAAATTAATTTTTTTGGTTGTACATAAGTCATATATTAGTTTGAAGGATTGTATACAAAACCATAATATAATTGGTACATAAATATATTTATTTGTTACAAACATCATAAAATTATTTTTCATTACTATTTCTCCTCTTGGTTTTAAACCCTTTATACAATTTTTTATTCAACATTAACACCTTTTTTGAGTTGTTTCTTTCCTAAAATATAATAGAACATTATATAAACCAAATAGATGCCAATTCCTACGTACATAATGGACTTTATTGCATCAACATTAATAATATCTGTAGTATTAATTAGATTCATAATGTTTGAATTAAATAATCCATAAACATAAATTAATCCTAATGTTAATGCCTGTGTTAGAAAGTATAATGCAAAACTTATGATAAGTGTTTTTACCATTTTATTTTGATTTGATTTATGACCTATTATTATGCCAACATATCCTATCAAAACTATAAACATAATTTCTAAAAATATTACAAAAGAAATTAATAGTAATAAATTTAGTACTGTTGTATTGTATGTTTCTGCTGCAAGTTCTAACATTGATTTAAGAACTTGCATATTTGCTTCTGAATAATAGCATATAAATAAACATGCTACGCTAACTACAACTGTAGTAAAAACACATATTATAGCAGCAATTACTTTTGAAGCATATATTGTTTTCTTCTCTACTGGCAAGGTGTGTGTAAGATATGATTCATCTTTATATACATTTCTAAGGAATCTTGCCCATAACCTCATTAAGCAATTTATTAAACCACTTACCATCATACTTATTGCAATTCCAAATGTAATTTGAGTTACCACTGAAAAAACAAGTGAATTTTCTATTGCACTTAAACCTCTGCCTATAATTGAGAATATAAATGATAAAATATAAAATATTACTACCACTTTATATACCCATTTTAAATCATATTTTAATATTCTTCCTAACATTTAAAATACCTCCTAAATATTTCATCTATTGATAATTTTTCTTTCTTTCTAAGTTCGTCTGCTGAAGATGTTAAAATAATTTCTCCATTATCTATAAAAATTACTTCATCTAAAATCCTTTCAATATCTGAAATTAAGTGTGTTGAAATAATTACACTTGCACCTTCTGAAAAATTAGAAAGTATTGTGTCTAGTATATAATCTCTTGTTGCTGGGTCTACTCCTCCTAATGGTTCATCTAATACATAAAGTACTCCTGTTAATCTTGAACCTATTTGAGTCGCTAATCTTATCCGTTGGCTTTCTCCACCCGACAATGTGGCAGAAGCTCTGTTCAGGGATAAGTAATCCAAGCCCACATCGACGAGGAAATGTAGTCTGTTACGTATTTCTTTGAGAATCTCGGCCGCAATTTTACGTTGCTGAGGAGATAAATATTCCTCTACATGATTTACCCACTCGTATAATTCCGAAATATCCATATCGGCTAGATCGGCAATATTTTTTCCTGCGATTCTGTAATGTAAAGCCTCCTTGTTCAAACGATGCCCTTCGCATAGCGGGCATGTAGCTGTCGTGACGAATTGTCCGGCCCATTTTTGAGCTTGTGATGAAGCATCGCTTTGCTGTTGAATTTCTATATATTTTATCAGACCGTCGAACGATAAAAAATAGTTCGAAGTTCCCAGCGATTCGTTTTTAATTTGCAAACGCTCGTCTGTTCCGTTCAGTATATCGTCCAACGCTTCTTCCGGAAGATTTTTGATAGGGGTTTTCAAACTACTGTCGTATTTTTCACAAATCG
>OLOV01002797.1_pt1 | contig 11423 bp, 10 predicted proteins | sample 1672931 | NCBI WGS metagenome assembly OLOV01 (sample SAMEA3136738, study PRJEB25190) | human gut metagenome | biome: human gut; feature: human-associated habitat; material: faeces | place: Austria | collected 2013
GGCGTCGGCAGCCGCTTTACGATTCGCCTGCCGCGGTAGGAAGCCCCCTCGTGAATCGAGGTCTAATACTTTTCCGCGAAGTGAACGTCTGTTTTTGGACCCCTGAAGCATCCACATTTTTCGTCGGCAAAATCGCAGGATTCTAGTATCGAAACCGCAGGAAACGATGCCCTTAAAGTGTCAATGCTTCGGGGGTCCAATTTGTCTCGTTCACTTCTCGGAAAAGTATTAGACTTCGGTTTTTTGACCGTTGCAAAAGTCGACCCCTCGGCATAAATAAAGGGATAAGGCCATGCGGCCCTATCCCTTTTTTGTTAGCTATGGCAGCTTGTGCGCTACTCACGGCACAAATGCACGGCGAAGCCTGCGAACTCGCGCTTAAAATACACGAGCTTGGTGCCGCCGTCGGGCAGCAGCACGCGCGACTCCTCATTGACCTCGAGCCCGCGCTCGGCAAACCACTTCTCGGCCGCATCGATGTCGTTGACGGCAAAGCCGATGTGGCCCTTGGCGCCACGACCGTTCTGCTTCATGATCTCGACCAGCGAATCGTTAAAGTACGAAACCGGGGTCTCGATAACGGGCAGGCCCATCATCGTCGAGAACAGCTCCGCAATCTCCAAGGCGTCTGCCGGGTCGGTGGCGTTGATGCCCACGTGAGCGACGCGCATGCCAAAGAGCTCTACCGGGTTGGCGTTCTGCTCACTCATACAGTCAGCGCCTACTGAGCCATGACGTCGAGGACGGCCTTCTCGGCGGCGACGCGGTTCATGCCGGTCATGAAGGGCACGCCGCTCACGTACGGGCAGGTGAGGCCCTCGGGGGCAACGGTGGTGGCGATCAGCAGGTCGGCGCCCTCGTCGCAGTAATCCTTGGCCTCGGAGATGGCGCACTGCACGATCTCGTACTTGTCGGCGTAACCGTTGGCGTCGAGCAGGGTAGCGACCTTCTGGGCAACGAGCGTGGAAGTAGCAGCGCCAGCACCGCAAGCCAAAACGATCTTCTTCATAGGTAATGTCTCCCTTCGTGGTTTACTTTAGGTAAGTGTACCGCAGCGAGCGATGGCACTCAGCCTCGATGAGCTTTTATGCCAGTTTGCTTGCGCGCTGCGTATAATACATCTAGTACGTGTTGTCATACCGCTCGCTTTATGAGCGACTAAGGACCCCAATATGCCCGATTCCCGCACCCTCTGGACCGCCGTCGTCATCATCTGTATCGCCGTGTCGGTGTTCTTTAGCGTCAAAAAACGCACCACGTTTAAGCGCCTGCAGCAGCTTATGGCTGCGAAGCAGTGGGACGAGTTCGATCGTTTGCTCGATGGCAAACTCACCAGCATGCTGTACCCGCGCTATAACCGCGACTACCTGCGCCTGAACTCCTATCTGCTGCGCGAGGACCACAAGCGCGCCGACGAGATGTTCGATTTGCTGCTGGGACTCAAACTGCCCAAGATGCAGCGCGTCGACCTGGTGATTAAGGCCTTTAACTACTACGTTGGCCAGGAGGACCGCAAAAAATCCAAGGAGCTCCTGCACGAGATCAAGGGCTTTGAGGGCGGTCAGGCCGAGGCAGTCGCGCACGAATGCCAACTGATGTACGACACGATGATCTTGAAGCGCCACAACGACATTCCCGAGCTGGAGCGCATGCTCAAGGAGGCCGGTGACGACAAGGTCAAGAGCTGCCGCCTGGAATACCTGCTGGCCCTGCAGTACAAGAACAAGGGCGACGAAGCCAAGTTCCAGGAGTTCCTGGAGAAGTCGGGCCAACACTCGATGGCCGTCAACGCGTAACGGACGGCTTGTGCTAGACTTCTAGTCTCACGGGGGCGTGGCGGAATTGGCATACGCAGGAGACTTAAAATCTCTCGCCGCAAGGATTGTGGGTTCGAGTCCCACCGCCCCTACCATGTGATTGCTTGCGAGCCCGTGTCCCCAAGGGATGCGGGCTCGTTTCTTTTACACGCCGGCGGGGCTCTAAGTTGCGGTGGAATAGTTCCTGTTTTGGCAGTTTATCAGCCCATTTAGGAACTATTCCACCGCAACTTAGGTTGGTATTTACACATTTTCCGATGGAAAAACGTGGCTGTCTCGCACATTTTCCGATGGAAAAACGTGGTTGTCTCGCACATTTTCCGATGGAAACGACCAAATGGCCTTATACTAGCCGAGAGGGTTGGGAGGCAATATGCAGCGACAGCTTATGAGTGAACTTATCGCTTGGAAATCAAGGGCGAATCGCAAACCTCTCTTGCTTAGGGGAGCCCGCCAGACAGGAAAGACTTGGCTTCTTAACGAATTCGCAAGCCAGCAGTATCGAAACGTCATTCGTTTTGACTTTATGCTCGAGCCGAGCACACGCTCACTGTTCGATGGGGACCTCGACCCCAAGCGCATCATCTCCCAGATAGAACTCCTACGTGGCCAAACCGTAACGCCGGAAGACACGCTCATCATCTTCGACGAGATCCAAGAGGCACCACGCGGGATCACCTCACTCAAGTACTTCAACGAACTTGCACCCGAATACCACATCGTGGCAGCCGGTTCCTATATGGGCCTCGCGCTCCGACGCGAAAATGAGTCATTTCCCGTCGGTAAAATCGACCAGCTCACCATGCGTCCCATGGGGTTTGCTGAGTTCGTTCGTGCCGTCGACGGCAATCCGCTCGCCGACGCCATCCTTGCCGCAGACATGAACCTTCTAGCAAACGTTACCGAAAAGCTCGAGCACTTGCTCAAGGAATACCTTGTTGTCGGCGGTATGCCCGAAGTTGTCTCCACTTTCGCCGAGACACGCGACTTCATCGAAGCCCGAAGGCTTCAACAGCAAATCATCGAGGCTTACGAATCCGATTTTGGCAAACATGCACCCGCCCGCATCGTCGAGCGCATGAGGTTGGTTTGGAAATCCCTTCCCGGCCAGCTTGCAAAGGAGAACAAGAAGTTTGTCTATGGCGCCCTTCGTCCCGGAGCGCGCGCACGCGATTTCGAGGAAAGCCTCCAGTGGCTCACGGACTACGGAATCGTTCATAAGGTGCCACGTGTTTCCGCTCTAAAGGCGCCGCTCTCGAGCTACGAAGACCTCTCGGGCTTCAAACTGTTCTGCATCGACACCGGCATCCTCGGAGCGCTCTCCGGTCTCTCTCCGGCCATCGTTCTTAACGGATCCGCTGTTTTTACCGAGTTCAAAGGTTCGCTGACCGAACAATACGTCGCGCAGGAGCTTTTGCTCCAGGACAAAACTCCCGCGTATTGGTCCTCTACCTCCGGCAATGCCGAAACCGACTTTGCCATCGACCATGCGGGAACCGTGCTTCCGCTTGAGGTCAAGGCGGCAGAGAACCTTAAAGCGAAGAGCCTGAAAATAGCCTGCGAAAAATTCAAACTCGAGCGTTGCGTGAGGAGCTCCCTGGCGGCATATAGAGACGAGGGCATGCTCATCAATATTCCGCTTTGGGAGATTGGGCAGATCGACAAGCTGGCATAGGCGCTGTGGGGACGCCCCGCAAGGACTGTCCCCAGGCGCCGGCAGAAAAGGAACGTCCCCAGGTGCCGGCTGTTGAGTTGCGGTGGAATAGGGACTGTTTGGTGCCCGAAAGGGCGATTTTAGTCCGTATTTCACCGCAACTTATTTAGAGGGTGCTGAGAGTGGGGGTCCAGGCGATGGTGGGAGTCACGCCGTCGAGAGTCTCGTTGATGGTGGCGGCCATGCCGGCAAGCAGGCTGTTCTCGCTTACGGTGAGCGTGTCGTAGCCGCCGGCTCGCATGAGCTCGCGAATCACCACGGCACCTGCCAAGATCACGCCCGCGCGCTTGGGTTGCACGCCCGGTAACGCGGCGATGCCCGCAGCATCCAGCGCGGACATTCGCTCGATAGCGGTCGAAACCTGCTCCAGCGAAAGCTCGCGCAGGTGCACAAAGCTCGAATCATACGGCTCCAGCTCGTGAACGAGTGCCACGAGCGTGGTGACGGTACCACCCACCGCGACCAGGCGCTCGGCGCGCTCAAAGTCGACAGGCAGGCTCTCAAAATAACCCGCAAACTGTTCGTTTGCCCATGAGCCAGCAGCCGCAAGCTTGCTGTCCGTTGGCGGCAGTGCCGAGAAAAATCGCTCGGTCACGCGACGGCAACCGATGTCCAGCGAGCGCGTTCCCTCCAGAGCAAAGATGCCGCGCTCCGGTGCATAGACACCCGTCGCGAGCTCCGTGGATCCGCCGCCCGAATCGGCAACGATGATGCGCTCGCCGGCAAAGTCGTGCGCCACACCAAAAAACGTCAGGCGTGCCTCGACCTCGCCCGGAATCACCTGCGGCTCAAGCCCCAGACCGCGCAGGCCGTCCAGCAGCAGCGCGGCATTGGACGCATCGCGCGCGGCGCTCGTGCACGTGGTGCAGATGCACGCGGCCCCAAAGGCACGGGCCTCGTCCACAAACATGCGACACGCAGCGAGCACGCGCTCAACGGCCGCCTCGCAAAAGTGTGTCAAAATAAATAATGCTGCCATTGCAACCGTATTGATCTTTCCTAGATTTTCAATTCCTACCAGAATCCAGATAATGATCAATCCTCCGATAATGACTGGCCATACCCAGTTCGCAATATTGAAGATTCCTGCTGCTGCTAATGATCCGTCATAGATCATGATCGCTGTCCATCCAACTAACTGCAGGATATTTAACACTGCAAATAACAAAGCTCCCGTTGATCCAAAACTCATTTTTACCGTTTCCATTGCACTTTTTCTTGTCTTTCCACCGATAAATCCGGCAAAAAACATCATACCACATCCAATGATATGTCCAATGATGATTGCTAATAATCCTGTAGAAAATCCTAAGGATGCGAAATATGTACCTGTTAAAATTTCTGCCAAGGACACTCCGGCTCCAAACCAGATCAGTCCGTTTTCAAAAATTGATGTTCTTCTGCTACCCATTGTCTATGCCTCCTCTTTCCATTCATCTTTTAAATCAAATGCATGATTCATTGGTCCGCTTCCATCTCCAAGATCCAACATATCTGCCAATGCTCTTGAAATATAGTCTTTTGCACGCTGTACAGAAATCTTAAGGTCAAAACCTTTGGCAAGATTTGCTGCGATAGCACTTGAAAGAGTGCATCCTGTTCCATGTGTATTTGGGTTATTGATTCTTTTTCCTTTAAACCAGGAAACTTCTTCTTTTGTATATAAAAGGTCATTTGCATCGTTAATATTATGACCACCTTTTAATAACACTGCGCATCCAAGATCTTCATAGATCGCTTTTGCAGCCGCTACCATGTCTTCTTCTGTGTGAATCTCCATTCCACAAAGAATCTCAGCTTCTGGAATATTCGGTGTAATTACCGTAGCGATCGGTAATAATTCTTTCTTTAATGTATCTACGGCATCTTCTTCTAATAATCGTGATCCGCTTGTTGCTACCATCACTGGGTCAACAACGATATTTTCCGCTTTATAATGCTGTAATCTTTCTGCGATCGTTTTGATCAGTCCGCTTGAGGAAACCATCCCGATCTTGACTGCATCGGGTCTGATGTCTTCAAAAACTGCGTCGATCTGTTTCTTTAAGAATTCTGGATCTGCTTCTAATATTCCTGTTACGCCGGTTGTATTCTGGGCTGTCAGTGCTGTTATCGCACTCATTGCAAATACACCATTCATTGTCATGGTCTTTAAGTCAGCCTGAACTCCAGCGCCTCCACTGGAATCACTTCCAGCGATTGATAATGCTGTTCTCATAAGTATCTCTCCTTTTCTCTCTTATGCATTATTTTTCTATTGCGATCAAAAGTGGTGCTCCCAGTTGACCGCATTGTTTCGTATCATTGTAAATTCTTCCATAATAGGAATCCTTTATCATACGAAAAAAACGGAAAGCTACTGATTTTGTAACTTTCCGTATGTTCGCGACTTATCATCTTCGTTTCCTACGTTGGCATTACCCAAATCAGGTTCAAAGGTCGAAAGTTTTACTTTCCTCTCAGCCTGTTTAACAAGCTCCCTGTTTTTATAACTTAATAAGTATATAGCAAGTTTCTCTAAAAAGCAAGTTCCTATTTTCGTACTTTATTGCTTTTTTTAACTTTTAGCTTATTTTTCTTGCCTTTCTTGGAAATATCGTTAACCCTAACTTTTTCATAATAAATTCTTTCCCCAAAAATAATTTTTAAATCTCTTTTCCTTTTGTCACGATCACATGAATGATAAATGGAATAAACAATGTGATAAATGCTGCATATCCAAGGTACGCATATCCCTGTTTTACAACAGCCAACAATCCAAACTGTGCGATCGCAAATGCTAAAAATGTAAAGATCAGTGTTGCAATGGCATTTCTTACTAAATGTCCATTCTGTCTTTCCTGCTCAGATCTCATACGACGCTCTACTGCATTGACACATCTTGTTACGATTCCAGAGATCATGTTTACCGCCGTTGAAATAGATCCAAGGATGATCAAAACAGAGATGATCGGTGTTAATAATCCTGAAGATACCCCATTTTGTACTAAAACTAACATAGGAACTGTTGCTGTTACAAGGTCTGCTGCGTATGCAACTGCTAATAATCCGATGATGGATAATTCCATTGCAAAGAAATTAAATACAAAAATCTCAATGGCTGCTTTGTTGATCTGCTTCTTATCTGTCACAGGTTCCATATGCTGGTACATAACAGATACAGATGCTAACTGGAAGAAGAAATATAAAACTGCAGAATATAAGGCTGGTCCAAAAGCTCCGCTTTCTCCAGAGATCACAGGCATCTTTCCTGATACTAAGTTAGAGATTGCTGCTGTGATCGCATCCCACTGTACGATGATGTTTGGTACTAATACAAGAACTAATCCGATCAAGATCAATACACTTAAAGTAGATGCACATTTTCTTACGACACTTGTTCCAAAGAGTGCGATCACGAAAATAAATGCCGCTATGATCAATGTACATACCCAGTATGGGATTCCAAATAGCATTTGAAGTGTTGATCCGCCTGTTGCAAATGCTGCAGCGGATGCTGTTCCGATCATGATCAGATAACAGATTTCATATAGATTTGACATGATCGGTCTTGTCTTTCCATATAAACTGTCAGAAAAACTTCTGTAATCATATGTTTTATGTTTGTATGCATAACGCATTCCATACCAGAAAAATAATGCATATAATCCTTGTGTGATCAGTGGCATTAACAGACACCAGATTCCGTAGTTGATAAAATACTGATAAATCTGTGCTCCGGAAGCAAATCCACCTCCGAACTGTGTCGTAAATGCCACGAATGCGATTCCCATGGCAAGAGGCATCTTACTCTTGTCAACTAGTAAACTTTTTTTGCCGCTCATTTTGTCGTCCTCTCTTTTCTCTTAATGTAGTCTAATATTCTAGTTTTCATCGATCTTGATCATTTTTCCTGGATTCAAAATCAGCTTATCATCAAATGCACGTTTAATAGACTTGTATAGTTCGATCATTCTTGGTCCCGCAAATTCCTCTAAGAAATCAAGACGTCCATTTCCGATTCCATGTTCTCCAGATAACTGTCCACCGAGTTTTTTTGATAATGCATATAATTCTGTTAATGATTCATGGGTTGCCTTCTTCCACTCCTCATCGCTCATCTCTGGTCCCCGAAGCATTTCGGTATGAATGTTTCCATCTCCGCAATGACCACATGGCTCTACGCGGATTCCATGTGCAGATGCAATCTTCTTTGCCTGTTTTACATATTCTGCAATCTCTGATCTTGGAACAACAACATCACATTCTTCCTGTGCAACGGAATCTGCCTTCATTCCTTCAAGAATTGCTCCTCGTACTTCCCACACAGATGCCGCACGTTCTGGCGTTCCTGCGATATTACAATCTAAAGCTCCATTTTCTAATGCAGCTTCTGCAGCTGCTTCTACTGCACGATCAAGTTCTTCTTTGCTTGATGCATCATACATAACGATCAATACCGCTTCTCCGTGTTTCACTGGAAACAGTTTATGTAGACTTCTTTCTACAATATCGATCAATTCTCTTTCCAAAAATTCAATCGCTGTTGGAACAAATGGCAGATCTAATACTTTTGGCACCATATCGGCACATTCTTCCAAGCTTCTAAATGGCATAACCAATGTACTTGAACATGTTGGTGCAGGCAATAACTTTAACGTAACTTCTGTCAAAATACATAAGATTCCCTCAGAACCAATCACTAAATCTTTCACATCAAATCCTGTTGTATTCTTTACGACATTGGATGAGAAATTCATGATGGAACCATCTGGCATAACTGCTTCAATACAACGGACAAAGTCTCTTGTAAGACCATATCTTACCGCTTTCATTCCACCTGCGTTGGTAATGACATTTCCACCGATGGAAGCTGTTTTTTCTCCTGGATCTGGTGGGTAGAATAATCCTTCTTCTTTAGCTGCCGCCTGAATATCAATCAACAATGCTCCTGGCTGTGCCGTGATCGTCTGGTTCTTGTGATCCACTGGAAAAATCTTATTCATACGCATCACAGATAACATGATTCCACCGTATTTACAAGTTGCTCCACCTGCAAGTCCTGTTCCAGCCCCACGGCAGACAACTGGAATATTCTGCTCGTAAGCATATTTCATGATTTCTGAAACTTCTTCTTTATTCAATACTTCCACGTATAATTCCGGTGGAAATACTCCATATTCCGGCATCTCGTCTTTGTAATATTCTTTTGCGATCTCATCGCCGACCCATACACGTTCGTTGTCTGTGATTTCAATGATCTTATCAAAATCTTCCTGGGTCATCTTCTTATATGGATATGGCATCTTATTCGTCCCCTTTCTGTTGTTTTACTAATTCTGTCAGATATGGAACGACTTTGTACAGGTCATCTACGATACAATAGTGTGCCACATTGAAAATCTGAGCTTCTGGATCATTGTTGATCGCTACGATGCATTCAGATCCTGTCATACAAGATGTAAACTGAATCGCACCAGAAACTCCACAAGTAATGATCAGTTTTGGACGAACAGTTCTTCCAGATAATCCAACCTGATGTGCTACATCTCCAAAACCATTCTCGATCATCGGTCTTGTAAATGCTAACTGTCCACCTAAAGCTTTGGCTAATTCTTCACACATTTCCACATCTTTTTCATTGCGGACTCCTCGCCCTGCAACAACCAAAACATCTTCATCTTCAATATTCTTTGTTTTCTCGATCACTTCAGATTTTAAGATCTCAATTGGAGATTGTTTCATCTCTTCCTTCACTGAACAGACAATAACCTCTCCTTTTGTGCTCTCAACCTTCTGTGCCGCATCCATAACTCTGTATCTTACAGTTGCAAACTGTGGTCTTGATTTTGTGATAGAAATCTGAGCCATGATATTTCCACCAAATGCTGGACGAATCTGTACCATGTCTGTGTTTGACTTAATATCAAGGGTTGTACAATCAGCTGTTAATCCTGTATGGAATCTTGTTGCCAGTCTTGGGGCTAATGATCTTCCGAGTGCTGTTGCTCCGATCAAGACAGAACTTGGTTTCTGTGCTGCGATACATTCTGCAACAACATCTGTATAACAGTCTGCTCTGAATCCTTCTAAGGATTCATCCTCATATGCAAAGACCTGATCAACTCCATAGTCTAGAAGTTTATGTGCATTCTCAATGGTTCCTGCTCCACCTGCGATCACGCATTTGACTTTAAAGTTTACTTTCGAAGCCATCTTTCTTGCTTCACCGATCAATTCAAATGCAACCGGATGAATGTCTCCACGTTCTTGTTCTACAAAGATCAAAAAATCTTTCCATTTGTCTTTATCAAATGATCCTGCTTTCTGCTCAAAGCTGATCGCTTTTTCCGGACATTGTCTGACACACATTCCACACATTCGGCAAGTGTCCCCGACAACGATCCCATTATCTTCAAAACTTAATGCCCCAAACGGACATTTTTCCACGCATTTACCACATAGACTGCAGCGTTTTGCATCAAATTTTATTAGTTCCATGTCATCTCACCTAAATCACTTTCTTATTCACTAATACGTCAAATAATTGTTTTGTCTTTTCTTTTGCATCTCCATCAAAATAAACCTGCTTTTCTACTTCTGGCGGTGCAAACATTTTCTCTACTGCGGTTGGTGATCCGACAAGTCCATATTTGCTTAAGTTCTGATCTGCCATATCTTCAAATGTCATGATCTTCACTGGGCGGTCTTTGGACTGTTTCTGCAGTAAATAAGATGGTAATCTTGGTACACACATGTCTTTGTCAACTGTGATCAGACATGGATATGGAATCTTTGAAGTCTGTGATACACTGACTAAATCCTGTTTTACCTGAATAGACTCGCTGTCTGCATCTACGATCTCAGACACCCATGCTGCATGTGGGATTCCTAAATGCTCTGCGATCGCTGGCCCAACCTGAGCGGTATCTCCATCGGTTGTCTGCTTTCCACAAATAATAAGATCTATATCTCCGATCGCAGTGATTCCCTGAGATAGTGCATAAGATGTTGCAAGCACGTCTGCTCCTGCAAACTTGCGGTCAGATAAAATGACTGCATCATCTGCTCCCATTGTATACGCATCTCTCATCATCTCCTCAGCCTGTGGAGGTCCCATGGTGAGAACTGTAACACTTCCTCCTACTTTCTCTCTTAATTGTAATGCTGCTTCCAGGGCAAATAAATCATAAGGATTCGTTCTTGTCTCCCCGGATAAACGCTTCATTGCCCCTGTTTCTGGGTCAATGTCAACTTTAGTACCTGCCGGTACCTGTTTCATACATACTAGAATTTTCATTGTTCTGCTACTTCTTTCGTATTATTTGTTACTCTTTCACTTTAGCTGATTAACGTAACACTACTTATTATACGACACCATTTTTTTATTGTCGAGTTAATCATACAAAAAAATAGCATCTGTTGTTTATTTTTTCGTAACAAATGCTATTTTCTTATCTATTTTTTCTTCTATTCGTCATCGTCACCGACGATCACTGGCTCTTTTTCTATCACTTGTTGTGGTTTCATCGCCTGATTCCCAACTGGTGCCAATAATACTTTTCCTGTTCCACGGTATACATTAACCAATCCTTCTCCACTGGCCGCAGAACCAAGCAAAGATTTTCCTGCTCGTTCTACCGTAAAATCAAGACTTCCGCTCCATGCGATTGCCAAGTTTCCGTCAATCTTTACAACATCATCTTCTAATGTGATCTCGACTAATTCTTCTCTTGGACAATCAGATTCTATGCACACAACTCCACTTCCTTTTAATCCAAGATTAAAGAATCCTTCCCCGCCTGCAAATGCAGAAGAAAATGTCTTTCTTCTTACTGCTTTTTGTTTTAACGTAGATTCGCATGCTAAAAACAATCCATCATCCAATACGATGGAATTTCCCCATTCGTCAA
>OLOV01002804.1_pt1 | contig 11396 bp, 8 predicted proteins | sample 1672931 | NCBI WGS metagenome assembly OLOV01 (sample SAMEA3136738, study PRJEB25190) | human gut metagenome | biome: human gut; feature: human-associated habitat; material: faeces | place: Austria | collected 2013
AACACCGGCAAATTTTTTTCTTATATTTGCTATGTTCACTTGAAGCTTTTTGATGTTAGCCTCATTCACCCCTTCGCCCCACACGGCCTTTATCACCTTTTGATACGTCATCATTCGGCCGCTGTTTTCCGCAAGCAGGAGCAGCAGATTGTATTCCGTTTGGGTGAGCCGAACTTCGGATTCGCCTGCAAAAACGCGGCGGGCATCGCAATCGATCGTGAGTGCGCCGATGCAGAGCCTGCCGTCCGTTTCACCTGTTCCGTGCTGTCGCCCGGTGCGGAGAGCGGAACGCATTCGCGCAAGCAGTTCGGCCGAACCGAAAGGCTTTGTAACATAATCATTTGCACCGCCGTCAAGCGCAACAACCTTGTCCGTTTCGTCGCTGCGTGCGGAAAGCACTATTACGGGCACGGCAGAACGGCTGCGTATGAACTCAAGCAGCTGCATTCCGTCCCCGTCGGGCAGCCCGAGGTCAAGAAGAACAAGGTCGGGCGTGTGTGAAAGAAAACAGGGCTTGGCTTCGGCACAGTTTGCAGCTTCAATTACGATATAGCCGGAGGCGTTGAGCAGTGCATTCACATATTTGCGTATGCTCGGCTCATCCTCAACGAGCAAGATTTTGTATTTGTTGTTCATGGGCATTCCGGCGTTGATGAACGGCGCGGGTTTGCGGGGAGACTGCAAAAAAGGCGGCTCCCCGCGACATCGGTCATTGTTGTTTATAAGTTATACGTTATACGTTGATGCTTACGTCGCCTGTTTCGGCGGCGCAATCGGCAATCCGTGCGCGCGCTTCGGCAACGAATTCTTCCACCTGTTCGGGGCAGATTCCGATGAATGCGGCGGGATCGAGCACGGCGGTTATCTCTTCCCTGTCCAACGGGAAGGCGGGATCAAGCGCAAGCCTGTCGAGAAGGTCGCAGTTCAGCCCCTCCTTCATGCGTGCCGTCGCTTCCATGGAGCGGGTGCGGATGACCTCGTGAAGCTCCTGCCTGTCGCCGCCCTTGCGGACCGCACTCATGAGCAGGTTTTCCGTGGCAATGAAGGGAAGATATTCAAGCACGGTTCGTTCGACGATTTTTTCGTTGACGTGGATGCCGGCGGTGACGTTGCGCATAAGCCTGAGCACTGCGTCACAGGCGAGGAAACCCTCCGGAAGTGATATGCGGCGGTTCGCGGAGTCGTCCAAAGTGCGTTCGAACCATTGTGTTGAGGCCGTCATCGGCGCGTTCAGTGCATCCGCCATGATATAGCGCGAAAGCGAACAGATTCGCTCGCAGCGCATGGGGTTGCGCTTGTATGCCATTGCGGAGGAACCGACCTGATTTTTTTCGAACGGTTCTTCAACCTGCCGCAGGTGCTGAAGCAGCCGCATGTCGTTTGCAAACCGATATGCACTTTGTGCAATTGCGGAAAGCACGTTCAGAATGCGGCTGTCGTATTTGCGGGGGTAGGTTTGCCCCGCAACGGGGAAAAGCGTTGAAAAACCGCATTCCTCCGCGATCATTGCATTCAGTTCGCGAACCTTTTGAACGTCGCCGTCAAAAAGTGAGAGGAAACTTGCGTCCGTGCCCGTTGTTCCGCGGCAGCCGTGAAACAGCAGGTTGTCGATAACAAAATTCAGCTCGTCAAGGTCAAGCAGAAAATCCTGCGCCCAAAGGCAGGCACGTTTGCCGACGGTCACAAGCTGAGCGGGCTGAAAATGCGTGTAGCCCAAAGTCGGCATTGCACGGTATTTGTATGCAAAATCGCAAAGTGCGGCAATGACGGAAACAAGCTCGCTGCGGATGTGCAGCAAAGCATCGCGGTAAATCATGATATCCGCATTATCCGTAACATAGCAGCTCGTTGCGCCGAGATGGATGATTCCGGCGGCATCGGGGCAGCTTTCGCCGTAAACATGGATATGCGCCATGACGTCGTGGCGAAGCTTTTTTTCCCATTCCGCAACGGCGGCATAGTCTATTTCGTCATCAACATGCGCTTCAAGCTGCGCCACCTGTTCATCCGTTACCGGAAGACCGAGACGATGCTCCGCGCGGGCAAGCGCAACCCAAAGCCTGCGCCATGTGCCGTAGCGTTTGTCCGGCGAGAAAAGGCGCAGCATGTATTCCGAGGCATATCGGCTCGAAAGGGGGCTTTCGTAAAATTCTTTCATAAATTAATCGTCCTTCAACAGTTTTCGGGCAGTCCTCTTATCGGAGAATTATCTCTTCCCTGCCCGGGCCGACGGAAACATAGCTTATGCGGCAGCCGATTTCGCGTTCGACGTATTCAACGTATTTGCGGGCATTTTCGGGAAGCTCGTCATAGGTGCGGATCTTTGAAATGTCGCAGCCCCAACCCGGAAGTTTAACATAAATGGGCTTTGCCCTGCCGAGTTTCGAAGGGAAGGGGAACGTGCGGGTCACTTCACCGTCGCATTCGTATGCGGCGCAAACGGGGATGGAATCCATGTAGGAAAGGATGTCGAGCTTTGTGAGCGCGACTTCCGTTGCACCCTGCATCTGAACGCCGTACCGCGTTGCAACAAGGTCGATGGGGCCGACTCTGCGGGGGCGTCCCGTTGCGGCGCCGTATTCACCGCCCTCTTTACGCAGCCTTTCGGCCTCTTCTCCGAACCATTCGGCGGTGAAAGGACCTTCGCCGACGCAGGTGGAATATGCTTTCACAACGCCGATGACGCGGTTCACGGGAATGTCCGGCGCACCGGAGCCGATGGGAGCGTATGCCGCAAGGGGAGAGCTTGAGGAGGTGTAAGGATAGATGCCGAAATCAATGTCGCGCAGAACGCCGAGTTGGGCTTCGTAAAGGATCTTTTTGCCCTCGTGAGCTGCTTTGCGCAGGTATGCGCTCGTGTCGCCGATATAGGGCTTGAGAATCTCGCCGTAGGTATCGAGGTATTCAACCATGCTTTCAAGGGAGAAGGGTTCGCCGCCGTATATGCGGGTTATCTGAAGGTTTTTGAATTCAAGAACATCCGAAAGGTGACTGACAAGGTATTCCCTGTCGAACAATTCACCGAGCATAATGCCCTTTTTCATGTATTTGTCGCCGTAAACGGGGGCAATGCCGCGCTTTGTCGAACCGTAGGGTTTGTCGGAAAGGCGTGCTTCTTCAAGCCCGTCCAATGCAACATGATAGGGCATAACAATGATGGCACGGGAGCTTATCATAAGGTTTTCCGGGGAGATATAGACGCCTGCATCGTGCAGCTTTTCGATTTCGCCGCAGAGGTGGCGGATGTCGACAACGGTGCCGTTGCCGAGAATATTCATCTTTTCACGGCGGAAAATGCCGGAAGGCAAAAGATTCAGCGCAAATGTGCCGTAGTCGTTTTTGATGGTGTGTCCTGCATTGTTGCCGCCCTGGTAACGAACAACAATGTCATATTCTTCCGCAACGAGGTCAACCATTCGGCCCTTGCCCTCATCGCCCCAGTTGATGCCCACGATGGCGCATGTTTTCATAATCTGTACTCTCCTTTTTGTATAAAGCCGGAGCTTTTTGCAAAGCCGAAGCTTTGCTCCGGTTTCGTAAACGGAATCGAATGCTGCATTGCGGGCGCAGCATTTTGTTTTGCGGTCGATTCGGGTAAAAATCGCGCCGAAAGTGCCGGCTGACCGCGCTTTTGAACCCCTCGCTTTCAGAGCCTCTCCGTTGAGATTGAGAATGAGATTGAGAAGATTCCCTCCGCAGAGGTTTTTACGAAAAGACTGCCGCAGCGGAGTTTTGCTTTACCCGTACAATAATAACATTATATTCCGTTTATTGCAAGCGCGAATGCGGGGGGCGCGGTTTTATCGGAAAACAAAAAACCATGCAAATAAAGCAAAAACGAACGGATAAAAATATATCGGGCAACATATTTGATATATCTGCAAAAAAGCCTTGAAATTGCAGGTAAAAATCTGTTACCATGAACCCATGAAACAACGGAGGTGGGCAGCATGAAACGTGTTGCGGTCATCATGGGGAGCGACAGCGACCTGCCGGTTGTGTCCGGCTGCGCGGCAAAGCTCGATGAACTCGGAATAAACTATGAAATGCGCGTTATGTCCGCGCACAGAACCCCGGCGGATGTTGCGGAATTCGCACAAAACGCCTATAAACGTGATTTCGGCGTTATTATCGCCGCAGCGGGCAAGGCGGCGCATCTTGCGGGCTTTATTGCCGCAAACACAACTCTGCCCGTTATCGGCATACCCATCAAAGCTTCAACGTTTGACGGGCTGGATGCCCTGCTTGCAACGGTGCAGATGCCCTCGGGCGTGCCCGTGGCAACGGTTGCCGTCGACGGTGCGGCCAACGCCGCGATACTTGCGGCTCAAATGCTTTCGCTTGCGGAACCCGCACTTCACGAAAAACTTGACGCAATGAGAATAAAAATGGCGGAGGATGTCCGCAAAAAGGATGCTGCATTGCAGCACAGAGATTAACAATAAACAAAGATAGCCGCAGCCCGTAATGATGCGGCTATCAAACTTTTTTTCGGGGACTGCGGTGCGAACGGCACTTTCAAAAAACGGTGCCGCTCCGACTGCGGAACCGAACGGCGAAACGCAAACAACAAAAATAACAAACAAGGCAAACGGATACCGAAAAGGAGGAACAAAAATGAAAAAGACTCAGCAGCTCTACGAAGGCAAGGCAAAGAAGGTTTACGCAACCGATGTCGAAGGTATTTATATCGTTGACTATAAGGACGATGCAACCGCATTTAACGGCGAAAAGAAGGGCACAATCGCGGGCAAGGGCGTTATCAACAACCGCGTTACGAACTATCTCATGAAAATGCTTGAAGAAAAAGGCATTCCGACTCATTTTGTCGAACAGCTTTCCGACAGGGAAACGGCGGTCAAAGCCGTCCGCATCGTTCCTCTTGAGGTTATTGTCCGCAACGTTGCGGCGGGTTCGCTTGCAAAACGCATAGGTTTCCCCGAAGGCACGAAACTCAAAAGCACCGTTCTCGAACTTTGCTACAAGGACGATGCATTGGGCGATCCCATGATTAACGACAGCCATGTTTTTGCAATGGGTCTCTGCACGCCGGAGGAGCTTGAAACGATAAAAAAATACGCTCTGAAAATCAACGAAATTTTGACCGCATTCTTTGCGGAAGTCAACATCGAGCTTATCGATTTCAAACTTGAATTCGGAAGACTGAGCGACGGCACAATTGTGCTTGCGGACGAGATTTCGCCGGATACCTGCCGTTTCTGGGACAGCAAAACCCACGAAAAACTGGATAAGGATCGTTTCCGCCGCGACCTCGGCAATGTTGAAGGCGCATATCACGAGATCCTGCACCGCCTGATGGGCGAGTAAGCTTTTGTGCGAAACTCGGAGAATTAACAGAATGATTTATCTGGATTGAGAACAGCAAAATGGATATTTTGGAAAGCATAACCGAACACGAAACAACCTTTGAACATATCGGCGAGGAATGCGGCGTTGTGGGCATTGCCGCTTCAAAACGCGAAAACGTTGCCGCGCTTGCATATTATGCACTCTATGCTTTGCAGCACCGCGGGCAGCAGAGCGCAGGCATTGCCGTCAACGACGACGGCGTTATAAACGCGCACTGCGATGAGGGGCTTGTCAACGAGGTATTTGACGGAAATTCGCTTGCAAAACTCGGAATGGGAAGCATGGCGGTCGGGCATGTCCGCTATTCCACAACCGGCTACGAAAAGCGCATCAACTGCCAGCCCCTTGTGGTGAACCACATAAAGGGCACGATGGCGATAGCACACAACGGAAACCTTGTCAACGATGCCGAACTGCGTGAGGAACTGGAGCTTGCGGGTTCTATTTTCCACACAACGACCGACACGGAAGTCATTGCATACACAATTACCAAAGAACGGCTGACGGCTGATTCCATTGAGGAGGCCGTATCGCGCGCAATGGACAGGATAAAGGGTGCCTATTCACTCGTTATCATGTCGCCCAAAAAACTCATTGCCGCACGCGATCCGCACGGGTTCCGTCCGCTCTGCATCGGAGAACTGTCCGAAGGCGGTTACTGCTTTGCTTCCGAAACATGCGCGCTTGATGCAATGGGAGCGAAATTCCTGCGCGATGTTGAACCGGGCGAGATAGTTGTTGTTGAAAACGACGAGCTTCGCAGCCTGCGCAGCCACTGCGAAAAAGTCAAGCCTGCGCTCTGCGTGTTTGAATACATCTATTTTGCGCGTCCCGACAGCGTTATTGACGGCTGTTCGGTGCATCTTGCGCGTCAGCGCGCAGGTTCGTTCCTTGCGCTTGAACATCCCGTGCAGGCGGATGTTGTTATCGGCGTTCCCGATTCCGGGCTTGACGCCGCGATCGGCTTTTCAAGGCAGTCCGGCATTCCCTACGGCATAGGCTTTATCAAAAACAAATATATCGGCAGGACCTTCATTCAGCCGAAACAGAACGAGCGTGAAAAACTCGTTCGGATCAAGCTCAACCCCGTATCCGCAACTGTCAGCGGCAAGCGCGTTGTGCTTATCGATGATTCCATCGTTCGCGGAACAACAATCAAGCGCATCGTCCGCCTTCTGCGTGAAGCGGGTGCAACGGAGGTGCATGTGCGTTCCGCCGCGCCGAAATTCCTGTTCCCCTGCTATTTCGGCACGGATGTTCCCTCGCGGGAGGAGCTGATTGCAAACAAATACAACGATGAGGAACTTGTTCGCGAACTCGGGCTCGATTCCCTCGGCTTCCTGAGCGTTGAGAACGCAAGGCTGCTTGCCGGCAACGGCAAAACGGATTATTGTGTCGGCTGCTTCACGGGCGAATATCCCTGCGAGCCGCCCAAACGCCGCTATGTCAACAAATATGCGCGCAAGCTCAGCGAAAAATCCGATATGCCGCAGCCGAAAGAGTAACCGAACAGAAAAACCGCGGCTCTGACGGGCCGCGAACGCAATCGAAACCACCGAACAAAATAAACCAAACGGATTTATCAGATCGAAAGGAAGAACATAAATGGCAAACAACAACAGCAGGAGCGAAAGCTACGAAAAAGCGGGCGTTGATATTACTGCGGGCTATCGCGCCGTTGAACTGATGAAAAAACACATTTCGCGCACGATCACGCCCGGTGCAATGCCCTCCATCGGCAATTTCGGCGGCCTGTTTGCACCGGATCTTGCAGGCATGAGCGAACCCATCCTTGTCAGCGGTACGGACGGCGTGGGAACGAAACTTAAGCTCGCCTTTTTGAGCGACAAACATAACACCGTCGGCATCGACTGCGTTGCAATGTGTGTGAACGACATCATCTGCTGCGGTGCAAAGCCTCTGTTTTTCCTTGACTATATCGCACTCGGCAAAAACATTCCCGAAAAAGTCGCCTCCGTTGTTGAGGGCGTTGCGGAGGGCTGCGTGCAGTCCGGCTGCGCACTTATCGGCGGCGAAACGGCCGAAATGCCCGGTTTCTACCCTGCGGACGAATATGACCTTGCAGGGTTTGCCGTCGGCATCGTGGACAGGAGCAAGGTGTTCGACATTGAAACGCAGCGTCCCGGAGATGTTATCATTGCGCTGCCGTCAAGCGGGGTTCATTCCAACGGCTTTTCCCTTGTGCGCAAGGTTTTCAATCTCAATTCAAACAATGCCGCGCTTGGAACCTACGTTGAATCCCTCGGAAAAACTCTTGGCGAAGCTTTGCTTGAGCCCACAAGGATTTACGTTAAACCCGTGCTGGAGCTTGCAAAGGAAGTCCGCATAAAGGGCTGTGCACATATCACCGGCGGCGGCTTCTATGAGAATATCCCGCGCTGCCTCAAAAAGGGCATTGCGGCAAGAATAAACAAAAACGCACTGCGCATTCATCCGCTTTTTGACCTTATCGCGTCAACGGGAGATATCCCCGAAAGGGACATGTTCAACACCTTCAACATGGGCGTCGGCATGTGCCTCATCGTTTCACGCGAGGATGCGGATCGTGCGCTTGAAATTCTCCGCGCAAACGGCGAGGAGGCTTACATCTGCGGCGACACCGTGCTCGGCGAAGGTATTGAGATATGCTGACGGGCGGAGAGTTTTCCGCCGCGATCGGCAAAAGCGGCAGCTGCGGCGGGGCCGAAGCTCCCCGCCGTCCGCGCGCTGCCGTGTTCGTTTCCGGAGGGGGAACGAACCTTCAGGCTTTGCTCGACAAGCGCGGTTCGGTTATAAAAAGCGGCGATATTGCGCTTGTTGTTTCCAACAAGCCGGATGCATTCGCACTTCAGCGGGCAAAAAATGCGGGCATTGAAGCGGTTTATCTGCCTCAAAACAGGCAGGACCCCGCACTGTTCGAAACGGCGGCGCGGAAACTGCTTAAAGAGCGCGAAATCGATGTTGTCGTGCTTGCGGGCTTTCTTGCAATACTGAGTGCGGATTTTACCGAAAGTTACGACAGGCGCATCATCAACGTGCATCCGTCGCTCATTCCGTCCTTCTGCGGAAAGGGGTACTACGGTCTGCGCGTGCACGAGGCTGCGCTTGCATACGGCGTGAAGGTCACGGGTGCAACGGTACACTATGTAAATGCGGTTGCTGACGGCGGCGAGATAATCATGCAGAAAGCCGTTGATGTGCTTCCGGGCGACACTCCGGAAACCTTGCAGCGGCGCGTTATGGAACAGGCGGAATGGGAATTGCTGCCCCTTGCGCTTGAACAGGTGTTTTTATCAATAAAATCAACAGAACAGTGAAACAAACAGCGAACAAACGAGTCGGAATCGAAGTGCGAAAGGCGGAATAAATGAAAAATATAAAAGAATACCTGAACGGCAATACCTATCCCGGACGCGGTGTGCTTATCGGAAAAAATGCGGACAACACACATTATGTGACCGCATACTTCATCATGGGCAGAAGCGAGAACAGCCGCAACCGCATATTTGAACCGACCGAGGACGGCATCAGAACGCGGGCGTTCGACGAAAAAAAGCTGACAGACCCTTCGCTTATCATCTATTCCCCCGTGCGGAAGGTCAACGGCTGCACCGTTGTTACCAACGGCGACCAGACGGACACCGTTGCCTGCGAAATTGCGGAGGGCGGAAGCTTTGAATCCGCACTGCGCAAAAGGAGCTTTGAACCTGATGCTCCGAATTTTACCCCGCGCATCAGCGGCATTCTTTACCCCGAAACAGGCGAATACACCCTCAGCATACTGAAGGCGGAAACACCCGACGGCGCACGCTGCCGCAGGAATTTTTACAATTACGAACCCGAAGCGGGTACGGCACATCTTATCCACACATATGAGCATGACGGCTCGCCGCTGCCCTCGTTCTGCGGTGAACCGGTGCGCATTGCGCTGAACGCGCCCGATGCAGAGACCCTTGCCGAAGAAATTTGGGCAGGTCTTGATGAAAACAACCGTGTTTCGCTCTTTGTGCGCTTTATCGGCTGCGCGGACGGCGCGGAGGACACATTCATCATCAACCGGCACACCCGCTGAGCTTTGTGCGGCTTTGCAAAAAAACGGAGCCGGTCAACGTCAATTTAAGTTACCCTGACCGACTGTAAGAACTGAAACAAACAATAACCGAATAAAACCGAACATACTAACGGAGGCAAACATGCGATACGAACTTAAATACGGCTGCAATCCCAATCAGAAACCCGCTGCAATTTCAATTGACGGCGAACTGCCGATTGCCGTTTTGAACGGCAGGGCGGGCTATATCAACCTTCTTGACGCACTCAACGGGTGGCAGCTCGTCAGAGAACTTCGCACCGCAACGGGACTTCCTGCGGCGGCATCGTTCAAACACGTCAGCCCGGCAGGTGCGGCCGTCGGCCTTCCGCTGAACGAGACGCTTCGCAAAATGTATTTTGTTGATGAAACAACAGAGCTTTCCCCCCTTGCCTGTGCCTATATTCGCGCAAGAGGTGCGGACAGAATGAGCTCCTTCGGAGATTTTATCGCCGTCAGCGACAAGGTCGATGTTTCGCTTGCAAAAGTTTTGAAGCATGAAGTTTCGGACGGCATTATTGCTCCGGATTACGATGAGGATGCGTTTGAGATCCTTTCCGCAAAGAAAAAGGGTGCATACACGGTTATTAAAATCGACGAAAACTATGTTCCCGCTCCCATTGAAACGCGCACGGTGTTCGGCATAACATTCGAACAGGGGCGCAACGATTCAACGATTGACGAAAGACTGCTTTCAAATATCGTGACCGAAAACAAAAACCTGCCCGAAAGTGCGAAACGCGACCTTGTTATTGCGCTTATCACGCTTAAATACACCCAGTCCAACTCCGTTTGCTATGTTGAAAACGGACAAACGATCGGAGTGGGCGCGGGGCAGCAATCCCGCATTCACTGCACACGCCTTGCGGGCAATAAAGCCGACCTTTGGCACCTGCGCTCGCATCCTTCCGTGCTGAACCTGCCGTTCCGTGCGGATATTCCGCGCCCCAACCGCGATAATGCAATTGATTTGTATTTAAACGAGGATGAGTGCGGAGACGTGCTTGACGACGGAAATTGGCAGAATTTCTTCACCCGCCGCCCCGAGCCGATGACAAAGGAACAGAAGCGGGAATGGCTGAGCAGGTTCGGCGAAACCGCACTTGCAAGCGATGCGTTCTTCCCGTTCGGCGATAATATCGAGCGTGCTTTCCGCAGCGGCGTTGCCTATATTGCTCAGCCCGGCGGTTCGGTGCGCGATGATGCCGTTATTGAGGCATGCAACAAACACGGCATGGTCATGGCTTTTACCGGACTGCGCCTTTTCCACCATTGATTTTTAACGGAGCGGTTTATTCGGATATTCGGATATTCGGATCTGTTCGGCACTCGGCAGTATGCCGGGCGAACGGAAAAGAACGGTCAATTAAGCGGACATAGCAATTAAGCGGACATAGACGAAAAGGATTTCCCGATGCAGGTGCGGAACATGCGGAAGGGACGGAACAAGGAACGGAATTAAGAGTAAAAAATGCAGATAACAAAGGATAAACTCAATATTGCCGTCATAGGCGGCGGCGGACGCGAACATGCGATAATCAGGCGGCTTGCTCAAAGCCGCAGAGCGGGAAAGATATATGCACTTCCCGGAAACGGCGGAATTTCCCGCGAACATGCGGGCAGCGATTCATGCCCGGTGACCTGCACGGGCATTGCCGCAACGGATTTGGAAAAAATTGTGGATTTTGTGCTGAACAACGAAATTGACTTTGCTGCCGTGATTCCGGACGACCCTCTCGTTATGGGGCTCTGCGACATGCTGCGCGAAAAGGGCATTCCCTGCTTCGGCCCGAGCAAGGCTGCGGCAATAATCGAGGGCAGCAAGGCTTTTTCAAAGGAACTCATGAAGAAATACGGCATTCCGACAGCCGAATACAAGGTCTTTTCGGATGCCGATGCGGCGGCAGAATATGCGGCGCACCACAGCCTTCCCGTC
>OLOV01002807.1_pt1 | contig 11386 bp, 7 predicted proteins | sample 1672931 | NCBI WGS metagenome assembly OLOV01 (sample SAMEA3136738, study PRJEB25190) | human gut metagenome | biome: human gut; feature: human-associated habitat; material: faeces | place: Austria | collected 2013
TGTGCCGGCGACGGCATGGGAGGATAGGCAGCTGCCGGATCCCAAAGAAACAGTCGAAAGACTGTTTCTTTTTTTGTTCCTGTTTTTATTTGCATTTTGACTATCATTTAAAAGGCGCTACGCAAAAAATATACACGCATTTTTGCTTGACTTCAGAACGTTCGAATGCTATTATGTGTATACCGAAAATCGAAGAGAGGCATGTATTTAATGGAGAAAAGAAAATATGCAGAGAGAACTGTTCTTTGGAAAGTAATTCCCGGTTTTGTTATCGTTTTGCTCATCGGCTGCATTGTTTACCTTTGCGCTGCCGTGAAATCAAACACTGCCGCACGCATGGATTCAATGCGGTACAGGATTTTGTTTGATCGAGAGTGCACGGGCAGCGAAATTGTTAAGGCTGCGGAAGAGCGCGATTATGATATCATTGTGCTGACAGGCGAACAGGCGGAAGAAGCAGGCGAGGCTATTGCGCCGTTTGTTACCGAGAACTGCCTTGTTGTGTTTGAAAACATGACGCTTGAACAGGTCCAAAAGGCAACCGGGCTTGCCGAAGGGTTTTCGGATGAGAAAAGCAGCAGGAACGCAAGCATCGGCCTGATGATGAAGGGCGGCGCGCTCCGGCTGTGCGGCTTTGAAACCAAAAACGGAATTATTGATAAGCTGACAAACGCAAGCGCTGCGGATGCGGCGGCTGATATGCTCAGCAATAATAAGTAAGAACTCGATTATGACTTGAAGCTTATGCTTCCAAACTGAAAGTGAAACGCAGCACGGCGGGGTTTCCCCTGCCGTGCTTTTTGCTGCAAAGTTTTCCGCAAGTTATATTTATTTGAGGAAATTATGAACCGTACCGAAAAATGTTAATTTGCCGCCTTTTTTCAGAAAAAGAAACAATCGGATACTTTTCGAATGTTGTTGACAGCCTCTGAATACTGTGTTAAAATCTAAATGATTAGAGCGCAATTTAAATTATTATTTAAATCATACTCTAAGGAATAGTTTTTGCAAACAGACGATTCGGACTCGACTGCGGTCGCGGTATGAATGACGGAAACGGTGCAGCGCATTCTCCGAAATCCGATGCTTGAGCTTGTGAACGATATCAGCGCTGTTCACTCGAATTGCGTGATATAAAAAAATCATTCAGGAGGCATTATGAAAGGAACGAATTTCAGAAGAATACTCTGTATTCTCATTGCAGCGATGCTTTGCATCGGGCTTTTGCCCATCGGTGCTGCGGCGGACAGTTATGCGGCAGCAGCTGAACTTCGCAGTATGCAGAAGGTTCGTCGTGAAATTGACGGCGAGCTCTTTGAACTCGAAAGCGAACTTGACTCCGACCTGTCCGCTGTTGAAACGGTTGACAGCCTGTTCGAATATCTTGACGGAGATTCACGAATCAAGAGCATCAACCGGCAGAACGGAACAACTTTCGGCTACACTCTGAAATCCGGAATGACCGTTGTGTATGATTACAATATCGTTCACGGCATCAGAGAAGGTTCCGAACCTGTTAAAATCGAGCTTTCCCCTGCGGAAGAGGTTCGCGGTATTTTGGATGACGGTGCGGTCACGGCCTCAAACAGGAATGTTGCCGTTTATGCGCCCTATTTGGGAATTGATGAGGGTGTCGGCACTTACTATTCGGAAACCTTCGCTCCCGTGATCAGCAGTTACACGGGCGGAACTTTGACCGTGTACGGAGGCAACGAATGTGATGTTACCGATTTGACAGAGATGTATAAATACGGCGTGATCATGTTTGACTCGCACGGTTTGGAATATGACGGGCTGAGCTATATTGCGATTCACAATGAAAACGGTGTCACGGCAAGCGATTACAGCAACGGCTGGGTTGTGGAACTTGCCGGCGGCGGCATTGCCGTGAATTATCTCTATCTGAATCACTATGCAACCGCAACCATGCCGGGCAGCTATGTGCATCTTGCAACATGCAGCGGCGGCAAGGACGGCAATCTGCTGAACTATTTCACTTCACACGGTGCTTCCGTTGCTTTGGGTTATGATGAAACCGTGACCGTTGCATATGATGTTTACATCTTCCAAGATATTTTGAACTCCATGCGCGGATTGGGCGTGTCCGAATGCTACAATATCGGGCAGGCACTTGACTATGCGAAGAGCCGCCGCGGTGAATACGATCCTTATTATTATGAGGATGAGGGTATATACACCCATCCCGTACTTGCGGGCAACAGGAACTGGTACTTCCCTCCGCTTTACACGGTGAACTTCATTGTTGAGGGGCAGACTGCGGCGTTTGAATCCTTTACGGTAACAAAGAACACGGTGTTGAATCTCAGCGACTTCCCGACGCCGCCGACGATTCCGGGGAAAAACTTTTCTCATTGGAGGGGTCCGAACGGAGAGACCGTTACCGGAAGCCTGACAATAACAGCCAACACAAATATAATTGCTTCATACACCGTTCCGACCTGCACCGTGCAATGGGTGGACGGCGCGACAGAACAGGTGCTGAAAACTCTGAATATGCCCATCGGAGATACCGTTATGGCAGAGGCTTTTCCCGAGCCGCCGGAGCATGAAGGCAAAACGTTTGAATATTGGTCGGTTAACGGTTCCGAATTTTTCGGCAGCAGTTACTATCTTACGGGTGATACGACTTTCCGCGCAGAATACAGCAACGAAGTCTACACGGTAAGCTTTTATTCGGGAATCACCGGCGAACTCATCGGAACACGCACCGCAGAATACGGCACGGAAATTCCACTGTCCGAATTTCCGAAAGCTCCCGATGCAGTCGGATACAATTTTGCCGAATGGCAGTATGCGGACGGAAGCGCCGTTTCGGGAAGCATCAATGTTACGGAAAATACAAGCTGCTATGCGGCTTATGAAGCGAAAATGTACACGGTCAAGTTCTGGGATGATCACACCGACGTCATTCTTCGTACCGATACTGTGCCTTACGGAACAGTGATCAAGGCGGAAGATTTCCCCGAACACATTGAACATGAAGGCTATGATTTTAAGGGATGGTACGGCTACGGCGAGTTCCTTGACGAAGTTACGGTCGTGTCAAACGTTATAATCTACGCCACCTATGAGCAGCACCCTTATACGGTCACGTTCGTTGACGGTTACACCGGTGAAACGCTGCAATCCGTAACCGTGCTCTATGACAACGGCCTTTACAGCGACGAATTCCCCGTTCCGCCCGTTCATGAGAATGCGGACTTTGTCGGCTGGTATGTTGAAGGGACCCTGTTTGAAGGCTCCTATCTCAGAGTGTTGGGGGACATGACGGTTACAGCGGTTTACAGCGGGTTCGAAACGCATACGATCACGCTTGTTGACAGCGATACCGGCGAAACATATGAGACTTACGAAGTTCGAACCGGAACGGAAGTTGACCTTGCGGATCTGCCCATGCCGCCCTATCGTGAGGGAATGGTGTTTGTGGGCTGGCTTGTAAACGGCGAGCTGATGGAGTCGGGGACCGTTATCGTAAACGAGGATATGGTCATTACGGCGGTATTGAGGAAAGAGACTTTTACCGTGAGATTCTATGATACCATGGCTGACAGCTTTTTTGTGACCATGGAGGATGTTGAGTACGGCACGGTGCTGAGAGTCAGCGATTTTCCCGCGCCGCCCGTTCACGAGGGAATGGAGTTCGCAGGCTGGGATTACAACGGACGCATAATAACCGAAGAAACCGTAACGATTACCCAGCCCATGGTTTTTGCGGCGGTTTACGCTCCGCGCACATGCAATTTGACGGTGATTGACGATTACACGGGAGAAACGCTGCTTGATACCCCTGTCAGTGTCGGCTTCAGCTTGGAAGTCAGCGAAATACCCGTTCCGACCCATGAGGGTATGGTATTTGTGGGTTGGTTCATCAACGGGGAGCTTGTCACGGATGAGATAATCACCGTTGAGGAGGACACGGTTATTCTCGCGGTTTTCGAACCCGAAGCCCCCGTTATCGGCGATATTAACGGCGACGGCACGATTGGAATTGACGACGCGCTTATGCTTATGCGCTATGCAATAGGAACGGAAGGCCTCACCGATGAGCAGGCTGCACGTGCGGATCTTAACGGCGACGGAGCGGTTGACGTTTTCGATGCTCTGCTGGCTCTGAGAGCGGCACTTAACGGTGAACAGCCGCCGTGCATAAAACCGCAGAACACGGCGGGCAAGGCGGAGGCATAATAAATCCTAAGAAGAATAACGTTTTGCACTAAAGCGAACGGCGCGGCAGGAATAAAATTTCCCGCCGCGCTTTATGTTAACTCGTCCGTTGAGTCGTTTTATTAATGTTAAATCAAATATATTGGGGTTTGCAGTGCATATGCACTTGACTATTTGCGCTTAAAAATGTATTATACGACTGTAAAATGCGGCACACAATGTTTCTTTGTGTGCTTGGGTTATGTAAGGACACTTTATCATAATAATGAGAGGTCACAGTGATGGATAAAAAGACTCTTGTTATCGGCGTTATCGGCGCCGATGTTCACGCGGTCGGCAACAAGATCCTGTATCATGCATTCACCGATGCGGGTTTCAATGTTGTCAATCTCGGCGTTATGGTTTCTCAGGAAGAATTCATCAACGCCGCAATTGAAACGAACGCCGATGCAATCGTCATCTCCTCACTCTATGGTCAGGGTGAGCTGGATTGCCGCGGTATGCGTGAAAAATGCGATGAGGCAGGTTTGGAAAACATCCTGCTCTATGTGGGCGGCAATATCGTTATCGGCAAACAGCCGTTTGACGAGGTTGAAAAGCGTTTTAAAGAGATGGGCTTCGATCGCTCCTTCCCGCCGGGAACCCCGCCGGAAGTTGACATCGAGGCATTGAAACAGGACCTGCACGTTGAGGAATAACCTGCGGCTCTGATTGTTTACTGATTACGATTGCAAAGCGGGGAAAAAACATGAAACCTGTTCTTTTGATCGATTTCGGGAGCACATACACAAAGGTCACCGCGGCGGATGTTGATGAATGCAGGCTGCTGGGCACGGCAAATGCCTACACGACCGTTCAGTCGGACATTAACAACGGACTTTCCGACGCGCTTTCAAAGCTTGAAAAAGTGACCGGAAAACTTGATTTTTGCGAACGCTACGCCGCCAGCAGCGCGGCGGGCGGTCTTCGTATGCTTGCAAGCGGGCTTGTTCCGGAACTGACGGCGGAAGCCGCAAAATGTGCAAGCCTCGGTGCGGGCGCAAAGGTGCTGAAGACCTACGCCTTCCAGCTCAATGAGGATGATGCGGACGAGATAAAGGCGATAAATCCGGATATTTTCCTGCTTGTCGGCGGCACGGACGGCGGCAATACCGACTGCATTCTGCATAATGCGCACGTGCTTGCGGATATAGGCGGAGATTTTCCCGTCATCCTTGCGGGCAACCGAAATGCCGTGCGGCAGTGCGAGCGCATTCTCGACGGGCGCGAAGTGCATATTTGCGAAAATGTTATGCCGAAATTCGGCACGCTTAACATTGAACCGACCCAGAAAGAGATTCGCGAAGTTTTCCTTAAAAGAATCGTGCAGGCAAAGGGACTTACCAAGGCGAGCGAACTTATTTCCGGCATTATGATGCCGACGCCTTCCGCAGTCATGGCGGCAATGAAGCTGCTTGCGGAGGGAACGGATAATTCCCGCGGGCTTGGGGAACTTGTTGCCGTTGATGTCGGCGGCGCAACAACGGATGTTTATTCCGTTGCAAACGGAATGCCGACCGACCCGCGAACCATGCTCAAGGGTTTGCCCGAGCCGTATATCAAGCGCACGGTTGAGGGCGATATCGGCATGAGATACAGCATTCGCGGAATTGTGGATGCGGCGGGAATAAAAACGATTGCAGAGCTTGCAGGCGTGAGCGAGGCGCGTGCGGAGGAAATCATCAGTATGTTTGCCGCAAACACAGATCTTTTGCCGACGGACGATGAAACCGAACGGTTGGACGAAGCTCTTGCATGCATGGCGGTGCGCACGGCGGTGACAAGACATGCGGGCCGCATCGAAGAAGCGTATTCAATGATGGGCACGACCTATGTTCAAACCGGCAAGGATCTGCGTAAAGTGCAGAAGCTCGTTGTCACGGGCGGCTCACTGATTCACACAACAAACACGGCAAAGATCGCGTCATTTGCGCTCTATGACCAAAAGGATCCGACATCGCTGAGGCCGCTCAGGGCGGATGTGCTTGTCGACAGAAAATACATTATCGCCGCAATGGGTCTGCTTTCCGAAAAATATCCGGAACAGGCGTTGAGCATAATGAAACAAGAACTATGCAGAGCCTGACGAAAACAGGTTCGATGCCGAACCTGCCTTCAGGCGATTTCCCAATAAAAGAGGAGCATTTAAACAATGAACAACCCCAATATCAAAAACAAGCGCATTCCCGATGACGAATTCAACGCGATCCGTGCCGACGTGCTCAAGCAGTGGCCGACCGGCAGGGAAGTTGATCTTAAAGAAGCCATCGAATACCACAAGGCCATGCCCGCCCACAAAGTTTTTTCAAAAAAACTTGTTGAAGCAAAGGAAAAGGGTATCACTTTGATTCAGCCGCGTGCGGGCGTTGCGCTGATTCCCGAACATATCAAGCTGTTGACTTATCTTCAGGATAACGGCGAAGCCGATCTGCTTCCGACAACCATTGACAGCTACACCCGTCAGAACCGCTATGAAGAAGCCGAAAACGGCATAAAGGAGTCCCAGCGGCTCGGCCGTTCCCTGCTTAACGGCTTTCCCGCCGTCAATCACGGCGTCGCGGGCTGCCGTATGCTCATTGAAGCATTGAACACTCCCATTCAGGTGCGCCACGGCACACCCGATGCGCGCCTTTTGACCGAAATTGCCTATGCGGGCGGTTTCACAAGCTATGAAGGCGGCGGAATTTCCTATAACCTGCCCTATGCAAAGAGCGTCCCGATGGAGGAGACGATCCGTGATTGGCAGTATGTTGACAGGCTTACGGGCATCTACGAAGAAGCGGGTGTTTCCATCAACCGTGAACCCTACGGTCCGCTTACGGGAACTCTTGTTCCGCCCTGCGTATCCCATGCGGTTGCGATTATTGAGGCTTTGCTTGCAGCAGAGCAGGGAGTTCGCAATATTACCGTCGGCTACGGCCAATGCGGCAACCTTGTTCAGGATGTTGCGGCGATCCGCACCCTTGAAGAGCTGACAAACGAATACATGCATAAATACGGCTATGATGATGTTATCATAACCACGGTTTTCCATCAGTGGATGGGCGGTTTCCCGCAGGACGAAGCGAAGGCATTCGGCGTTATTTCCTGGGGCAGTGCAACCGCTGCACTCTCAAAGGCAACAAAAGTCATCGTCAAAACTCCGCACGAGGCGGCGGGCGTTCCCACAATGGAAGCAAACGCACAGGGTCTGCGCTGCACAAAGCAGGTCATCAGCATGCTTTCCGACCAGGTTTGCACCGCAGCCAACCTTGAGGAAGAAAAAGATATTATCCGCAGAGAGACGCGCTGCATTGTCGATAAGTGCTTCGAACTGGGCGAAGGCGACATCGCGATAGGTTCCGTTCGCGCTGTGCTTGCGGGCGTTCTTGATATTCCGTTTGCGCCTTCCCGCTACAATGCGGGCAAAATGCTTCCCGCACGCGATAACGACGGCGCGATCCGCATTCTCGACATGGGTGCGCTGCCCTTCACCGATGATATCAAGGCGTTCCATCGCGCAAAGATCGAAGAGCGCGCAAAGGCCGAAAAGCGCAACGCAACATTCCAAATGGTCATTGACGATGTTTACGCGATCAGCAAGGGTCGCCTTGTCGGAAGGCCGCAGGCTCTCCGCAGATAAACGAACGCAAATCGGCTTCGGCTGAAAATGCACGGCGGCGCGGAATGCTTTCGTGCCGCCCGAATACTTAAATTTCTTTTTTGAAATAAAATTTTGAAGAACTGAAAGGATACTTTTATGAAAATTATCGATGTTATCTGTTCCGCAGGCAGAACAGGCTTCTATTTTGACGATCAGCGCGCCATTAAAGCGGGCGCAAAAAGCGACGGCGCCGCATACGTCGGCGAACCCAAAACCCCCGGCTTTACCTCCGTTCGTCAGCCCGGTGAATCCATCTCCGTGATGCTCGTTCTTGAGGACGGCCAGATTGCATACGGCGACTGCGCTGCCGTTCAGTACAGCGGCTGCGGCGGACGCGATCCCCTCTTCCTTGCAAAGGACTTCATTCCCGTTATCGAAAACTATATCAAGCCCGAACTCGTCGGCAAAGAGGCGGACAATTTCCGCGCACTTTCCGAAATGGTCGAATCCATCCATGTTGACGGCAAACGTCTGCACACCGCAATTCGCTACGGCATGACTCAGGCGATTCTTGACGCTGTTGCAAGGTCCACCGGCAGAATGATGTGCGAAGTTGTTGCGGACGAATACGGCTGCACCATTTCCGACAAGCCCATTGATATTTTCACCCAGTCCGGCGACGATCGCTACACCAATGCGGATAAAATGATTATCAAGGGCGCACAGATTCTGCCCCATGCGCTTATCAACAACGTTAAGACCAAGCTCGGCGAACACGGCGAACTGCTCGAACAGTATGTTGCATGGCTGCGTGACCGCGTACTTCAGCTCCGCACGGATGAAAATTACAACCCGATTTTCCACATTGACGTATACGGCACGATCGGTGCCGCATTCGGCAACGATAACTACAAGGCAATGGCCGATTACATGGCGCGCCTTGAAGAAGCCGCAAAGCCCTTCCACCTCCGCATTGAAGGCCCCATGGATGTTGAAGACCGCGAAAAGCAGATGCGCGCGCTTGCAGCAATCACCAAGGAACTTGACGACCGCGGAATCAACGTTGAGATCGTTGCGGACGAATGGTGCAACACTCTTGAGGACATCAAGTACTTTGCCGACAACAAAGCGGGTCACATGGTTCAGATAAAAACTCCCGATCTCGGCGGCATCAACAACACGATCGAAGCTGTTCTTTACTGCAAAGAAAAGGGCATCGGCGCATACCAGGGCGGCACCTGCAACGAAACCGACCGTTCCGCACAGGTTTGCACCCAGTGCGCAATGGCAACCCAGCCCGTTCAGATCCTTGCAAAACCCGGCATGGGCGTTGACGAGGGCTATATGATCGTTTATAACGAAATGCAGAGAATTCTTGCGGTTCGCAGGGCAAAACAGGCAAAATAAGCCTTAGCAGCAAAATCCGAAAAAAACCATAAAAAGCGGCTCGCCCCGACACATTGCGAAATGCAAACGGGATGAGCCGCTTTGATTATTTCGATTCTTTATGAATGCAAAGGAACCGTTGTTTTGCATTCATAAAGAAGTGCTTCAAAAAAACGCCGCAGACATGATTCTGCCTGCGGTGATTCGGACACTTTGGTTTCACATTAGACGCAAACAGACTGCCGCACTATGGAAAAAGTGCAATTGCGTGCGAATGACAATAAACAATAGATTGCCGCAAAAATATGAAAAGTCATATTCTTAATCCCAATTCTCCTCGGAGGGATCCAACGGAGAGAGGCTGCTTTCAGGAAAAATCGTCAGCTTCTCGACCAAACGGACTTTGTTCGATTGAAGCAGTGACTGAGCCTGTGCACCTGTCAGAGTCAGTTTAACTCCGTATATGCGATACCTGCCTTGCTCCATTGCTTGCTTCAGCATGACAAAGTTATCATGGAATTCCTGCAAGTCAGCCAAGTCTTCTGCCAGCTGGAAGTCTGTGTCATCGCTGCTGTAGGAGCTTCCGGGGACTTTAATATCGGATGTGTCTATATCCTTGCCGAATGTGTCAACAGGGGGCTGCGTAACGAAAGGCTCGACAGTCTCATCATACATATAAGACTCCCGGATTTCCGCAGCCTGCTGATCATAACTGTCCAACTCGGAACAGATGCTGTCGTAGGTGTCCGCATAACACTCGGCGGCAAGCTGCGCCGCCGTTTTGCCTTCACAGTCGAGATAACCGCCGTACATCGGGTCGTCAACGCCTTCGGTTATACAGTCGTATACCTGGGTGAAGCCGCCGCAGTCGGCGAAGAGCTGCGTAAACTCCTCCGTTGTGACGCTGTCGAGCGAGACAAGAACGGTATAGGTCTTGTTCGGGTTTTTGCTGAATTCTTTGTAACATGACTGCGCATATTCAATGCGCTCCTGCGTGTTGTGAATCATTTGCTCTTCCGGGTCTATGCGCTTTTTAAAGGCCTTGTAAAAGAAGAACACGCCGACTGCCAATGCCGCCGTAAGCACAACGGCAAGGGCTGAAATGAGAAATTTGCGTTTTGATTTCATAAGATTTAACCTCCTGTCATGAAATCGTCGAGCGGGGGAAAAACAATGCCGTGAGCGGACAACCGAAAGATTGTTCGGCGGTAAACACGAAATTACGCGGAGAAAATCAAATGCGCTGTCCTTGCTCCTCCCCAGTATAACACATATACCCGATATTTGACAACAAAAAACAAGGCATTAATAAAATATATCAACTGCACAACAGAGATACTTCAACGGATGTTAAAACGCCAAAAAGAAAAATCACCGCAAACATGATTCTGCCTGCGGCGAAAATATCAAAAGCAAAAAAGCGGAACAATCATTTTCAGCGGGCAAACTGACTCTCGTAAAGTTTTTTATAAAAACCGTCGGCGCGGAGCAATTCATCATGAGTTCCGCTTTCAACTATGCGCCCGCTGCGCATAACAAGGATAATATCCGCCTCACGAACGGTTGAAAGCCTGTGCGCAACGATAAAGCTTGTTCGGCCGTGCATAAGCTTTGCAAAAGCATCCTGAACGAGAAGCTCCGTGCGCGTATCAATGGAAGAGGTAGCCTCGTCAAGAATCAGCATCGGGGGATTCAAAAGCATAACGCGCGCAATGCAGAGGAGCTGCTTTTGCCCTTGGGAAAGGCTGCCGCCCGCTTCGTCAAGTACGGTGTCGTAACCTTTCGGAAGACGCATTATGAACCCGTGCGCATGACAGGCCTTTGCGGCGGCGATGATTTCGTTTTCCGCTGCCTGCGGCCTGCCCATTGCGATGTTTTGCCGAACGGTCCCCGCCTGAAGCCATGTTTCCTGAAGAACCATGCCGAATTTTTTGCGCAGCTCATGGCGGGGCATGGAACGGGTTTCCACTCCGTCAATAAGAATTTCACCCGAGTTAACGTCATAGAAACGCATGAGCAGGTTAATAAGCGTCGTTTTGCCGCAGCCCGTCGGGCCGACGACTGCAACGCGCATTCCGCTTTTTACCTCAAGCGAAAAATCGCGGATCAGCTCCGTGCCGGGTGTGTAGGAAAAACAAACATTGCGGAAGCTGATATTGCCGGTGCTTTCAGCCTTTTCATTGCGTTGAGCAG
>OLOV01002811.1_pt1 | contig 11374 bp, 16 predicted proteins | sample 1672931 | NCBI WGS metagenome assembly OLOV01 (sample SAMEA3136738, study PRJEB25190) | human gut metagenome | biome: human gut; feature: human-associated habitat; material: faeces | place: Austria | collected 2013
GTCAGACCTACCGCTATCTTATCAACAACGCAAACTTTGAAAGCTATATCAAGGTTGTGAAGAAAGATGCGGAAACGGGCAACACCATTCCGTATGCAGGCGCAGGCTTCCAGATTTACGACCCGAACGGAAACCTTGTGAAAATGACCTTCACCTATCCCGAAGTGACGACCATTGATACCTTTTATACCACAGCCGATGGTGAGCTTATTACGCCGCAGACCTTGGAATACGGCAAGGGCTATTCTCTGGTTGAGGTACAAGCGCCGTATGGCTATGTGCTAAACTCCGACCCTGTCTATTTTGATGTGATGCAGGAAAACTCCGAGATTGACAGCGGCATTACCGTCATTGAGGTGGTTGTAGCTTTGCGCGCTAACTGAGAAATTTTTGCGCGATAATTGATAATGTTTTTGCGCACAAACTGATAATAAATTTTTAGCTGGAACGATTTATAATAATTGGAGTTGAGAATTGTAATGCAGAATTGATATAATTCATTCTTTTGACGGGACAGCGTTACACTTGTCCCGTCAATATTCAGTAATTTGTAATAATAATCTCGCGGTATCTACTCTTTTCATATCGAGTTCGCAAGTTATGGTTCCGTTCAACATTATCAATTTTATATCCGTCATAGAGATTTCGGATAAACGGATCATCGTTATAAGTAAGTATAAACTTGCCTTTAATACCGGATAAAACGTTTTTAAGCCGGACGTGATCATCGGTAGTAAATCCATCATAGTATGTTTCTGTGCCGACATAAGGCGGATCGCAAAAGAACAGCGATTCACTACGGTCATAGCTTTTAATCAACGCACAAAAATCTTTATTTTCAATAACGACCCGCGACAATCTTTTGCTGATATCATCAATGTGCGAACGTGCGGTAATCACATTCTTTGGTGTACACGAGAATGAACGTCTATCCGCCCCATATGAGCACCTTACCAACATAAAGAATCGCGCTGCACGTTGAATATCTGTAGTTCCTTTGCATGATTGCCAGTCCAAAAAATCATAAAACATCTCCCGCGAATTAAGGAGGAGTGACAATTCTCGATCCAACTCTGCCGGGTGATATTTTGCGCATCGAAACAGATTCACCAGGTTTCCGTCATAATCATTATATACCTCCATGTCAGCGTGACGTTCGCATCGAAAAAGTATCCAAGCAGCTCCGCCAAACACCTCAATGTATCTGCCAATCTTCCCGGATGGAAACCGTGCGATAATTGCATCTCTTAGTAGTTTTTTTCCTCCGATCCACGGAATTAAGCTATCCATACATCCTCCAAATATAGAACATTTGTTTGTATGATAGCTCTAAGAAAGCATTAAGTCAACGGTATATTTCGCCTCAGTAATAGCAAAGCTCCCCTTTCTATGGTTGGAAGGGGAGCTACCATTACGTATTTTTCCGTCCTTGATACCTGTAGCGGTGCGCAAGTCATGTCAAAAACAAATCATGAGCTATGTCAGTAATATTTATACGTATAAACAGACAAACCCAAAGGCAAATTCACATCGGGGGGTTGGCATGATTTATGCGTTACTTAGTAATAGACGCCGCCGCATCAAACGCACCGTTCGCAGCGAGGCTCACCACCACCGCATTCACCATGCACAGCGGCCGCAACACCCCCCCATCAAAAACCTGTACCGCTATATCGGCCATATTACCAAAATAACGGCATTGCAAAAGTTGTCGAAATATTTTATCTTTTTTAAAAAGGAGGCCGTTTGTAATGTCTCTCATTTCAAATCTTTCTGCCCAACTCAAACAGTACCGCAAAAAGCAGGATATTACACTCATGGAATTCTCATCCATGCTGGGAATCTCCAAGTCCTCTCTTCAGAATTATGAATCCGGGAGGGGAAATCCCACGCTTAACACGATTGAGCAAATAGGTCAAAAGATGAACATGGACTCCGGATCGCTGCTCTTTCCCGGCTGCCCCCGTGCGTCACAAAGCGGACTGCCTCCCGAGCAGCTGCAGGAGGTGTACGCTTTGAGCACAAGGCTGTTCCAGATATGTTCCCAGTATTGCGGGCAGCAGGAGGCGGACGACATATGAATCCCAAGATTTCCTTGTTTTTACGGCGTATCGGGCTTCGGGCGACGCTTACCGGCTTTCACTACCTGGCATACGCTTTATCCCTTGTTTTGCAGGATGAAACATACCTGCTCCATCTCACGACCCGCCTTTATCCCCAAATTGCAGAACGCTTCAGCGTCTCCGCCTCCAACGTAGAACGCTGCCTGCGCACGGCTGTAAATGTGTTTTGGGACAGAGGGAATATCCGGATACTGGAAGATCTGCTGGGGTATCCCATCCAGGACAAGCCCTACGCGGGAGAATTCATCGATATGCTTGCCGGATATCTGCGCTCTTCCGGGAATAGTTCGGGGGTATGACACAGCAGCGCCCCCGCTGCCGGATGGCGGCGGGGGCGCATCATCTTACATCAATTCGTCTTCGTGCTTATCGCGTCAAACGCGCCATTGGAAGCCAATGAGACTACCACGGCGTTGATTATACACAACGCAGCAGATTCGACTGTAAGCCCTGCTGTGAATGCCGTGGCGGCGATTAGTAAAACCAATGCAACCACATAACTGAAAATGCGTGTGGGAATTTTATCTATGAACCCCACGCCCTTAAAGACCTGTGTCACGGCTAAGGTGGCCGCAGTCGCACCGGCATACGTTGCAAGCATGGCCCACGAAAAAAAGCCCTCGGCGGGCTGTTCCCCAGCGGCCGGTTCGGCCCATGCGGTTGCGCACAGCAACAGCAGGGCCAGCGTAATCAGAAGTACAATTGTCTTTTTCATTGATTTTACCCTCCATTTATTTTTGCGCATTTAAGCGCCCAAACTTGTTCCAATATCCCCCGCCGGACGCGTTAATCCCGCGCAGCACCACGCCATCATCGCGGCCTTTGGCCTCGATCACGCGGCCATGGCCGACATATACGCCTACATGGTACATATCGCCGTTCCGCGACCGGAACAGCAGGTCGCCCGGACGCAGCTCTGCGCGCGTGACCGGCGTGCACATCGCCCACAGGTGGTCGCAGTTGCGCTTGCTCGAGACAAGGCCGAGATTCTGCAAATACCGCGAGATCAGGCCGGAGCAATCGAACACGGCAAGGTCGGTAACGCCCGCTTCGATCTGTTTATGCATGAAGCGGATGCTGCGTTCCGGGTCCCCTGCATCATCGTTGCGGCGCAGCCACGCCTCGGCATCCGCAGTGGTATCAAATTTTTGCCCGTTCCTGCTCCAACCATAGATGTCGCCGATATGCGCATAGCAATGCCGCACCAGTCCCAGCGCCAGCTCGGACGGTTCATACGGCAGAACAGGCTCGGCCGGATCCGGCGCTGTCCGCAGCGCCGCCCATGTTTTCGCGCCAATGATCCCGTCAACCTTTAGTCCCTTCGCTTGCTGGAACGCGCGCACGGCTTCATCCGTCTTTGAGCCGAAAATGCCGTCCGCTCCGGAGCTGCCCACATCGAAGCCGTGGGCGATCAGCAGCATCTGCGCCTCGCGTACATCATCGCCGGTCATGCGCGTACTTTTCAGCCACAGGCTGCGCTGCACAGTAATAACAGGCTTGTCCTCCGGCGTATCCTCATGAATAGGCTTGTCCTCCGGCGGGATCAGCAGATAGACCTCCTCGTTGCGCATCACCGCATCCCAGGTCATCCAACAGTCGCCGTTCAGACCGAAATCATCGCCCCATGAGTTTCGCACCAGCAGCCCTTCCTGCATACTGCCGCGATATTCGTGCTTGCCATATCCGAGGATCACCATCATATGGCGACCGCCACCGTCCTCGTAACGCAGCCATCCCCCCGGCTCCGTAAGCCCCCAGCACCCCACGGTCGAGCTGAACACCACGCGCATACCGCGCACGTTCAAACTCTTCACGATCGCTGCGGCGATCTCTTCACGCGTTGTCAGGCGGGTATATGTCCATCCCTTGCGCGTTTCGGCAAGCGGGAGGATGCGCGGCGCGTATCGCTTTGCCCGGTCGATCACATCGGTCACTTCCAGCTCCGCTATATCGTCTCCCGTGCGCGGAAGGCCATAATCGCCTAACATGCTATATGCCTTGCGCGCCACGAGGCCGGGTCCTTCATGCTCGCGGAAGTAGCCATACCCCCAATTACCGCCTACAGGGTAGCCGTAATACTCGCTCAGTGCGGTTTCCGCAGTGCACATGACGCACTTGCTGACCTGCTGGTCTAGATGTGGCAAGTCGCACTGTTTGATTGCTTCCTCCGGCAGCTGTGCCGCCGCTGAAACACGGATGCTGTAATCACGCGGGTCAACCTCCTGCGCGATCACGCCGTTGTTGATATATCGTCTCATGCTTGTCCCCCCTCTAAGTCAAAATGTGCTGCCACCTGGGACGGCGGCCAGAGCATAGGATCAATCGCCTGCTTGCAGACGTACACCGCATCTCCCTCGCGCACACGCATGCCCACGGTTGCCGCCATGTTATACACATATGGATACACGCCGTCCGCATCCGGGATGGGGCGCACACCGTAAATGGCCTCCATGCCCGTGCTGAAAGGTGGCTGATGTGCCATTGCTGTAACAGCTTGTCGGCAAAAGCCCACCTTCCCGTCATAGGAAAACAGGTCGTATTGCGCGTATGACTTGCCAGCTTCCCACGGCTCAAAACCATCCGCAAAAATGCCCACCGTTGCGATTGGTTCGGCCTTTGCCGCTTGTGCCTGCGCCGCACCTGCGGCGGCAAGCGCTGCAATCCTGGTATCTTTTCCGTCAATTTCGCGCTTCCTGACTTGCGCGCCATTCAGCCATCTGCCCATGTTATGCCCCTTCCTGCGGCTCCACGCCAAGCAGCGCCAAAGCTGCTGTCATATCTTCCGCTTCGCTCGGCTGCGGCTCCGGCACGGCTTCATAACTGAAAACCAACCGCGGCGCTTCGCCGGATACATCAACGGCAACGTTCACAATGCGCGGGTTGCCGTCCGCGTCGGTGGGTGAAAACGCCGTTTCAATTTCGGGGTCTGGTTCCGTCCATTCCATACAGGCGCAACCAGTAATGCCCCTGATTTCTGCATCCTTCTCCTGCGCGAACGGCGCTATATTCCCATCCATGGAATATCCGCAAATCACTTCGCCTGTATTGCCGTTATAAAAAATGCGTCGAATAAACATTGTTTCCTCCTAGCCCAAGATGATGTATTTGTAATCAAAACCAACCCATAAATATTCGTTCCAGCTTGCGCCCTTAGCTATTGTAAGGATTCCGTTAGAATAGCTTGCCTTGTAAAGGCTACTTTGCGGGATGTTGTTGGCATAACTTTTCCCACCGCCATAATTCGACGACCGATCAGTATAATATCCATATGCAAACCCTATGCCGCCGTATTGCGCACGCATTGCAATATCGTATGGTTCCCGTGTGATAACAATGGCGTATGCTTTCGGCTTGAACGGAATCCCGGTTATAACCAAATTGGGGCTGTTTGTGCCGCGAATGGTACCAACTATTTTTCTATCAGAACCAGCGCCGACGTTCGTAATGCCTATCATTCGATCACCCCAGTATCACGTAACTTGTTGGCCTATGAAATGCGGGGCTTGCTGGCACCGTAAATACCCCGTTGGAATATGTCGCATTGATAAACCCATCGCCTTCATTTAAGTCAAAATAATAATTTCCGTTGCCCCCGGTATCCTCGCCCGCCGTATAGCGAACCCGAACCAATCCGCGTTCCTCCATTATGCTCCCGCACTCTTCTGCGCCAGTAAACGTATACTGTCCGCCAACATAATAGAACTTCGGTTCAAATGGAATGCCTGTAATAACTACACTTCTGACGCTGTACCCGTAGTTAAGCGTTCCTTCAATTCTACGCAGTTTTCCGCCGCCCCCGACGTTCACCATTCCCACCAGCCCAGGCGGGATCAAAACCGGCGTATCCGCCATATCAATCACCCCCATGCCACGATCGTCGGGATCGTCATCGCCGCAGTCGGCACGGCCTTTGCGTAAAGATAAATGCCGCCGTCGTAGGACAGGCACACCGGTGCAAGATTGCCGCCCAGCGCGTCATCCGGCGCCGGTGCAACCTGCGCAAAATGCGCCGCCGTGACGCCTGCGCATGGAACTGCAGCCCGATACGGGAAATCCGTATAAGTGCTGTCCGATAACCATGCAGATGTAGCGATCGATTTATTTGTGAATGTCAGCCGGGCTGCCTGCGCGCCGATCCCCGCCCTGGCAGCTGCGGCCGTCGTTCCGCCCGTGCCGCCTGCCGCAACGGGCAGCGTACCCGCCTGCAGCGCACCACCCGCGCCCGTGTATACGGCTTTGTTCGCCAGCGTGCCGATCTTGCCGTCGTTGGTTATATTGCCGTGGGTGTGATTTTCCAATGCCGCACCGACTTGTTGGGCGGAAACCTCGTGCGGATTATCTGTGTCATCAACGTGTGCGGCGAACTCCTCCGGAGTTACGGCCGTTCCGGTCGATACTGTTGCTGTGACAACCGTTCCGTTGGTTATGGAGATGATAACATTGACCGTTTTTTCAACAATTTCAGCACTTCCAGCTGTCGGCAAATATTGGGCATCATCGCCTGCATTGGCATATCCATATAGGATTTCCGCGTTATTATTATCAGGGTCAGTGGCGAAAAGTCCGATCTCGCGTAAATAATATCCGCCAACAGCATTACCGGGTCGTTTGGTGCCCACCGTTACTGTGTTGTCACCATTTACGCGCAATCGCGTTACGGGCTGCGTATCTTTTTGGTTTATCAGCGCGGTGCGTTCAATTTCCAAGCTACCATTTAAATGCCCGTCTCCGAATGCAAACTTGCTGAAATTCAGAGATTTGCTACTGTCAGCCTGTATCTTTGACAGTGCAATCCGGCCTGCATTTGTCAGAAATAATCCACCCGAAAAACCCATTTTAGTTCACCTGCCTTATGGTTAAAGTCTCAACGTCGTGTAAAATCAGGCCGATAGCTAGTGACTGATAGATGGGCTGTTGCAATTCCAACACCAATGCGATCCCAGCTGCGGCTGATTGCTGCAACATTCCGCATACTGCTTCCTGTCTGCCAAAAAATGCAGTTGGCACATCCAATTCGTCTACGGTCAGCGTTACTGCAGCGGTGCCTTCTGACAATGCAATCGCAGATTCATCTATGCCGATCAGCGCCGCAGCAGCCCGGATTAGCGTATCGGCGTCACCGCCCGAATAGGCCGCCAGCATTTTTGTAATAATCATCAGACGATAGGTAGCATCATCCATGCCCACACGCGACACGCCATAGGTATCTCCAATGCGATCCAATACAACGCCTGCGGCTGTGTTCAGATCGCGCCATTCCCGCACATCGCGCAGCGCAGCATCTATTACAGCAATACCGTCCGCAAAAATTCCCATAAGTTTGCCGATGTTTCCATTCGGGTTGTGGTTGTATGCGCTGGTCAGCATACTCAGCATGCGTTCATGCAACGTCATACGAACACCACCTTATTTCCATCCGTGGAAGCGGTTTGCCGTGAGGACACAGGTATATTGCTGGTGCTGTAGGCTGCCCCATCGCCGCTTATGGCTATCGTGTAGTCCTCAACGCCGTTCACCTGGTTGATCTGTTCGATCAATCGCGTATAGTACACGCTGACGCCGACGCCCAGCGCGGAAACGTATGCGATCAGAGCTGCCTGAATACGCGCCTGCACATCACTTGCTGCATACCCGGCTGCGACCTGTAGATTGCTGATTCGCATCCATACACTGACTGTAGTTGGGCGTGAGAATTTGACGATCTGATTGTTGCCGGATGCGTCAACAATCGTTACGCTGGTACCACCATAAGTCTGGATGCCAGCGGCCTTGCGCGCCCATATTGCTGCTGCGATCGCCAAGTCCTGCCCGCCGTATACGACGGCCTCCACGCTGTGTGGAGGCAATCCGGCTGCGTTCGTGCTGGCCGTGTTGTTTTCATGTACTGCAGCGTGTTGTACACCAATCACAGTCATGATTTCTTCACGGATCGCGTCCGTGTTGGCACCGCTTGCGCGCTTCACGCTACGGTAATATCGGGCGCGGAATTCTCCCTCTGTCTCGCGGCTTCGGCCGCCGAAAAATGCAGCTGCGTTTGTTACGGTATCTACATCCGCAATGGGCGTGACAATGGTCGTAATCGTCGCCGCTGCAGCATTGCCGTCCGGCCCTACATCATATGCCTGTGCTGATACAGTCGCCTGCCCATCCGCGTCAATCGTGGCATCGGTCAAAGTTACGAACCGGGATTTATTGGTAGCTGCTACGATCAGCCCCTTGGGAATTACCGTGCCGACAGACCCGGTGAAGGTCAGTTCCCCGACCGCCTTAGCTGCACTGTAAGGCCGTATGCCTATAATTGCGCCAATGCGCGCAAGCGATATGCCGGTCGCAGTATCAACAAAGCCAGCGTTGTAAACATCCTCCGCGAGTTGCCAAATCAGCCCGGAAAACCACGCGTAGATTCGGAGCATCAATCCCAAGATACTGCGCACCGAAAGATTGATGTCGCTGCCAAACTTGGCCTTTGCCTGCTGCTCATATGCGTCCAGAAGCTCTGCATAGCTCGGTCTGCGGAATCCCGCTGGTGTAAGCCCCCAGTCATCCATCGCTGTTCACCTCCCCGGAGATCATGCTGCCGTCCACAAGCTGCGCCGTGAAGCGCACGGTCACTACCCGGTCGCTGCGCGCGATGTCCAGCATGTCGATTCGTTTTACGGTCGGCTCCTGATAAATCGCCGCCGATAGGATCTCCCTGATTTCCGTATCCGCTACACCATCATCTGCAAGGATGCGCGGATAGTCTGTTCCATGCCGGGTATCCAGTTCCCAGTCCCCAATCCACGCCTGCAGTGTTACGCGCACAGCCTGCGCAATGTCCGCAGCGCCGTCTACAGTCAAAATATCGCCATCCGCAATCACAAGATCGTGCGTGTCGGCATCCACGTATAAGTTCATTGCGGGCCTCCTGTTTCTCCGCCTTCAGCGGGCGCGACATGGGTATGGTTGCCCATGTCAACACCGTTCAGTTTCAGCGTGCCGTTGATTTCTATGCCATCTGGTTTTACAGCAATGTAAGTGCCGCCCGCAGCCAGCACCAATGCGTTGGATGGCAGGCCGGACGGCGCCTTACCTCCCTTTGCGATTCCGCCGACGAATATGGCGTCAGTAATATCATGGTTTCGGTCGGTCGCCGGTTCCGCAATTTCCCCATCCAACGCGGTATCGATGTCCTTGTCGCAGATCACGATCAGCCCGACATCGCCTTTTTGATACCATGGGCGTATTGTAAAATCGCCCATAGAAAGCGCAGCCACCGGCACGCCGGTAAGCTGCGGTTGGTTAGCCATAACGCCGTCTATATTGGTTTGCACCAATGGCTGCGCATCTATTGTCATGGTTTGCGCGTCAAAACGCACGACTTTCACCAACTCCGCGACTCGCAGATTTGCCGCGAGCCTCTCTTCGCGTGCAGACTTATTGTCCCGGTTGCTCATGCCGGAATCACCTCCATAATCGTTTTCCAGTCGCCACTACAGCCCCCTTTGTGTGTGACTTTTTTGACCATATAGCTGCCGGAGGTGGTTGAATCCTGTATTACGACCACATCGCCGACGCCAATATGATAATTCAAAAGGCATTCGCGTCTTTCGTTGCCTTCAGCTTCCGATTGTTGGGCGCGGGTCTTCTTCGTTGCCTTCGCCGTGGTATTCACCGTTTGGCTTTCGGACTTACTGGACGATTTAAGCAGCCCCGTTTGCGGGGTAAGCAGATAACCGGTCGTCACGCCCATATCGGGTGGAACGATCACAATCTGACCTGTGCGCAGGATCAGCCGCGATTTGCAGTCTGTGCAGACCAGTGCGGTCAACACATCTTTCAGCTTTCCGGTGCAGACTTTCCCGCGCCTATAGGTAGGGTTTTCGGCCAGTAGGCACAACCCAACATCGATCCCAAACAGCGCAAGCAAGTCGCCGAGTATTGTTTGCGCATCAATCGGCCCTTTGTAGCTTTTGTTCACATATGCGCCAAGCCACTGCTGCAGACTGTCCGCCGCCGTGATTTTAGTCACAACGTCAATGTCGCCTTCTTCGTGGCTGAAGGACGCTACTGAACCCACAAAAATGGAACCCACATCTCCTTGGTACCCGGCATTAACGATAACCGGAACGCCTTTCGCAACAGCCGCGCGTGTAGATGGAGCCAGGTTGTAGATTTCCAGCTTGCAAATCGGTACCCCCGCGTCATCCTCGGACATTACCTCGAAGCTAAACCGCAAGTCGTCCAACAGATAGCGACTGATACCGATCTGCAGCGTAGCTTGCCGTCTCCAGAATCGCATGTCAGTCCCCCCGATCCACCAGCCAAAGCTTGACCGCCTGCCCAAAGTTGTCATACGTGATCGTGTCAATTTGATCGCCGTCCGCAGCGGCCGGGACGATCAGTGGAAGGGGATAGCGTTCATCTGAAAACTGCTCAAACAGAGGCTTGCCATACCGGACGATCTCTCCATAGCACAGCACATCATTATCAGGCACCGGAATGGATAAGTCCACCGTGAAAAAATCGCCTGCTTCATTGTATTTGAAGGCCATACTTTGCAGCCCAGGACATCTGCTACAGCCTTTGCGCGCAGGGGATGAACGCGGTGATCCATTTCTTCCATACGATATACTGCTGCGTGGCCCAGTCCTGCCTTCTCAGAAAGCCCAGATTGCGAATAACCCAAAGCCTTCCGTCGGTTGGCTATTTCGGTTTTCTTTGCTTTAAGATACATACCTTGCCCTCCTGGTCAACTTTTTGTGACTACAACTATTATAATCACAAAAAGTTGATATTTCAAGTGGGATGATGATTTTTTTGCCACTTTTCTTTTTATATGGTATAATTCATTTGAAACGGCGAAAGGAATCTGACCATGACCATAGGAGAGACCATTAAGGCGTTGCGCACTCAAAAAGGCATGACCCAAGCAGAACTTGCTCGGGCTATTGGAGTTTCAAAATATACCATTATAAGATATGAAACGGGGGCATCATTCCCAAACTTTAGAATCCTTCAACGTATAGAAGACGAATTCGGAATCCGGCTCGGCTATAATACAGATCCTGCTACACAAGTTAGTTCTGTTCTTGACGGAAATATGGCCCAGACCAAGGTTCTCCGAAACCTTGACGATTTGTATCCTAGAAAAAGTATGCTGAAGCGCTGGATTGATAGTCTTGACTATGAAGCCTTTGGCAAGGCGGAGCAGCTGCTAACCCTTGCTGGGATGTACACCACAAAACCACAAGAGGCAGGCAAAGAAAAGA
>OLOV01002812.1_pt1 | contig 11371 bp, 7 predicted proteins | sample 1672931 | NCBI WGS metagenome assembly OLOV01 (sample SAMEA3136738, study PRJEB25190) | human gut metagenome | biome: human gut; feature: human-associated habitat; material: faeces | place: Austria | collected 2013
GCCCGATATATTCGGGCTTTTCGCAGGAGACATCTTTTTTGTCTCCACATTATGGCCCGCCCGAAGGGATTCGAACCCCCGTTCTTCAGAATCGGAATCTGCTGCGTTATCCAGCTGCGCCACGAGCGGAATTATCAGGCACTTTACTATACATCAAAATGCTCCGAATGTCAAGTGCGGCGCCCGTTTTTCAGTCGTGTTAAATCGACTGTATTATCTCGCCCTCGCAGTGTTCGCCGTCGGGCGACACGCCTGTTATCTTCACTTGCACGAGCTCGGCGCATTTCTCACACTCGGCGGGGATCCTGACGGGCACATAATTTGCCGTGTAGCCCTGCACGAAGCCGCTGCGGTATTCCTCGGGCAGTATCTCGACCGCCGTGCCGACAAGCGACTCAAAAAAGCGGCGGCGTATCTCGTTAGTCTCCCTTATCATCTCCGCTGCGCGCTGCTCCTTTTCCTTTTGCTCGACTTGGTCCGGCATTTTATCCGCAGGGGTGCCGGGGCGGCGCGAATACGGGAACACATGCACCTTTTCAAAGCCGACCTTCTTGACGAATTCGAGCGACTGCTCAAAATCTTCACGGGTCTCGCCGGGGAAGCCGACCATCACGTCAGTGGTTATCGTCGCGTCCTTGAAGGCCGCTCTCAGCTTGCTGCAAAGGTCATAGTATTCGACGCTGTCGTAGTGCCTGTTCATGCGCTTCAGCGTCTTGTCGCAGCCGCTTTGAAGCGAAATATGAAACTGCGGGCAGAATTCTTTGACCTCGGCAAGCCCCGCAATGACTTCATCCGTGATATGGTCAGGCTCAAGCGAACCGAGCCGCACTCTGCGAATGCCCTCGGGTGCGGCGGCCGCACGCACCGCGTCGACGATATTGCCGCCGCTCTCGGTGCCGTAGGCGGAGAGATTGATGCCGACAAGCACTATCTCGCAAAAGCCGTTCTCAGCAAGCGAAGCGACCTCGCTCCTCAGCTCATCGAGCGGCTTTGAGCGCACCCTGCCCCTCGCATATGGGATTATGCAGTATGAGCAAAAGCGGTTGCAGCCGTCCTCGATCTTGACTATCGCCCTCGTGCGTTCGCGGAACTCGGTGACGGTGTCGCCACCGAAGCTCTCTTTAGTCTCGTGCGGCGCTATAGCGACTATTCGCCCGCTGCCGTTAATATACTGCATTATATATTCATACAGCAGCTTATTGCTCCTGTTGCCGATGACGATATCCGCTTCGCCGAGCTTCTCACCCGCTTCGGGGGAGGCCTGGGGCATACAGCCCGTGAGGATAACGACGCTGTCGGGGTGCAGCTTCTTGAATCGGCGCACCGACTGCCTTGTTTTCCTGTCGCTCTCGGCGGTAACGGTGCAGGAATTGATGATATATACATCCGCCTGCGCCGCGCTGTCAACGATAGTCACTCCGTGCCGCTCAAGGCTCTGAGCCATCGCCTGCGATTCATATTGATTGACCTTGCAGCCCAAGGTATAAAATGCCGCTTTCATATAAGTCTCCGTTCCGCAATTGAAATACGATATGCACATTATATCAGAAAAATGTGTGATAATCAATGCCGACGGGCACATATATTTTCGTGAAAGGGGCTGTGAATTATGAAAAAAACGATAAAATCGGCGCTTTCGCTGCTCTCGGCGCTCGCTTTGGCATTCACCTGCTGCGGATTCGGATACGCCGCAGAGCCGCCGATAGAGATAAAGGCGAAATCCGCCGTGCTGATGGATGTCTCTACGGGCAGAGTGCTTATTGGTTACAATGAAAACGAGCGGCTTTACCCCGCCTCCGTCACCAAGATAATGCCGCTGCTGCTGATAGTCGAGGCTATCGACGACGGCAGGATCGCCCTGACCGACACCGTCACGGCGAGCGCAACCGCCGCCTCGAAGGGCGGCTCGCAGATATGGCTCAAGGAGGGCGAGCAGATGACCGTTGACGAGCTGCTGAAGGCTACGGCGGTCTACAGCGCCAACGATGCCTGCACTGCGCTCGGCGAATACCTCGCGGGCAGCGACGAAGCCTTTGTCAAGATGATGAACGACCGGGCGGAGCAGCTCGGGATGACGAACACCCATTTTGAGAACTGCACGGGACTCGACGACACGACCACGGAGCACCTGACCACGGCGGCTGATGTGGCGATAATGTCGCGCGAGCTGCTGCGCCATGAGCTGATAACGAATTACACGACGATATGGATGGACTCGCTCAGGGACGGCAAGACCGAGCTTGTCAACACCAACAAGCTGGTGCGATTTTATCAGGGCACGACGGGGCTGAAAACGGGCACGACCGCCAAGGCGGGCTGCTGCGTGTCGGCGAGCGCAATGCGTGAGGGCACTCACCTTGTCGCCGTCGTAATGGGCAGCGGCAACAGCTCCGACCGATTTGAGACGGCAAAGGCGATGCTGAATTGGGGCTTTGCGAATTATTCGACCGTCACGCCGAAAATAGACCCCTCACTGATACCCGACGTCGGCGTGATAAACGGCGTGACCGAGCGGATAACACCGAGAATTCCCGACGCCGATCCTATTCTGATCGAGAAGGGGCGTGAGAGCGAAATAGCGCAGAAGGTCGACCTCGCCCTCGACGTTGCCGCCCCGGTGGAGCAGGGGCAGGTGCTCGGCACCGTCACATTCACCCTCGGCGGCGAGGAGCTGGGCAAATACTCGCTCACAGCCCCCGATTCCGTGCCCGCGCTGACCTTCGGCATCATATTCCGCCGCATTCTGGCTTCGCTTTGCGGTCGGGTTCAATAGCTTTAGGGCAACAGAGTATTCTCGGCTTTGCAATGTTAGGGGCGAACTTTGTTCGCCCTCGGGTCGATGCCGAATACTGCAATATCAAACTGTTGCCTGCCTTTTAGGCTCCCTCTTGAGGGAGCTGTCCGTAGGACTGAGGGAGTTTTTGTTAAAAAACAAACATTCCGCCTGCGGCACACCTCATCCGTCTCGCAGGCTCGACACCTTCTCCTCGAGGAGAAGGTGAATTTTTACTGTCAGCACTGTGATTTTGAGCGGGCGAACGCAGTTCGCCCCTACGATGTTGATTTTGCATTTGCGATTATTTTGCGAGATGCCGAGGATGTCATCCCCTACGATTGAATTGCGGATTTGAGGTTATATAATCGGCAACATTTTTGACTTTAGCAACTACCGGACAATCCCTCCGTCGCAACTTCGTTGCGCCACCTCCCTTTACACAAGGGAGGCGAGGGCAACTGCAAATTCGGCGCAAAAAGGTTAAAGGCTGCCGCAAGCGACAGCCTTTGGTTATTTCTATTTAACTGATTTTATCGTTTCTGTTTGATTTCCCTTTTTGCAGACGAAATTACCGTCGGCGTCTTTCTCTATTGAATCATATTTGCCGCTCTCGGCTTTACCGTTGAGGTCGATCAGCCAGAATTCGGGCTCATAAGCGCCTATGGTGGCTGACTGACAGCCGATACCTATTTTGTCACCGTCATCAAAGAAAATGCGGGCAAATTCGCCGTCCTTGGTGAGCTGTTTGCCGTCACCGTCAAACATATTTGCAACATTTGATGTTTCAATCAGGCTTTCCAATTCGCCGTCAAAAGCAACGATCCTATCGGCACCTACGACCTTGATCTCCTCATATTTGCAAGGAATGATAACTTTGCCCGAAGAATTTTTCAGCCCGAATTTCAGCCAGTTGTTATTATTGCCGATAAGCAAGGTATAGCCGTGCTCCAATTCCCTCAGCTCGGCATAATCGCCGTTGTTAAGCACGCAGATCTCCTTGCCGTTATAATCGTAAACGTAAAGCGTTTCCCCCGCCTCGGTATTTTTACTGCCGAAGAAGAAGCCGTTATACTGATGGATGGACGCACTGTCAAACTCAAGCGGAATGATCTGCTCGCCGTCGGTGTTTACGAATCGAATCTTTCCGCCCAAGGGTTCAATAACCAGTATCGGCGGTGTGCCCTCAGGTGCAAGAACCCCGGTTTGACGAATTACACCGCGGAAGAACGGAACAAGGAAGTTTTTATTTTCGTCTACAAGAGCCGCATGGTTGGAATTATCGACAGTCTTTTCGACCACAAATCTGTCCTTGCAAATCGGAAAAGCTGACACATAACTTGGCTCTATAACTATATTTCCAGCACTATCAACGATGCCAACATTACCGGTAAGATTCTTTGACATGTAGCAAAGCTTATAGCCAAAGCCCGGATCACGGTCTGTATCAACATACACATTATCAACCATAGATGCACTTTCCAAAGCTGTGGTCTCATCTTGTGACTGGTGGCTATCGTTTGAACATGCCGACACCGTTAAAGCCAAAATTAGAATTAAGAATATAGAAATTAATATCTTTTTCATAGTTATCATCTCCTATTATGCTATTCCACAAAAATGTACGGTGATTTGAATATATGTGCAAACTTTCTTCTGATATCACTGATTGGGACTTCACGTCTCCATTTTATAACACAATTCCCGCCTTTGCCATAATTGCATTCAACGACAACGACTTTATCCAAATCCGATGAAACATTAAGCACAATTATACTATGACCATTATATCTAATGTAATCACCCGGCTTGACAAAATACATAGAATTCACATCGGTAGATTTCGACCAATTTGTAACGTCTGTTCCAAATAGCCTTTTCCCAATATATTTTGCAAACCCATTGCATTGTATCGAGCTTTGATAGCTGTTGCAGCCGCAAGAGCCATTTGAATTGCAGTTATCATGGCTGCTGCAAGCAAAATTTGTTGTAGTGGTATATCCCCAGGAGGTTCCCGGAGTGTGATTCCAATATTTAGAATCCGGAAAAATAGAATTTAATGTTGCGGCGGAAGATTTCGGTGCCGGTATTTTTTCAAAATACCACTTTTGGCTGTTCGAGCCGTTAGCGGTCGCTTTTATGACATTTGCCGGTGATGCGCTTGAGGCGTTCTGCGTTTGAAGCACTTTATTGTCCCACCCGGATTTAACGGTAAAGGTACTGTCTGAGTTTGCGGTTATCATCCACCGCTGCGTTGTGAGCGTTGAGCTGTAATAAAACAAATCGACTTCATCGTTGACCTCGGAAACACTCAAGCACTTTCTGCCCTGGTTTTGATAGTAAGGGCTTCTGTTTTCTAACCTATAAGTGTTGCCGGAAATCCGCACGGCTTTCCATGTTTGATTGAGAGCGCCGTGATAGGCATATTGAATAACGTTAAAATTGAGAGAATTTTCTGCATCTAAATAGTGCCCGCTGTTTTTGTTCCTAATGTAATAGTAAGCGCCGTCCGTAATGGTTGTCGCCGGAGAGAGATTTGAAGCGGCAAAACAATATAGAGGCAGTAAAAGAGCGAAAGATAATGCTAATAATAAGCTTAACATTCTTTTAGTTAGGTGCATTTTTTCTCCTTCTTTCTATAATATGCTAGTTAATGTATATCCGGACCATCGGAATCACCCTCTCAAATATAAATTGCAGAAGTTTAACAAAAATAATCGCAGGCAATCATCGGAATTGCCAAATATATTTATTGTTGATATCTGCTGCACTTATATTTTAACTGATTTTTTGAGTAAAAAGCAAGTGGATTTTTAAAAATCAGCAAAATATACAGCCGCTTTTCAGCCTGCTTGTAGAAATTTAACAAAAAAGCTGCCGCACATCAATCTCTTGATCTGCGACAGCTTAAGTAGATATTACACAAGGTCTATTGTGAATTTGTAGGGCAGATACCACTTGGAGGTGATGAAGTTCCTCGCTCGGAGCACCACCCTGTCGGAGTAGACCTCCATTTGGAAGCCGAGACCGTTGCCCGGCAGGCCGTAGCGGTTGACTATCAGATAGGTCGGCAAGGTGATGCAGTTCACGCCGTCCACCGTCTCAACGCAGCAGAAGCCGAGCACCCTCCGGGTGAGCTCGCCGTTGATGCCCTCGTGCATATGACCGCTTATATAAAATACGTTGTCGTATTTTTGCAGCGTAGCTTTGACCTTGCGGCCGCTCTCCTCATCCATGGTGCCGCCCTCCCACACAATGGGCTGGCCGTTGATGCCCTCATACGGCTCATGGCAGATGACAAATACGGGCAGACTGTCCTTGGTGCCGTCGGCAAGCTCCCTGTCGAGCCACGCTATCTGCTCGTCATAGATCTCATAGGTATCCCACCTGTCCTCGCTCTCGTCGCAGATAACGATGAATTTATAGCCGTTTACCACATAGCTGTAATAGGGCTTGTCAAGCTCGGTGCCGAGATACTCATTGTGCATCCTGATGAAGCGATCCCTCGCCTGCTGATTGGTCATGCCGAGATCCTCGGTGTGGCCGATATCGTGGTTGCCCATGGTGATTATCGCATTCTTCGCCTTGCTGCTCTCGGTGAGGATCCTGAAAAAGTCTTCGACCGAGGCGTCGTCGCCGTAATTGGTAAGATCGCCCGTCACAATGACTGCGTCCGTCGGCACGGAGCAGCCGTTCATATCGAGGAACGCGCGCTCGAGCAGGTATTTGCCGCACGGCAGGCGGGTGTCGATATGAGTGTCGGAGATGATCGCGGCGTTGAGCCTTATATCGTCGCTCTCGGGCGAATAATCAAGGCACGGGAACACGGTCATAATGACCGAGATAAGGAATGCGATGAGTCGGGAGAAAAACTGCATATGAAGCCCTCCTTTTAATTCTTAGCGAGACTATTCTACCATTTTTATCGACGGATTGCAATACAAAACCTTGACTTTATCGCCGAACCTGTTTAAAATGACAAAGGAGGCGATATTGTGATAATTTTCATCATAGCTCTGGCGATAATGTGCGTCGTCGGCATAAAATTCAGCTTTAAGGACGGCTTTGCCGACTACTGCTCGCCCGAAAAAACCGGAGCGATAAAGGGCATCTTTGTCTTTATAGTCGTGCTCTCTCACGCACGTTCGTATTTCCCCATCCTTGAGGCGCCCCAAGGCGCATTTTATCGGGAATTTCTCAACTTTTTCGGTCAGCTGATGGTAGTCGTATTCCTTATGTATTCAGGCTACGGGGTGTGGCTGGCAATAAAGAATAAAGACGGGTACATCAAGACTATTCCGACCAAGAGGGCGTTTAAGGTCTGGCTGCATTTTGCGATAGCCGTCACTGTCTTTTATATAGTCGGTCTGTGCCTCGGCAAGGGCTACAGCCTCAAGACGTTGCTGCTCTCGTACATCGGTCTCTCGGGGGTCGGCAACAGCGCATGGTTCATAATTGATATAATCATCCTCTATTTGCTCACTTTCGCTGCCTTTGCCGTATGCGGCAGGAAGCATATGCTGCTCGGTACGATAGTCACCACCGTGCTCAGCTTCGGCGCCCTGCTTGCTTTGCGGAAGTGGCAGTTCGGCAACAACTGGTGGTATGACACGGTCATGTGCTACCCGCTCGGCATGTGGTACGCTATGGCAAAGCCCTATATCGACAAGCATATTTTGCCGAGCTTTTGGAAGTGGCTGCTATGCACCCTCGCCCTCGGCGCGGCTTTCGGAGGGTTCCGTTATCTGATTTATTCTCAAGCGAACCGGCTCATCTTCTTCATCCCCGCCTCATTTGCATTTGGGCTGCTGATAATCTTTCTTTCGATGCGCATCAGCCTCAACAACGCCGTTCTGCGCTGGTTCGGCAAGCGGGTATTCGGCGTATACATCCTCCAGCGCATACCGATGATTGTGCTCTCACACTTCGGGGCTGAGAGCAAGCCCGTGCTCTTCACCGCCGCCTGCATTGCGATAACGATAGTGCTTGCGGAGATATTTGAGCGGCTCATGGGCAAGCTGGATATTGCGCTGCACCTGTCAAAGAAGCCGAAGAAAGCAGTCAAAGAAGCCGCAAACATATAAGTTCACATAAGCGAAGCCGCCGGGCGAACCGGCGGCTTTCTTTATGCTATGCTGTTTTTATCAATACCAAATGAAACCGAGCAGGAAGATGCGGATAAGCACCTGCCACCAGGCGTATTTGACGGTGATCTTACAATGCTCCTCGATATCCGTGCCGACAATGTGCATGGTGATGACTGCCGTGCCCTTGCCGACCGCCTTATAGTTGCCGTCCTTATCGACCGTGACGACCGACTCATCGGAGGAGGTGTATTCGACAAGCGAGGGATCCTCGGTAATGGTGTTGAGCCTGCCGACAGACTTGTAGTAAATCACAAGCTCACGGTCGGGCATGCGGGCGACAAGCTGCCACTGAGCCGTGACCGTCACATTCTCGGCGGGCATGGTCGCGGGAATCGCTTTGTCCCAGCCGATAAAGGTGTAGCCCTCTCTTGTCGGGTCGGCAGGTGCGGTGATTGCCGTACCGTAGTCCTGCGTGATCGGAGCGATCTCGCTGCCGCCGTTGGTATCAAAGGTAATTGTATATTTATTCGTGTTCCACACGGGATAGAGCGTCAGCGCCTCGTTTTGCGTATAAACAGCATCAAGACCGTACACCTTTTCGCCGCCGTCAACGGTCGCCCAGCCTACTTGCGTGTGCCCCGTGCGGGTGAACAGCTTGCCTTTCAGCGTGAGGGCATCGTTATAGAATTTGATATCCGTTACCGCGTGGCCCGTGCCATATGTGCCGGGCTGATAGGTCACATCCCATGCGTTTGCGATACGCACATAGGCCTTGCCCGGAAGCTGCGGCACGGCAGCCTCTGCGGCATCCTGCGCCGAAGAGCCCGTGAACAGCCGCGCACCGTCTCCCATTGCCAGATAGCCGATATCTTGATCCCGCAGCGTAATTGCCTGCGTATCGCCCGTTACGGTAAGCGAGCCGCTGTCTATAGAAAGATAGTATGCTGTCAGCCCGTCCGCCATGGTGACGCTTCCGCCGCCGTACTGGGTGTATTGCCAAAGCGTCAGTGCGCCGTTCAGCGTCAGCGAGCCGTTGCCGAGAACGGAAAGGGTGTTATTGCTCTCGATAATTCCGTTCAGGCTTCCGATGGTATTCTTTCCGTCCGACGTGATAAAGAGCGGGCTTTCATTTCCGATATACTTTTCGCTCAAGCGCACAGAGGTCAGGTCGGCATTTTTGAGCTTCAGATTCGGGAAAACACTGCCGTACCTTTCAAGCTTGCCGGTCGAATCAATTTCCAAAATATCCTTGGATGTCAGATTTCCTGATGCCCTAAGAGAAGTAAGGCTTCTGCCCTTAGGCAGAACAAAGGAGGCAGTCCCGTCGCCGAAAATATCGGTATAATTGTCCGGTGTGACCTCCACCGCACCGTTGCCGCGATCCAAAAGCAGACCGAAGCCGCCCCAGAAAGCGATGAGTCTCGAAACATCTGCGGGAACGGTATCGCCGGGCTTGTAGTAGTTGCCGTTTCCGTCTGTCCACCACAGCTGTGCATCTGCCGAAACGCCGTCCGGGCGGGGCAGTCCCTCGGCAGCGGGCGCAGTAAAGCTCTCGCCCTTTTTCACGATGATATTGATCCAGTTCTGCTGCTCGCCGGGCATAAATTTACCCGTTAGCAGCTCTACTATTTTCAGACTGTCGGCGGCAAGATCTGCCGGCAGCTCAAGGACGGGGCGGTAACAGAGACCATTAGAACCGCTTTCTTTCTCGAACATCAAGTTATTCACTCGATTGCGTGCGATTTTACGACTGTCGGAATCGCCATAACTGGCGGTATCCTGGCCCCAGTCTCTGAAAAGATCATAGTTGTTATCCAGCGCTTTTATGAAATCCGAGTTCTTGGTGATGAGCTGATCCCACTCGTTGTTATCCGGATTTCCGCGCTGAGAACTCTTAAAGTAACTGCCCATGGTTGGTGCGCGGAGGGTGTAGTTTATGCCGTCCGCAGTATAGGCTTTGCCGAAAATGAAACCGGCATTGTTTAGATCAATCCAACTGATGTTGGTAGTAACCTTGTAGTCGGCAATGAACAGACTATGCTCGTAAGCATATCCGTACTGTGCGTCTTTATCCTTAGCCACAGAAGCCTGCTCGGAGGAACCATCTACATGGTTGGATGCAGGTTTCAGCACATAGGCGTCCACCGTGCCTGCATATGTAAAAGGCACATAATGCAGGGTGCCGTCAGGCAAATTGCTGTTTACCGTGCCGGGAATATCCATTGCCGAAAGGTCAAAATAGTATCTGCCGCCGGGGGCGAGGGTGAACTGCTCGTCGATCTCGTCCGTCAGCTTCACTTCCCGAAGTGCGCCGGCATAGTCGGTCTTATGATCGCCGTTAAACTGCTCGTTGAACACGCAGAGCGTCTTGCCGGTCATGTCTATGCCGGTCAGGTCAATCGCTGCCCTGCCGCGTGTACCGTTTGTCGTGCCGTCCAGCTGCACAACGCGTGTATAGCGGGAAATGCTCCCGTCCGCATCCTTAATAACGGCAGATATATATTCATTATCGCCCACTTTTGCGTTCTTGTATTCGACCTCCAGCACACTACCGTTGACCAGCACCGTCTTTGCCGTAAAATCGTCGCGGTCGCTGTCATGCAAGGTCAGCTTCCATTCATCTCCGGCGTATTCGGCGATCGGGGTCGTTAAATCTGCAACTTTTCCGTGCTCGGCAGCAGATATAAAGAGAACGGAGGACAGATCCATCTCCATGGCAGGCCGCACGGCAGCATCGTAGTCCACGTTGAGGGCGCTGCCGCTTCTGCCATCGGGATGAATCGTCCACGATCCGTAGCCGTAAACCTCATTGGAAGAACGCGTCCACCACTTTGCAGCGTACTTGCACGAATTTCTGTACAAATAAATACTATCCTCTTGCGAGAAGGCCCAGAGCTTCTGCGCTTTGACCTCCTGCCCGGTGATTCCCTCGGTGATGTCCTTGGGGCGGATGACCGCCTGCTCCTTTTCGGGGATCGCCTCGGCCAGGGAAACCATTTTCTGCTGCAAGGTGCTTCCCGCATACTCATTGGGCTTTCTCCATTGCGACATATCGGACGGGTTGTTGGCATAATAACCGTTGTCCTCGCTGTAGCGTCTTGCATTTTCAAACGGCACGGCGCTCCCCGTGCGGAACGGGACATCTCCGAAATCATTGTTTACCGCAAGCAGGGTAATGATGGGCGCATTATTGCTTTTGTCGGTCTTTTGGCCGATCACCCACCATTCATGCCCCGCAAAGGACAGCCTGCTTTGGTCGATCTTTAATATGCTTTGGGCGCTCGTACCGGGCAGAATGGCTTTTGCACCGCCTGCGGCAAAAATCGTTATCGGCACAAGGCATAGCACCATACAAAGGGTGAGCAGGATGCAGAGTATTCGTTTTTTCATTTTATGACCATTCCTTTCCGCTATGCCGCAAGAAGCAAAAGCACGCACCGCTGCACAGCAATAAAAATCAGCATCAATTTTTTGCTTGAGGAAGCAGACGCACCGCCAAGGTGCTTACCGT
>OLOV01002820.1_pt1 | contig 11339 bp, 12 predicted proteins | sample 1672931 | NCBI WGS metagenome assembly OLOV01 (sample SAMEA3136738, study PRJEB25190) | human gut metagenome | biome: human gut; feature: human-associated habitat; material: faeces | place: Austria | collected 2013
CCAATATCGTAAAAAGAAATTTCTTCATTATTTTCACAGATTAAAGCCCTGATTCAATGTCCATTTTAGCCTGGAGCCTGATTTTCATATTCTTGAACTGCACTCCCTGATTCTTGTTCAGGCAGACGCCCGACATCGTGCCCGGATCGCTTCCGGTAAGGTTCAGGCGGAGACCATCAAGCTTGCGCATCTGCTCCGCGCTACCCTCCAGATTCAGGGTCAATGCTGATGTGGACGGTTTTTCGACAGATCCCGCCGGAATATCTCCATTCAATGTCACCTTGATTCCAGGAATGACATTGCCGTCCACATCGATGGCAGCAGCGTCGAGCGAAATGGTCATCGGAATCATATTGACAAAGTCGAACTTCACGTCAGCATCACGTATTTCCAAAGCAAAGCTCTTATCGTTAGGATTGAAAGTCTCATTCCAGCCAGTAAAATCAGTGCTGTAAACTATCCTGACATCCTTTCCGAATGCCAGAGCGGCAGCCAGTTCGAAGTCATAAACGACATTGTATCTGCCTCCCGAGGTCAATGTCACGAACTCGTCAGCAGCCTCTACATCAATGTTTTCCACGCCGATACGATCAGGCACAATGCTGATGAGCGAGGAGAAATCAGGCACCACGACAGATGCAAATCCGGCCGGAACTCCTTCTCCAGTCTTGGAGACATAGAGTCGATTCATTCCGGAAGGAGTCAGCATAATTGCTTCGCCTCCATTTGCATTGCCCACATGAGCCGTACGATGGTCAGCACCCTTGTATGACATGATATCGGCATTAAGGTTCAATTTAAGTGGGGTGCGGTTATCGATATTTAGTTTCAGCACAGGATTGTAAAGGTCCAGGACCACATCATCGCCGCTCAAAAAATCAGGCAACTCGCCCACATTCGAAATGAAAGGATCAATGACAATGTCGGGGTCCACCTTGACCAACGCAGTCTTCACGATCAACGATGAAATAGAGATGCCTATATCTGCTACAATTTCATTAGGTACCGCCTCCACGGTTGTTCCAAGGTCTGAAAGCACAGCATTCACATCGAAGGCACTAAGCTTTATCTCATCGTTCAGCACGATCTTATGCTGCGACGGGAGGAAGCCCTGACCTGAAGGTATTTTGTCGAAATCAATGCCTACGACATTCAGATAATAGTTCTTGGCCACCGTAGAGATCTGAGGGCTCTTGATAGTCAGGAGATTACCATCCGGATTGAAGTTCAGACCGGGATCTTTTACATCTGCAAATTCCAGATACTCAGGAAAATCAATGATTAGGTCAGACAAGGTCGCCTTTCCTGTAGTCACCGTCAAAGAGATGTTCACTACACCGGAAACCTCAGCATCCTTTACAGCCCGAATTTCATGCGGCACATCTTCATTGACCGTCATCGGTGTCGAAGATACATTGAAATGCTTAGTGTACTGTTCAGCCGGAACCGTACCGCTTGAAGGCAATGGGAGTTCGCTCTTCTTGATCTTAGCAATATATCCGCCGTCCGTCACCAGCTCATCCGAGAACGAGAGAACCGGCAGCTCCACATCAGAAGATCTACCGCGTCCTGTTACAGAAATATAGTAATTTCCCGAAGAATCAGTTTTCAGGACATCCGCGGCATTGTTACCAAGGTTAAGGAAGTCATCGACCAAAATAAACTCGGAGTTTCCCAGCGGCGCACTGATATCCCCATCAATGCTAATATTCGTGTCAATGTCTTTCGTGAGATCGTAATCCTCATTGAGACACGAAGTTACTGATACTGCTGCAGAAAGCATTGCTATGCCCGACAGCAGATAGGTTAAATTATTTTGCAAATTTACCCAATAATTGCGAAAAATCAATGTAATCGGAACAAGTCTTTGGAATAATCTAATTCTAATGAAGAGCACCTCCAACGAGTGGCAGGAGCCAGTAAGCGATGAAGAGTATGGACTACTCAAGCGTGGCATATCTCAGTTCCCAATTCCGCCGCATCACAGGATTCTCGCCCACCGAGTTCCGCAAAATCAAAGGCGAGCGGAGAATTCCTATAGACAAAATATAATTTCCAACAGCCTACTCGACAATAGCCACAATCGCCTCTGTCAAAGAATCATAGACAGGGACGCCGTATTTCGCGCACGTAATCCGGACATTGTCATATCTGTAGAAGCCCTCTGTGCACACGACATACAGTTTCCCGCTACGCGCAAACAATCCCAATTCCAGTAGAGTGATCGGAGATTTGCTGTCCGGAAGAAAGTTCATGAGAATGAAATCCGCTTCCTCCAAATGCGAAAGTTCCCAATTGACCTGATAATCCATTTCATTTTCCCTACTGGGGTCCCAAAACTCCTGACGAGGATTGAACAGCCCCCAGTTGCCCGGAGCCTTTTCAAAAAAATCCGCCACATCCTTCTGCCAGTCAACCCCGCTCCCCATATCGATCGTACCCGCAAGAAAGACAGACTTATAGGATTTTTTGTCAATGTTACCGGGCATCTCCTCGTGAGGATGAAGCACCAATGTCGGAAGTTTTTCCTGGCTCCTGCCGCAGGAAACAATCAATAATGACAGAACAAAAAAGTATATCAATTTCATAACCTGACAAAAATAATGGATTTTTAGCTTTCTTTCAAAATTTCGCCGCAAATAGCTGTCAATATAGATTTGTTTAGTACCTTTGCGCCACTTTCCGACGAACCGATGATTGACAATCGGGTCCTACTCTATCATTGACGGAAAGCTTTTTCGGGGACAGGTTCCTCGTTTTTTGTGTTCTGTTAGAAACAATAGATAATGAATGTCAATTTTAAGAACAGGCAATCCGGTAATATTTCCAATGACGGCACAGCTTATTCTATACTGATTACTTGCGGCATCGGTCATTTTCTGAATGATATGATCCAGTCAATAATCCCATCCATTTACCCCTTAATAAAGGACACCTATGGATTCTCGTTTGCACAGATAGGCATCATAACGCTGGTTTTCCAAATGATGTCGTCCATACTTCAGCCATTCACAGGCTATTACGCCGACAAGAGACCTACTCCTTACGCACTTTCCATAGGAATGTGCTTTACATTGACAGGACTCCTCTTGCTCTCCGGCGCCGGCACGTTCCTGACAATTCTGATTGCAGTGGGAATAATCGGAATGGGGTCGTCAATATTTCATCCGGAGGCTTCCAGAGTCGCCCAGATGGCCTCTGGAGGAAAGAAGAGCCTGGCACAGTCGATATTCCAAGTAGGAGGCAATGGAGGGAATGCACTCGAGCCACTGCTGGCAGCGCTCATAGTTCTGCCCTTCGGACAGAGTTCCATCCGGTGGTTCGCATTAATAGCAATCCTGGCTGCAATAATACTGCTGCACGTTGCATCGTGGTACAAGGAAAGGATTGCTACCCATACTGACCATCCTGAAATCAATACAGATATCCGTAATGATATCCCACGCCGCCAGGTTCATACGGCAATGCTCATTCTGGTGGCATTGATCTTTTCCAAGTACTTTTACCTGTCCTGCATGACAAGCTACTTCACATTCTTCCTGATGGACAAATTTTCGATGACAGTGCAAAATTCACAGCTATGCCTTTTCGCATTCCTCGCAGCATCGGCGCTCGGCACCATAGGCGGAGGACTTTTAGGTGACAAGTACGGAAGGAAATACGTAATATGGGGCTCCATCTTGGGAGCAGCACCCTTTGCCCTGCTGCTGCCGCATGTGAACTGTTTCTGGACCATAGCTCTGGCCGTCATCATAGGTCTGGTAATTTCGTCTGCGTTCTCATCGATTGTCGTATATGCAACAGACCTGATGCCAGACAGGATAGGGATGATTTCCGGCGTTTTCTTCGGTCTCATGTTCGGTCTGGGCGGCATCGGTTCGGCATTCTTCGGATGGCTTGCGGACAAGACAAGCATCTGGTTCATTTTCAATGCCAGTGCATATCTGCCACTCCTCGGAGTCGTGGCCGGATTTCTGCCTGACACAAAGAAAAAGCCATAAAAAAGATACTATTCCGTCAATGTCAAGCACAGCGACAATCTGACCGCATTTCCGGCATGGAACTACTATCTCGCTCCGGCTTTCGCTTGAACACGCGATATGTCCTGGAAACTGCTCGACATCAGGGACAACAAGCGTGCGCTCCTCTCTCCATGAAGTCCCGCAGACTCCCCTGCCTTTCCTTATTCTGGTGCAGGCAACAGGCCCCTGAAATGGCCCGAGTACCAGTTCATCAGCCGAAACGACGCGATAAAACCCTGTCCACCAGAAGCCGAATTCGAAGTGAAGCAAAGCCGCCATGTTTGACATCTTTGCAATTTCATCAGTCTCCCCTGAAAGGACTGACTGAATCCGCGGAATCAACGCCACATATTTATCAACCTTTGACATAATCATTTCATTTTGAACAAAGTTAATGCATTTGTCCTGATCCGCCTGTAGATTATTGGCTGAAATAATGTAATTTCGTAACCTAAGTCTATTTCAGTATGGATTCTTAGACTTTCGTATTTCTGGACTATAGGTAGTACATTCCTGATTTGAGGTACAATTGAATATAAATAATGTGTGCATATTTGCATTGACAATATATGAAGGATTTAATGCATATGGCCATGATGGATTTTTTCTTTAATACAATACAGGAGTTCAACGACTTCATAGGGGTGAAAACACTTCATCCTCTGGTAAGCATTGCACGTGTAGAGAACACTGCTCCGATACAGGAGGCTGTGCATCACTACGGACTTTATGCCCTCTTTCTGAAGGAAAACAAGGGCTGCAAATTGTCATACGGCAGAACAGAATATGACTTTGACGAAATGACCGTCACTTCGTTTGCTCCAGGACAGTCGGTTAAAGTGGAACCTAATCCAGGAGTACCGCTTGCCAAATATACGGTATTGGCATTCCATCCCGAGTTGCTCAACCGCACCCAGCTTGGCAAGAACATCTCCCGCTATGAGTTCTTCGACTATACAAGCAACGAAGCACTACATCTATCCGCTACCGAGGTAAATATCTTCCGTGATGTACTCTCAATGATTGGGCAGGAACTCGAGCATCCTATAGATAGGCATTCTCGTGAACTCATTGTCTCAAACATTGAGTTGCTGCAGAACTACTGTCTGCGCTTCTACGACCGACAGTTTATCACACGCGAGGAGATAAATCATTCGGTGGTCAAAAAATTCATTGCTCTGCTCGATGAATACATTGCCCGCGAAGCAATGCGTGAAGGGCTGCCTACCGTAGCCTACTTTGCCGACAAATGCTGCTATTCACCTAAATATTTCGGTGAATTAGTCAAGACAGAGACTGGCAGAACCGCAAAGAGTCTGATCAACGACCGACTGCTTTCTGCAGCCCGCCAACTACTTGCGGATGAAACCTTAAGCATTACGCAAATCAGCCAACACCTCGGCTTTGAGTATCCCCAACACTTCGTCCGCTTTTTCAAGGTACAAACGGGAAAAACTCCAAGCGAGTATCGCAAGACATCGTAAACACAAAGAGCCACATCAAACATGAAGGTATTTGCCACAATCATAGTATTAACGACTATTTCACTCAATATAATGGCACAACAGAAAATAGTACAGACAGCAGGGCGCACCCAGCTGGGTGAGTTTGCCCCGGAGTTCGCCCACCTCAACGACGACATCCTCTTCGGAGAAGTATGGAGCCGCAATGACCTGCTTTCATTGCGCGACCGCAGTTTGGTAACAATCACTTCGCTCATCAGCCAAGGAATCACAGACAACTCGCTGAAATATCACTTGCAGTCGGCAAAGAATAACGGAATTACCCGCACGGAAGCGGCAGAGATTATTACTCACATCGCCTTCTACGCAGGTTGGCCAAAGGCCTGGGCTGCCTTCAATCTGGCAAAGGAGGTATGGAACGAAGATGTGAAAGGAGAAGACGCCAAGGCTGCTTTCCAGCGCGAGATGATTTTCCCTATTGGCGAACCCAATACCGCCTACGCCAAATACTTCAAGGGTAATAGTTATCTTGCTCAAATATCTGACAGTCAGATATCTTTCTTCAATGTTACCTTTGAGCCTGGTTGCCGCAACAACTGGCACACGCACCACGCTACAAATGGTGGCGGGCAAATGCTGGTAGGTGTAGCCGGACGTGGATGGTATCAGGAGGAAGGAAAGCCTGCGCAGGAAATCCTCCCCGGCACAGTCATCCATATTCCTGCCAACGTGAAGCATTGGCATGGTGCCGCAAAAGACAGCTGGTTTGCCCACCTCGCCTTTGAAATACCTGGCGAGAACACATCCAACGAGTGGCAGGAACCAGTTGACGACAAGGAGTATGACAAACTGAAATAACATAATATAGAGCAACTTATTTATGACATCATTTCAGGAAAGGATGTTCGAACTACGGGACAAGGAATATGCCGAATTCCAGTCCAAACTGACGCCGGGAGTGCCTGTGGAGAGTTTCATAGGCATTCGTGTGCCTGTGCTTCGCAAGTTCGCAAAAGAGTTTACAAAGGAGGCAGAATGTGAGGATTTCATTCATCAGCTTCCTCACGAATACTACGATGAGAATATGCTTCATGCTCTTCTCATTTCCGAGGTAAAGGACTACGAGGAATGCATTCGTCTTACAGACACCTTCCTGCCTTTCGTGGATAACTGGGCTGTTTGCGACATCATGTCTCCGAAGGTGTTAGCCAAACACAAGAAGGTGCTATTGTCGAAGATTCAAACTTGGAGTAAATCGTCACACGTTTACACTTGTCGCTTTGGAATAGAGACACTTATGTCCCATTACCTTGACAAAGACTTCAAGTCAGAATACCTTCGGATTCCGGCATCTGCAAGAAGCGGAGAATACTACGTGAAAATGATGGTTGCCTGGTTCTTCGCCACGGCTCTAGCAAAGCAATGGGATGCCACGATTCCTTACATTGAAAATAAGAAACTTGCCCCTTGGACGCACAACAAGACCATCCAGAAGGCCATCGAGAGTTACAGAATCACACCCGAGCAGAAGGCCTACCTGAGATCACTGAAGATAAAATAGCTGACAATTATTTCCGCCGGAAAATTCAATGTCTATAATCGCATTAAATTATACCATTCCTGTAATTCTGGTAAAAATTTTGCAGTGTGTTCCGCGGTTTGACAAACAGTTTTTTTCAAATGAACAGATTTACAAAATTACTCGCAATAGCGGGACTAACATTTATTCCTATGGTATCTTGTAACAATATTTCTGAGTCCCAGAAGGCTGATATAGTCCTGGAGAACATCTTTGCCCGCAAATCTGTGCGCAAATTCACTTCAGAGCCTGTTTCTGACAAACAGGTGGAGACATTGCTGAAAGCAGCGATGGCGGCCCCTAGCGCAATGAATAAGCAGCCGTGGAGATTTGTAGTGGTGAACGACAAGGAGAAACTGGCTTCGATGGCCGAATCGCTCCCATATGCAAGGCTGGATACTGCGCCATTGGCGATTGTTGTCTGTGGAGATCTTTCAGACTACAAGAAATTCTGGGTAGATGACTGCTCTGCTGCAACAGAGAATTTGCTGTTGGCCGCTGAAGCTATGGGACTCGGTGCAGTCTGGACAGCAGCATCTGACGATGAGCGTTCCGCAATCGTGAAAAATGCACTGGAACTTCCTGAAAACATCCACCCTCTCTGCATACGTAATTTTGGGGGCGAATATCGGCACAACGATTACGGCGCAGATTATAGCGCTGGATCTGTCCGAATTAGCGCCGCTGTTTATCATCATCGGCGTGGCGCCGTTGATGTTTTCCAAACGCCAATCCATCCGCAACCTTTCCATGGTGATAGCCGGGTTTGGTATTCTGTTCTTTGGGATGAACACGATGAGCGTGGCGATGGAGCCGCTGCGCAACGCCCCGTGGTTCCTTTCGCTGATGGGCGGTATGGAAAACCCGGTGATGGGCATTTTGGTAGGCGCTGTGTTTACGGCGATTATACAATCCTCCTCGGCATCGGTAGGGATTTTGCAGGCATTGGCGGCCAGCGGGGCGGTAGCTGTAACGGCGACGCATTATGCGGGGCTGTATATCGTATTGGGTTGCAACATCGGCACCTGTGTTACGGCGCTGTTGGCAAGCATCGGCGGAAATACGATGGCAATACGCACCAGTATGATGCACCTGATTACAAAGGTGGTCGGGGCGTTCCTGTTTGCAATTTTGATTGCGCTTTTGCCGCTGCCGGCGATTGTGGCGTCGTGGTCGCCCAATGATCCGTCTAGAATCATTGCAAACTTTCATACAATTTTCAACGTTATCAATACCATTGTATTGTTCCCGTTTGGTAATTTGATTGTAAAATGGATGATGAAGATGATAAAAGGGAATACGGACAGAGATATGGAGGGAAGTACGCTCTATTTGGATGACCGTATTTTGGATACGCCGACGATGGCTTCCATTTCGATTCATCAGGAATTGGGCCGTTTGGCGGACAAAGTGAAAGATAACTTCGCGCTGTCGGTAGAAGCATTTTTTGAGCAGAGTGAGGAAAAGGCGGAGAAGGTATTTAGAGAAGAAAAAAATATTGACCACATTGCTGCAGAGATCATTCGGTTTTTGGTAAAACTGCAGGCGATTCCGGAAGTGACGGATACGGATCGGCGCTGGACGACCGGGAGTCCCGCCTGGTGGGTTCGCTCTATCATGTGGTCAATGACCTGGAGCGCATCGGGGATCATGCGGAGAACATTGCAGAATATGCCCTGGATTGCAGGACGAATGATTTCCATTTTTCGCAGGCGGCCATCAAGGAACTGAAAGAGATGGTCTCACATGCGCAGCAGGCCTATGCGGCGGCCATTTGCGTGATTAAAGGCGAAGGCCACGAGGAAGAGGAACGCAGGCTGTGTTGGGAAAATGAGGACATGGTGGATAAATTGCGGGACGATGTGCGGGATAATCACTTGATTCGTTTGGCTAAGGGGGAATGCGATCCGCGTTCCGGGATGGCGTATACGGATATGGTGGTGGATTTGGAACGTATTGCGGATCACGCGACAAATCTGGTGGGGCCGGAAGAAGAGAAAAACGCAGTTGTGTAAAAAAGCGCGTAAGCGCTTTTTTGTTATCGATTTCTGTAAAAAGGAGATAGGGAAGGCGGAAACCATGCGGTTAAGGGAAATTAAAAAAGGACAATGCTTGGAGGGGCTGTATATGGGAAAAGACTCAAATTATAATTATAAGGCAAAAGAGAATGAATGGGTAAACGGGCTGTGCGAACGAAAGCGGCGATAAAAGAATAAGCATAGAGAGGGGAAAGAACGAGAGCTAGACGGATGGAAAACAGCCTGCGTGAATGAAAAAAGGCCGGAAATAGAATAAGGCAGTTTTTATTTTTATGTATGGCGATGCAGCAGAATGTGGAAGATGGGCGTGTGCGATTTTGTAAGAAAAAGTAGGGCAAAAGGGAAAGGGTTAGAGGCTTGGCGCGAAATAAGATGAAATGGAGAAGCGCCGGGGGAAAGATAGCGAGCGTTTTTGGGAGAAGAGAAATCGCACGATAGCGGAGGATGAAAAAAGAGGCAAGGATTGGTTTGGGAAGGGATTAGGCAAAGCAGGAGCGGTGCAGTGCTTTTTGCCGAAGTATAGAAAAAGGGCAAAAACAGCGATAGGAAAAAAGAGGAGGAGAGACCCGGAAGAAAATAAGAGAAGGTTAAAAGATGGAGAAAATTTTCGAATTTGTGTTTTTATATGAAAGAAGAGGGACTGAGAGAATATAAGATTTGAAAGTATGGAAATGCATAAGAAAATGAGGAAGAAGAAAGAAATGGGCATGGCGGAGAGGGCGTATAGAGGAAATGAAAGAGGGGGGGATACTTCATAAAAAGGGAAAAGAAGAATTATCGAGGAAGATTTAGAAAGGGAAAAAGGGAAATGGTAAATTTGAAAAGCAAAGAGGATAAAAGAAAACCCGGGAAGGGCATCCCGGGTATTTGAATTTTTATGCAATTAAGGCGTGGTATAGGAGCCGTCACTGAAGAAGGAGAAATGCATGGTGCCGTTCAAATCGGTTCGATATAAGGCGGATCCGATCTGTGCAATGTTTTCGTAAGCGGCTTGCTGTTTTTTTAGTTTTTTATCCTCATAGCCGGAATCGTCGTCCTTGCTGATGACAACGATTTTGGGCTGCACGGCATTGAGAAATTTTGACGAAGCGACATCTATGCCGTGATGCCCCAGTTTTAAAAAGGTGCTGCGTAAGGAATCACCATATTCTTTGGCGAGGGCCTTTTCTACTTTATCCTCGGCATCGCCCATGAAAAGCAGACGGTTTTGACCATAGGTAAACTGCAAAACGAGGCTTGCATTGTTGACGTTTTTTTCGTCTTCGGCATCATAGGGGGAAAGGACGGAGACATCCACAGAGCCGAACTGAAAACGATCCCCCTTTGATAAAAAAAGATAGGTGCTCCCTTCCTGCTCGATGGCGGTTTGTACAGAACGATATAAATCTGTATCTTTGGAGCGGGTGGTGGTATAAACAGCGGTTACGTCATAGTTTTCCAGTACCCAGGAAACACCTCCGATATGATCTTTATCCGGATGGGTTAGAATTAGAGAATCCAAATGTTGAATATTCAACTGCTCTAAAGTATCGCCAATGGCGGACTGCGCATTGTAGGAACCGTTGCCGGTGTCGATCATCATGGTTTGTCCTTCGGGAGACTGCAAGACGATGCAGTCTCCATGCTTTACGTCTATCACGCTGACCTTGAGCTGGGGCGCATCGGAGGCGGAACAGCCGGAAAGAAGCAAGCTGCCCGACAAAAGGAACAAAAGCAACACGAAATGAATACGTTTCATAGAAAACCTCCTTGAGGCTATTGTAATGGATTGGGAAAAGAAACGCAAAAAAAGGTTGCCAGAAAAGCCGGAACCCGCTATCATGAAAGAAAACAGGTATGAAGATGCCAAAAAACAGGGAGGATGCCCAATGGAAATTTTGAAGTTGAAAGTAAGCGGCATGGAAACGGAAAGAGACCCGAAAAAGGTGCGCCGTGCTGCCAAACAGTTTGAAGGCGTGGAAAAAGTGATTGTGGATGCGGAAACGGGTGCTGTGGAAGTGCATTTTGATATGCCGGCAACCGCCAACATCATCAAACTTGCGATTCAAGAAGAAGGATTTACCGTTACGGAAGCGTAAGGAAAAAGAAAAAGAGCCTGCCAGGCAGGCTCTTTTTTATTGCTTATTTTGTGGGATAGGGCTGGGTATATTCCATGATCCAATCCGGATGGCCGGGGGCGGTGAACCCAAGTTTTTGATAGAAGGTTTGGGCGTCTACCGTCATGAGGAGCCAACGA
>OLOV01002823.1_pt1 | contig 11326 bp, 8 predicted proteins | sample 1672931 | NCBI WGS metagenome assembly OLOV01 (sample SAMEA3136738, study PRJEB25190) | human gut metagenome | biome: human gut; feature: human-associated habitat; material: faeces | place: Austria | collected 2013
CGCAATGGCTCCAGGAGGCCATGGGAGAGGAGCTTGCGGACCTCCGCAAGGACACCGTGGCCCGCCTGCTGGGCAAGGAGGACAACAGCCCCCAGGTCCAGCGGATGCTTGAGATACGCCAAGAGCTGGGCAAGACCAGCACCAAAAAGTATGACGCTATTGAGGCCGCTGTGTGCCCGGATGGCCGTGTCCGTGGGCTGCTCCAATTCTATGGAGCGAACAGGACGGGGCGCTGGGCAGGCCGCCTGGTGCAGGTCCAGAACTTGCCCCGCACCTACACAGAGCCGCTGCCGTTGGCCCGTGAGCTGGTGGAGCACCGCAAGCTGGATGCCCTCCGGCTGATCTATGGCTCCGTGCCTGACACCCTCAGCCAGCTCATCCGCACCGCCTTTGTGGCCCCGGAGGGGCATGTCCTCATTGACGCTGACTTTTCGGCCATTGAGGCCCGTGTCATCTCCTGGCTGGCCGGTGAGCAATGGCGGCTGGAGGTGTTCCGCACCCACGGAAAAATCTATGAGGCCTCTGCCTCTCAGATGTTCGGCGTGCCCATTGAGCTCATCAAAAAGGGCAATCCAGAGTATGCACTCCGGCAAAAGGGCAAGGTGGCAGAGCTGGCCCTGGGCTACCAGGGCAGCACCGGCGCACTCATCAACATGGGAGCCTTGGACATGGGCATCCCGGAGGAGGACCTGCCGGACATCGTGAGCCGCTGGCGTGAGGCCAACAAGCGCATCCGTGACCTGTGGTATTCCATGGACAATGCCGCCGTGCAGGTCATCACCCAGGGCGGCAGTGTGGGCATCAATGGCCTGCTGCTGGCCCGTGAGTATGACTACAACCAGGGCACCGACTGTTTCACCATTCAGCTCCCATCTGGCCGCAAGCTCTACTATGTGAGCCCCGGCATTGGTGAAAACCAATGGGGCAATCCCTCCATCTCCTACATGGGCATGGACCAGAAAACCAAACGGTGGAAACGCATCGAAACCTACGGCGGCAAGCTGGTGGAAAACTGCGTCCAGGCCATTGCCCGTGACTGTCTGGCGGACACCATTGAACGCCTTGAGGCCGCTGGCCTGCCGGTGATTTTCCACATCCATGATGAGGTGGTCATTGACATTGCCCCCTGGGCTGATGAGGACACCATGCTGGACACGGTGGTCAACATCATGCGCCAGCCCATCCCGTGGGCCACTGATCTGCCACTCAACGCTGATGGCTGGGTGGGCACATTCTTCAAGAAAGACTAAATAACTGACGAGCCCCCCCCGCTACCAATGCGGTGGTGGGCTGAGGGAGGCTTTTATGCAAATCCTTGTTGCCTGCGAGGAAAGCCAGGCGGTCACCATAGCTTTGAGAAAGCTGGGCCATGAGGCATACAGTTGTGACCTCATCCCATGCTCCGGCGGCCACCCTGAGTGGCACATCCAGCAAGATGTGCTCCCTCTACTCAACGGCTACTGCTTTTTCAAGACCTGTGACGGCTCCGCACATTATGTGCTGGGGCGGTGGGACATGCTCATTGCTTTCCCGCCGTGCACCTATCTGACCAACGCCAGCGCCGTCATCCTGTCCCACAACCATCCCAGCGGCGTGGCGCTGCCCTCCCAGGCAGACATCGTGGTAACGCAGCAGGTGCGGGACGCATTGGCGCCGCTGGGCATCAAACTGCGGGACCACATCATCGTAGCCGACCGTGACTATGTATCCATGGCCCAGAGCGGCCTTTTGACGGACTAAGGAGGCACGTATGCCTGATTTTAAGGTCGTATCGGAATATCAGCCCGCCGGCGACCAGCCCCAGGCCATCGACAAGCTGGCCGCCGGGCTGGAAAACGGCCTGCGGGAGCAGGTGCTCAAGGGCGTTACCGGCTCGGGCAAAACCTACACCATGGCCAAGGTCATTGAGCGGGTGAACCGCCCCACGCTGGTGCTGGCCCACAACAAAACGCTGGCGGCCCAGCTGTGCGAGGAGTTCCGGGAGTTCTTTCCTAACAACGCCGTGGAGTATTTCGTCAGCTACTACGACTACTACCAGCCGGAGGCGTACATCGCCCACACGGACACCTATATCGAGAAGGATGCCTCCACCAACGAGGAGATCGACCGGCTGCGCCTGTCCGCCACCTGCGCTCTGCTGGAGCGCCGTGACGTGATCGTGGTGTCCTCCGTGAGCTGCATTTACGGCCTGGGCGAGCCGGACGACTTCGCCCACATGATGATCTCCCTGCGGACGGGGATGACCATGGAGCGGGACGAGCTGCTGCGTCGGCTGGTGGAGGACCGCTACGAGCGCAACGACGTGGCCTTCCAGCGGAATATGTTCCGCGTCCGGGGCGACACGGTGGAGCTGTACCCGGCCTACTACAAGGACCGGGCCATCCGCGTGGAGTTCTTCGGCGATGAGATCGACCGCATCACCGAGTTCCACCCCGTCACCGGCGCGGCTATGAAGGATCTGAACCATATCGCCATCTACCCCGCCAGCCACTACGTCACGCCCAAGGACAAGCTGGAGCGTGCGGCGGAGGAGATCGAGCGGGAGCTGGCGGAGCGGAAGAAGTGGTTCGAGGCGCAGGGCAAGCTGGTGGAGGCCCAGCGCATCGACCAGCGCACCCGCTACGACGTGGAGATGATGCGCACGCTGGGCTACTGCTCCGGCATCGAAAACTACTCCCGCGTCATCTCCCAGCGGCCCGTGGGGTCTGCCCCCATGACGCTGCTGGACTTCTTCCCCGACGATTTCGTGCTGTTCGTGGACGAGAGCCACGTGACGCTGCCCCAGGTGCGGGCCATGTATAACGGCGACCACGCCCGGAAGCAGAGCTTGGTGGACTACGGCTTCCGCCTGCCCTGCGCCTTTGATAACCGCCCCCTGAAGTTCGAGGAGTTCGAGGAGAAGTTCTCCCAGGCTATCTACGTCTCCGCCACGCCGGGGGACTTTGAAAAGCAGCACGCCGATCAGGTGGTGGAGCAGGTCATCCGCCCCACGGGTCTGCTTGACCCCCGGGTGGAGGTGCGCCCCGTGGTGGGACAGATCGACGACCTGGTGGCGGAGATCCACGCCCGGGAGCAGCGCAGCGAGCGGGTGCTGGTCACCACGCTGACCAAGCGCATGGCGGAGGACCTGACCACCCATTTCCGCGGCCTGGGCATCAAGGTGCGCTATATGCACGCCGACGTGTCAGCCCTGGAGCGGATGGAGATCATCCGCGACCTGCGGCTGGGCGAGTTCGACGTGCTGGTGGGCATCAACCTGCTCCGGGAGGGCCTGGACCTGCCGGAGGTATCGCTGGTGGCCATACTGGACGCGGACAAGGAGGGCTTCCTCCGCAGCGAGACCAGCCTCATCCAGACCATCGGCCGCGCCGCCCGCAACGCCGAGGGGCTGGTCATCCTCTACGCCGACACCGTCACCCCCTCCATGCGCTCTGCCATGGACGAGACGGAGCGCCGCCGGAAGCTGCAGGACGACTTCAACAAGGCCCACGGCATCGTCCCCCAGACCATCCGCAAGAGCGTGCGGGAGATGGTGGAGATCAGCCACAGCGCCGAGGAAGCGTCCAAGCGCAGCAAGAAGAAGCTCTCCGACCGGGAGCGGGCGGAGACCATCGCCCGGCTGGAGAAAGAGATGAAAGAGGCCAGCCGTATGCTGGAATTTGAATACGCCGCCCTGCTCCGGGATCAGATCATCGAGCTGCGGGGCGAGAAATAGAGAACCGAGAGCGAACCAATGAAAAAGTATCTCTCCTATATCTACGTGATCCTCAGCGCCGTGTGCTGGGGCTTCATCGGCTTTTCCAACCGCCTGCTCACCGCCGCCGGTGTGGAGCTGGGCAACCGGGTGTTCCTCCGCAACTTCGGCACGCTGCTGGTGCTGACGGTGGTGTTCGGCCTGTTCCACCGGCAGGTGTTCCGCATCCAATGGAAGCACCTGCCCATCTTCCTCTGCTCCGGCCTCATCAGCATCCTGACGCTGAGTCTGGTATACTTCCAGTGCCAGACCATGTGCTCCCTGTCGGTGGCGGCGGTGCTGCTGTACTTAGCGCCGTCCTTTGTGGTGCTGTTCAGCGCCGTGCTGTGGAAAACACCTCTGACGGCGCGGAAGCTCATCGCCCTGGCGGTATCGCTGCTGGGCTGCGTCATGGTCAGCGGCATCCTGGGCGGTGACATGACCGCCTCCTGGGCCGGCATCGGGCTGGGTGTGCTGTCCGGCCTGTGCTACGCCAGCTACACCGTGTTCGCCCACTATGGGCTGGCCCATTATGAGAGCTACACCATGATCTACTGGACGTTCCTGGTGGCGGGTCTCGGTTCGGTCTTTTTCGCGGACTTCAAGACGCTGCCCCTGGCCTTTTCCAGCACCCAGGGCATCGTGGGCGTGTGCGGCGTGGTCATCGTGGCCACGGTGCTGCCCTATATCTTCTACACCAAGGGTCTGGAGGGCGTAGAGAGCGGCAAAGCCTCCATCATCACCAACATCGAGCCGGTGGTGGAGACGCTGGTGGGTATTTTCGTATTCAAGGAAGCCCTCACCGTGTGGACGGTGCTGGGCGTGGCCTGCGTATTCGGCTGCGTGATCCTGCTGGCCCGGGAGGGCGGCAGCGCACCGGCCGCAAAGGAGTGAGCATTATGGCAAAGCATAAAGAGGAAAAAACCAACGTCATGCGGACGCTGGATCAGAAAAAGCTCCCCTACACGGCTCACAGCTACGACCCGGACGGCCCTATCGACGGCGTGTCCGTGGCCCAGACGCTGGGCCAGCCGCCGGAGCGTGTGTTCAAAACGCTGGTGACAAAGGCGGCCAGCGGGGCATACTATGTGTTCGACATCCCCGTGGCGGAAAATCTGGACCTGAAAAAAGCCGCCAGGGCCGTGGGAGAGAAATCCGTGGCCATGCTGCCCCAAAAGGAGCTGCTGGGTCTGACGGGCTACGTCCACGGCGGCTGCTCTCCGGTGGGCATGAAGAAGCAGCTCCCCACCGTGTTCCACGAGACGGCGCTGCTGTATGACACCATCTGCGTCAGCGCCGGGAAGATCGGCGCCCAGGTGGAGTGCGACCCCAAGGCGCTGATCGCCCTGCTGCGGGCGAAAACGGCGGATGTGATCGTGTAAATTTAATTGTCACCTTGACATTAAAAACCAGTTTATTTACACTTATCTGCGAGATTAGTTGCAGAAACGAGGAATACCATGCAAAAGGAAATTTTCATCAAGGGCGCGCGGGAGAACAACCTGAAGAACATCGACGTGACCATCCCCCGGGACAAGCTGGTGGTGCTGACGGGTCTTTCCGGCAGCGGCAAAAGCTCTTTGGCCTTTGACACCATCTACGCCGAAGGCCAGCGCCGGTATGTGGAGAGCCTGTCCAGCTACGCCCGGATGTTTTTAGGCCAAATGGACAAGCCGGACGTGGACTACATCGACGGTCTCTCCCCCGCCATCTCCATCGACCAAAAGACCACCAGCAAGAACCCCCGCTCCACCGTGGGCACGGTGACGGAGATCTACGACTACCTCCGCCTGCTTTGGGCGCGGGTGGGCACGCCCCACTGCCCCCACTGCGGCAAGGAGATCCGGCGGCAGACGGTGGATCAGATCATCGATCAGATCATGGCGCTGCCGGAGGGCACGCGCATCCAGATCATGTCCCCGGTGGTGCGGGGACGCAAGGGCGAGCACGCCAAGGTGCTGGAGGACGCCCGCCGCGGCGGCTACGTCCGCGCCCGTGTGGACGGCAGCCTGTACGAGCTCAGCGAGGACATTCCGCTGGAGAAGAACCTCAAGCACCACATCGACATCGTGGTGGACCGTCTCATCGTCCGGCCCGACATCGTGGGGCGTCTCACCGACTCGGTGGAGACGGCCTCCAACCTGGCCGGCGGCCTTGTCACCGTCAACCTGCTCCGCGAGGAGAAGGACATTACCTTCTCACAGAATTACGCCTGCGAGGACTGCGGCGTCTCCATCGAGGAGCTGACGCCCCGCCTGTTCTCCTTCAACAGTCCCTTCGGCGCGTGCCCCACCTGCACAGGGCTGGGCGTACAGCTGAAGGCCGACCCTGCCCTCATCATCCCCGACGGCTCGAAGTCCATTTTGGACGGTGCCATCACCGCCAGCGGCTGGGCCTCCATCCGCTCCGACGGCATCAGCCGTATGTATTTCGAGGCTCTGAGCAAAAAATATCGCTTCTCCCTGTCCCAGCCCTACGACGAGCTGAGCGACGAGGTAAAAAACGTGATCCTCTATGGCACAGGCGGCGAAAAGCTGGAGCTGCACTACGACCAGCCCCGGGGCAAGGGCGTGCTGTACCAGTCCTTCGAGGGCATCTGCCGCAATTTGGAGCGCCGGTATCAGGAGACCCAGTCCGACGCCAGCAAGAAGGAGATCGAGAGCTGCATGACCCCCTGCCCCTGCCCGGATTGCCGGGGCAAGCGGCTGCGGCCCGAGGCGCTGGCCGTCACCGTAGGCGGCAAGTCCATCTACGACGCCACCACCCTGCCGGTGAACGACGCGCTGGCCTTCTTCGACGGGCTGGCGCTGACGGGCAACCAGCAGCTCATCGCCGCGCAGATACGCAAGGAGATCCACGCCCGGCTGGGCTTTTTGCAGTCCGTAGGACTGAGCTACCTCACCCTGTCCCGGGCCTCCGGCACGCTGTCCGGCGGCGAGAGCCAGCGCATCCGTCTGGCCACCCAGATCGGCAGCAGCCTCATGGGCGTGCTGTATATTTTGGACGAACCCTCCATCGGCCTGCACCAGCGTGACAACGACAAGCTGCTGGCCACCCTCCAGCGCCTCCGGGATCTGGGCAACACCCTCATCGTGGTGGAGCACGACGAGGACACCATGCGGGCCGCCGACTACCTCATCGACATCGGCCCGGGCGCAGGCGCACTGGGCGGCCAGGTGGTGGCCTGCGGCACGCCGGAGGAGGTCATGGCAAACCCCGCCAGCCTGACGGGCCAGTACCTCAGCGGCAAAAAGCGCATTGAGCTGCCGCCCCACCGCCGCCCGGGCAATGGCCACTTCCTCACCGTCCGGGGCGCGCGGGAGAACAACCTGCAAGCCATCGACGTCTCCTTCCCGCTGGGCACGTTCACCTGCGTCACCGGCGTCAGCGGCAGCGGCAAAAGCTCCCTGGTAAACGAGGTGCTGTATAAGGCGCTGGGCGCTTCCCTGAACCGCATGAAGCTGCGCCCCGGCAAGCACGATGCCATCGAGGGCATGGAGTATTTAGACAAGGTCATCGCCATCGACCAAAGCCCCATCGGCCGCACGCCCCGCTCCAATCCCGCCACCTACACCAACCTGTTCAATTCCATCCGCGACCTGTTTGCCTCCACCCCCGACGCCAAGACCCGGGGCTACGGCCCGGGCCGGTTCTCCTTCAACACCAAGGGCGGCCGCTGCGAGGCCTGCGGCGGCGACGGTATGCTGAAGATCGAGATGCACTTCCTGGCGGACGTGTACGTCCCCTGCGAGGTCTGCCGGGGCAAGCGCTACAACCGCGAGACGCTGGAGGTGCGCTACAAGGGCAAAAACATCTCCGACGTGCTGGATATGACCGTGGCCGAGGCGCTGGAGTTCTTCTCCGCCGTGCCGGCCATCTGCGAAAAGCTGCAAACGCTGTACGACGTGGGCCTGGGCTACGTGAAGCTGGGCCAGCCCTCCACCACTCTGTCCGGCGGCGAGGCCCAGCGCGTAAAGCTGGCCACGGAGCTGAGCAAGCGCGCCACAGGCCGCACCATCTATATTTTAGACGAGCCCACCACCGGCCTCCACGCCGACGACGTGCGGAAGCTGCTGGAGGTGCTGCAGCGTCTCACCGACGCGGGCAACACGGTGCTGGTCATCGAGCACAACCTGGACGTGATCAAGTGCGCCGACTACCTCATCGACCTTGGCCCGGAGGGCGGCGTAGGCGGCGGCACGGTGGTGGCCTGCGGCACACCGGAGCAGGTGGCCGCCTGCGAAGCGTCCTACACCGGCCAGTATCTGAAAAAGTATTTGAAGTGACACACCGCCCGCCCCGCCTCATACAATGGGTCAGGGAGGTGGTACTATGGAGCTGCTGCACGACGGCGTCATCGCCGCCCTGGCCGCCATCGGCCTGACGGCCATTCTGTGGCTGCTGGCCTCCGCCCTGTTCCGTCAGCCGCCGGTGCGTGACACGTGGTACGTGGTGTCCCTGTCCGGCGACGGCGCGGGGCTGGATGTCACGCTGCGTGCGCTGGCGCAGAACCGGCGCTTGCCGGTGGTGCTGGTGGACTGCGGTCTGACGGAGGAGGGCCGCCGTGCCGCGTCACTGGCCGTGTCGGACACGGTGACGCTGGTAACGCCGTCAGAGCTTCCGAACCTATTTACACAGGAAACGAGAAAGGGGTGAACGCCTTGGGTGAGCGCGTCACCGTAGAGGGCAGCGTAGACGCTGTCATCTTCCAAAACGAGGAAAACGGCTATACCGTCCTGCTGCTGCGTGTGGACGGTGAGGACGAACCCATCACCGTGGTGGGCTGCATCCCCTGCGCCGCCGCCGGGGAGGGCATGACCGTCACCGGCGTGTGGGTGAATCACCCCGTCCACGGCCCGCAGCTCTCCGCCGAGAGTGTGGAGCGCCGATTGCCCCAGGAGGAAGAGGACATCGTCAGCTACCTGTCCTCCGGCATTCTGAAGGGCGTCGGCCCGGCCACGGCCCAGCGGCTGGTGGAGCGCTTCGGCGCGGACACCCTCCGGGTGCTGGAGGAAGAGCCGGAGCGGCTCAAGACCATCAAGGGCATCACCGCAAAAAAGGCCATGGAGCTGTCGGAGGCGTTCCGCGCCCTGACGGGATTGCGGCAGGTGATGGAGTTCCTGGCCCGCTACGACCTGCCGGTATACCTGGCCATGGCGGTGCAGCGCACCTACGGCGACAACGCCCTGCAAATGCTGCGGGACGACCCCTATATCCTCAGCCGCGCCCAGTTCGGCGTGGACTTCGCCGTGGCCGACGCCATCGCCATCAGCATGGGCTTCGGCGGCGACGACCCCTGCCGCCTGCGGGCGGCCATCGAGTACGAGCTGGCCCACAACGCTGGGAACGGCCACGTGTTCCTGCCCCGTGAGAAGCTGCTGGCCGCCACGGCCCAGCTGGTGGACGTGGACACGGACACGGTGGAGACGGCGCTGGACAAGCTCATCGACAGCTTCGCCGTGGTGGAGAAGCCCATCGCCAACGTCCGGGGCTGCTACCTGCCCCGGCTGTATCAGGCGGAGACGTTTGTGGCCCAGCGTCTGCTGTCCATGCTCCGCGCCCCCGTGGAGCAGCTGCGTCAGGTGGACAAGACCATCGACGCCATCGAAAAGGAGCAGGGCGTGTCCTACGCGCCCCTCCAGCGTCAGGCGGTGCGTATGGCGGCGGAGGGCGGCGTGCTGCTGCTCACCGGCGGGCCGGGAACGGGCAAGACCACGTCCCTGCGGGGCATCGTGGCGCTGTACCGCCGCATGGGGCTGGACGTGGCGCTGCTGGCGCCCACCGGCCGGGCGGCCAAGCGGTTGGGTGAGGTGACGGACTGCGACGCCCAGACCATCCACCGTGCCCTGGGCATGAGCTACAACGAGCTGACCGGTCAGGCGGCCTTCAAAAAGAACGGCAGCGACCCGCTGGAGGCCCACGCCGTCATCGTGGACGAGATGAGCATGGTGGACCTGGAGCTGATGCAGGCGCTGCTGGAAGCGCTGCGCCCCGGCTGCCGGCTGGTGCTGGTGGGCGACCCGGACCAGCTGCCCTCCGTGGGCGCCGGCAACGTGCTGGGCGATCTGCTCCGCAGCACCGTCGTGCCCACCGTGTCCCTGAGCCAGGTATTCCGCCAGGCGGAGCAGTCCGCCATCATCCGCAACGCCCACGCCGTCAACATGGGCCAGCCGCCCCAGCTGGACAGCAACCAGGGGGATTTCTTCTTTCTGTGCCGCCGCTCACCGGACAGGCTGGTGCAGACGGTGGTGGAGCTGTGCCGCGACCGGCTGCCCAGGAACATGAACATCCCCGCCGAGCAGATACAGGTCCTCTCCCCCACCCGCAAGGGCGCCTGCGGCACGGCGGCCCTGAACCGCGCGCTGCAGGCGGCGCTGAACCCGCCGTCGCCCCAAAAGCGGCAGAAGCAGTGGGGCGATGTGACGTTCCGTGTGGGCGACCGGGTCATGCAGACGAAGAACAACTACGATGTGCTGTGGGAAAAGGACGACGGCACGACAGGCAGCGGCATCTTCAACGGCGACGTGGGCGTCATCCAGGACATCGACAGCTCCGGCGAGCTGATCGTCCTCCGCTTTGACGACCGCACCGCCACCTACACCGCCGACCTGCTGTCCCAGCTGGATATGGCCTATGCCATCACCGTACATAAATCCCAGGGCAGCGAGTACCCTGCCGTCATTCTGGTGTCCGCCCCCGCCGCGCCGTCGCTGATGGTGCGGGGCGTGCTGTACACCGCCATCACCCGCGCCCGCCGGATGCTCATCATGGTGGGCGACGATGCCGTTCCCGCCAGAATGGCGGAAAACGACCGCCAGCAGCGCCGCTACAGCGGCCTGCGCCGCCGCTTGAAGGAGGGCATGACATGAATCTCAACGACTCCCTGAACCAAATGTCCAAGGACCTGCTGGACTTCTTCTTTCCCCGTCACTGCCCGTTCTGCGGGCGCGTCTCCGAAAAAGCGCTGCTGTGCGGGCAGTGCGCCCGGACGCTGCCCCGGTGTGCGGAGGTCCGCACCGGCCCATTCGGTGAGTGCGCCGCGCCGCTGTACTATGAGGATGCCGTCCGTGACGCCCTTCTCGCCTTCAAGTTCCGGGGCAAGGTGGAAAACCTCAACTGCTTCGGCGCGCTGATGGCGGAGACGGCGGCCAGCGCCTTTGCCGACCGCTTTGACGCCGTCACCTGGACGCCGGTGAGCCGGAAGCGCCTGAAAAAGCGTGGCTTCGACCAGTCCCGGATGCTCTGTGCCAGCCTGTGCGTGGACTGGCACACCCAGCCTCTGGAGACGCTGCGCAAAACGCGGGACAACCCTCCCCAGTCCGGTCTGGAGGATGCGGCGGAGCGCCGGGCCAACGTGCTGGGCGCATACGAACCTGTTGACCCGGCAGCCTTCCGTGGGAAGCGTCTGCTGCTCATCGACGACATCCTCACCACCGGCGCGACGCTGACGGAGTGCGTCCGGGTGCTGAAGGACGCCGGGGCGGCGGACGTGGTGTGCCTGACGCTGGCCATGGTCCGTGAGAAATAGGTATGGAACGCCGCCGTCGTGTGTAAAATACAGAAAATCGCAGGTTTTTTATTTCCACCGTTGCA
>OLOV01002825.1_pt1 | contig 11322 bp, 9 predicted proteins | sample 1672931 | NCBI WGS metagenome assembly OLOV01 (sample SAMEA3136738, study PRJEB25190) | human gut metagenome | biome: human gut; feature: human-associated habitat; material: faeces | place: Austria | collected 2013
AGGCTCCCTTGTGTAAAGGGAGCTGTCAGCCGTCAGGCTGACTGAGGGATTGACTTATCAAATTGTCGTTTGAATACTGATTGATTGGTTTATAAAACTGTTGCCCACCTCTTAGGCTACCTTTGACGAGGGAGCTGTCCGTAGGACTGAGGGGGTTCTTGCCGGAATTCAACCGAGAATTCCTCCGTCACGGCTCTAAATTCGGCGGCGTATGCCAAAACAAATATAATGTAATGTAAATGACACGGTTTTTTATAAAAAAGTTCAAAATAATTTTTGAAACCTCAAAATTTTTATTTTCATCCGTTTAAATTGACAAAAACGGCGGCTTATGTTATATTTACAGAGAAATTGACCGAAAAGGGAGGGGTAATATGCCGACAAAAGCCGAGGAGACAGGCAGGCTTGCACTCAGGGCTGCCTCAGGCGAGCAAAAGGCCTTTGACGAGCTGTATGCTGCGACGGTCGAGACGGCGTATTACACGGCGACCCTCGTGCTGACCTCGCAGGAGGATATTGCCGACGCCCTCCAGATCTCATATATGAAGGCCTTCGCCCATATCGGCGAGCTGGAGCACCCCGAGAGCTTCGAGAAATGGCTGAAAAAGATAGTTATCAACGAATGCAGGAATTATCTGCGTGACAACGGCAAGCACATATTCTCCACCGTCTATATCGGCGGCAGCTACGACGGCGTTGAGGGCAGCGACCCCGCCGTGGATATAGCGGGCAATGAAGAATTGCGGCGCACGCTTGACGAGATACTGTCCTCGCTGCCGGAGAAGCAGCGTGTCTGCGTGAATTTATTCTATTTTGAGAAATACAGCGTTGCTGAGATAGCGGCGCTGCTCGGCATATCCGAGGGCACGGTCAAGAGCCGCCTGCATTACGGCAGGAGAACTCTCGAACGCAAGTATAAGCGCAGCTCGGAGGGCAAGAGGTTTTACGGCGTTGCCGTTGTGCCTGCTGTTGCCGCTTTGCTTGCTTACAAGGCGGGCAAAAGCTCCGCACCCGCCGCCGTCAAGGCCGTCACAGGCTCTGCTGTTGCCGCCGAGGCTCAGGCTGCGGGTGTTGCCGCAGTCGCTCTGCCCGCTGCGGTCACGGCAGTCGCTGCCGGCTCGGCGATAAGCGCGGGCGTGGGAATAGGAGCGGCGGCCGTGGTCGGCAAGGTTGTTGCCGTGGCGACTGCTGCGGCTGTTACGGCAGGCGGCGCCGTCGGGATAAAAACCTATGTCGAGAATCGCCCCGAGCCGACGACCGCTCAGAATATCTACACCGAAGAATACGCAACATTGGGCGAATTCGCCGTTACCGAAGCCGATGAAACGGTGATCTCTTTTTCTGTTTCGGACGGCAGCACCGTGACGGTCACAATACCCGTGACGGCTGTGAGAATTCCTTCGACCGTTCGACCGACGGCAGCTGCTGAGGCACCGAGCGAAACTTTTGCACAGTCACGCACCGCTCCGCGCACCGAGCGCACGAGCCGGCCGACTACCACCCGCAAGCAAAAGGCGACAACTACCTCTGCGCCGACTACGACTGAAAAAGCCGTGACCGCAACGACGGTTAAGCATACCGAGCCGCCCGCGACTGTGCCGCCGGAGGTTGATTATGTCGTATCGGGCGGAGTGCTGACCGAGTATAGGGGCAGCGGCGGCAGCGTGACCGTTCCGTCAAAGATAGGCTCGTCATCCGTCACCTCGATAGGCAGCGGAGCATTCTCGGGCAACACCTCGCTCATATCCGTCAGCCTGCCCGTCGGAGTTAAAAAGATAGGGCAGGAGGCGTTCGCCGATTGCACCGCATTGACCTCCGTTTCGCTCCCGTCAACTCTTGAGAGCGTCGGGGCGGGCGCATTCTACGGCTGTTCTTCGCTTGGCTCGGTCAATATCCCGAGCAGAGTAACATCTCTCGGCGACGACGCATTTTACGGCTGCTCCTCGCTCAAAACCGTCACGATACCCGACAGCGTTACTTCAATAGGTGACGGCGCTTTCGACGGCTGCGACGGCGTGACCGTTAAGTGCTCAAAGGATTCGGCGGCGTATGAATATGCCGTTGCCAACGGTATCAACGTGAGCACATGATTAAAAAGGAGATAACCAGAAATGAAGAATTGCGGAACTCAAAGAATAGAAACGGACAGACTGATACTCAGACGTTATGTGATCGAGGACGCCGACGCAATGTATAAGAATTGGGCATCCGACAGCGAGGTCACAAAATTTCTGACATGGCAGCCGCATTCGAGCATTGAGGTGAGCCGGGGTATAATCGAGAATTGGCTGAAAGAATATTCCGATGAGAAATATTATCAGTGGGCGATCGTGCTCAAGGCTAACGGCAACGAGCCGATAGGCGACATCAGCGTTGTCCATATGAAAGAGGATATTTCCATGGTGCATATCGGCTATTGCTTAGGCAGAGCATGGTGGCGCAGGGGGATCATGTCCGAGGCGCTGAAAGCGGTCATGGACTTTATGTTTGACACGGTCGAAGTGAATCGTGTCGAATCAAGGCATGACCCGATGAACCCGAATTCGGGCAAGGTGATGCAGAAATGCGGCATGAAATACGAGGGCACTCTGCGGAGTGCCGATCGGAATAATCAGGGCATTTGCGACGCATGTTACTATGCGCTGCTGAGATCGGAGCGCTGAAGTAAAGTTACCATTTACAAAATGGAATCAAGAGAAAGTGCAATTTTTTAGCGCATATCAAAGGGGACGGCGCTCCGAGAGCTGCACTGCAATGTCGGTTTTACAACGGTAGGGGCGAACTGTGTTCGCCCCTACGATGTTGATTTTGCATTTGCAATTATTACGCGGCACGTCTCGGTCGTCTCTCGGCTGTTCGGTGATATCAGCCGCGATGTTATCACAAAAATTCATACAAACGCAAAAACTCCGTATGATCTCGGCGGATCATACGGAGCGTTTTTATCTTATTATGCCTTTTTCGGCTGCCATTTGGGCGCAGAGTTTAAGCAGCGGCACTGTCTCGTTGAGCGGGGCAGGGAGGGTGAAGCCGTTCTCGGTGACGCTTTTGCCGAACGCCGCTTCATAGAGGCAGGCGCCGGCGAGGTAGCAGCCGAGCTCGTTGCCGTCGTAGCCGTCGCAGGTCAGCCTGCTGCCGGCGGGGGTCTGGCGGGCTATCTGGAATGCCTTGCCTATCGGCACGATGATGTCGATATCGGATTCTATCGCCGCTTTGGCGCAGGATTCGGTCAGCGCCCGATACATTTCGTCCTGATCGCCGCCGTAGAGCCGTCTGAACGACGGGTCGGCGCTGTCGGAGTCATATGTCCACGGCTGTATCAGCATTATTTTTGCCTTCGGCTGCATCATGCGGCAGTATTCCGCAAGCTCGGCGAGATAGGGGAGGTAGCTCTCCTCAACTCCGCTCATCGAGCGTGACTGCCTGAGGGTTATGACGTCCCATTCCTCATCCTCGACCGCTTCGTGCAGCGCGACTTCATCGACGGTGCGCGTGTCGGTCTCGCCCGGCAGGCAGATGTCGTATTCATAGCACGGCAGCTCCTTGCGCCAATTATCCCAGTGCTGCTCCAGCGAGCAGCCGTCAATGCAAAGGTCGCACAGCAGCATTTCCTGCCCCGCAGCCTCCGCCATATACGGCAGATAGGCGTGGGTGCTCCTCTCGGAGCCGTCACTTATTGACAGTATGTTCATTTTCAGCCTCCGATTTTGACAGATAGAGTGAGAATACCGCCTGCGAAAGGCCAAAGATCATCATCATGTATTGCAGCGGCTTGAGGCCGTAGAATACGCAGTCGGTCATTCCGCAAAGGAGGAAGCCCGTTACCGAGGCGAAGAGCGTGACGGCGTAGTCGCGCGTGCGCCCCTTTCGGCGGTAAAGGCGAAAAGCGTTAATAAAGAAAACAATGAATATTGCGGCGAGCAGCAGAGCGCCGAGCACGCCGTTCTCGAGCCACGCCTCGAGGAATATATTATGAGCGTGGGGTTGCTTGACGTTATACACATTGTGCATGGTCTGCCTCACGTTGTCAAATCCCGTGCCGTAGCCGAATATCGGCCTCTCATGCAGCATTTTGAAGGCTGCGTCCCAAACGCTCTTTCGGGTGTTGACCGAAAGATCTCTGCCGCTTATCAGGGTCAGCACACGCTTGAATATGCCGTCCGCAAATATCACGATGGCGCAGAAGCCTACGCCGCCGAGGGCGATGAGCTTCAGGCACTTCTTGCCGCCGTAGAGGAAGAGCAGCGCAAATACTATTACGGCAAAAAGGTAGGGGCCTCTTGAATATGAGAGCGCAACTCCGCCGATAGCGGCAAGGCAGCAGCCGAAGCCGATGATCTGACGCTTGACGCTCTTTGAGCAGAGGAAAATATACGCGGCAAAGGGCAGCATCGACACGCAGAACGTGGCGAAAAACAGCGGGTTTGAGAAGGTGCTGCAAGCCCTCGTGCTGAATGTATGGAATGTCTTTGACGCCATGTTTGACGAGATGAAGTCGGGCAGGAATACCACGAGCTTCTCGACCGCGAGGTCAAGGAAACGCCAAAACGGGTTAAAGAGCTTGTGGATATTGCTGCCTGTATGCAGGCACAGGTGATATACCACCATCTGAGCCACGCCTATTGCGCCCGCGGCGCCGGCTGAGAGACCGCCGCAAAGGAATATCCGCTCTATCTGCTCCTGTGTTTTGACCGTCTCGGTGAAGGTGTAATAGCCCGTGAACATCAGGCACCAAAGCCCGACGCTCGCAAACGACGATATGAATGACGACGAATAGACTGAGCAGACGACCATCCACGCCATATAAATAAGTATAGCCATACCTATTGCGCCGAACGAGGGCTTCTTCCTCTCGGCTATCCTGCGCCTGAGCACGATGAAAAACACCGCCGCGGTGAAGACGGGGGCGACATATTCGGGCAGCAGGGCTGCGAGCAGGAACAGCGCGGGGGCATAGCGGCCGAGCTTATCAGGCTTCGCCGTCAGAGCTTCCGTGTTCAATATCATTATCCTTTCCGGCTTCGCCGCCGTCGGCTTTATTGCCCTTTTCACCCGTGAGCTTCTTATAGAAAAACGAGCAAACAAGGCTCAGGGCCGCCGTGATGGCAAAGATGATTATCGCAAGGTCAAAGTTGCGCCCGGTTATCTGATCCCCGCACCAGGTGGAGGATATTATCGAGGGCAGCCTTGCGATGCTTGTGATGAGCATGAATTTACGCATGTCGATATCCGTCAGTCCCGCTACATAGGTGAGCACGTCCTTGGGCGTGCCGGGGATGAGGTATATTATAAACAGAGTGCGGTAGACTGTGCGCTTGTCTTGCAGGAATTTGAGCGAATTTATCTTCTCAATCGGCACAAAAAGCTCGACGAGCCGCTTGCCGAACACCTTGGTGAGCAGGATTATTACGAGCGAGCCTATCTCGGTGCCGAGGAAGCAGAGCAGCAGGCCGCCCCATGTGCCGTAGAGCACACCCGAGCCTATCTCGAGCGGCTCGGCGGGGATTATCTTGATAACGGTCTGAAACGCTCTGACGGCGACAAACGCCAATTTATCGAAGCCGTTGAAGCCGGCGAGAAATGCTTTCATCTGCTCCGGGTCGGAAAAGAGCCTGTAAAGCTCTCTGCCGTATCTTATATAACAATATATAAATGCACCCAGGGCAGCGGAGCAGACGACTATCGCGCCTATCCGCTGTATAAGGAGCAGCTTTTTTCTTCCGCTTTCGGTATCAAAGGCTTTTGTATTTTTCAAAGAATTCACCGAGCCCTCCGCCGTAGTCTTTTTCTTTCCATGGTTTGTGCTTTCCGTTATAATGGATGATCGCGGTGTTCGCCCGCACCCACTCTATATCTATCCGCTTGTGACCCGCCGCGGGTTCGGAAAATATGCGGAAGGTCTTTTCGTCGAGGTTATAGAGCCGCTCGTCGACGGCGAGGGTGTGATCGGCAAACAGCGCGTTGACAACGTCCTGATCCGCAAGGAAAAGAGTGCGGTGCTTCTTTGAGATATAGGTCAATATCTGCCCGAGCGTGACGGTTTCGCGCCACTTCTTGAGGTCAATGAGCAGCACGCCGGCGTTGATATAAATATCGGTATGCTTGTGTATGCCGAGGCGCAGCAGATTTATCTTGCCCAGCAGGCCGAAGAGGTGAGTGGCGCCCGCAAGAATATTGCCCTTGAGGTCAAGATTGTAGAATTCCTCAAGGCTCCTGTTGATGACAATGTCGGGGTCAAGGTAGAGCACCCTGTCGATCTCCTGCGGCAGTATCTCGCCGATGAGCAGGCGGTAGTAGGTCGCTTTGCTTATGCGGTCGAGCACGGGGAAGCCGCTGAATATCGCGTCATCCACCTTGATGCGGTGCACCTCGTGGTCGCTGCCGCCCAGGGCGCTCTCCATGCGGGAGAAGTCGTCCTCTGTCAGCGAGGCATAGACCACATAGAGGTCGATGCGGCTGCCGGGGCAGTTTGCCGCGAGCGAGCGCAGCATCACGCTCAGAGGATAGATATAATTGGAATCGAGAGTAACAAGTATGTTCATGACGATATCCACCTGTTTAGCTTATTTTATGACAATTATATCAATAAATATTTTTAAAGTCAACAAAACATTGATACACAGGTTTTCGGATAAAGCCGCTACGCTGAATAATACACCCGTTCGCAGCCAAATATTACAATATTGTAAACTTTGGAAAAAGGACTTGATTTTTTGAGCAAAAGTGATTACAATACAAATTAGCACTCAAGGTTAATGAGTGCTAAGTATCCGCCGAGCGATCGGCGACTGCTAATTTGGTAATTTTTAATTTTGGAGGTAATAAATTATGACTATCAGACCTTTAGCTGACAGAGTAGTCGTAAAGCCCGTTGAGGTCGAGGAGACCACAAGCAGCGGCATCATCCTTTCCGCTTCTTCACAGGAGAAGCCCCAGATAGCTGAGGTTATCGCGGTCGGTCCCGGCGGCGTTGTCGACGGCAAGGAAGTCGAAATGTATGTCAAGGTCGGCGACAAAGTCATCACCGGCAAGTATTCCGGCACCGAAGTTAAGCTCAACAAAGAAGAATACACCATCGTTCGTCAGAGCGATATTCTCGCAGTAGTCGAGTAATTAAAGGAGGAATTTCATCATGGCAAAACAGATCATTTACGGTGAAGAAGCCCGCAAGGCTCTCCAGGCAGGCGTTGATAAGCTCGCCAACACGGTTAAAATAACTCTCGGCCCCAAGGGCAGAAACGTAGTGCTCGATAAGAAATACGGCGCACCCCTCATCACCAACGACGGCGTTACCATCGCCAAGGAAATAGAGCTTGAGGACGCTTTTGAGAATATGGGCGCTCAGCTTGTTAAGGAAGTTTCCACCAAGACCAACGACGTTGCCGGCGACGGCACCACCACCGCTACCCTGCTTGCACAGGCTCTAATCAGAGAGGGCATGAAGAATGTCACCGCAGGCGCTAACCCGATGGTAGTCAAGAAGGGCATGGCAAAGGCGGTCGAGACCGTTGTTGAGTGCCTCAAGAAGAATTCAAAGCCCGTTACAAGCTCCGCCGATATCGCAAGGATAGGCACCATCTCCTCGGGCGACGAGGAGGTCGGCAAGTTCATCGCTGACGCTATGGATAAGGTCACCGCAGACGGCGTTATCACCGTCGAGGAGTCCAAGATAGCCGTTACCGAGTCCGAGGTAGTCGAAGGCATGCAGTTCGACAGAGGCTATATCTCCCCCTACATGGTAACCGATACCGATAAGATGGAGGCCGTTATCGACGACGCTCTCATCCTTATCACCGATAAGAAGATCTCTTCGATACAGGATCTCCTTCCGCTGCTTGAGCAGGTCATGCACGCAGGCGGCAAGCTGATCATCATCGCCGAGGATGTCGAGGGCGAGGCTCTTTCGACCATCCTTGTCAACAAGCTCAGGGGCGTATTCACCTGCGTATGCGTTAAGGCTCCCGGCTTCGGCGACAGAAGAAAGGAAATGCTCCAGGATATCGCAACCCTCACCGGCGGCGAAGTTATCACGAGCGACCTCGGCCTTGAGCTTAAAGACACCCAGCTCGCACAGCTCGGTAAGGCTCGTCAGGTCAAGGTCTCTAAGGAGAATACCATCATAGTTGACGGCGCAGGCAACAAGGAAGCCATCGCTTCCAGAGTCGGTCAGATCAAGATGCAGATAGAGAACAGCACCTCTGACTTCGACAGAGAGAAGCTCCAGGAGAGGCTCGCAAAGCTCTCCGGCGGCGTTGCGGTCATCAAGGTCGGCGCAGCTACCGAGACCGAGATGAAGGAGAAGAAGCTCCGCATCGAGGACGCTCTTGCGGCCACCAAGGCGGCTGTCGAGGAAGGCAGCGTTGCGGGCGGCGGTGTCGCTCTGCTGAACGCAGTCGGCAGCGTCAAGGCTCTGCTTGAGAGCACCGAGGACGCCGACGAAAAGACCGGCATCAAGATAGTCCTTAAAGCTCTTGAGGAGCCCGTCCGCCAGATAGCCGCCAACGCAGGCCTCGAAGGCTCCGTTATCGTCAACGCTATTCTCGAATCCGGCAAGGTCGGCTACGGCTACAACTTCGCTAAGGATGAGTATTGCGACATGGCTGCCGCAGGCATCCTTGACCCCACCAAGGTCACTCGTTCCGCTCTCCAGAACGCGGCTTCCGTCGCGGCAATGGTCCTCACCACCGAGAGCCTTGTCACCGACAAGCCCGATCCGGCTGCCGACGCTGCGAACGCAGCTGCCATGGCTGCTGCTCAGGGCGGCGGAATGTATTAATTCCTTACCGGCACAAAAAATCACAGGGGCTGCGAGCTTATCGCAGCCCCTTATTTCATGCCCGACGGCGGCTTCGGCGGCATTCATATATAAAAATTAACTAAATATTAATATTTGGAACGGTATTTCCGTTTGACTTTTTAGAGGAAATGTGTTAAAATCCGATTAGGTCACATGGGGCAGGGGCGAGCCGTTTTTGACGGGCGGCTCATTTTTGCCCGATGCGGCACCGTATTTCGTTAAGATAAACATAAAACAGGAGGACAAGAAAATGAAAAAAGCAAAAGCGGTTCTTTCCTTACTTATGGCTCTTGTGATGGCGCTCACCGGTATCATTACCGCCTTCGCCGCAGACCTTGAGGAGAAAGAACCCAATAATGAAATGGCGAAAGCCACCGTATTCGCTCTTGCCGATACGATCAAGGGCAGGCTCTCCGACGACACGGATGTAGATTGGTTCTGCTTTGAAGCTAAAGAGGCAAGCCTCGTTACCGTCAAGCTTCAGCACAACATCGTCGATGCATCGGCGTCAAGCAGCTATTTTGACGTTAAGGTAAGGGATGCCAACGGAGTTGAAGAAGCCACCTTCACCAGCGCAGGCAGCGCAGCCGAAGCAGTTTCTCCCGCTTTCAGCGTAGCGGCAGGTAAGCATTATATCGTTGTCACCGGCGGTCAGGTCACTTCCACCACCCTTGACTATAAGCTCTCGGTTTCCGTTGACTCCACTGCTCTCTCCGAGAAGGAAAGCAACAATACCATCGAGACCGCAACTCCGCTTGAGCTGTCACTCAAGGGTGCTCCCAAGAGATACATCGGCACCATCGGTCACGAGGGCGACGTTGACTACTACAAGCTCACTATCCCCGAGAACGGCTATATCTATTATTACATCTATAACAGCAACGGCACCAAGGGCGCATATGACGTTTCCCTCATCGGTTATGTCAGCGGCGCTAACGGCGTTGCCGCCGCTCAGACCTTCGGCACCGTAAGCATCGGCAAGGATGACGCCTCCGTTATCAGCCCCTGCACCGGTCTCGCCAAGGGCACATATTATCTCAAGGTCTCCGGCTCTGTCGGCGGCTATCAGATAAGAGCCCTCTTTACCCCCTTCGGCAGCGCGGAGAAGGAGTACAACAACACCTTCAAGACCGCCGATACTCTTGATATGACCAAGACCTTCTACGGCTCCAACTTCGACAAGAACGACGTTGACGTTTATAAGTTCACCGTCACTCAGGAGAAGACCAAGCTCCAGTTCGTCTTTAAGGCCGACGCAAGTGTTACTACCGACGGCAAGTGGAACATTGTTGTTTGCGCTGCGGACTCTCAGATCCTTACCGGCGGCCAGCTCACCGCAGTGAGAAATGAGAAAGCGACCTACTCTCTCTATGATCTCAAGCCCGGTACCTATTATATAGTGGTCACTTCGGACTCCGCCACCCCCAACTCGGGTCTCTACACCCTGTCGTTTGAGACTATAACCGTTGACGACAGCGGCGACGGCAACAAGTCCTTTATACAAAAGATCAAGGATATCGACTGGTCGAAGTTCATCAACAGCTTTATTGACTGGATCGGCAAGATCAAACTCATTCCCATGCTCAAGGCCATAATAGAAAGCATCAAGAAGGTCATTGGCTCGTTAAAGTAATCTTAACCTTATATCCACAGAGGCTGCGGTTAATCCCGCAGCTTCTTTTTTGTTTAATGACGGAAAGAATTGTAAAAATCAAAATTAGACTTGATTTTTACGGCTTTATATATTAAAATGTATACATAATAGGGCGGTATACCCGAAAATAACCTGTAAAGGGTGATCAGATGTCAGAGAAACCTATCGGAGCTCCCGAGACTACGGTCGATGACGAGGCCGTTTTACGGCAGCTTAACCAACAAAAGAAGCTCTACCTCAGCCCCAAGCATTACGCCGCATATATTCTCTCAGGCTTCGGCGATAAGAACTGGGAGACCTTCAACGGCACAAACCTTTTCTTCTTCCAAACCACGTTTCTCGGCGCCCGTGCGGATGTGCTGAGCTATTCCTCGGTCGTTTGCAGTGTTATGGATACCTTTGATAATGCCATTTCCGGCCCGCTGATTGACCGCACAAGGACGAGATGGGGCAGGGTGCGCCCGTATCTGATACTCACGCTCCCGCTTTGGTTTATCGCCGTTTTCACGCCGTGGGTCCTTCCCGGCGGCATGAGCCAGGCTGCCATCTTCGTGTGGTTCCTTGCGCTGAATTATATCGGCTCGATAGCTTCGTCCTTCTATGACCCGAGCTATCAGGCGATACTCTTCAATATAACGCCGAATGTCGCCGAGCGAAACCGCCTCATTGCGACCGACGCATATGTTGACCTGGCGGGAGTTTGGCTCCCGTCGTTGTTCCCGTTCCTCGTGGACTATCTGCCCCGCTCTATACCGTCGCGCTACATTTTCATGGGCGGCGCGTTCTTCTTTATTGCCAGTGTGCTGATATTCCGCATGAGAAACATAACCTGCAGTCATAGCAGTTATATTATATTCCTTAGAAAAAGTAT
>OLOV01002830.1_pt1 | contig 11301 bp, 6 predicted proteins | sample 1672931 | NCBI WGS metagenome assembly OLOV01 (sample SAMEA3136738, study PRJEB25190) | human gut metagenome | biome: human gut; feature: human-associated habitat; material: faeces | place: Austria | collected 2013
CTCATATCGCGCAGATCGGTGGGGAGATGCAAGCCGGTGAGATTCGAGCGCATGCAGCGGTTCATAAGCAGCGGGCGACCTTGCAGGTCGAGGTAAAGAATGCCAACCGGAATCACGTTGATAGTCTCGATCGTCGAGAATGCAGTGATGTCCTCTTGCCGATGGCGCGCATCCAAAAGAAGCGCCGAAATGGAGCGGAAGAGGAAAAACGCCCCTTCGATGATGAGGGCACCAATCCACACTGGGCCCAACAGCTTCACGACGGGAGGAATCGACGTCGCGATAAGCGCCAGCTCGGGAATCATGCAAGGACGACGGTAGTACGCAGCAAGCCCAATACCAAAGGCGACAAGCAGCAGGTTAAGCCACAAGATGCCCGTCAGAGCATGCGCGATGGCAAACGGCGGTGCTAGCAAACGATTGCCCGTCGAGCATAAGAGGATATCGGCTACGATGGCCAGATGCACAACCAGGCTCGCCTCGTAAAGACATGCCGCCACGCGGTTGTAGGACATGCGCCGCGAGACGACAAGCGGCACGTGAATCGTTTGCATGCAGGCAGCCAAAACGTACATCACGTCAAGAAGCACAAACTGGGGAAGAATCAAATCGATTCGCATGGTCATTCACCCGCCCGCGGCATCAAGACAATCATGCGCAGCTCGCCCGGCTCGCCTTCCAGGCGATACGCGACGTCTCTTCCTTGCAGGACACGCTCAAGCTCACGCGCCGCAGGAACCTCAGAAAGATCGATGTCATCAGTCGAGACCAACGTCGCGCGCAGCTCTACGTTACCTGGATCATGGTCGCTCAGGTGGTACATAAGGGCAGGGCGCTTGGTCGTATAGGCAAAGAATGCAAAATCGTAAACGCAGTCGTACAGTGCGCTCACGGTGCTTGCATGCATCGGCTGTCCAATTGCGATAATTGAGGCGCAATCGACGCCGAGAGTGCGCAGATCACTTGCCAGCTCGTTTGCGATCAGCTGGATGCGGTTGCGGTCAAAGCCGCTCTCGCCGTGCTGGGCAAGCGTGAGAGACCCCTTGCGCTTACAGTAGGCGATATGCATTTTGGCGCACTGCAGCAGCCGGTACCGCTCATCCAAAGACGTTTCGTCCGTAAGCGGCGGAAGCGAACTCAAAAGATCGTAGAGACTGCTCAACGAGCGCGCGAGCGCCTGGTCGACATCCTGTATGAGCAGCGCTTCGGCCTCTTGGTCGGCAAGATGCGCCTTGAGGTCGTAGTCGGCAGCAAGCAGCTCGTTTTGACGTTGAAGCTCAGCGCGACGATGCGCCAGCTCGCCGTTGAGCTCATTGAGCTCATGAACGTCCTGGGCAAGAAGGGCGCACCCGCCCATCAGCGGAAAGACACGATACATCACATCGGGCTTCGAAATCACGGTAAAGGCATGCATACGACCGTGCTCTTGTGCGCGCAGCTCATCGCACACGCCATCGGCAAGAGGTTCCGATGCTGGCGTAGCGTACGCCACCTCAAAATCACGTGTCATGACCTTGAGGTCAAGCGGCAGTGTATCGAAGATGCCCGCAATGTCGTGATACGAGGGGAAAACACCGCTTTCCAGGCAGATCTCGAGGACCACCACGCAAAAGATGCAATATACCAGGGAAAAATTGAGCCTCCACGCCCACGGAACGCGCAGTGCGTAAGAGACGGCAAAGAACACGCCCGCGCAGAAGACGAGCACAGCAGTAAACGTAAAGCGCCTGATTCGATACGAAGAAGACAGGCCAATCAAGATAAAGAAGCCCACAAAGTTGGCGACGCTCCACACGAGAACAAGGACATATCCCCAACCATAGGTATAGTCGCTGCTCCAGTTATCGCTCGCGGGATCAAAGCAAAACACCTGATGGTGAAGGTCGTTGGTAAGAACAAAAAGAATAATGATGCCCGCTAGAGCCCACAAGACGTTGCGGTAGCGGCGCCAAGGGCGACGTCGCTCCAGGCCCGCAAGCCTAAAGCCGCACAGCTGGCACAAAATCGGAATGAGCGTCATGGGGACGTAGTAGAGGTACCACAGCAGCGAAGCGTATGCTGGCGTGAACGACTTGTACTTAACGATGACCTCGATCATCCAAAGCGTACAAATCGCAGCGATGGCGACGAGGCGCCGCCTGAGCACGGCATCCAAGCAGCGAAGATAGACGCTTACGCCCCAGATGGAAAAAACGATAGAGGCGATCAGCAACGGAAGGGAACTCGACTGCACAAGATTTCCGAGCACCTCCGTAGCGATTTCCTCATAGGCGGGCGTCCTTAAGGAGAGGAACGGATTCGAGCGAAATAGCAACGGGAGGCTGGCGAACAGGAGCAAAAACAGGCCCGTGACGATAGCCGCAATCGCAAAAGCGCGACGACGATATATCTCGTGCGGCACGTCGGAAAGAAAGCGCGGCATGGCAAAAAGCCTGTTGCTTCGCAAATCTGCAGCAGGTATGAAAGGATTTGCCATGCGGCGGGTATGTCGCTCACGCGTTCTCATAGCTATTCAATTTTACCGACGGGACGTCTCGAAAAACGGGCCAGAAGTCCCAAATCTCGCAGACGGCGGGTGGGCGCAGGGCCCGCTCGCTACATCACGCGGGCAAGGAAGGACAGCGCGAGATTGAACCAGGGGCGCACGGCCTCCTGTTTTTCGGCATCGCCGTGTTCGGAATTGGCATTGGCAACCGAGCGGCTATGTCCTCCGCGGTCAAAAACATGCAGCTCATGCACCACGCCCGCCTCGGCAAGACGTTGCGCGAACGGATAGAGCTGCGCCACGGGCGCTGTGTCGTCATCGGCAGTGCCCCACATAAACACCGGCGGGACATGACGATCGACGTGCATGGTGGGACAGATGGAATCAAGCGCGGCAAGCAGCTCATCGTCCGTCGGCTCACCCTCGGCGATCATGCGGCCGTAATCGTTAAGAAGGTCACGACCCGTCTTGCCACCCGTCTTGGGAACGCGCAGGTCAATACGTGGATCTTTAAGCTGCATGCGGCACAAATGCGCATAATCCAGCGCAGGATAGCCAAGCACCACCGCATCGGGGCGAATGGATTCCGAAGGAGCCCCCACGAGCTTAGGCAGCGCGTTTCCCCTCCATGAGGTTGCAAGGCTGGCGCATACAAAGCCGCCAGCAGAAAAACCCACAACGACAACGCGCGCAGGATCTACGCGCCAATCCGCAGCGTTTACGCGAACAGTCGCGACCATGCGCGCAAGATCGGCCTCGGGATTGGGATAGGAAACATCGCCGGTAGAACTCGTCACGTAATCGAGCGTGAACGCCTGGTAGCCAGCCTGCAAAAAAGCCAGGGCGACCGGTTCCTTCTCGTGCACCCCCACATGCGTGAAGCTTCCGCCGCCGCAGATAATCGCCGCCGGCCGACGCGCGTCCTCATGCTCTGGCATGGGGTCTGCCAAATACGTCGTAAACGTCGCGGGATGCTCCTGCGTGGCCTCGTCTCCCCAAAGGGCAAGCTGCTCGATGATCATTATGCTGTCCACCTATCCTTGTTGTTAATCGGGCACTAGCTTACCCTCACCGCCTGCTTTCGCCGTGCAATTTGAGCAATTGGGGACTGCGGTGGGAATCCTGGACCAAAACCATCCTATGCTGCTAGGCCCAAATCCCTTCGATACTGCATGGGGCTCCTGTAATCCAGGTCGCCCTTTATCCTGACATCCCTGTACCATCTGAGGTAGGCATCGAGCATTCCCATGAACTCCTCGATCGTGACCCCGGCCCAGTCGCAGCCGTGGAAGAATTCTATCTTCAACCTGCCGAAATAGCCCTCGCACCTCGCGTTATCGGGGCTGCAGCCCTTTCTGGACATCGACCTGACCAGGCCATTCTCATCGCATATCCTTATCCATTCCGGCCAGCGGTAATGGCAGCCACGGTCCGAGTGGATCTTGGGATGGTCGCCCTCGCCGAGCCACTCGCACGCGCCGAGCAGCGACGAGTTGGCCATCTCGGCGTCGGGCGAGGTCGAGATCGACCAGCTCAGCGGCATGCCGTCGAAGCAGTCCACGATCGGCGACAGGTACACCTTGCCGGCGGGGATGCGGAACTCGGTCACGTCGGTTATCCAGAGCTCGTTCGGCTTGTTCGCGCGGAAGTGATGCTTGCCCCGGTCGTCGCACAAGAGGTTGGGCGGCGCCTCCGAGATCTCGCCCTCGTAGGAGCTGTACCGGCGCTTCTTCTTGGCGGCCCTCGCGACCAGGTTCTCCTCCTCCATGATGCTGCGCACGGTCCACTCGCCGATCGCCTCGCCATCCTCCACGTCGGCGTTGACCCGCGCGTATATGCGCCTGTAGCCGTAGGTGCCGCCGCTGGCCTCGAACGCCTCGATCACGGCCTTGCGGGCGGCCGCGCGCTCCTCGGTCTCGCCCCTGGCCTGGGCGCTCCTCGCGTACTCGTAGCTGCTCTTGGCCATGCCCACCACGGGCAGGACCTCGCAGAGTTTCCACCTGGGCCTAAGCGCCGTCACCATCGCCGCCTTCTCCGCGTTGGTCAGCAGCCCCGGTTCGGCGCCCGGGTCTTTTTTTACTATCTCGAGGGTCGCCTGCCGCACTTCGAGCTCCAGTTGCACCTTCCTGAGCTGCATCTTCGCCTCTCGCAGCATGTCCTGCAGCACCTCGATGTCGTCGGGCAGGTCGTCGTATTCCTTGCTCACGGGGACGCCTTTCTTCTCGGGGTCCCCGCCATTATCCCCCATAATCTCCCTGCGCCAAATGTAGGGCGCCGTCCGCGACACGCCGTGCCGTTCCGCGATCTCCGCGGCTGGCCCCGATCTCGCCTCCAGCTCGGCCACGACCTGCACCTTCTTCTCCACGGGAACGGGGTCCCGCTTCGGGTTCGGGCCCCTGTACTTGCGCTGCCCCGGGGCGATCTCGTCTATCCAGTCGCCGAGCACCTCGCGGCTCTTGGGGTAGCCAAGCGCCCGCATCGTCCTTGCCAGGCTCTTGCCGTGCTCGAGGTAGTGCTCGACGGCGCGCCGCCTCATCTCTGCGGTGTATCTCGGGTTGGTGGTGAACTTGCTTATAGGCACCTCGCCGGTATCCCTGTACTCGTTCCACCAGTTGCGCAAGCACGCCCTCGTCGGATACCCCAACTCTGCGATGGTGTCGGCGTAGCTATGGTCGAACTTGACGAAGGTCTCTATCGCGATCTTTCTCTGCTCAGCGCTGTACATGCGGCTTCCTTCCTGTTCCGATTTGGTCCAGGATTCCCACCGCAGTCCCTTGCCGTCAAACTTCTGCAGAGTCTCTCGCAAGGGCGCGCACCTCTTCGCCTTCCCGTGTAGACTGAATTCGTGAACTCAAGGGGGATGGATGTACATGACGACGGAACCGAGTCGTACCGAATTGACGAAAGAGCAAAAACTGGCTGCCGAGCGATTTGGCAAAAAAGACATCAAGGGCTTTGCCCCCTGGCAATCAAAGCAAACAAATACTGGGACCCATGCGAAAAAGACAGCTTCCCCTTCTTCGCGAATCCTTCCGCTCGATGGCCTGCGCGCGCTCGCCATCATCGGCGTCATCTTTTACCACACGCGTCCATCGCTGCTCTCCGGCGGTTTTTTGGGCGTTACCTTGTTCTTTGTACTCGCAGGCTACTTTGCTACCCGGAGCATGGTGCACGAGCTTAAAGATACCGGATCGTTTGATTACAAACGCTACCTGGTCAAACGCCTGCGCAGGCTTATGCCGCCCGTGCTTGCGACAATCGCGCTTACGGCCCTTGCGGTCTACATTGCAAGCCCCAGCCTGTTGCCCAAGCTGCAGGCCGATGCGCTGCCCTCGGCGCTGTTTGTAAGCAACTGGTCCTATATCTTTCGTAAGGTCTCCTATTTTGATGCCGCAGGTCTCCCCTCGCCCCTCACCCACCTGTGGTACCTGGGCGTAAGCATGCAGTTTTTCATCGTCTGGCCGCTTGTGTTCTTGGGCTTAGCGAAGTTCACGCATAAAAGAAAGCCGCTTATGGTCTGCGTTACCGCGCTGACGCTTCTCTCTACGATTGCCATGGCGCTGCAGTTCGTCCCCGGTCAAGACACGGCACGCGTCTATTACGGACTCGACACGCGTGCGGCGGAGCTGCTCGTGGGTGCCGCGCTCGCGCTGGGCTTTCCCTATGTAAAGCAGCTAATTGCCGGGCGCGCCCACTTGGTCAGGCATGTGGACACGGTGGCAAAGGTCACGCTTTTTGCGCTCCTCGTAGGCTTTATCCTGGCAACGGGCCAGGACACCTGGCTTTATCGCGGGGGCTTTTTGGCGACGGCGCTTGTCTGCGGCCTGCTTATCTGCACCGTCCAGCACCCGGATTGCAAGGTCGGACACGTGCTTTCGTCTGCCCCGCTTGCCTATCTGGGTAGCCGCTCATTCTCCATCTATCTGGTGCACTATCCGCTGCTCGAGATCATGAACCCCGCAACGCGTACCCAAGCGCTCCCTTGGTGGGGATGGGTCGCTCAGATTGTCATCATCCTGCTGGCGGCCGAGGTGTTTTATCGCCTGTTTGAGCAGCCCTTTGCCTCGCGAAGGCCCATCGCCGCGGGCGCGCGCATCGTCTGCGGCATCGCCGCCGCAATGGTGCTTGCACTCGCCATCACGCCCGTGAACTGGGGCGATATTGCCCAAACACGTGCGGAGAAGCTGCGTCCCGAGCTTGCGCAAACAAACGCGACGCCCAAGCAAAAGGCGACCCCCAAAGCAGACGCAAAGGAGGCCGACGCAAAACAGAAGAAGGAAAAGGACAAAAGCCCTAAACCCGCAGCCGAGGTTGTGCCTAAAAATCTCGACCCCAGCCGCTGGACCTTCGACCCCAACACGGGCACCTGCAGCGCCAAGGTTCTCTATATCGGCGACTCGGTAACCGAGGGAGCCGCACCCGCGCTGCAACAATACCTGCCCTGCGCCTATGTTGATGGCAAGGTGAGTCGCCAGCTTTTTGTGGGACAAGACGTCTACGCGCAAGATGTCGCCACCGGGTACGACCCCGACGTTGTGGTGTTTGCGCTGGGAACAAATGGACTGATTCGCGACACGTCCACGGTACAGGCGCTCGTTGACGCCGTGGGCGGAAAGCCGCTCTATTTTGTTACCATCCGCTGCCCCCTTGATCTGCAAGATCCCAACAACCAGGTCTTCCGCGACTTTGCCGCCAAGAACGACAACGTGGGCATCATCGATTGGTACGGCACAAGCGAGGGGCACGACGAGTATCTTGCCGACGACGGCATTCACCTCACCAGCGCGGGTAGGGACGCCTACGCCCTCATGGTGCGCCGCGCCCTGTGCGGGCAATAGAGGCAAAGCGGCGCTGACCGCGAAATCGCCGTGACGGACACCGCGTGCCAAACCCGGCCATCGGCACGCGGTGTCCCTGCTAGAATGATGAGCTGATTGGTTTTTGCACGATACGCAACGCAGGTACTTCGCCTTGCATATCGTGCCTAAAGGAGGATGCATGAAACGCACGAAGATCGCCCAGCTTCACGCCGACGCCAAGGCGTTTGGCGGCCAGACCGTCACGGTTGCCGGTTGGGTCAAGTCCATCCGCGATATGAAGAACTTTGGCTTCGTGACCCTAAATGACGGCAGCTGTTTTGCCGACCTGCAGGTTGTCATGAACGGCGATGCTCTTTCCAACTACGACGAGATTGCACATCAAAACGTCTCGGCTGCCCTCATCTGCACCGGCGAGGTTAAGCTCACGCCCGACGCGCCGCAGCCCTTCGAGCTCACCGCGACCGAGATTGTGGTCGAGGGCGTCTCCGACCCCAGCTATCCGCTGCAAAAGAAGCGCCACACCGTGGAATACCTGCGCACCCAGGCGCACCTGCGTCCGCGCACCAATCTGTTCTCGGCGGTGTTCCGCATCCGCTCGGTAGCCGCGCAGAGCATCCACCGCTTCTTCGCCGATCAGGACTTTGTGTATGTGCACACCCCGCTGATCACCGCCAGCGACTGCGAGGGCGCGGGCGAAATGTTCCGTGTGACCACGCTGGATATTGACAATCCTCCCCGCGATGAGCAGGGCCATGTTAAGGTAAGCGAGGACTTCTTTGGCAAGCCCGCCAACCTGACCGTATCCGGCCAGCTGAACGCCGAGGCCTTCTGCATGGCCTTCCGCAATGTGTACACCTTCGGCCCCACCTTCCGCGCCGAAAAGAGCAACACGCCGCGCCACGCGGCGGAATTCTGGATGATCGAGCCTGAAATCGCCTTCGCCGACCTGAACGACGATATGGCGCTGGCCGAGGCCATGGTGCGCTATGTCATCGCCGATGTGATGGAGCGCTGCCCTGAGGAGCTGGATTTCCTTAATTCCTTTGTGGATAAGGGGCTGATCGACCGCCTTACCCACGTGCGCGACAGCGATTTCGCCCGCGTTTCCTATACCGAGGCCATCGAAATCCTCAAAAACTCCGGCGAGCACTTTGAGTACGGCGCTTACTGGGGCATGGATATGCAGACCGAGCACGAGCGCTACCTTGCCGAAAAGCACTTTGGCCGCCCGGTATGCGTGTATAACTACCCCAAGGAAATCAAGGCTTTCTATATGAAGCAGAACGACGACGGCAAGACCGTCGCGGCGGTGGACGTGCTGGTGCCCGGCATTGGCGAATTGATCGGCGGCAGCCAGCGTGAGGATCGTCTGGACGTGCTGGAGGCGCGCATGGACGAGCTGGGGCTGGATCGGGAAAGCTACTGGTGGTACCTGGAGCTGCGCAAGTACGGCTCCACCCCGCACGCGGGCTTCGGCCTGGGCTTTGAGCGCCTGATCATGTACCTGACGGGCGTAAGCAACATCCGCGACGTGCTGCCCTTCCCGCGCACCACGGGCAGCGCCGATTTCTAAGCTGCGATCTTCAATAGGAGGCATGGATATGAAGCGTTTCTGGCTCTGCTGCCTGCTGCTTTTGCTGCTGGCCATGCCCGCGCTGTGCCAGGCCGAGGGCACGCCTGTCAGCCTGAACGATATGATCAAGACCGATTCCGAGCGGATCGAGCTGCGCTTCCTGGACAGCAAAAACAACGCCAAAACCGACGCGACGCTGCTGCTGTGCTATGGCAAGGAGCGGCTGGAAGTGCTGATAGTGGACGGCGGCCTGGCCAACTCCCGCTGCTATATGGAGCTGCTGAACCTGCGCAAGGATCTGCTGAGCGCGCTGAACCTGAGCGATCAGGCCAAGAACAAGGATTATCAGCTGCACCTGACGCTCGTGGCCACCCACAGCCACAAGGATCATATCGCCGCCCTGTACAGTGAAATCATCCCCTGCAAGTTTTTCACCATCGACGCGCTGTACATGCCCCCCGCCACCGCGCTGGTAACGGACAACACCTATGACGACAGCAAGAACGGCGACGCGATACACCGCGTCCGCCTGCTGTCCACCATGCGCGATTCCGCACCCAACGCCCCGGTTTACACACTGGATTACGCGCAGGCGCTTACCTTCCCCCTGGCCTGCGGCCAGGCCACGCTTTACGCCCCCATCCAGGATTACGGCGTGGGCGACGCGCTGACCTATATCAAGAATGTATACTATCCCGGCCAGGCCGATAAGGATATCCGCGCCGACCTGCCCGTGGCGGTAGTCAACGCCAACAGCATGTGGCTGCGCGTGGAGCTGGGCGGCAGCAGCGCGCTGTTCACCGGCGATATCATGAAAAAGAAGAGCGACCGTGAGGACGAGCCGATGGACAGGATGATCGCCCATTACGGCGCGGAAACGCTGCGGTCGGATATCGTCAAGTACCCGCATCACGGCATCTCGCGCAACCCCGCCGCCAAGCCCGTCAGCCAGCTGCTGCTCAAGGAGGGCGGCGTAGCCGTGCTGACCACCAAGGGCGCGCGCGAAAAGGCCGGCCAGATGCTGGCCATTTACGACGCGGCCTTCGTCACCACCGAGGACGGCACGCAGACCTTTACCATGACGGCTGAAAGCGTGACGCAGCCCTGATCCTGGGCGGCAAATGCGAAGCACGTCCCCGCTTTGGCTGCAATCGCCGCTTTGTGAATGCTCAGAACGGGTATCCAGCGCAGTCTGGATGCCCGTTCTGTTTTACGCCTGTTATCAAAATATCCGGAGAAAAATCATGATCGATAAAATGCTTGTTCGCGGCGCCAGGGTGCACAACCTCAAAAACGTTGATGTGGATATCCCCCTCAATCAGATCGTCGGCGTCGCCGGGGTATCCGGCTCGGGTAAGTCCTCGCTGGCGCTGGGCGTGCTGTACGCCGAAGGCTCCCGCCGCTATCTGGAGGCGCTATCCACCTACACCCGCCGCCGCATGACGCAGGCAGCCAAGGCCACGGTGGACGACGTGCTGTATGTGCCCGCCGCGCTGGCGCTGCATCAGCGGCCGGGCGTGCCCGGCATCCGCAGCACCTTCGGCACGGGCACCGAGCTGCTCAACAGCCTGCGCCTGATGTATTCCCGCCTGGCCAGCCATCGCTGCCCCAACGGCCATTATCTGCCGCCCACGCTGGCCGTCGCAGCGGGCAAGGAGCTTGCCTGCCCCGAATGCGGCGCGCGCTTTTACGCCCCCTCCGCCGAGGAGCTGGCCTTCAACTCGCAGGGAGCCTGCCCCAAATGCGGCGGAACGGGCAGCGTGCGCACGGTGGATATGAGCACGCTGGTGCCGGACGATTCGCTCACCATCGACGGCGGGGCCGTCGCCCCCTGGAACAGCCTGATGTGGTCGCTGATGACCGACGTTTGCCGCGAGATGGGCGTGCGCACCGACGTGCCGTTCCGCGAGCTGACGGAAAAAGAAAAGAACATCGTGTTTCACGGCCCTGCCATTAAAAAGCACATGATCTACCAGAATAAAACGAGCGGCGCAGCAGGCGAAATGGATTTCACCTACTTCAACGCCGTGTATACCGTGGAAAACGCACTTTCCAAAGTCAAAGATGAAAACGGCATGAAGCGCGTGGAAAAGTTTCTCAAGACCGAACCGTGCCCGGACTGCGGCGGCTCACGGCTATCGGAGAAAGCTCGCGCTCCGAAGCTTCGCGGCATTTCTTTAGATGAAGTCTGCCGTATGACGCTCGCCGGCCTCACCGATTGGGTCGCGGACGTGCCGGGTTCGCTGCCCGAAGAAATGCGTCCCATGGCGCAGAGCATCTGCGATTCGTTTACATTGAATGCCAAGCGCCTTTTGGAGTTAGGGCTCGGCTACCTGACGCTCGACCGCGCCGCCTCCACGCTTTCCACAGGCGAGCGCCAGCGCATGCAGCTTGCCCGTGCCGTTCGCAACCGCATCACCGGC
>OLOV01002833.1_pt1 | contig 11294 bp, 5 predicted proteins | sample 1672931 | NCBI WGS metagenome assembly OLOV01 (sample SAMEA3136738, study PRJEB25190) | human gut metagenome | biome: human gut; feature: human-associated habitat; material: faeces | place: Austria | collected 2013
AGCCGGAGCCTGCAAACAATTTTGCGCATAACTCTTGACAGTACCTTCCGTTTGGCTAACAATGGCATTTGGCATTCATTATAACAAATACAACGCCCCGCAAAAAACACGGCGAACGCCGGGTTTCTGCGGGGTATTGTACTAAGCACTAATTTATATCTGCATCTACGCGAGACGTACACCTATATCCAGCAATAGACGCTGCCACTCAGACAGGCTCATATCCAGAATATCAATATACTTTTTCGCCAAACGCTCCGGTTTCGCATCGAGTTCAGACACCGTCAGCTTCAAGCAACTCGTATCCCCTGCGTCATCAAAATACCCAGCGAATGTGAATTTGCCGCTGCTCGACAGAAACTGCCCTCTGAGCAGCTCAGAGTAATTTTGGGTATTAAGAACGTACTCGCCTGTCGATGTGTTATAGTCCAACTGGAATAGCACATCCGTGCCATTTTCAAGGCTGATATAGAGCATATTACCATCACGCACGATCCCGCCGCTGTATATGACCGTTCCGCCATAAACAGAGCCGACCTTTAATGTGAAGCTATCCCACGGATTGCTTTCACCTGCAAGGGCAAAGGAACACTGCTGGCCGATATATACAAAATCCACGCCCGCCAGTTTTCCGTTTTTATCCACATAGCATATGCACTCAGGTTCGATTTTGGATATAATGGGGATAAGCTTTTCTGACAAAACGGTACTCAAGCCGTTTGAACTTAAGAAGTCCGTGAATTCCTTTGCGGCCTCTTCACCCCATTTGAGCTTATAAGCCCTGCACTCCCGCGCGGCATCGTTTATATATATGGTAGTCTTGCCAAGCCGTTCAACCTCCACGGATTTCAGGAATGCATTACAGGTTTTCTTAAATTGAGTGCTGAAATCGCTTGCTACCGGCTGCTTTTGCAATACACTGAGTCCAGAACTTTCCGGCATATTTGACGCAAGCGTACTTACCATCGAATTACCGTACTTTTCCGCAAAATCTTTCCGCTTGAAACCATACACATTGAAGCCATTCTCGGCAAAGCTCACTTCCACGATATTCTTGTCTACGGAATATCTCAAGCTCAAATCAAGATTGCTCTGACTGTCTGTAATGCGCGCTGTGCCGGATATGATCTTTCTGGGGCGCGAATAGGCAAAATCCGTCGCAACTGTTGCGGTTGCGTTGCTCCACTCAAGCTGTGCCGAAAACTTACCGTCACTCACTTTTTTTGTGAGCTGTTTTGAGAAAACGACGTCTGACTTGGCCTCTATTGCTCTCGGAAGCAGCTGAAAAGTCTCTTTACTTGACCGCGCCAACGAAAGTTTAGGCGACAGCACAAAGATAAGCAGTACAACTGCCGCACAGGCAAGAACCGCGCCGAGCACTATGAGCCAGACCTTTGATCCTGCTCTGGACTTTTTACGGCCAGCGCTGCCTGAACTGTATCCGCTGTCCGGCAATGCGCCACCGCAGACAGAGCACACGTCGGCGCTGTCATCATTTGTTGTTCCGCAAAAAACACAAGTCTTCATTCAGTCCACCCTCAGTCTATATTCACGGCTTGAGCCTGCTGACCATCCGCTGCCGGGGAAGCATCCATATAAGCAACTATTTGATCGGCCGCAGATGATGCCATCACCTTTGAAGCATTGCTTTGATAATAACTCCGCGCGGCTTCGTCCGCGTCGCTGAAAACCAGCACTGTATTATCCTCAAGCACTATGGCAGCAAGCGGCGTGCCCGCGGCATATTCCTGCCCCACGATCCGCGATATGTCATCTTGCGCGGAGGCGATATATCTCAGCTTATCATACCAACTGACCGCCCCTTCCACCGGCTCCGCTTGATTCGCACCATCGACCAACTCATAGAGCTGAGCAAGCAGACCCGTTAAATTGAGAAATCGCCCATCGTTTACGTATGTGCCGACCTGTGGGAATTTTCCATCCTCAACGACACTGTTAAACAATGCGATCACAGTCTCTTGGAAGTTCTCTCCACCGTAGACCGCTGCGCAGTAATCGCCGTTATCAAGCACAAGGGCAGCCCCCTGAAATGCCACCGAACCATTTTCGTTTTCATCGGCTCCCATACCGGAACCTGGTTCTATATGCCGCAGCAGAACCGCGAATTCTTTTTCTGCCTCGCCATATGAAGCAGCCTCCGCGCCGCCGCTCTCCTGCACATCGGGCTGAACATTGTTGTTCAATTCAAGAGCAGCTATATATTCATACTCGGCAGAGGAAACGCAAGTCCTGTCAAACAGCTCCTGATCTGACGTAATTTCAACTCCAGGCGCATTTTCGGCGACAAACGCCTCGTTTACCCGTCCATCACTCGTGAACAGCGTGTCGGACGGCGGCAAGGGTTCATCCGTCTGCGCAGGGCTTGGTTCCGGACTTGCCGGAGTGCTCGGAACAGGCGCTTCCGTCACGACCGGCGCAGGAGTATTTTCCACAACAATCTCGTCCTTTGCGGATGAAAGCTTTGTCGTCAGAGTGAGCACCGCAAAGCAGAGCGCAGCACCGATAACGACGCCCAAAAGGGCGAACGGCAGCTTCGACTTTTTCGCTTTTTCCAATTCCCGATTAAGCTCGCCGAATCTTTTCTGCACCGCGGCGGATTTGCTTTTAAGCTCTTTTTCAGCATTGTCACGGCCAGTCTCCGCATCCGCAAGCGCGGCCTCAAGTTTTTTTACAGCGCCGCCATTTTGATACTCTTCAAGCTGTGATTTCTGCCTTTTCCCCTCCGCCAAGCTGCTTTCATAGCTCTCACGAAGCTTTGCGTATTCCGCCCGGGCGGAAGAAAGCGCGGCTTCCTGCGCTGCATCCTTCTGGCTGATTTTATCCTTGAGCTGTTCTATCGTCCTCTCTTTTTCCTCAGTGAGGCGCTGCTCTTCCGCAATTCTTTCCTGTGCCGCCGCTATCTGCGCTTCCTGCTGCGCGCGAAGCTCCGAGAGACTCTTTCTCGCGCCCTCTTCGACCGACGAAAGACGCTGCTCATAATCCGCTTTTATTGCAGCCTGAGTCTTTTCCGCCTCTGCCTTTTCATACGTCAGCTTCTGGCCGAACTCAGTCTCTTTATCTCTCAGCGCCTGCTCACACTCCAGCCGGTACTGTTCAAGGCGGTTCTGGTGCTCTTGTATCTCGGCTGAGCGCTTTTCCTCAGCCTCACGGGTTTTCTGCTCCGCCTCCTGGATCTTTCTGGCCGCCAAGGCGCGTTCATCCTTGAACTCCAGTTCTTTCTTTTCCGATGTGCGGATCTCCGCATCATCTTTAACCTTCTTGCCGACAACCGAGGCAAAGCTGCTGACGCTTCCCGCAATCCCTTTTGCGGAGGAAGGCAGGATGATGCCCACGCCAAACTCAGCAAGCCTGCTCAAGCTCTTTGCGGTATCACCGTCAGCAAACGCGACCGCACGCTGCGCGTCAAGCGCCCACTCATTAATGTTGCTGCCGCTCGGAACGAGGAACTTCACCATCTTGCCAAAAAGCTCGTCAAGCCAGCTTATGTTATATTTCAGTATCGGGAAGGAATCATACTTTGCTTTGAGCTGTGCAAGGTCTGTTATCGTGCCTGCTTCAGGTATGGCTTTGCCCTGCCGGACCCACTTCACAAAGTCGCCCTCGAAAAGCTCCTGACTTATCCGGACAAAGGTATCAGAGTCTTTGAAATCCACGCCCTGAATGCGGAAAAGCTTGTCCATGGCTTCGCGCCGCTTTTCCCAGCCCAAGCTATACCATTGCCACAAAATCTGAGTGCGTTTGTCGTCTGCATCAAGCCTGATGGTTTCCGGGTGATTTAGATCCAGCAAAACGGAAGAGCTGTCACGGGGCAGCTCCGCGTCATGCGTCAACACGAAGATTTTGATACCGGCTTTATTGATAAGGTCATATATTCCATTTGTCGCCTGATAGCTTGCAAATCCGACCTCTGCGGCAAGCTTGGGCTGGAGCATAGAGTATATCTGCCCAAGTATCTCAAAAGAGCGGTCATTGAAAACGCAGCCTTTCTCAAGCTTGATGAAAACGCACTTTTCATCATAGATGGCATTTACCGCCGCAAGAACCGCGTCGCGGTCTTCCGGGATCATATTGGGTACGTATGCATCCGGCGTCAGCGCCCAATCCGTCCGTTTCTTTGCTGCCTGACTCTCACGAATATTTTTTATCTCCTGCCAGCTCACAAGCGGCGTGCCGAAAATCTGCGTAAGATAGTTTACATTTTTTTGACCGAGAAGCGCGCTTTCATCCATCACAACTGTGCAGTGATAGCTCGCCGCACGCTCACTGTTCTCGTCGCCGGTAATAGAGAGAGCATAGACCGGCTTCATAGATTTAGGCATATCGTCGCGCTTACCGAGATGCATCGGGATATAGCGAACCGCCACCGGACGCTTATTTTCCGGCTGCTCCATATACCCCGGCAGACGGGTGAAGCCCGCTGAGACTTTGCATATCTCGTCGATAGTATACTGGACGCTGGTCGCCCCGATGTCACTAATGAACTTGTATATTCCCTCAGAACGGCCAATATTGATATACTTGTTCTCTCTATCAGTGCCGTCGAACATTCCAAATCTGTTCATATGTAACACCTCAATCCGCGTTGCTGTCCGGCTTTACGGATGCACGCATTTTTTCCATAACCAGTCGAGACTTCTGATTGTAAAAATTCAGAAAGGCCACATCATATTTTCCGGGGTTTTTGAAAAGGACACAGCGCGCCATTGCCTCATCTACTTCCGCGTTTGCAGGCGACTTGGGATTTTGCTTTCTGTGCTGCGCCCGGTCAATATAGTAGTCCTCAAGATGCTTTCCTTCTATGCTGCCGTGTATTGGGCTGTAAGTCGCCTTTATGGGCGCGCATCCCACAACGCACAGCACCCATCTCATAAGCTTATCTATATTATGAGGCTTTGTACAGGGGAATCTGTCCGGATGCCGCTCCTCCAAGTTTTCTATAGCGGTAATTTCATCCATGCCACTTCGCTTCAGATCATCATATTCGGATTTGAGATCCATAAGCTTCCCGTTTTCAATCTCTTGGGTAACATCATAGATCGACGGGGCGTTGTAGCCATACGGCGAGCAGCGCAGCGCAGCCTGATAGGCAGTCGCAAGGCCGCCGTAGGTATTAAACCCATCGAGTACACCGGAATAGGCAGAGCTGCCGTTTCCGTTATTTCCTATTGCCTCTATTGCTTCCTGTTCGTCACGGAAAGCATACACGGCCTTTATCGGATTACCTGCGCGCATCTTTGTTTTGTTCTCGTCGCTCACGCTTTGGTTTTCGAGCTGGCGGCACTTGGTAAACAAAATTATCGTCGGCACATACATCTGCTTGTTTCCTCTTTGCTGGAGAAGCTGCTGCAGCGCATCCACCCACTTGCAGGTATCTTTTATAACATCGTCCGGCTCTCTCCTGACGCCATCCGCATCCCTTATTATTATCTTCCGTCTTTCATTTCCAACGGCAAAGCCGTTCCCGGTTTCCGCCGCGCCGGCATCGTTGGCCGCCTCCACAACGCTTGTATCGAAGCAGACGACAAAAGCGTCACACACTGTTGCAACGGCAAACTTGTTGGCAATATCCTGCTTGTTCAGGTCACCGCCGCCCAAGAAAAGCTCGCCGGGCAGGTCCGTGAACGTCAGGATCTTGGAAACTTCTTTTCCATTGGTTCTGCTCTTGATAAACAGCGACGAACTGTACGCATCATCCCTTTTGGTGACGTTCGTCTTCTGCGGCGCGATCCCGCTGGAATAGCAGCGGAGTTCGTCCCTCAACCTTTTTGTCGGTGAGAGAAGCTGCACCTTTATTTCACTCAGATCAGACGCACCGCGCCAGACCTCGTCCCCCATGCCCTGCTTTTTCGCATAATGCGTGAGCGAGAGGATGGTGCTTGTCTTGCCCGCCGACTGATAGCCTATGAAAACAACGGATCTATGCTCCGCTGTGCCGGCAAGCTCAAAAATACTGTTGCCGCAACGCGGGCAAACGCGGATGTTATCCAAAAACATGCAGTTGTTTCCAACATGCACTTCAACGCCGTGCATGACCTTGCCGCCGTGGTCGTCCTTATTATACTCGGGCGTGATTTTGAATTTCAGCACACCGTCTTTTCCAAAGAGCTTCTGCAAATATCCCAGCTCGTCTCTGAGTCTGCTTATGGAATACGCCCGGTCGTCAGTCGTTGTATCCTTTGAAAGCAGCGCCTGGATAGGCTCGGGATCTGGAACATCCGCCTCTGGCTGCGGCTCAGCGGCATCGGTTTTTTCCTCATCCTCCATGCCAAAGCCGCCGAAGGGCAGGATATCGTCCGCGCTTTTCGTGCTGCTTTCACCGTACTCGCGCTGTGTCTCTCTGTTAAGATACCCGTTAACATCATCTAATGTCAGCTCGGCTACTTTTTCGTCGTTAAGATTGTTTTCATTCGCAACACACCGCATAACATCGGCAAAGGAAAGCTCACACGCATACCTGTTCTCGCCATCCGGCGTTTTCCCGTCGATCAATTTGCGGATCTCTGCTTCGGTCATTCTGAAAGAAAGCATTCTGAGCTTCATTTTCTCGTCAAGACTGCCTGTCAGCAATGCCTGCATATCGAACAGGACGGTTTCATTGTTCAGTTTTTTTCCACAATATGTGCAATAATAATCATATGCCATTGCGTGGCCTCCCTTTATCCCAATTTAATGCGCCATGCATCTGCGCGGATCCGCGTCTTATATGTCGTAAACCATATCGAAATACTTATCTCCGATAAGTTTCACGCTGCCGGACATATTCATAATTTGGAAGTATGTATTCCCTTCCTGATTCTGCGGCAGCTTGACAGGCAGCTTGTATTCGATACCGGTCGCCTCATCACGCAGCCACATTCTGGCCGTCGGTATCCCACCGGCGACTATTATCTGATTTCCGCTCCTCCTGACAGCCACTTTACGCTTCTGGTTTGCCCCGTTATCGTAAATGAGGGAAGTGCTTCCATCTGTTCTCTTTATCTCCAGCACTGTGTCGCCCACATAGTTTATCGTCTGACCGTCATTCCTGAAAGGGGTAAACTTCGGCACAATACTGTTGGCAAGGCTCACAGCGCGGTATTCCTCATCCCCGGCTATTCTCGTGTATGTCATACTGCTTTCCCCTCCATTCATTCATCAACTCTCATCAGTTCTTTCAAAACATCCTCACTACACGGATAGAATGACATGTGCAGCGCCTTTATCTCCGCCTCGTCCAGAGGCGTTTTCAGGCCGCCGTTAAGCTTGTCTATATAGTACCCTGTATATGTGCCAAATGAATTGCTTATATAGTCACGGTCACTTTCTTCGCGGCAGACGGCGAAACGCTTAAGCCATGAATCAACGGAGCTGGAGCGCGAAAAGCAGCAGCGCATCGCTTCGCCCGTTTGAAACACCATGTTCAGGAAACTGTCTTTTGCAATAGTTTTGTTCAGATTCTTCTGCTGTTCGGTCAACTCGCTGTTTATATCCTCGCGCTTCTTCTCATAGTCGAGCCACAGCACCTCATATGCAGTTCTGAATGCGTCAATTCTGGATTTTTTCGTTTTGCAGACTGCATTATTGACGCATTCTTTCAGATACCTATCTGCTTTGACTTTGACCTCCGCAAGCTTATCGCTTTCGGTCAGGACCGGGAGCTGTACAGGATTAAACACACACCCTTTTGCGGCTCTGTCAAATATCTTCTCAACAGCTTCCTTATTCATGGCAAAATCAATGCCGGCTTCCGCTTCGTCAAAAAGCTTTTGGAGGATATCCTTTGCATCCGCCAAAGAGATGTCATTATCATTGCATATCCTGTCAGCAAGGTTTTCCCCGGTATCGCGCAGTGCGCGGGTGGTGGACTCACAGGCTTCGCTGCCGATGCTCTTCTTTCTGAAAATACTGTGCTTTTCCTTGCCAAGCTCGGGATGCAGGGGCTGGAACCCGCTGTCAACCACATAGCTTGTCCGAATATCTTCATCCAGCGCGGATATATGATTAGCCAGCGCATCCTGAAACGCCACTGTTCCGTTGTCTCCAAGTATTTTCTTTTGCTCTGCTATCTGCTGCTGTATGCCGGTCCTGTGCTCATCGTCATACTCGGCATAGCGCAAAAAGCCCACATTATATCTTGTGTTCGGAAATACGTCTACCAATTGGCCGCGCCGTGCAATGTCGAGCATCAGGCAGGCCGCCCGCCAGCCGTCCGTGCTGTCTTTGGCCAGCGGATGCGTCGCCACAAGACACAAGCTGCCGTTCCCGGCCTCGGCAAGCTTCTGTGCGCGGTTTCTGATCATATCCGGATCCTGATAAGGCGGCCGGCCAAGATAAGCGAAGCCAGCAAAGCCAACGACCTCCGCGCCTATAAGATTGAGCTTAAGCGAGCTGAGATCAGCTTCATACTTTGCCTCTGTCGTAAGGTCGTAAAAGCCCGCAACGACAAAGTCGCTGCCTGCCATATCGTTATATCCCATATCGCGTATCGCGTCAAAGAGTCTTTTGAGTATGGCCGGAATATTTTCGCTGCATTCCGCATTGATGAAAAAAGCGTCGCTCTCTTCAAAGCGATCATCCCAGACCGCTTTCAGCCGCGTATTTTCCTCTTCACCCAAATACGAAATCCCTATCAGATATCTCCGGAGCTTTGAAATGTCCGTAACTGCCACGACATGCACACTCTCTTTCTCTCTAATTTCAAACTGTCTGCAAAAGAACAACATAGTTTTCAGCAAGCCCGACGCATCCCCCGCAATTGCGGGAGATGCGTTTTTTCGGTGCACTTGATATCTGTTATCGATCCTGCCGCATCAAAGCTTGTTCCATCTGGACACACGGTCATAGAATCTTTCAACATCCTTGAGCTGATCCTCGCTAAAGTTGAAATCATCCATTGCCATAACGAACTTTGTCAGCAGCGCGTCATTGCCGTTGTTTGCGCCCTTTTCCAGAAGCGCGAGGCGCTCCGCCTCCACAATGTCCGCAAGGGCTTTGCCCTCCTGAAGCTTGATCATATCGCCCTGGGCTATCCACGCCTTGGTCTGCGCCTTCGCACGCTTGTATTCATCCACAAGCACGTCGCCCGGCATGAGCCTGTCGATCTGCGCGAAGATGTTATAAGCGACAAGACCGTGTTCGACCTGATATTTATCCCGCTGGTCAATATAGTCAAGCATCGCAGGCGTGTAATTTGCGACCATGACTTTAGTTCCATTCTCCTTGTTCCATACCCACGCACCGTCCGGCGTTTTGCTGACAACAAGGCCCCTGAGAAGGTGCACGAACATGCCGGGGCGCTGTGAAGCCAGTATCACATTATTTCTCTCCTCAACCAGCTTAACCCATGGCTCAAACAGCTCACAGGTACGCCTTATCTCGCAGAACATCGGGTGATGTGCATGAAGGATCTTTGCCGCCCTTTCCCACGCGACCTTCTCAATCGGAGACGCCTCGCTCAATATTCCCGCGAGGTCAAGGGATACTGTAGTGCTGATATTGTCCACGGCTCTCTTTCCATGTTCTGCTTGCAGCCCACTCTGTGTAGCGACCGAATCCGCAAATTCTACTCCCAGCGGCTGAAGCCCTCCCGGCCCGACAGCCAAGCCTGAAATTTTGAAGTCCCATGCGCGGGTCTTGTCGCAGTATACACGCTTTATGACCCATTCTTCATGTTCCGGTGACACTCTATTTACACTACTATACAGCACTCCGTATTTCTTCGCTTTTTCAATGAGTTCTTTTTCCCCAAGGCGGACAACTCCATCGTGGCACAGCTCACCATTTGCATCCCGCTTTTCCGGGTCATCACGCTGCACGATCGACGGATAATCGACCCATGGAGTGTACTCCTTATAATAAATCGTGCCGTCTGCCAGTGCCGTCTTTTCCACATCCGGTGATTTGCCGTGAAGCGTAAGCCTTTCGGCCTGGTTCTTGCAACTAAGCTCGTACTCTCTCTCCCAGTCAGCCAGATTGTTCAGGCGGTATATTTCCATTGTTGTCGCCTGCTGATAGATTAGTATGGAATCAGAATCATAAGAAGGGTACATATTGCCAGACGGTATCCCTGCTATATCTTCTGCCGCTTTTATAAGCGCATCCTTTATCTTCTCTATATTGCCGGCGCTATTTTGCAGCACAGCCGGATACTTGATGTATTTACGAAAACTACGGGAGTTCGGTTGTATATATCCGTTAAAAAGAGGAACGCTATTGTCACTTAGCATTCTTATAATATTCTCAGCAGTAGTCTCGTAGCTATAACCAATCGACTGCTGGCTTTCAAAGAGTTGTACAATTGACGTGTCTACAGAAAGCTCTATATAATCCGTAGCTAAGGCATCAAACACCTCACGCGCGGGCACAGGCTTGTCGGGATTGATAAGACGGGCCTTGTTCGCGCCATTATCCCTCGTCGCTCTGTTTTCTGGGACGTCAAGCCACTTTTCGGGGTCAGAGAAGAAGTTGTCCACAAGTTTATCTCGGAAAGTCTTCGCCTTAAGTCTGGCAACATTCTCATCGGCTTGCTTTTTCAGCATATTATACGCGGAATCATTCACTGCGGCTATATTGACCTCGGTTTCGGAATCAGTAGCATCTTGAAATACCTGATAATCCTCCATTTTGTGTCCGCTGGCCTTGTAAATATCCGCCATTGCGCTGAGCACGTCGCCAAAGGTCTTTACCTGCTCAGCCAAAATGTTCGCTGGGTCGAGGAAGCTCCGCTTCAATTCACCGGCAGCCTTGTACACCGCCTTGGCCCGCTTCTCGTTTATACGCGCATTGACCCACATGTTGTACGCCCTGAGCCACGCGCTCTCCTGTTCAGATTTTTTGCCTTTAAGGTCTAATGAGAACTTATTTCCGCCCCTTATCATATTTTCAATATTCTGCAATCTTTCAAGGCAGGCCGCCGCGTCTGAAGAGGGGTATGCCATCGGCGTCACGCCATCTGCGGCCACTAAGTCCTGAAGCAGCTCTCTTATTCCCTTATAATGCACGCCACCTTCAGTGGGTTTGAAATTGCCGTAATATATATTGGCGAAGGCGTATGGGCCTTCATCCTTCACATAGGCACACACATTATCGCGATATTTACTGAAAGCATCTCTTATCGTTCCTATAAGCTTATCCATCTCATTCTTGGATGTATAATTCGCGACTAGATTATCTATCAGTGACGTATTAGCTGTATATGAATACCTTCCTTCGTGAATGGTCTTCCATTTCACATCTGCGGAATCCAGCTTCAGATCCCTTACATAATCGAACAGGGAGGCGTGCACGATTTTGTG
>OLOV01002834.1_pt1 | contig 11291 bp, 10 predicted proteins | sample 1672931 | NCBI WGS metagenome assembly OLOV01 (sample SAMEA3136738, study PRJEB25190) | human gut metagenome | biome: human gut; feature: human-associated habitat; material: faeces | place: Austria | collected 2013
AAGAAGATATGACTATCTTCATTCCTATTTCATGCGGATACCGAAGGAAGAACGTGACAATGTCAGATATGTCTGTTCTGACATGTATGACTGCTATCGTTCAATTGCCAGGGCCTGCTTTCCGAACAGTGTGTGTATTGTGGATCACTTCCATCTGTCGCAGGAGCTCGGCAGGCGCATAGATTCCGTACGAATCAGGACGATGAAGAAATACTCAGGAAACAGGAAAAGCGATGAATACTATCTTCTGAAGAAGTTCAACTGGATGATCTTCAAATCAGACATCAACAGTGAACCGGTCATGGATCCCAATGCAGAGAGAAAATGGAACGGTCACTTCAGAAGATATATGAATCTGTATGAAATCAAAGACCTTCTCTTCGGCATTGATCCTCAGCTGCAGGAGGCATGGAACCTGAAGGATTCCATCGTTGACTTCTACAGTACGGCAACGGTAGAGAATGCCGCAGAAAAGCTTAACAGAATCATAGAAGACTTCAATGATTCATCTGTGACAGAGATGAATGCATTTGCGAAGACACTGAAAAAATGGAGAAAGGAAATCATCAATTCCTTTCACATCGCAGGATATGAATATCAGATTGATCAGAGCACAGGCCATGTGGCAGCTCAGGAAAAGAAAATGAACAATGCGATCATTGAAAACAGGAATTCAATCATCAAATGCATCAAGAAGAACGCAAACGGCTATACCAATTGGACACGATTCCGTAACAGAGTCCTTTACGTTCTGGATAAGAATTCCAGCTATTCAATGTATCCGATGAAGAAGGAGAAGAAGCAATGATAGCAGATGAAGCAATCAGACTGGTTGAATTTATCAGAGAGAATGACGAAGACAGATATGAATACCTGTCCTCAAGCATTGAAGAACTTGCATCAGGCATCAGTGACATGAAGAGAATGCTTGAACTTGTTCTTGATGAACTTGAAAAGCATGGCATAGACATAAAGGACCGGCAGGAGTACAAAGACGACTGTTTACCATTCTGAAATCAAAAAAGAAGTACATAGAATGACATTTCTGTCACCATATGTACTTCCCGTCGCTCAAGTTGTTTGAGGTGTTGAAATTCTTTCAATTCCTCATGTTATTTGAAAATCAATTTCTTGACACCTCATCCAATTTTGGAGCGCCTTTTTTATAAATATCCCTTCTATGACCGATTTCAAAAATACTGATAGTTATTATCTCTTCTTCAATCGATGCAAACAATCTATAATCTCCTACCCTGTATCTCCAAATACCTTTTAGATTCCCTTTCAAAGCTTTTCCATGCAGTCTTGGATCAGGAGTATTGACTAGATTTTTGACAACCCAGTTTTTTATAACACGAACAGTTTGCTTATCTAATTTTTTTAACTGTTTAACTGCAGATTCAGTAAATTCTACTTTATACATTTAGACACCAAGCATTTTCCAAACTTCAGTATGATCATATGTCTTTTCTTGTTTAGCTTTTTCAAACGCATATAAGATACGATCTTCATCAAGGTCAAGGTCATTCTCTATTTTATCCAGAACAGCATCACGAATAAACTGGCTCATGTTTAATTGATTAACAGAAACATAGTCATGAATTAATTTAGATTCATCGTCATTAACTCTTAAAGAAATTGTAGTCATAATAAGCCTCCTCTATGTATTACTTGTAATACAATTATATAATCGAAGTTTGATTTTGTCAAAGACCTAGAGACAAGAAAACATATATTTTTTTCACTGGAAAAAACATGTGATACAATAAGAATATAAGGCCTCGCCGATTGAGAGCGCAAACTCAACCTTAAGGCTATCGCCGTAAGGGTTTGCGGTCTTGCAGACGGCTAGAAAGGAGTGAAATTTATGGCAACAGTTTATGGTAGAATAGCCAAAATTTCAAATGTAGTTGGTCGTTCTGATTATTTGAATGATGAGAAACGACAAGAAAAAATCGTATTGCAAAAAATAGAAATGCAATACTCATGGCAGGAACATTCTTTTTTTGAAAAGGAACATCAAAAATCGAATGTTGCCAATAATGAGGCACTTGAAGTGCATATTGCTTTACCGAATGAACTTGCCGAAGATAAACGAAGATTAGAGCAAGTCTGTGATGACTTGGCTCATGAGATAGTTGGCAAAAATAAGGACTATGAATATGCAGTTCATTGGAATCACAATCGCACGAATCTTCATGTCCATATTCTTTTTAGTGAGCGTGAAAACCAAATAGATCTCGAGCCTAAAGTCTATAAGAAAGACATTTGGCATGACAAAGATACGCATAAATTAGCGAAAGCAAATAGTGAAAATGCTGTATTGGTTCATAAAAAGGGAGAAGTCCAACGAGATAAAGAGGGTAACATCAAATATCAAACGGACATATTCAAAGTAAAGGATAAAAAATTTACTGAACGTTGGTGGTTGCATCACAAAAACAAGATAGTCAAAGACACTTTAAATAAGTACGGTTACAAATTAGATTTACACGATGGTATAAAAAATAACCCCTATCTATCACAGAAGAAGTTATACAAAGGAGCAAGTAAAGATTATTTAGATAATGCAAAAGCGTGGAATGCAGAAGTTAAACGATATAACGAAAATGTAAAACAACATATCGAATTAGAACCGATACAATTAAAAAATTACATTTCTATTAAACAAGAAGTCCTGGAAAATGTAAAAGAGGCAAATGCTGAAGAAAAGAAAATAACGCCAAAAGCAATTGAGTTAGTGCATGAAATGGCAGACTGGGTCATGGACACCCTCCGAAATCTTAAAGTATATATCAAACGCAAAAGCAGAGAATATGAGGCTGCAAAGGCCTGGAATGGAATAAAAGATAAATTCAATGACATGTTTAAAGAAAATAAAAGACTTGATAATGAAATTAAAAGTCTAAGCAATCAGATTGAAGATCTAAATCAGCTTGATCATGAATTTACAGAAGTGATAGACAGCAAGTTAAGTCTGATACATGACATAGAAGAACAAGATATGCGCCAAAAAGAGATGTTAAGTCAGCTAAAGGTATTAGAACCGGAAGCATATAAAGACCTCACACAGGAGGAATATCGAAAGGAGATCAAAGGATTGAGTTTTGAAGAACGTATAGATAAAGCTACATCTCTGATTGAAGAACATCAAAGAATGATAGAAAGGAGCAGAGGATATGAGATCGATATCTAAAAAAAGCAATCTAGATAGGTTGAAGCAGCAGGTACAACAAACAAGTAATCAGCAGTACCAGATACAGACACAGAAAGACGAATTAGAACAAACAGTCGCTTGTAAAAAACAAGAATTAGATTCTAATCAAGATGCAATGAGACAACTGATTCGTTCTGTATTCGCACAAAATGAAGTGGCTGCAGCAAAAGAGAAGGAACAATTGAATGACAGATTAGATAAGTTTGCCTATAACCAGCAGGTAATGAATCAGCAAATCATTGAATTAAACGATAATATTACGGATACAACCTCATTAAATGCGCTATACGAGGCAAAAAGAAAAGAGCTTGATTTAAACTATAGAAACCAGGAAACTGTTCTTAAGGAACAAATCAAACGGCTTTCAGAGCACATAGAATATCAAGAAAACAAATTAAACACCATAAATAGATCGATTGAATCCAAAAAGGAAGAGCTTGATAGAATCAATACAGATTTGAAAAAGAAAGAATTCTGGATCAACTTTAAAAATGTATGGATCAATAAGTGGATAGCATTTGTTTCGGCCGGGTTTTTGCTTGTATTTATTGGAGGCTTTTTAGGATGGCCAACATATAAAGTGATGAACAGTGTTTTTAAAATTATTAGGAGCGTTTTTTAATTATGATATAATCTTTCTGTTGTCTGGGCTCACCAACGCGAAGGAGGTGAGAACGTGGTACAACAATTTTGTGATTTTTTAGTTTCTGTTATAGCAGGTGTGGCCGCCAACTACATCTACAATTGGCTCAACAGAAATGACCGGACAACAGAGCATAAAAGAGTGGACTGACTACCCACTCTCTTTTTTTTGCAAAAAAAAGAAAACTGAGTGACTAGGTCAGTTTTCTTTAACGTGGCACAATTTTGTGATTTTTGCCTACACGAATTATATCATGAACTTTTCAAAAGTAAACATCCGAGACTTAGCAGAAGCTAAGTACGAGGACACGTACTTATTAATAACAACAAGATTTCCATGTTTTACTCTAGCACTGTACGGAGAAACATTTACATTTTGCTAGAGTAAAAATTTGCTTGAATACGAATTTGATTCATGTTATATTTTAGTAAATTATAGGGTCAAAAACTCATTGACAATATAACGTCCATACGTGCGGGTTTTGAGGTGTTTTATGAATCTATTAACTAAGTATTTAGAAACATATTTTGATGAGGTAACTTATAAGGATTTTTATAGAGATATATTTCCTGTTGGAGTTTTACAGTGTAAAGGGAAAGATTATTATGGAGATCGTAAATATAATGGCATTATCGTTGAAGTTACAGATGAGAAATTGAATAGTGGAAAGCCTAAAGTTTTAAGACATACGTTGACTGATGATCTAGAAAAGCTGGATGAAGTTGTTTCTCGTGACAATTTCTGTTTGATGAGTCCTATTTCGTATGCAGGAAAGACTAGAGACAGTTCTATGGCTCGTGAATTGTATGCATTAGCTTTTGATTTGGATGGTATTCAGACAAGAATAAAAGATGGTGAAGAGTGGCCATACGGATTGGCCAATTTCTTTCATCAAGTGGATCATATGATGATTATGCCTAAGCCTACATATGTAGTAAGTAGTGGTACTGGAGTTCATTTATATTATGTATTTGAAAGACCTGTACCAATGTTTGAAAATATTGTGGAGCAGATTGAGATACTGAAAAAAGAATTAACTAGAATGATGTGGCATGATAGTATTTCCAAATTAGTGGATGAAATTCAATATGAGCCTGTTTGTCAGGGATTTAGAGTGGTTGGTACGATTACTAAGACAGGTGATAGAGTAAAAGCTTTTGAAACAGGCGGTAAAGTTACGATTGAATATCTAAATGAATTTGTAAGAGATGAATATAAAGTAAAAGAATTTACTTATAAGAGTGATTTGACATTAGATCAGGCGAAGAATAAGTATCCAGAATGGTATCAAAAGAGAATTATCGAAAAAAAAGGGAGAGGAACATGGAACTTTAATCGAGCAGTTTATGATAAATGGCTCGAACGACTGCCAAGAGAGGCTAATTTAGGGCATCGCTATTGGTCGATATGGGTATTGGCTATAACAGCCATGAAATGTGGTATTTCATTGGATGAACTGGAACGAGATGCGTTTGGATTGATTGATATTATGAACAATAAAGATGAGAACAAATCGGATCCGTTTACTGAAGATGATGTATTGGCAGCTCTTGAAGGGTATGACAGTGCATGGTATACCTATCCGATTGATAAAATGAGTTATCGAGCTAATATTCCAATCGAGAAAAATAAACGAAATGGACGAAAACAAGATGTTCATATTAAATACATGAACAATCAAAGAGCTTTTAAAGTCGAAATGGGAGAATGTACCAATGGTGGCAGACCAGATAAACAAAAGATTGTTCAAAAATGGAAATCAGAACATCCAAAAGGAAAAAAAGCCGATTGTATTCGTGATACAGGACTGGATAAAAAGACGGTCTATAAGTGGTGGGAAGAGAACAAAAATGTTAAAAAATCCAGTCAAAATGAGGTTCCAAGAGGTCATTTTATTCCTCAGAATATTATTAAGACCAGGAGTGATTCAGATACAGTTAACGTAATGATTCAACTTCCTAAAAGCACATTGGAAAAAATCAATAACATGTCTTTAAAAGAATTAGAAACAGTAATGGAAGTACAAGAAGATGATAATATTATTGGATATGCGTATTACAGAATGATGTGGTTAAAAAACAACAAGAATAATAGGTAGAGGATAAGAAAAAATGAAAAACAATGAATATTTAAGCGTTAAACAGTTTTCGGAACGTGCTGGAGTATCTTCACAAGCAGTTTACAAACAGTTGAACAACAAGTTGAAAAAGTTTAAAAAGGTTGAAAATGGAAAAACATACGTAAATATAAGGGGTTTAAGCTATTTTGTTTCAACCAATTCAACCAACGTTGTACAACCAGTTGAACAACTTTCAACCAACGTTGAACAACCAGTTGAACAGATGATTGAGTTGTTAAAAGAGCAATTAAAAGCCAAAGATGAACAAATAAGAGCGTTAAATGAACAATTAAAAGCCAAAGATGAAACTTTAAAAAATGCTATGAGAATCACTGAAAATACACAAATATTGTTAAAAAATCAGCAAGAAAAAAGTATGCCAGCAATCGAAGAAAAGAACAAAGAACAACTAGATCAAGAAAAAAAAGAACAGTTAAATGAGATAGAAAAGTTAAAAAATGAATTAGAAAAAGAAAAAAATAAAGGTTTCTTTGCACGTTTATTTTCCAAATAAACTTACTTTATTGCACATAATCAGTGTTTAAATTGAACACTGATTTTGATTTTTTGACATATTAAAATGACAAAAATAAAAATTTTAAGCACTCACTTTTGAAAAAAATAAACATTTAATAAATGCAAAAATAATTTTTTAGATCAACATTTTTAATTAAAAAATGTACTTTAAAAATGAAATTTAGACATAATAAAAAGACGCAAAAATCGTAAAAATGCCATTTTCTTCAAAATCGGCGATTTTAGGTCATTTTTGGCCTTTTAAAAATAGCAAGCAAGGGATTTGTACATACACTGGAATCCCATAAGGGATTTGTACATACAAATCGCTTACGGGACGTGTACATACAATCCGAAAATGTGTTGTACACACATTTTATTTTTTGAGGATTTCATCCCCAACCCCCTTTGTATAAATAAAAAAAAGGAGTCATAACTCCTTCTTTTTTATCTGTAATATTCATAATCATTTTCTCGATCCAGTTCAGCTTTTTCGATTAATTCATCTACATCAGGAAGGTTTGAAAATTCCTGATCAATGTCTGGATACGATTTATTAAGGGACGTGTTGTCTTGGAATAACTGGGTATAGATATCTGGATTTTTTGATTTGTTTTGATATTCATCTAAAACCCCTGTGAATAGATTATCTAGTCCGTTTCTGATTAGTTCAACTATTTTGAATTTTTGAATAACACTTGGAATAATATGGTTCATTAAATGCAGATACATGCACTGATAGAGCTTGCCGATTATTTTGAAATTTTCGCTACGCTGTTTTTCTTTTTCTAGTTCTAATTTCAAATTATTGTTTTCGACTTGAAGATTATTCAATGTATTTATTTGGTTTTTCAATTGTTGATTTTGAACAGATATTTCGTCAAATTTATCTATTTTAGATTTGTTTTTTTCTAGTTCAGTGCTCAGGCGCTCGTTTTCAAGCACATACGGCTTGTTTTTGATTCGATTAATAGTCTGCTTGCTGATTTCTAAATCAGTATTTAAAGTGCTTTTTTGAGCTTCTAGCGAGGTAATTTGAATCTGTTGATAATTTATTACCTGTTTAATTTGTTCAAATTCGGCTTTTGTAAACCTAACAGACTCTGATTTGTTGATAGGATTTATTTTGATTTCTGGTGCTGGAATATCTGGTAATTCCATTTTTTCGAGTTTATTGTTGGCCTGTCGTTCAACTTCTTTCTGAACACGTTTGAATTGTTCAACATCAGCAATGTGTCGGTTTGAATTGGTCATGTATTCTCTGTCGTATCCTTTTTCACGAACCAGATTTTCAAGACATGCCATTTGACTGTCTTTCCAATCATTCCAGGTCTTGTATCCCATTTGATTTAGTGCCTTATCATTTGATACGCGTTTTTTAAGGCCTTTTGAATAGGTTGCTACTGGCACATAGTCTATATGCATATGAGGTGTCGCTTCATCATTATGAATGTAGGCACCAACAACCACCAATTGAGGATTGTTTTCTTGAAATTTTTTAAGGAACTTTTGAAGAATCTCGTTTGATTCCCATCGAGGTATCTGTTTATCTTTATTGCCGATTTGAACGACTGCTTCTCTAAATGGTTCTGTTTTTTTGTCGTGGCAGATGGATGAATAGTAATCCTTTTTTTGACGTTCTGGATGTTTTTTAGCAACTTGATTTGCATTATATTCGGCTAATGCTTCTCCAAACACTTCTTTATAAACTTGACGAATGTCTTTATCTATTAGAATTTTATTGAATGCAGTTCTGGTTGGATCCACATTTTCAGGAACCTTAGAATTGGTTCTTCTATTGTGATTGAAGTTTCCTTTTGCAGCAGTTGAAAAAGAAATACTCACACTACTGAGTTTTGAAGAAGATGTTTTTCTATTCCAATTTCTCATAAATTAATCACCTCTGTATGAATCTATTATACAATAGTTTTTGTTTCTTTTTTCCAAAAAGAGACTCAATCGGCATTTTGGAGAAACTCCTAAATGCCTCTTTCGCTCTGCGAGGCTTTTTCTTGTCAAAATTGACAAGATTTTCGTGTTAAAACACGGATTTCAGCTAAAAAAGCAATAAAATGTATCATATATGTTAAATATACGATACATTTTAATTTTTAATAATCATCAAATTCATTGATTTTTTTGATTTTTAAAAAGTAGAGGTTGAAGGCTAAATATACCTTGAATGTCTACTTTTTAAATTTATTTTTTTGATTTTTTTCTAATATTTTTAAAAATATCATATTATGATATTTTTGATGCAAAAAGGTGGAAAAACTTATTGATAATATAACGTGACCTAGAGGGCTTTCATACACAGATTATGTTATAATTTTATTCGGAGGTTAGCTTTATGAATTCAAACCTTCAAAGAGAACGTTTCTGCAATGTCCTAAGTAACATCTTAAGTGATGAATTATCAAGAATTTCTTTGTTTAGTAGCAGTGCTATTAATCATCAGAGAATTGAAAGGATAACTTAGGAACAAACATTGCAGAATACGAAAAAAAAGAGAGGACTGCAATCCTCTCTTTTCTCATGTCCTAAGACACATCTTAAGTACTTTTATTATATCATGAACTTTTCAAAAGTAAACGTCCGAGACTTAGCAGAAGCTAAGTACGAGGACAACGTACTTATTGACTACCTTTAAATTGTATCATGTATTTTAGTTCATTAGTAGACTATGTTTTTAAATTTATACTTGTTAAAATTTTTATATAAAGATTCATAAAGAATGAAAAAGGAGCTTTGATAACAATGGTAATAGCTATTTCAATGAAATAATGATATTTGTTAGATAGGAGACCACTTTTTATGAAAAAAATTAAAAATTTATTTATAATCTTGCTTTCTGCTTGTTTAGTAAACACATGGCCTGTATATGCTGAAGAACAAGAATATGTAAGTGAAGAAGAAAGAGAATTTTACGAATATTTTAACTTAAATAAAAATGATGTTGAAGAATATTCACAAAATCTATTTGAAGAAGCTCAAAAAGCTCCTATTGTACCAGATAAAATGGATAATGGATTTACAAGAAGTGTTTCAGGAACATGGAGTTGGAGAGATGGTGTTATTTGTGTTTGTGATTCATATACTTCATTTTTGAATCATGGTCATGCTGGAATTGTTGCAGCAGCTCCTCACTATTATTCTACAATAGAAGCAAATCCTAATAAAGGAGTTCAAGTAGTACGAGGTGATTGGCCATCAAGGTTTAAACCGAGAGTCTATCAAGCAGGTGTTATTTCAACATCTGTTGCACAGGATCAAAAAGCAGCAAAGAAAGCAGCTAGTTTTTTAGAAAAGCCATATTCTCTATTAAGTACATTAACTACTACCGATACTTTTTATTGTTCTCAATTAGTTTATCAAGCTTATAGGTTGGGAGCAGGTGTTTCATTACCACACGGATTGCCAGGAATTATAACTCCTTCTGATCTATTGCATGCAGGCGCGACAGAAGTAACGTATAGATATGAATAATTATAAAAATAGAATAAAAAAATTTTTAACATATATAGTTTGTATAGTAAGTTTAATTAGCTTATATGCTTGCAATAATATAAATTCGCTAGATGACAGCGAATTTATTATTATTGATAATAATAATATTTATGGTATCGAGAAAAAAGACAATAAATTTGTAGTTAATAGTTCGCAAAAACGAGAAAAAGGAGATTTTGAATTATGGTATTATAATAATATTTTTTTTGAAAATAAAGATGCGTATTTTACGAAAACAAGTACAGATAATAATTTAAATGTATGGATAGAAAAGATTGATAAATCAAACTTTAATGTGACTCGAAAAAAACATACGTCAATAGATACAAATTGTGCCTTATTAACAGAAGATAAATATTATATAGTAAATAATTTTATCACTTATTTAAGTATTGATGTATATGATCTGAATTTAAATTTAATAGATACTATTAAATTCGAATATGATAATAATTCTAGTTTATATCCAATGGATTTAATAGAAGTTGATGAAAAAATATATATGCTTTGCGGTGTTGTTCCAAATAATTCAGATTTCGGATATACAGAAAATTATATTTTTAAATTAAATGATCAATTTGATGTGATAGAAAAATATGATTTACAAGAAAATAATGGTTCATTTTTCTCTTTTGTATATGCGGACGGATATTTATATTTAACTCATACGACAGAAAATATTAATGAAGAAAGAGTGGCTTTAGGAAGTAATGAAATATGCATATTTGATTTAAATAAAAAGATTTTTCTTGAGGAAGTAAAAATATTAAGTAATACTTACCCTTTTGATATATATTTTGATGAAAACAACAGAAATTTAATTATTGCTAACGGAGAAAACGGTCCAACTTCGAACCATGTTTGGACAATATATAATATAGATACAAATGAAGAAACAATAATTCCAATCGATTTTTCAGAAATGGGAAACGATGTACCAGCAAGGTCAGCTTTTCTTGAAATAAAAGATGATAAATATTATCTTTTATTTCCTAGTTATTTGGTCGAATATGATATTCAAGGTAAAAAATCAAAAACATATAACTTAAAAGATTTAGGAATTGAAAATGCTGTATTAATTACTGATCAATGAATCAGAGAAATGATAATTATCATACATACAAAAGTAAATTAGATAGAGGTTATTAAGGACCTCTATCTAATTTTTACTCTAGCACTGTATATAGGAATATTTACGCCATTTTGCTAGAGTAAAAATTTGCTTGAACACGGAGCAAATTTCGTGTTATATTTTTGATGCAAAAAGGTGGAAAAACTTATTGACAATA
>OLOV01002836.1_pt1 | contig 11287 bp, 13 predicted proteins | sample 1672931 | NCBI WGS metagenome assembly OLOV01 (sample SAMEA3136738, study PRJEB25190) | human gut metagenome | biome: human gut; feature: human-associated habitat; material: faeces | place: Austria | collected 2013
TAGAGCAGCCGTTGATACTACTATCCGCAACAAGCAAAAAGCCAATTTCACTTGCCTTCAACGATTTTATGAAAGGCAACACGGCATATCTGTGGGCGGGATCTTCCGTTTACGCCATGCCAATAATAGTACTCTATATCATAATAAGTCGCTTAATGAGGTCTCCGCATAGCATGTTCAAGAAGTGAAAGTAATGAAACGCCAAGAGAAGCTAACGGTCAGAGAATTAATGTGCATCATTGAAGAAGAAATTGAGGAGCCGCGCCAAGAGGGCTGGAACCTTCGACACAAATTGGTTGATATTCTTGTTATCGTACTTGTTGGAATAATCTGTGGCTGTGAGCAATGGATAGAAATTGAAGACTTTACACATGAGAAAGAGGCATGGCTGCGCGAATTTCTGGAGTTACCCAATGGAATTCCAAGCGATGATACCTATCGCCGGGTGATGGAGCGTATCAAACCCAAGCAACTGGAAGCAGCATACAGACGATGGGTGCTTCCCTACATAGGGAGCTGCATTGGCAAGCATATTGCTGTCGATGGCAAAACAGTTTGCGGGGTAAATAAAGGTGCTAGAGAAAACAAGTTGCACATCGTAAGTGCATGGGTACGGGAGGACGGTATTACGCTGGGACAAGTGCGTACTCGTGAGAAGTCTAATGAAATTACAGCAATTCCAGAATTGCTGGATGCTCTCGACATTCGGGGGGCGACGGTAACGATTGACGCAATGGGATGTCAAACTGAAATTGCCAAGAAAATCGTGGCAGCGCAGGCAAACTATGTGCTGGCAGTCAAACAGAATCAGCCAAGTCTCTATGAGGCAATAGCAGCGTATTTCACATGGGCAAAAAACGATCCAACAGAAAAACAGACCTTGCTGCAGTTCAGCAGCTATGACGGCGAGCATGGACTGGACGCCATGTACATTGGACTGTTGAGGTGACGCATGATACAAATTGGTATGAATCTCAAAAAGAATGGAAGCAATTATCCTCTATGATTCATGTAACGCGAAAGAGGGAACAGCATGGAAACACGTACATTGAACATGCATATTACATCAGCAGCGCTCGGTATGATGCCAAACACTTTGCTGAACTGATTCGCGGGCATTGGAGCATAGAAAACAATCTTCACTGGCAGCTAGACACACAATTTGGCGAAGATGCTCCGCAAATACACAAGGGTCACAGCCCTGAGAATCTTGCTGTGCTACGCAAAATTTCAAAGCTATTGCTCCAGATGGAGCCTGGCTTTAAGGCAAGCATCCACCGTAAGCAACGCAAGGCTTTAATGGTTCACGACTATCTTCTTTCTGTTTTAGCCGTGGCTCACCTTTTTGAATGAGGTCGCCCTGGGTGATATCGTTGGCATTGTTGACAGCAATGGAGCGCTTGTTGTAGAATACAAGCACAATGCATGGGGAAGCCATGTGAGCAAGACCGGCAGTATGGTGGATACTCTGGGTAGGCTGAATCCCTTCCGCTACAGAGGGTATATCTTTGATGAAGAAACCTGGATGTACTGGATGAAGGACAGATATTACTATCCAGAACTGCACAGATTCATCGTGGCAGACGTATGCTTATTGATCTGTGTCAGATACGTTTGATAAGAAGAGGCTTTTACGCTGCCCAGCATCTCGTTTTCCATCCAGTGCATCATCCATTCCCGCAGGGTAATCCTGCATCGTGCGGGCGGCTCAGTCAGCGGGCGCACCAGTACGGCCTTATGCTCCGCCAGCCTGTTTCTGACTTCCATGTACTGGTAGCCGTAGAAGTATCCAAACCGGGTCTTACCCTCCGCAGTTTTGCCGATCACATATCGTCCCTCGTAGCGGCCGTCCTTCCGCCTGTAGATATTTTCACCATGTCTGCACATGCTTTTGTTCCTCCATCGCTTGTATTCGCTTCATTATCGCACTCAAATCGGAGCATCGGTCTGACGGCATTTTGACGGCTTAAAGGATGAGAGCCCTACGGCGTTCTGCTTCGGCCTTGATTCCGTCAAAGGCAAAGAGATTCTGTTTGCCGCGTGATAAAATAACGTAAATCGGCCATTTGCCGGCTTCATTTTGGTTGACAGAATAAGGATTTTAACTTATAATATGGTAGAGGATAAAGAGGTTTAGCTCATTATCCATTCATCGTCGCAGAATCCATAATTTTGCGACGGCTTGTCCCGATATAGAAAATCCCGCAAACTCAGCAACCGACTCTTCCCAAGTCACTTGCTTCGCTTGCGGGGTGTTTGCTATTGTTCGAGTTTCTGCTAATAGCATCGTTTTCCGTCGCGAAAAGCACCGCCGCCTTATAGGGAAACTGCCACATCCCTGCCATCTTTGAACCGAAAGACGAGCCGCTTTTCGCCCCTGCTCGCCCCTTTGAATACGGTGATTCGCTCAACCGTACCCAGAAACACGCGCTCGTCGAAAGCAGTCAAATGTATGACGTCATGCTTTTGGGCAAGCAACGTGATTTCAGGCAACATATCAGGACTGTACAGTGAAATTTCTTCACCTGAAAGAAGACCGCCACAAACTGCCGAACGAAGCAGCGCGAACATCCCTCCTTGCTTTATCACCGTTATTGTACAGCAAAGGATTCCTTTGTGGTATGACCAAAACAGGCCAAGTTTTGGCCCATGTCTCCAACGATTTTTTGACGAAAAGAATATAAGATGAAGGCCATTGCGCTGTTAAAAACATAACAATCCTCCAATCATTTTTGAAGCAAAATGGTTGGAGGACTGCGAGATCTTCGGTAATATGTTACATTCTAGCTATTTTCGACCAAGTAACAAATCTCATGTTGAAGGATGTGTTTTTCTATAATAATTTCAATGAAAGCGTGAGTTTAAGAATATAAACACATGGAAGAAGTTCGTCTCATTCATGGCTTGTTGTTAGTTTGCCGCGCTGTCCAAGATGGGGCGAGCATTAATGAGCGTCTTTTTAAAACACTACCCAACCACAAGGTCATAAACAAAGTGGCAACAGAGAAGGATTAAAAATATATAGAATTTCTGAAATCACTATTGCTTGCTTAATAGCAGCGGCTACATTTCCTTGTCATCGTCGTACATAAAGTTTTCCTTGCATCAATTCAAAGACAAAGTCACAAAGGTATTCAATGTCCTGGGAATGATGGCTCGCCAAGATAATTATTTTACCTTTATCTTTTAGCTGCTTAATCAATTCATAAGTTTTTTGAACAGCATTTTTATCTAAACCATTAAAAGGTTCATCTAGCAAAAGAACTGGCGGATCATCCATCATGGCCTGAGCAATACCAAGGCGTTGACGCATTCCCAAAGAATATTTACCTACTCTTTTCCGTACGTCTTGCGACAAACCAACATCATCCAGCAGATGAATAATTTCTTGTTTTGTCACTTTTCGCTGCAAAGACGCAAGCATCTTTAAATTGGAATATCCAGAGAAATTCAGCAAAAATCCAGGTGCCTCGATAATTATACCGAACGTGCCTTTGGGAGGAGCTTTTCTTTGCTCATTGAATCGCACATTTCCTTGATCCACAGGCAGAAGGTCGCACAGACATTTCATAAAAACAGTTTTACCGCTTCCATTTTCTCCAATTATTCCGTAGACATTTCCTCCGTAGAATGTTTGAGAAATATTGTTAAAAACAACTTTTCCCTTAAAGGTTTTCGATAAATTTTCCACTTTTAATACATTAGTCACTGTATTCACCTCCTATGTTCATTTCGCTTTCAAAACGCTTATTTGATTGGATCAACACAATACAGGCGAGAAGAAAAAGAAGTAAAAAGGAGCAGAAAGGAGCCAACAAACAATATAGCTCAGATGGACGGCTTGGATGGAAGGATGCTGTTTTGATTATTTCCAATCTGCACCAGGAAAGTGGCGATATATAGTATAATGCATCCGGCAAACCCATATATCCAATAGCAGAATCCAGTATTGCTATCACACCCGCAATGGATAAGACGATTCTCTTTCCGATAAAAGCTGTACCTATTAGCATTAGGCTCCCCAAAGCGGATAAAGAACAGACCAAGAGGACGCTGGCCAATAGGCATGCCTGAAGAGGCGTATAAGATGACAAAATCACAGCAGGTGTGTAAAGATAACTATTGCCTACCGCACTACCGTAAGACATTGTATTTAATGCCTTGTCCCATGTAAAAGGATGCATGAGCGACGCATTTTCTATGACGGCGATCAGAATAAAAACAAACAGAACGTAGAGAATGCTTGTTATTAAAATATAGATCATTCTTGCTGTCCACGATTGCCGCTGGGTGATTCTGATGTGTACAAAGAGAGAAAGATTGGTAACGAACGGAACATCAGAAATCAACACAAGGTAACCGAGCACGACCCAGAGCATAAGATAATTATAAGAAGTTAAGCAGGCAAATGACCCATACGCATTCACATGAATGTTGTACTGCGCAACGATCTGGCGGGCAGATCCAATCAGCGTATCCAGGGTTGTAACCAGCAAAGCAACTACCAAATATAATTTAGGCTGCTTTATCAGTCTTTTCAGAAGAATGATTACCGTATTCCAGATGCCCCGATTACACATGTCGAAGCCTCCTATTCTGAAGAAAATAAAACCCCATAAAACAAATCATCGTGATGAGTATAAAAATTCCTCCGGACTTATAAAAAACAGCTGTTCTGGAAGCTTCATCAATTCCTCCCATTGCCAAAACGACAACATGAGGTAAATTGAAGCTGAAAAGTATTTTGCATATCACTTCCATTGAAAGCACCACGGATAGATAGATCAATTGGGCGCTATTTGCAATACTGGAGATAACTATTCCAACACTTGCCCACATCATGCCAGACAGCCCTTGCAGCAAAGCATAAAATCCAAAATAAAGCCCCCATTGTTTTTTTTGAACGAGATCACGCATGTATTCATAAACTGGTTCTGCATCCTGCATTTTCATCTTCAATACCAGCGGATGGCTGATCGGCAGGATTGCCAGAAACAACAACATTCCCAAGGCGGTGGCCAAGGCGCCAAGAAAAGCGGTCGCGAGAAAGCGAATTGTCAAATACTGGCGGATCGTTGCCCGCTGCAAGATGAAGTTACTGAATCCGCTTTTTATATCTTCCAGCATACTGCAACCCAACGGCAAGACGGCGGCGACGGGAAACAACTCGGTAAAGGAACTGAACGCAACAGACGCATCAAGAATATATAAAATATCTCCTGAACCTTTTTCTGGCAGGGCGCCGAGCATGTATACAGTAGTACATAGAAGTATAGCCCCCAGAAAGCGCCAACTCAACAATCCGCGCTTTAGATCCACTTTCAATTGATACAGCAAGTTGATTACCTCCGTTACTCTCCTTGCCCAAATGTGTGAGGGATATACTCACCAGTAATGGCATGGATATAATCCGTGTGATACCAGAAACCCCGAAACTTTATGTAGTCCTCTTTGTAATATTCTTTATAATAAAAACACCAGACTGGAATCATCTGATATGAATGCGACTTGCGGGTAGTATCTGTCAAAACCAGCCATTCCAACAGGATCTTGTCGACAACAATGGGCTCTGTGCTGTCCCAAATCATGCTGGACAGATGCTGTCCGTACCTTTCAATGGCCTCGTCCAGCGGGAGAATAGGCTGTGGGGCAGACCGCGCCTTCTCATTTTGAAAGAAGCAGTCTGTTGCCCGAAACACCAAAATTCTTTCCGGACTAATTTCACAGCAGATTCCCGCGTCACAAACCCTCAATCCTCTGCAGACATCACGGTCCCCCCGATGCAAACGGATTCCCTGGTAGTAAACCGGTATCTCGAGATAATACAATTCGTCATCCTCTGTCCAGTCAAGTTTCACAAGATGATCTGGAAATTGTTCGAGCCATTCCTTTGATTTTTCCATCAGTGTTTCCACGTTCCAGGCCTCCACATAGGATGGTTCTCCTACCACATAGTTGAGATGTCGGAAAACGGGTTCGATTCGGGACAGGGCCGTTTGATAATCGAACCGCGCAAGGATGGGAACACTTAACTGCTCCTGCTCGTGGCAACGGAAATAATAGCCTGTGGAGTACGCTTTAACACGGGCACGAGAGTAAGACTTGGAATCCTCATAATGCGCGAAACTAAGGTTACCGAGTTCTGACCCCGCATGAATTTTCCGTTCATCATTAAATAAGGCGACCGCTCTGTTTCCAGACGGCAGTTTCTGTTTTTTTAAGGTTTCGTCGCCAGGAGACCCCACAGCGAGAAGGCGACGCACCTCATCCTCTGAGTATAGGTATGCTTCTACTGTCCACTCATTGCATTCTGTAGGAATAGCAATGTTGGTTACAGCATCTATGTTTACGATGTATCCATCACAATCCAGCGTTTTTTTCACCGCTTTCCATTCTGCTGCAATCCATTCAGCCCTTCCTTCCGACAGTATGAATAAGGGTGAGCACAGCGTGAAGAAAAGCAAAAGACAGGACAATCGCAATATCCACTTTTTCATAGAAAACCTCCTTTAAGGCGGGCCATAGGCGCCTTATCACTTATGGCCCGCCGAGTCATCAAGTCATGGATTATGGATTCCACTCGCCACAAGTGGATCCAGACGACACGTTAGAATACTGACTATGGGTCACGGCAAGATAATACCTTACCTCTTTCCATAACCGAGGTTGTCCATAGTTGTCATATAGTGTCGTCATGGTAACATGTCCGATGCCTGTCTTTCTTACACCGTCAGAGGCCTGCCACACAGGGCTGCTTTTCCATACACGAAAATGGAATGTGGCGTTGGTAGTCATATCAGAAACATCTGCACCCGCGGCAACGCCATTACCTGTGGTTTTTTCGACTACTGAGGTATTGTGAGCGCTATTTTTTGCAAGTGGCTCGGTAGAGAACCCTGCAGCGCTCGCCGATGAAATGGTAATGCACAGAAGCATGACTACAGCCAGCAGCATTGATACGAACCTTTTCATGATAAATTCTCCTTTCTCGATGTCTCAACATTGGAAGGAAACAGCGTGTTTGCAATTACATTCACCACCCCCTTTTTATCACAAGGAATGAATAGAAAACAGTTTTGCGCCCGCTATATCATCGATGCCTGCTTATTTCACCGGTTCCTCTGTGTAAGCATCAATGCATATCACTTGCCGATCTTCATCTCGCAAGTAGTTGATATAAAAACTCCAAACGGGTTTCAAGTTAATGTCCAAGCAATCAATTGTCGCAGGAAATGGAATATACTCAAGCGCAATGAAATCTATTATCATTTTCGACTCAAACGTAGGGAAAATAAGTGATTCCAGATGTTTATTCAAAGCTTCGATCGCTTGATCCAATGATAAAATCTCTTTTGGGGATGACTTTTTGCATGTTTCAAAAACCAAGGGAACAAGAATATTGGATACACCCTCTGCGTCAATATACATTGTTATGTAGGACTTTGGTGTGATCTCTTTCCGTCGAGTTTCCTGCCCCCACGGAATAAGGCGTATTTCATCAATCAACCGCTCAAAGGCTATTTCAATAAAGGCGGGCTCATACTTAACAGGCGGTCGATCCTCTTGAAATACATAATAAGCGGTCATTTGCAATGGCTCTCCCACCTCTATTCCAATGCCCTCCAGCGCCTTTATTGCCCCCTGTACAAAATCATGCAACTTGGAGTTGGGGGATAGAAATGCAGATAATTGGTTTTTATCATATGTATCTTGCGTATATATCCCCTCCACTGCATTCACATAGCAGGCTTCCGCACGTCCGTTCATATAACGCCACGTAGCATTTGGATCAATCAGGAATACAATACTTTCATAGGTCACTTCATCAAAGAGCAACGCGCATCCGTTTCCCAAATCGAATATCTGAGGAGAATTGCCACTTTCCAATAAATCAAAATCAGAGAACCGTTCTATCGCATCAAATTTCCATGTTTGAAGTTGTGCGATATAGGAGGACGCCTGGACGTATGCATTGCACTCTATATCAGCATCAATACTTATAGGAACATCAGCATTTTCTGGCATCCACTGGATATGAAGCGGGATTTCTTCTGCTAACACTCTCTGGCCGCCAAGAATGAGCGAGAGGAGTAGCCATACAAGAAATAATGACCAATGAATCCTCTTCACAAGACCACCTCTTATTGGTAAACCCGCATTAATATGATTTGATAGGACTTGTTACAGTTGTTGTTTTCAACAAGGCTCCTGCAGGAGACAATATCTTTCCCTGAGAGACAACGCGATAATCATATCCCGCAGTCACGGTACACGAACCCCCAGCTTGCACGGTCTGACCGTTGGTTCCCGTACCCAGCCAGATTGCAATTGTTTGCCAGGTGTTACCTGTTTTCCTTTGTAGGCGAACAATAATCCTCGCTTGATTTTCATACCCAGACGGTTTTAGGATTCCTCCGCATCGTGCAGAACCGTCAATGATAGACAATTCCGCAGTAATTAAATCGGTATGTGAATACCGCAACGGCGTTTCATAGATTTCTGAATGTCCAGCTGCTATCGTGGCGATGAATATAGTCAACAAACAAAGCACCAATCCCCATCTTTTTATCACAAAAAACCTCCTTTTGTTGATTCTACTTATATAGACAACAAAAAGAAGAAAAGTGCAACTTTTCACTTTGGGAAAATTCTATCTGACTCTTTTTACGCTTCGAGCAACAGCGATTGCCTGTGATAATTCATCATCAATCACCACAATAAAGCACTTATTATATTCTGTCCACGATAATGTTGATTTTCCTGCCTTTTCAACAACAAATGCATCCATATCATGAATGGCCAAAACAGAGGTTTTCGCGTCCTCTGTATCGATATTTACACGTGGATCTCCATCTAATTCAAAGAATGTCATCCGCTTTTGTTCCGAATTTGTGTATTCCACAAAGAAAGAGGATGCTGTTTCATTGCCAGTTTGATCCAACACATATCCTTCCGGAATAAAAGAAGGATAATAATCACCTGCCAAGCTATCAGGAATGTTTATTAAATAATTGGGGTCAACGCCAATTTCCGTATATTTCCCCGTCATATTAATCAATAACCCTCGTACATTCGATTGAACTTCAGGGAGGAGAGCGAAGCAGCTGGCCACACCAATAGTGGCGAAAGTTACCACAATGGAAACGAACATAAACGCAGATTTCATAAAGTGCACCAGACCTATCAAGTCTTTTTTTATTCGTGTTTTCCTGATTTCGCGGCGAATCAACTCAAAGGCTTCCGGCTTTGATTGCTCAAACAATTGCTGTAATTCTTCGTTCTGAGTGGAGGCGTGCTCCATTCTTTGTATTTCCATTTCCTGAAAATCAAAAAATGCAAGCTTTAGTTTTGCATCTTCACATTGTTGAAGAAGGAAGTCACGAGTATTAATAGTTTCTGCTTTCCCCATCTTTTTTCTCCTCCAGTATGGTCAATAAGCAACGCCGTGCTTTCGTTAAGTATTGTCTTACACTGTTTTTCCCTATTTCCATGGCATGAGCAATCTCCTCGTCAGATAAATCATCAAAGTACTTCCAACGCAACAAGTCTCTTTCTCTTTGGGGCAATCGTTTCAATCCATTAACCAACTCCTCGTTTGTGAACGCGGTCAGAACGACATCTTCTAAAGAAATTTCCTCATCTTTGAAAGATTCCAATACTTCTTTTTCCACAACAACCGCTTTATTGCGAGAGGACTTGATGCGGTAATTGATGGATGTTCTTATGATTGTACTGACAATGTAACTCCGCAAAACGCAACTATCTTTTTGACGCAACAAAGGGATTTTATTAATCAGCCGGATAATAGCATCATGGATAACATCCTGAGCATCCTCACTATTTTTGACTCTGGAAAGAGCAACAGTATACATGAGTTTGTAATAATCAGTATAAAGTTTTTCCATAAAAGTATGATCACTATCGTTTTCAATCACAAGAATTGAACTTGGGATAATAATCAAGGAATTGCCTCCCTTCTTCTATTGTGAACGATGTCAGCTGAGTTGTCATCCGGGCTGATCAACAGGAGTTTAAAGTTGCTCCCAAGAAAATAACTTCGACACCCTCAGACTTACAAACAATATCCACCGGATAGCTCAAGTCATTTGAGAATAATCAATTATGGCTTCCTTTGGGAAAATGATTTAGCAGCAGGCCATCAGGATGTTTCTTTTATTTTCATTGATGCTTAAGCAAAACGGGTGTGTTTTTCTATCACCTGTCATAAGTAAGCATGATCTGCGGATGGAAAAACGGCGGAAGCAGCAGACAATGTTGCAGGAAAAATAATAGCGCATGAACAAATTTCAACTGTGAGCATGGCGGTATTGAACGGGAGTCAAGTCTGCACGTTTTCTGAAAGCACGCAGGAAGGTGGACCAGTTGGTATATCCTACTTGTTTGGCAATGGTTTGAACAGGCAGACCCGTTGCCTTTAACAGCTCCATTGCATGGTAGATTCGAGTATCATTGAGCCTGTCTGAAAAAGATTTATTGGTTTCAGATTTAAAGATATGTGAAAGAAAATAATAAGAAACAGTAAAATGCTCGGCAACAATGTCAAGGCATAAATTAGGGTCTGTATAATGTTCGTTCAGATAATCGCATACGTTATCAATAATGGAAAGATTCATGTTGTGAATATTGCTGGACATGAAGCCGCATAACTGCCGGTAAAGATTCAGCAGTTCCGCAAAAGCCATATCGTTGCCGCCATCCACATGACAATCCTTCGTTACGGCGTGAACACTGCTTTCCAATAGGGCTTTCTGCTCAGGAGTAAACTCTTCAGCCAGCTTTAGCGCGGTGGAAAGCATTGCCTGATCCAACAGTGCGAGGGCGTCAGGGGCTGATTCTCGATTGTAACGGCGAATCTCATAGATCAGACGGCTGACTTCAGTATATTGACCATTGCGAACAGATGCGATGAGCTGAAGCTCCTGGTCGAAAGGATAGTAGCATCTTTCCCTGTCTTCGCCCTGATCATCCGAGTTGATCTTTGAACGAAGCGCAGCATCTCGGCTCTTGCTTCTTTCATGCTACTATTATAACACATCCATCTTATGAAGACAAGTTCTTATAATATGGTAGAGGGATAATGGATTTTATCTTATTATCCATTCATTGTCATAAACTCCGTAATTTTGCGACAAATTACCTTGATATAGAAAAACCCGCAAGCCAAACATCCGACTCTTTCCAAGTCACCTGTTTCGCTTGCGGGGTGTTTATTATTGTTCGAGTTTCTGCTAATAGCATCGTTTTCCGTCGCGAAAAGCACCGCCGC
>OLOV01002837.1_pt1 | contig 11281 bp, 9 predicted proteins | sample 1672931 | NCBI WGS metagenome assembly OLOV01 (sample SAMEA3136738, study PRJEB25190) | human gut metagenome | biome: human gut; feature: human-associated habitat; material: faeces | place: Austria | collected 2013
CTGAAAGTGAAGATTCTATGCAAAACGGCACCAAAATCTGACCGTCAGCGTTTTCCGGCATCGAAACGGCATCTTCAGAACTGATGGCGTAATCCCAAAGTCCATTGAGATTCTGCCATTGCCTACGAGCCATCTGCGGTCTGGGATATTCGGTATGGCATTCCCTGGGATTCACCTCAGAAGCCCACCTTGTACGGATGTTCTCTCCGGCCGGAGCCCATTGCTGGGCAAATGAAACGCCGCAAGCCATCAAGAACGCAAATAAAAATAAAAGGTTCCTTTTCATGAGTTAATGATTATGTATGCTAAGGTAATCAATAATTTTTACACTTATCCCCCTTAATTACAAAACTTGCCCGTGATGTATCAGTTGTTCACTGCACATCACGGGCAAGACGGCTATCTTAAAAACTTAGGCTTTGACAAGATTGATTGAAATCCTGAATGTCTGGGTGTTCTGCCAGAGAGGAACGAAGTCAGACGGCTTCTCGAGTCCGAATGCTTTCATAAGCTGCATGATGGCAGCAATCTGGGCCTTTTCTTCGGCTGAAATGTCAGGATTGTCTGCCATACCTGCAAGAAGTTCATCCAGCTTGGGAAGAGCAGGGAGGAAGGCATTGATGATAGGATCGCACATTTCCTTGTCTGCATAAAGTTCGAGCGCACCGTTCTCCTGTGAATACTTGAATCTGAAACCGCTCTTCATAATCTGCTGAATCTGAGGCATCAGGGCCTTTACATCCACGCCAAGTTCCTTGAGGTCATTGAGGAGGTCCATAATATCTGAAAGACTTGAGTCTCCTGAAGGAAGATTGGCTCTCGTCATAAAATCGGCATTTTCATCGTCACCTGCAAGAGCAGCCACGTTAGGAACCATATAGAAATAGTCCTGCGCATACCAGAAAGCCAGATTGGCCTTTGGAAGAGAGAGCCACTCGGTGTGCGAGGTAGCATTGAAATGATACTTTCCGTCAGGTCCGATGAGCGCTTTCAGAAGTGTCTGGACATCAGGCATCTGGAAACCGCCTTCATCGTCAGAGTCAGACTCCCAGTACTCTGCTGTGATATTTCCGTCCTCGTGGAATGTCATGCTATTGAAACTGTCCGCAACATTGACACTACCCAAAAGGCTCAGCGCCATCGAAAGGTTGGCAGCAGAAGCGGCATAATTTCCGCCGGCTGTCCAAGTCACCTGCATAGGATAAGCTGACGGGAGCATGTTGCTTCCGAGAGCGACGGTGCGGAGAAGATTCCATGTACCTGCCAGACCAGCCTGCGCCGCATCAGAAACCCTGGAAGATGCTGTAATAGTAATTTTTCCCTCAGAGGTAATCCTGCCTTCAGATGTAATCTCATAGATTGACGGACGGGCAGTTGTCGAGAGCAGCGAAATCATTGACGGGCTGGCTACCAGAGAAGTGTTTCCACTGAATGTCCATTCACCTTTGCCGGTAGATTTCAGGTCAACATCCATTTCCACCTTGTTGTAACCGGGAATGATATTGTTCAATGTCAATGTGGCGGCATTGCCAGAAGTGGCTGAAAGTTTCGCATTGCCGACCTGCACCGGCACTGCATTGACAGTAATCACTGCATTTCCGCTCTCGGCGGTAATTATCTCTGATGGTATCTCCTTCCAACCATTGTTTTCGGGACTTTCCTTTTTGCAGGATGCCGAACATGCCAGTACGCAAACCAGCGCACAAAGCGACATAATTTTCTTCATCATAATTCTTAATAGTTAAAATCAATGGTTCCGCATGTGCAGAACCCGATAATAGATGCAAAATTGATGCAAAATGTTTCGCGTGGCAACGGCCACAAGATGTTTGGCAGTCTCAGGGCGCATCGCTTCTTCCAGACTCATGGGAGGCGGAGTGACAGCCTCGACAATACGGAAGCCTCTGTCTCTCAGCATCTTCTCATCCCGTACAGCCCCGCTTACCAGAGCCACCGGAATATTCAGGCGCTCAGCCCTTTCCAGCACACCCACAGCCGTTTTTCCTTTCAATGTCTGATAATCGGAACACCCTTCGCCTGTTATGACAAGGTCTGCCCCGGCAATCACAGAATCGAAACCTATCTGGTCCAGAACCAGGTCCACGCCCCGCTTCAGTTCCGCGCCAAGATATGCCCGGAAAGCTCCTCCGAGGCCACCGGCAGCACCGGCACCGGGCATATCGCTTACGTCAATGCCAGTATCTTCTGATATTTTCAATGCATATCCGCGCAGTCTTTCCTCCAGAACCTCCACATCCTGTCCGGAAGCACCTTTCTGAGGACCGAACACCCGACTTGCTCCATTCTTTCCTATATATGGAGTATCCACGTCACAGGCAATAGTGAATTGAAGTCCTCTTGTCTTTTCGAGAAATCCTTCCACACCTATCATTCCCATTCCACCGTCATTGGTGGCACTTCCGCCAAGTCCTATGAGAAATCTCCTGCAACCTTTGTCAACAGCTGCCAATATCAGTTCTCCAAGTCCTTTCGTAGTGGCAATCAATGGATTGCGTTCTTCCTTCGTCAATAGTGCAAGGCCGCAGGCAGCGGCAGACTCAATAATGGCCAGGTCCCCTGCCACGCCATAGGCAGCTCGTACAGGCCGTCCCAACGGGTCCGAAACCTCAGCCCACTCCAGATGTCCGCCAAGAGTATCGACCAAGGCCTCAACCGTACCCTCTCCTCCGTCAGCCACGGCAAGACGCACCACTTCACAGTCAGGATATACCTCGGACACGCCTTCAGCTACAGCGTCTGACACTTCCGAAGAAGACAGACAACCCTTATAGGAATCGCATGCAATGACGATTTTTTTCATACGTATACTAATCTTACTGATGCAAAGATAGAATATTCAGGAGTATTTCTTACTTTTGCACAGGAAAACGCTTATCATGGAAGAAAAAGACAGACAGCTTGAAAGGAGGGTCTTCATCATTATTTTCTTGGGAGCGCTGAGCGCTTTCGGCCCTTTCGTCATGGACATGTACCTGCCAGTTCTGCCGGCAATGGAAAAATGGTTCGGATGTTCTACAGCATTGGTACAGCTAGGACTGACGACCGGACTGGTCGGTCTGGCGGCAGGACAACTCGTATTTGGACCTATAAGCGACAAATACGGGCGACGTAAACCATTGATCTGCGCTATGTTACTTTTCATAATCGCCACTGCCGGCTGCATCTTCGCAGCAGATATACATCAATTCGTGGTGATGCGTCTTTTCCAGGGAATCTCAGGAGCAGGAGGCGTGGTACTCTCCAGAAGTATCGCGGCAGACAGATACAGAGGACGTGAATTGACTTCAATGATGTCAGTCATAGCCGCGGTCAATGGCATCGCTACAGTTGCGGCACCTATCGTGGGAGGCCTCATAGCATTGATAGGAGGCTGGCGCGGAATCTTCTGGAGTCTCATCGTCCTGGCTATCGTCCTTCTGATTGGAGCGTTCCGCATGACGGAATGTCTCTCATTCAAGAATCTCAGCATGATGAACGAATCTTCAGGCAAGGCAATGGCCGACGGATTCCTGAATGTCCTGAAAAACAGGAAGTACCTGCTGTACGTACTTATATATATGTTCTCCATGGCGTTGCTGTTCACCAACCTTGCATCCGCCCCATTCATCATACAGGAGCATTACGGACTGACAACACTTCAGTTCAGCATAGTATTCGGATTCAATGCATTGACCTTCGCAATCGCCTCTGCCATAATACCTTTATTCAAGACAAGGGACATCGCGATAGCATTCGGAACCATCGGGCTGGTCATCCTTTCAGCCGCAATGCTGGCCGCCTTCATCATCGGATGCGGATTCTGGATATATGAAGCCATCGTCTTCATACTCATGCTCATGGTCGGCATCGTTTCCACCACCGCCAATGTCGCGGCCATGGATGCGGGAAGGGACAATGCAGGAGTGGCTTCCGCACTGCTCGGAGCCATCGGACAGTCATTCGGAGGAATCATACCGGTAATCATCGGACTGGGAAACATATTCACAATGACAGGCATCATGTTCGTCTTGTGCGCCATCCTCACAAGCGGATGCGTAGTCTATTTCAGGAAATCGGACAAGATTCAATCACAAATATAAAATGGAACTTTACGAATACGCCAGGCCTGACATAATGGCAGGCAAGACAATACTTTACCTTCACGGATTCGCTTCAAGCGGACAGAACGGCACAGTCAGGGCAATGACCACCCTGCTTCCGGAAACAAGAATCATCGCCCCGGACATTCCGGTAGAACCCCAAGAAGCATTGACATTTCTCAATGACCTGTGCGCCAAAGAGAATCCCGACCTCATCATCGGCGCCTCGATGGGCGGAATGTATGCCGAGCTGTTGCGTGGTTTCGACAGGATTCTTTTCAATCCGGCGTTTTTTCTCGCCGACACTCTCTAGAAGAACAACGGATTGGGGCGTCAGGAATTCCACAACCCCAGACGCGACGGACAGACCTCGTTTCTGGTAACGAAAGGTCTTCTGGAGTCATTCAGGGAGGTATCTTCACACTGCTTCGAAAACATGCCTGACAATGCCTCCGACCCGTCGTCTTTCGGAGAAATGACCGATGAACGCGACCACGTCTATGGAATGTTCGGAACACATGACAATTTCGTCACCGGGACATTCGATGTTTTCAGAAAGTACTATGCCAATGCCATCCATTTCGAAGGCGAGCATTATATGGACGACAGCGTATTGCTCCACTCTGTGCTTCCTGTCATTGAAAGAATCGATGACAAGCAGGAGAAGAGGAGTAAGCCGGTGATGTTCATAGCATTGACAGATGTTCTGCTCGACCTGAGGAACGGGGTCTCAAGAGGCAAGAGCATTGATGAGATGGAGCCTTACGGCAGCGCTGTCAAGGCCTTTGCGGCATTGACAAGAAACTATTCGCCCTACGTTCTCATCACGAATGATTTCAATGAACCTGAGCGCATCCCGGCATTGACCCGATGGGTGGAGAAACGCATCGGCGTTCCTGCGTGGAACAGGGTGGTCATCTGCAACAGGAAGGACATGCTGCTGGGAGATTATCTCATCGACAGGTATCCTGAGAGGCTGAATTCCGACGATTTCATGGGGACGGTGCTTCATTTCGGGGAGGAGCCGTTCAAGACCTGGGAGGAGGTCCTGACATATTTCAGCAGGCTGGGAGGCCAGTGATTCAGATAAAGCTATAATGAAGTTAGTCACTAAAGTTTCGCAAGCTGTCAAACTTGCTGAACTTGAGTTAATTAATTTTTTTGGAGAATTTTTCCACAAAAAACGTATATTTGGGAAAACCATTATAGCTTATGAACTCAAACATTCTCAAACTAATGGTCTGCGCGACCATCCCGGTCGCTCTTCTCTCATGCAAAAAAGACGAAGAGCCTGTAAAGACTGACTATATCATCAGCCAGTACGAAAACAACGAACTGCCGGAAAAGATTTCATTCAACGGAGGGACATTCAAAGTCAATGTCAAAGTCGATACCCTCACGAAATCCAACATCGAAGTATTCCTCCCGTGGCAATACCGCCTCGTCATCGGCGGAGAGGCGCAGGAGGCAGTGAAAATCGAGAAACCGACCAAGACTTTCGAGGTCAATGTCCCTGAGAACTACACGGAAAGCACAAGGACAGTGGCAGTGGAGGCCATGTTTACCGATATGGAAACTTTCAATGCCAACGGAGACGCCACCCCGGGCGAATGGAAGCAGATTGCCTCAGCAGAGCAGGACTGCGGACTATTCCTGATCGAAGACTTCTGGTGGGCGAAGGGCAACATTGACCTGAAAGACGGCAAATTCATCATCGCGGAAAAGATGTCAGACCCTGGACTTTTCTTCAAGAAAGGCTCAAGCTACGGCATCAGACCGGTGGACGGCGCCTACGACGGAACCGCTTATACTCCGGAGCCAGTCAAGATAGAGATGAAAGACATCCCGTCCGACAGTGACAGCGATGACCCGTGCACCAAGATGAGTCCGGAACTCAGGCTTCCGACTTATATGGAAGCGTATTACCTTTATTATCAAGAAGATACTGACAGCGAACACTCTCTCGACGGAATCAAGGGAAGAACCTTCAAGGAGGCTCCGGGATATTTCCTGCCATACACAGGAGCAATGTTCATAGACACCGGAAAGATGGACCATCAGTATGACAATGCCTACGGCGGATATTGGATAGACGGAAGGAGCTACGACAATGAGCACATGGTCTATGTCATAAGTGACACATACTCAATGATTTTCTATGACTTGACCAACAACGCGCTCGGTTCCGTGAGATGCGTGAAGAACATAAGGCAGCCAAGCTATGTCTCACACAAATTGACACCTGAAAAGCTGGAGGCCAATACCGGATTCGAGCTGGAAGTGGAGACTGACCCGGGCGAATTCGCTCTCTACGAGGCGACACTCATCTCCGACACTCAGGAAGAAAAAACAAGCACCTGCACCCAGAAAGTGACGAAGGCTTCTTTCAATGTCAGTGCGAACACCGAAAAGGCGGACAAGACATGGAAACTGTTCATAAACAACAAGTTCACAGGAAAGACCTTCGTTCAGCCTGCCATTCAGGACTACGCGTTCTATGTATCACATACGCCTGCGAAGAACGACTACAAGGCATTCACACTCATTGTCAATATAGACACAGACCTCGGAAAAGTCGCAGTGGAGGCCCGCGGTTCGGACGGCAACACATACAGCAAGGATGCCTCAAGGTTCAATCCTGTAGCCGAAATTCCTATTCCGGAGAATACCAAGACTACTGACAGGACATTCAGCATCTTCATCAATGGCATTGACACTGGCAAGAAGGTGGTTCAGGCCGGTGCACCTGCGGCAGACGGATGGTCTGTAGTCTGGAGTACGGGATACCTTACGATAAAAGACGGGGCCTATACATTTGCAGGACCTAAGGAGCACGGAATGTACTTCAAATGGAGAAGCAAATACGGCATTGACCTCGGACAGAACATAAAGGGCACGAGCAAATATCCGGGAAAGGCATATGGACCGAAAGAGGAAACCATCTCATACTCAGCCATTTCCAAAGGCGATACCGACCCATGCTCACTCGTTCTGCCTGCCGGCACATGGAGGCTGCCGACTAGTGAAGAAATGACGGAAATGACCAAGGGCGGAAGCGTGGACACGAAAACCGGAGCATACTATACATGTACCGACGGAAAGCAGACCGTATGCCTCATGGCAGGCGGACAGCTGAAGAAAGACGGATCTGGAGTAATGTCCCCGACCAACGTTTTCGTATGGACAGGAACCAAAGCCTCAGACGGAAAATGCCAGTATCTGATGTGGATGTCTTCAGCATCGGGAGTTCCGAAGATTGCCGGACTGACATTGAACGATGCGGCTCTCCAGGTACGCTGCGTAAAGAGCAAGTAGGCATCAGACGCATTATTTTTTTCGGCGAATATTGGAAATGAGCCCCAAAAAACGTAAATTTGCGATACATGGATTGAAATGCGCTGTTCGACATGCTGGAAGGTATAAGAAATAATATCGAAAAGTTGATTGCTCTGTACGAAAGCGAGAAGAAACAGAATGAAAAGCTGGTTCTCGAATTGGAACAGAAGGACGCGACGATTGATTCATGCAAGAAGCAGATTGCGGAACTGGAAAGACAAGTGGATAATCTTAAGCTTACAGAAGCCTTCACCGCACCGTCAGGAACGAACTATGATGCGCGGGAGAAGATAGATAAGATGATTACGGAGATAGACAGATGTATCTCCTTATTGGAGAAATAGTTATGGGGCAGAAGATTACGATTCGGATAAACGGGAAGATATATGAGCTGACAGCCGAGTCTCCTGAAAAGGAAGAAATCTATAGGCAGGCTGCGGTTTCTGTAAACCAGATGCTTGGCACATATATGCAGAAGTTCCCCGGAAAGGATCTCTCAGAGCTGATTTCTCTGGTAGCGCTGAATGAGAGCATCGGAAGGCTTACGCTTACGAGGAGGCTGGAAGCAGTGGAGAAGGAAACGGAAATGCTTAAGAAACAGACAGATACTTATCTTGACAATATTGAAAATCAGCCGCCAGCCATAACTCGCTGAAAACAACACGTTCTACGGAACCGGGTGTTCTCGAGCCGGGGATGCGCGGGCCTAGATAACCCTCACGGGGATTCTGCTACGGCAGGACGTAGGATTACTGAACCGGCACGGAGCTCAAATCTTAATATTTAAGATTTTCTGACGGACATGCTGACGGCTTTTTTTATGACTTACCGGACAAGATGCTTCTACAGACAGCAGAAGTGACTTGTCCGGTTTTCTGTTGTCCGCGATGAACAGGACTGAAACTTAAAATTATAATATATATTCACGTATGAACAACATTTTGATACTCATAGCAGTAGCCTTACTGTCAGCTGCATTCGGAATTGCAGTTTTCATAATGGTTCACAGAATGATTATGAAAGGACGCAAGGACAGCATCCTGGAGAAGGCCGAACTGGAAGCCGAAAACATAAAGAAGGAGAAGATCCTTCAGGCAAAGGAGAAGTTCCTCCAGCTCAAGAGCGAGCACGAAAAGATGGTCAATGAGAAGAACGCACAGATCAAGGACACTGAGAACCGTCTCAAGCAAAAAGAGAACAATCTGAATCAGCAGAACAACGATCTGCAGAGGAAGATGAAGGACCTCGACAACACAAAGGCGACCCTGAAGGCTCAGAAAGAGAACCTTGACAGGAAAGCTGAGGAATACGAGGCTCTCAGGGTAGAGGCAAACAAGCAGATAGAGAATATCGCCGGCATGACCGCAACCGAGGCAAAGAACCTTCTCATGGAGAACATGAAGGCCGAGGCGAGAAGCGAGGCTCAGGCTTACATCAATGACACTATGGATGATGCCAGACTGAATGCCGCAAAAGAGGCCAAACGAATCGTAATCACCACAATACAGAGGACTGCAACTGAAACTGCCATTGAAAATGCAGTTACCACATTCCCGATCGAGAATGATGAAATCAAAGGAAGAATCATCGGACGTGAGGGACGTAACATCAGGGCTCTGGAGGCTGCGACAGGAGTGGAAATCGTAGTCGATGATACACCGGACGCAATCCTTCTCTCAGCATTCGACCCTGTCAGAAGAGAGGTCGCAAGACTTGCGCTCCACCAGCTGGTAGTGGACGGACGTATCCATCCTGCAAGAATCGAGGAAGTCGTTGCCAAGGTTCAGAAACAGCTTGAGGATGAAATACTTGAGACAGGTAAGAGAACTTGCATTGACCTCGGAATCCACGGCATGAACATCGAGCTCGTGAAACTGATCGGCCGAATGAAATACCGTTCATCTTACGGACAGAACCTTCTCCAGCACTCACGCGAAGTTGCAAATATCTGCGCAATCATGGCTTCAGAGCTCGGTCTCAACCCTAAGGTCGCCAAGAGAGCCGGCTTGCTCCACGATATAGGTAAGGTATCAGAAGACGATCCTGAGCTTCCACACGCACTTCTCGGTATGAAACTCGCCGAGCAGTACAAGGAAAGACCTGAAATCTGCAACGCTATCGGCGCACACCACGAGGAGACCGAGATGACTACACTTATCTCCCCTATCGTAATGGTCGGAGACGCCATATCAGGAGCACGTCCTGGAGCACGTCGTGAGGTCATCGAGTCCTATATCAAGAGACTTAAGGGTATGGAAGACCTTGCAGCCGCATATCCTGGTGTAACAAAGAGTTACGCCATCCAGGCAGGTCGTGAGCTCCGCGTCATCGTAGGCGCAGAAGAGGTCAGCGACGATCAGGCAGCAAAACTTTCAGCAGACATCGCTCTGAAGATCCAGAACGAAATGACCTACCCTGGACAGGTGAAGATTACCGTTATCAGAGAGACAAGATCTGTCGCCTACGCCAAATAGCGGAATTTGCTTAAAACATACATAACAACTCTTCAATAAAAATGATCAGGAAATCATTGAAATTCATTGCAGGCATTGCACTATCCCTCATGAGTGCAGTGCCTGTTCTGGCTCGAGCCTACAGTGACCTGGAAGGTATCCCAGGGAAAGAATGACGGTAATCTTACCGAAATCATCTTCGACGGAACCATCGCTTCAGGGTGGCACACCTATGGCATTGACCACAAGGCCTCCCCTACCACGATTGAGTTCACGGATCTCACAGGCTGCACCCTTGAAGGCGGACTGTATGAACTTCTTCCGAAGTCAGACTACAACGGAGACGAGGTTTTCTTCGACCGCATCAAGATTGGTCAGAAACTCATGCTTTCTGCTGATGCTGAAGTACTTAAGGGCACTATCACAACATCGAGTTGCAAGGACCACAACTGCGGCGCCCCGGAAGACTGGGACTTCGAAATCAAGTTGAAAAAGCCAGAGACAGTTGCAGTTGCACCGGCAGTAACCGGAACCGAAGAAGAGCAGAAGGCAGGAAACTCCATCTGGGGACTCATTCTCGAGGCCATCCTCTGGGGATTTGCTATGCTTCTGACACCTTGCGTCTTCCCTATGGTACCGATGACCATCTCTTTCTTCATGAAAGGTTCGTCGTCGCCTGCAGCAGGCCGATTCAAGGCATTCATGTACGGTCTTTTCATCGTTCTGCTCTACACACTGCCTATCTCCATCATCATCGGCCTCACCTATCTCTTCGGTGGCGAGACCGTAACGGCGGACATATTCAATTGGCTTGCAACGCATTGGCTCCCGAACATCATCTTCTTCATCGTGTTCATGGTCTTCGCGGCATCTTTCTTCGGGGCATTCGAAATCACTCTCCCGTCTTCACTTGTAAACAAGAGTGACAAGAACTCCGACAAAGGCGGCCTTGCGGGAATCTTCTTCATGGCATTGACACTCGTCCTGGTATCATTCTCATGCACCGGCCCGATTGTCGGCTCCGTACTCATAAAATCCACACAGGGCGAGTTCTGGACTCCGATGGTGACAATGCTCGCATTCTCAGTGGCTTTCGCATTGCCTTTCACAATCTTCGCGATGTTCCCGTCACTGCTCAAGAAACTCAAGAGCGGAAGCGGCAGCTGGCTCGGTTCCGTGAAGGTTGTCCTCGGATTCATAGAGGTGGCTCTCGGATTCAAGTTCCTCAGCGTAGCTGACCAGACCTATCACTGGGGTCTCCTCGACAGAGAAATCTACCTTGCCATCCTTTATCAGATACCAGTTATTCTCATATTTAAAAAGCTTGTTAGCTGTCTCGTCTGCTTCCCTGTACTTTGTGTAATACCAGGTGCCATCATCATCTATAAGGAT